>OJKC01000136.1_pt1 | contig 77053 bp, 66 predicted proteins | sample 1596401 | NCBI WGS metagenome assembly OJKC01 (sample SAMEA4350162, study PRJEB24818) | metagenome | biome: human; feature: gut; material: faeces | place: Denmark | collected 2013-09 | reverse complement strand
CCAAATCCACGGATACGAGTACAAATATGGTAACCAAGGATTATTCTAAGAGCCGTATGCGGGAAAACCGCACGTACGGTTCTGTGAGGGGCGGACAGAGTAATCTGATTCCGTCTACTCGACTGACGGGGCTATCGCCCCGAGGATTCTTAGGTTTGACGCGCCTCCGGCGTGCACAGCGAACATGATTTGAAGGAGCAAAGCGACGCACAAATCATAGTGAGTCGTTTCCCCTTTAGGGGCGAGGGTTGTGGTAGGCGCCTCTAAATTTATAGAAGACGCCAGTTTGTATAAAACCTTCACAACCGGGCTTTCGCCCGTCGGAAAACCATACAACCGCCCTGCGGGCGATGGAGATTCCCCCCTTGGTGGGTGGCGCCACCACCTTCCCGCCCCGTTGGGAAGCGTGTCACTTGATTCTCAGTCGCCTAAGGCTCCTTGCGAATCAAGTTCCCTTGCCACCACTTCGTGGTGGGACTATGGATGCTTAGCCATGGAGTCATGCCTCTGCAGGAAAGCATAGAGCGATTTATTCTGCCCCCCTGAATAGGGGGAAGTCCGGCGAAGCCGGATAGGGGGAGGCGAGCGCAGCGATCCAATCAGCAGAATGCTTATCATGCCATATGACACAGAAAGCCAATCCCGTAACGCTGACTTTAATAAACTTGCGGCGAAGCCGCCACCACAACCCTCGGGCCAAAGGCCCGTCAAACTTAAGAACCCTCCGGCCGTTAGGTCGGTCAATCCTAAGAACCTCTTCCTTCACAACCCTTCTGCACAACCTGCCGCCGCCAGGCGGCCACAACCCTCGGGCCAAAGGCCCGTCAACCCTCACACCGAAGGTGTGTCCAAAAGCGAAGCTGCCACCACCACCCTCTTTCCTCACTTCTTTCACAAACAGGGGCCTATGTGATAAAATAACGTAGAAGTATTGTCTTTTTTAGGAGGTGTTACGTTGTTCGCCTATGCGTTCACGTTCCTGACGGCCCTGGTAGTCACCTTTGTACTGACGCCGGTGGTGAAGAACCTGGCTATCCGTATCGGCGCCGTGGACAAGCCCGATGCCCGCAAGGTGCATCATGGACTGATTCCGAGGCTGGGAGGCCTTGCCATTTATGCGGGCTTTATGGTATCCGCCGTGGCTACCATCGGGTTTACCTATGAAATGGTGGGCATTATGCTGGGGGCCACGTTCCTTATCATTGTGGGCATTGCAGATGATGTGGTATCCCTGCCGCCGAAGGTGAAGCTTTTGGGACAGATTATTGCCGCTGCCATTCCGGTGGTGATTTTCAACATCAACATCGACTGGATTCACATTCCCAGGCTGGGCATTATTTACCTGCCGGAAATCATTTCCCTGCCGCTCACCATTTTCTGGATTATCGGGTTTGTTAATACGGTGAACCTTATCGACGGCCTGGATGGGCTGGCTGCAGGCATTGCCACCATTGCCTCCATTGCCATTGCCCTTCTGGCATTCCAGATGGGTCAGTGGACGGCGGCTGCTGCCATGGTGGCCATGACCGGCGCCTGCCTGGCTTTCCTGCAGTATAATTTCAACCCTGCCAAGATTTTTATGGGTGATACGGGCTCCATGTTCCTGGGATACATCATTGCCGCCGTTTCCGTGATGGGTTCCATGAAGACCGCTGCCGCAGCGGTACTGGTGGTTCCGCTGGTGGCACTGGCTGTGCCTATTACTGATACCTTCCTGGCCATTATCCGGCGGAAGAGCAGCGGCGTGCCTATTTTCTCGCCGGATAAGAACCATCTTCATCACCGCCTTCTGGCGAAGGGGCTCAATCAGAAGCAGGTGGTACTCATCATGTATGCCCTCACCGCCTTTTTCTCCTGCGTGGCCCTTCTGGTTATCCATCTCCGCACGCTGGTGGGGATAGCCATCGTGGTCATTGCCCTTATCCTTTTCATCCTGTGGGCGAGAAAGCTGGGAGTGATGAAGGAAATCGTTCCGTCTCCCTACCAGATGGAGCATCAGAAAGATAAGAAGAAATAAGATTTCATTTGCCGCCCTTCTCTTTCTCCGGAAAGGGGAGAGCTGTTATTTATAAAGAGGTATAGTATGAAAGTCATGACTATTTTCGGCACAAGGCCGGAAGCCATTAAAATGGCCCCTGTTGTGAAGGAGCTTTTGAAACACAAGGAAATCGAGACAAAGGTGTGCCTCACGGCCCAGCATCGGGAAATGCTGGACCAGGTGGTGGATCTCTTCCGTCTTCCTGTAGATTATGACCTGGACATCATGAAGAGCGGACAGACGCTCTATGATATTACGGCCCGGGTTCTTCGGGGGCTGGAGGAAGTATTGAAACGGGAAAAACCGGACTACGTACTGGTGCATGGCGATACCACCACCACCTTTACCGCTGCCCTGGCTGCTTTTTACCAGCAGATCAAAGTGGGCCACGTGGAAGCAGGCCTTCGCACGGGCAATCTTCTTTCGCCCTATCCGGAAGAAGCAAACCGCCAGCTCACCGGCGTACTGGCCAATGTGAACTTTGCGCCCACCGAAACGGCCCGGCAGAACCTGCTTCGTGAAAATAAGAAAGACAGCTCCATTTTTGTGGTCGGAAACACGGTGATTGATGCGCTGCTGCATACGGTGAAAAAGGATTACCATTTCGAAGACCCGGAAATCGAAGCCATTGAGGAACATAAAAGGGTCATCCTCGTCACCACCCACCGCCGCGAAAACCTGGGAGATCCCATGCACCAGGTATACCGGGCCCTGCGCCGTCTGGTGGAAGCAGTTCCTGATACGGAAGTGGTTTTCCCGGTTCACCGGAATCCTCTGGTGCGGGAGGCTGTATCGGAAGAACTGGAAGGGGTGCCGGGCATCCATCTGGTGGAACCCATGGAGTACGAACCCTTCACCAACCTGATGGCCAGAAGTGCCATCGTACTCACCGATTCCGGCGGAATCCAGGAAGAGGCGCCAAGCCTTGGCAAGCCGGTACTGGTGCTTCGGGATACCACGGAACGTCCGGAAGCGGTAGAAGCAGGCACAGTCCGCCTGGTAGGCACCAATGAGGAGAAAGTATTTGAAACAGCTTACAAACTTCTTACCGATGATAAGGAATACCGCTCCATGGCGGAAGCAGTCAATCCCTATGGCGACGGACATGCGGCCGGTCGTATCGTAGATGCTCTTTTGTGGATTGAAGGAATTAGTGACAAAAAACCTGCTAAATTTATAGCCAAGTGACAATGGTTATGGTATACTGTAGCAGTATAAATGCAATTTGTGTTTAACGTGCCCATTTTTGAAAATGCAAATCCGGCCCGGCCGGAGACAGTGGAGAGGACATGGATAAGAGGAAGGACAGGAAGGCCGATGATTTTGACCCGCTGCACAGCATTGCGGTAGCGTCGGGGGCAGGCCTCACCATTCTCTGTTCCATCGGCATAGGCCTCTGGCTTGGCATGAAGTGTGATGAATATCTGGGGACCACACCCTTTGGCATCATCATTTTCTCCATTCTGGGAGCCATGTCCGGCATGTATTCGGTGATTAAACAGATTTTGGGAAAGAAATAGCATGAAATTTGATCTTACATTTCCAACCTATGCAGCTCGCATGACCAGGTTTCTCCTTGTATTTCTCATCGTCGGCACAGGAATCCTCTTTGCGTGGAAGGGCTGGACCTACGGCGCTGCCTGGGCCCTGGGGACTCTTTTCCATATACTTTTCTATAAATTAATGGTGGTCAAGTTTAACCAGTGGGTTAAAGCTGAAAGGGAGCCGGAGTTTATTGGACAGCATCTATTCATATTCACTACAATGCGGTTCATTCTGGAAATACTTTGCGCCCTGGCGGTAGTATTCAGCCCGCTGGATATACTGGCCTTTTTAGGTGGCTTACTTACACTGCCCGTCGCGACTCTGGCAGAGCGCGTGGTCGGTTTAATTAAGGAATAGGGACTTTTTCTTGACATCCTTGTAAGAGAGAGGGGGTGAGATTATGCATCTGCACACAGGTACACACGTTGTAGAGCAGCTTTTCGGCATGTCTGTGAACATGGACACGATTTTTACCACGTGGCTTACAGCCCTTATCGTTTTCATCCTTGTCTTTGCCGCTACCCGGGGCAAATCACTGATTCCCGGCGGCTGGCAGAATATGGTGGAATGGCTTATTGAAGGTTTGTGCAATCAGTTTGACAGCAATCTGGGGCATAAATACCGTCAGGTAGTCAACATTCTTCTGACTTTTTTCCTGTTTATCTTTACAGCCAACCAGATCGGTCTTCTGCCTACGGAGCATCTGACTGCTTCACCAACCAATGACGTGAACACCACACTGGGTCTGGCTATTGCCAGTTCACTGCTCCTTCACTTCTACTTCATTAAGAATAAAGGTGTTGGACACTGGCTGAAGCACTTTTTTGAACCGTTCCCGGTTTTCGTTCTGATGAACCTGATTGAAGAGATTGCAAGGCCGGTTACGCTGGCTATGCGTCTATTCGGCAACATCTTGGCCGGCGAAATCCTGCTGGAAATTCTGTATTTCCTCTGCCCGTGGTTCGTACCTATGATCTGGATTGCTTTCAGCTTGTTTGTCGGAGCAGTTCAGGCATACATTTTCACCACCCTGGCTTCCGTGTACATGAAGGAAAGCCTCTAATCTTCGGTGGAGCAGAGCGCCGCTCTTTATCAAACGGCACGGCACCGTCCGTCCAAACGGCTTGTCAATCTATCGGTACCGGCCGTCTCCGGAAATATTTAAGTGATTCTCAGGAGGAATTATTATTATGGATCAGACAATCGTCGCACAGTATTCTCTTATCGCAGCCGCTTTCATTGCTGGCCTGGCATCTATCGCAGCTGCCTTCTCCGACTCCAAGGCAGCTTCCCATGCTCTCGAAGGCATGACCCGTCAGCCTGAAATGGCAGGCAAGCTCTTCACCAACATGCTGGTTGCTATCGGCCTTATCGAATCTATTCCGATTATTGCTATCGTTATCGCTCTGGTTCTCGTATTCGCTAACCCATTCCTTAAATAATATTACTCAATATTACCTTAAGGAGGGATCGAATTGGTAGAACTGAATGGTACACTGCTGATTCAGATCATCAACTTCGTTATTCTGTGTGCAATTCTTGGTCATTTCTGCTATAAACCGGTACTGAAAGTTCTTGATGAACGTAAGAACCGCATTAAGAATGATCTGGACTCCGCTGCCGCATCCAAGGCAGACGCTGAAAAGCTGAAGGAATCCTATGAAGAACAGCTCCGCGATGCACAGGCTAAAGCCCAGGAAATTGTGGACAAGGCTGTAAAAGAAGCCAAAGTCCAGGCCGATGCCCAGATTAAAGAAGCTCATGCCGCTATTGAAAAGGAAAAGGAAAACGCAACCAAACAGATCGAGAGAGAACGCAAGGATGCTCTCGAAGAATTGAAATCTCAGGTTGCCGGCCTCTCCTGCGAAATTGCAGCTAAGATCATCAGCAAAAATATGACGCCGGAAGCTAACGACCGGCTGATTGCGGAAAGCATCGCCAAGCTGGGTGCCCGCAAAGCAGGTAAGTAATCATGGATAAGAACGTAATCCTTGCGAAAAAGTACGGACGTGCTATCTATGAGATCGCTGCCCAGCAGAACAGCTTGAAACAGACAGAAGAAGATCTGGTGCTGATTGCAGACGCTATCCGCAAAAATCAGAACCTCAAGGATTTTCTGAATCATCCTCTGCTTGCCAGGGATGTCAAGAAAGATACGTTAACAAAACTCTTTGCAGACAAGGTACAGCCGGTTGTCATGCAATTCTGCTACGTGGTTATGGACAGAGACCGTTTTGAGGTATTCCCCATGATGGTCGACTACTACGTGACCATGGCCCACCAGGGCATGGGCGTGGAAGAAGCGGTAGTAACATCCGCCCTCCCGCTCAGCAAGTCTCAGGCTGAAACGCTGAAGGAAAAACTCGCTGCCATTACCGGCAAGAAGATTCTCCTGAAGCAGAAAGTGGATGCAGCCTTAATCGGCGGATTCACCGTCCAGGTGGGCGACCGCCTCATCGATGGCTCCGTAGCAAGGTCCCTGCAGACACTGAAAGCGAAAATGATGCAATAATTGAGGTGACTTATAGGAAATGAAAATCAGTTCAGATGAAATCACATCTGTCATTAAAAAACAGATTGAAAACTACAAAGTAGACCTCAATGTCGATGAAGTTGGTACAGTCCTTGAAGTCGGCGACGGCATTGCCCATGTGTATGGCCTGCAGAACTGCATGGCCGGCGAACTCCTTGAACTGCCGAACGGCGTTTACGGAATGGCACTGAACCTGGAAGAAAGCAACGTAGGTGCCGTACTTCTGGGTCACTCTGAAACCATTAAGGAAGGCGACACTGTTAAAAGAACAGGCCACCTTATGCAGGTACCGGTAGGCAACGCAGTTATCGGCCGCGTTGTAAACGCACTGGGCCAGCCGATTGATGGCAAAGGTGAAATCAAAACCGACGAATATCGCGACATTGAAATCAAAGCACCGGGTATTGCCGACAGACAGCCGGTTAATGTCCCCCTGCAGACAGGTCTTAAAGCTATCGACTCCATGGTTCCTATCGGAAGAGGCCAGCGTGAACTTATCATCGGCGACCGCGGCACCGGTAAAACAGCCATCGGCATTGATACCATTCTGAACCAGAAGGGTCAGAACGTCATTTGTATTTATGTATCCATCGGCCAGAAGAACTCCAACGTTGTTCGTGTATACGAAAAATTGAAGGCAGCTGGCGCCATGGATTACTCCATCATCGTCCATGCAGGCGCATCCGAAGGTTCCCCGATGCAGTACCTGGCACCATACTCCGGTGTCTCCATTGCAGAACACTTCATGCACCAGGGCAAAGATGTGCTCATCATTTATGATGACCTCTCCAAACACGCTGTAGCATACCGTGCCATGTCCCTGCTGCTCCGTCGTCCACCGGGACGTGAAGCATATCCGGGCGATGTATTCTATCTGCATTCCAGACTGCTGGAACGTGCAGCCCGCCTCTCCGATGCACTGGGCGGCGGCTCCATTACAGCACTTCCTATCATTGAAACCCTGGCAGGCGACGTAGGCGCATACATTCCGACCAACGTTATTTCCATTACCGACGGCCAGATTTACCTGGAAACCGGCCTCTTCTACTCCGGTGTCCGTCCGGCAATCAACGTAGGCCTCTCCGTATCCCGTGTAGGCGGCGCTGCCCAGATTAAAGCCATGAAACAGGTAGCCGGCACCCTCCGTCTGGACCTTGCCCAGTACAGAGAACTGGCAGCCTTTGCACAGTTCGGCTCTGACCTTGATCCGGCCACCAAAGCCCAGATCGACCGCGGCCAGAGAACCACCGAAATCCTGAAACAGCCGCAGTATTCCCCGTACCCCGTCGAAGACCAGGTACTGGCTATCTACATCGCTGTTAAAGGTGCCCTGGACGACATCGAAGTCAGCCAGGTCGTGGACTTTGAACACAAGTTCATTGATTTCATGCACAGCAGCCATCCGGAAGTTGGCGAAGACATTAAGAAGGCAAAGAAACTGACCGACGAAAATGAAGCCAGACTGAAAGATGCCATCGCTGAATTCAAAGACCGCTACAAAGCAGCTGAATCTGAAGAAAAGTCGGAAAAGAAAGAGGGGTGATCTGATTGGAAAGTACGCGTGATATAAAAGGGCGCATTAAGTCTGTCACCAACATCCAGCAGATCACAAAAGCAATGAAGATGGTAGCCGCTGCCCGTCTGCGCAAAGCAGAAGAAAAGGCAAACGGCTCCCGTCCCTATGCTGAAAAAATCGGAGAACTTCTGCGCCGGGCTTCTTCCGTAACCCCAGGCTTCACCAGCCCCCTCCTTGCGACGAGACCGGTGAAGAAGGTCGGCTATCTCATTATCAGCTCTGATAAAGGCCTTGCCGGCGCTTATAACTCCAACGTTATGAAGCGGACCATACAGGAAATCTCCGGTAAGGATCCGGCCAGCTACAGCATTTATATGTGTGGGAAACAGGGAAGAAATTTCCTGAAATTCCGTGGCTACGAACTGGCATCCTACCATTTCGGCTTTTCTGATAAACCATCCGCCCAGGACTCCATTGACATCGCCAAGGAAATGGTGAAATACTTCGTTGACGAAGATGTGGATGAAGTTTATCTTATTTACACGAAATTTATCACTGCCCTCCGTCAGCAGGTACGGTGCGACCGGCTTCTGCCGATTGAAACCCCCGATGACGGTGCGGCAGAAGGAGCAGCTGAAGAATCTGCTGCCAGCGATGAATACATGTTCCTCCCTGACGCAAACAAGGTTCTTTCCAAACTGCTTCCTGAATATGTACAGGTCCAGGTTTACAACGCCATGCTCCAGTCTGCCGCTTCCGAACTGGGAAGCCGTATGGCTGCCATGTCCGCTGCCACCGACAACGCAACCGAAAGAATCGCCGACCTCAACCTTACCTACAACAAAGCACGTCAGGCCCAGGTCACCAACGAAATTTCCGAAATTGTCGGCGGCGCAGCTGCGCTGGAATAACCTATATCGATTAAGGAGGAATGCTTCTTCATGGCAAATGAACAGGAGATGCAGGTGGGTAAAGTCGTCCAGATTATCGGCGCCGTTGTCGATATCGCCTTCGACGATGACAAAGAACTTCCTGCCATCTATAATGCAATCCATGTAAAAGACGACAAAGGCAGCGTTCCTGTAGATGTTATCTGTGAAACCATGCAGCACCTCGGCGACGGCGTCGTCCGCACCGTAGCCATGAGCTCCACAGATGGCATGGTACGTGGAATGAAAGCTGTCGATACCGGCCGTGCAATCGCTACCCCGGTAGGCGACGGCGTCCTTGGACGTATTTTCAACGTATTAGGCCAGACCGTAGATAAAGACCCCACACCGGTCAAAGCAAAAGACTACTGGCCCATTCACCGTCAGGCACCGGCCTTCAAAGACCAGTCCCCTGCAGCTGAAATTTTCGAAACCGGCATCAAAGTCGTTGACCTTATCTGCCCATACGCAAAAGGCGGTAAAGTAGGTCTGTTCGGCGGTGCAGGCGTAGGCAAAACAGTCCTGATTCAGGAACTGATTCACAACGTAGCATCCGAACATAACGGCTGCTCCGTATTCTGCGGCGTAGGCGAACGTACCCGTGAAGGCAACGACCTCTGGGGCGAAATGAAAGACTCCGGCGTATTAAACAAGGTAGCCCTTGTATACGGCCAGATGAACGAACCGCCGGGAGCTCGTATGAGAGTAGCCCTCACCGGCCTCACCATGGCAGAATACTTCCGTGATAAAGAACACCAGGATGTACTTCTCTTCGTAGATAACATTTTCCGTTTCGTACAGGCAGGCTCCGAAGTATCCGCACTGCTGGGCCGTATGCCATCTGCCGTAGGTTACCAGCCAACCCTGGCCACCGATATCGGCGAACTGCAGGAACGAATCACCTCCACCAAGGAAGGCTCCATTACATCCGTACAGGCAGTCTATGTACCGGCCGATGACCTCACCGACCCGGCTCCAGCTGGCGTATTCACCCATCTGGATGCTACCACCGTACTGAACCGTTCCATTGCAGAACTGGGTATCTATCCGGCCGTTGACCCCCTGGACTCCACTTCCCGTATCCTTGATCCGAACGTACTCGGCAAGGAACACTACGAAGTAGCCCGCGGCGTACAGGCTATTCTGCAGCGTTACAAAGAACTGCAGGATATCATCGCCATCCTCGGTATGGAAGAACTTTCCGACGACGACAAAGTCATCGTTGCCCGCGCCAGAAAGATTCAGAGATTCCTGTCTCAGCCATTCTTCGTAGCTGAACAGTTCACCGGTTCCCCAGGAAGATATGTACCGCTGAAAGAAACCATCAGAGGCTTCAAGGAAATCCTTGCAGGCGAACATGATGATATGCCGGAAGGTGCATTCTACATGGTGGGCACCATTGATGAAGCAATCGAAAAGGCTGAAAAGATGAAGAAAGGGGAATAAGCCATGGCTGATACCCTTACTAATCCTATGCACGTGGAAGTCATCAGTCCCGACGGCGCCATCTATCAGGATGACGGCGTAGACATGGTGGTCGCCCGTGCAGAAGATGGCGAATTCGCTGTCATGAAACGCCATCTTCCCCTTGCTGCCGCTCTTTCCATGTGCGTCGTGCGCATTAAAAAAGCGGACCAGGAGGAAAGAATTGCTGTATTTGGCGGATTCCTTGAAACCAAGAACAGCAAAGTCAATGTCATTGCCCCGCTGGCTGAACTGGCGGAAAACATTGACGTAGCCCGTGCCCAGGCGGCTAAGAAGCGCGCCGAAGAACGGCTGGCCAGCCGCGCCGAAGACATCGACGTGGATCGCGCCAGACTGGCTCTTATGCGTGCCCTCATCCGTCTTTCCGCAACGAAAAGTCTCTAATTCCTACAAAGGAGCTGCAGATTCCTGCAGCTCTTTTGCTTTGGGAAAAAAGGCTGTGAAAAAATGATTTCCATTTTTTCACAGCCCCTTTTTTCATATGGTAAGATAAAGAAAAAGAAAGGAGCATGACCATGAGAAAACAACTCACCGCCTTCCTCACTGCCCTCTTCCTTCTCCTCTCCGGTGCCGCCGCCTGGGCAGACTACACCGAATGGAAAGATAGCAGCTATCCTTTTTCCGCAGCCAAAACCATTTACCTGGACCAGGTGGACACCGCCCAGGTGGAAAATTTCTCCCCTGTGGAAGAATGGAAACTGAAAGACACCTTCTACCGTAAAATTTCCAAAATCAAAGATATCACCATCCTCATAAAAGAACCAAAACCGGAAGGACATCTCGCCTCCGGCACCGGTACAGAAGACGCCCTCATAGGCGGCAGCGACACCGCCATTCCCCAAGAAGCCATAGAAAAAGGAGCAGACATCTACATCCTGCCCCGGATCACCACCTGGCAGACAGACTCCTACCTGGTGCCGGCCCATACAGAATGGAGAAATCGTGAAATCCGCGACGCCTGGCGCGATAAAGACGGAAGATGGCACGAATACTACCGCACCATCACCTACCCCGAATACGTGCCGGACTACTGGGTCCCCTACGCCGAAGTGACAGTCACCTTCGAATGGTACGACACCAAAACAGGCAGCCTCATTGCCTCCAGCGAAGACAAAAGACTGAGAGCCTCGGAAACCCATCCCGAAGACCTCTACGGACGAATCGTGGACCGGTTTATTAAGAATATGAAGAAAACCCTGGGATAGGGACGGCTGTCGGCTTATGGACAAGCCCCTGTGGGGCTTGAGGGTTCTCTTGAGGGTTCTAAAGTTTGACGGGGCTATCGCCCCGAGGGTTCTTAAGTTTGACGCGCCTCCGGCGCGAGGGTTGTGGTGGGCGCCTTTTAATTGATAGAAGGCGCCTTCTTATGATAAGACCTTTACAACCGCCCTGGCGGGCGAGGGAGATCCCCCCTTTGGTGGCTGGCGCCACCACCTTTCTCCCGCAGTTCGGTGGGGCGGCAAAAGGAAAGCGCCTTAATGGGCAGGCTAGGCGCCTTACTTCGCCCCACTTGGAGGTCCTATGCAGGACCTCCACAGTGGCACTATAACCCGTGCTTACTGTAGAGCCATTTATGAAGAGAGTGTTTCGCGGTGTTTTATTCTTCCCCCTGAACAGGGGGAAGTCCGGCGCAGCCCGGATAGGGGGGTGGCGAGCGCAGCGAGCCAGTCAGCAGAATTCCAATCATAACGTATGATACAGAAAGGTAAATCCCGTAACGCTGACTTCATAAGCATTGCCCGTAAGGGCAATCCGCAACCCTCAGCGCCGCAGGTGCTGTCGCCCCCTGAGCGGAAGCGATGCAACCCTTCTATACAACCCGCGGCGCCAGCCGCGCCCTTTTTTTTATCTGCGGCGAAGCCGCCACCACAACCCTCGGCCCAAAGGGCCGTCAAACTTAAGAACCTTAAGAACCTTCGTGGCGAAGCCCCGTCAACCCTCACGCCGCGGGTGTGTCCAAAGGCGAAGACGCCACTTTCCCCTCTGAACCCGCTGTACCTGAGCCGCGGCGCCTATGGTATACTGACGGTAGAATGATAAGGGAGGGAATCCTATGAAGAAAAGAGTGATGGCCGGCCTGGTGCTGGCGGCAGTTTTGGCAGCGCCATTTACGGCGGGAGCTGCCTATTTCGGAAACCGGCTGGGCGCGTCCAATTCCGAAGTATCCCTGCGGGGCACGGCATTAAAGAACGGAAAGCTGGTGGACTTTGGCCGGGAAGTCTGGGGCCGTGGCATGACGGTGGAGGTGCAGCATGTACAGGGGGAAGAGGCCTGGTACCTTCATATCCAGGATCTGTCCCGAGAGAGGGGAAAGAATTTCTTTAGTGATATTACCCTGGCCCAGAAGGAGCGAAAATGGAACCTTTCGCCCCTTCCGGAAAATCCGGACAGCACTTTTCCTTCCAAATATGCAGGCCTGGACCTCTGGTATGTGATGTCAAAGGATCTGGTGGACACCATGATGGCTTCTCCCAGGAACTGGAAGCTCACGGCCCGTAAGGAAGACGGAAAAAACTTCGGCCACGATTTCAAAAATCTGGCAGGCAAGGTGAGCCTTATGGGCAAAGAGCCCGGTACCGTGCCCAACTACGGTCCTGCCTGCAGCGTCTATTTTCCCGGAGAAACGCCCCGGTCAGTGCAGCAGGCTTTTCTCTACCATCTGAACGACAGGGATGAAAAGGGAAATCCCATTTCCTACGACGGATACTACCGCTACTATGAGGAAGAAAATCCCTATGCAGCGGAATTCATTTATGATTACTATGGCAGCCAGTACAACGGCTATGTGGCTTTCCATCCGGAAAACGGCGGCACCTGGGTGGACATGGATTTCTGGAATTACCATACCTATCGGAGCAAAACGGGTTTTGGCGGCTACTATTACAGCAGCACCATCCAAACCGATGTGAAGGATGAATTTGTGAACCAGGGATTTCAAGCGGTGGAAGAGGCTTACTATGACCTGGAAAATTACCCGGACTACGGCATAGAACTGGAAGGAGGATTCAACAAGTCCCATCCCAAGGTGAAATCGGTGGACCGAGACCATCATCCCGAGCTTTCCGCTGTGCAGAAGGGAGACTGGATTCTGTCCATAGACGGCGTGGATGTGACGGCGGTGAACTACTTGGCCCGGTACGCCCTGGACTACGCCGGCCCCGATGACATTCTCCATATTACCCTGAAAAATGATAAAACCGGTGAATACACGGTCGACGCCAAAGCAGTCATGAAAGAAAGAAGGAAGACCCCGGACTTTTCGTATGAACCGCAGCTGGCAAAGGACGGACTGATGAAGGAAGGAAATCCAGCCCAGCTGGCGCCCTGGGTGCCCCGTCACGAAGTCTTCGCCCCCTGGGACGGGGAAGGCCATATCATGGCACCGGCTTTCCGAAACCTGGTGAGATGGTAGACTAGTGGGATAGTGATCTAGTAAAAGTCATTCCTCTGAACCTTCTGAACCCGGGCTGCGGCGCGGTCGGGGTCGGGACCCGGGCGGTGCTTTCCAGTATTCCCGAAGGTTGACACGCCTTATGGACAAGCCCTTATGGGGCTTGAAGGTTCTAAAGTTTGACGGGGCTATCGCCCCGAGGGTTCTTAAGTTTGACAGCGGCTCTGCCGCTGAGGGTTGTGGTGGGCGCCTTACATTTATAGAAGGCGCCCTCTTATGATAAAACCTTGACAACTGCCCTGCGGGCGAGGAAATGCAATTCCCCCTTTGGTGGCTGGCGCCACCACCTTGCCCGGTGGGAAGCATGTCACTGGATTCGCGGGTCGCCTACAGCTCCCCTATGAATCCAGTTCCTTTGCCACCCCCGCAGTTCGGTGGGGCGACAAAAGGAAAGCGCCTTAATGGGCAGGCCAGGCGCCTTACCTCGCCCCACTTGGAGGTCCTATGCAGGACCTCCACAGGGGACAATAACCCGTGCTTACTATAGAGCCGCTTATGAAGCGAGGCTTCGAGGTGTTTTATTCTGCCCCCTGAACAGGGGAAGTCCGGCGCAGCCGGATAGGGAGAGGCGAACGCAGTGAGCCAATCCGCAGAATTGTTTTTCATACCATATGATACTGAAAGTAAATCCCGTAACGCTGACTTTATAAGCATTGCCGCAGAGCGGCAATACCACAACCCTCGGGGCCGAAGGCCCCGTCAAACTTAAGAACCCTTGGGCCGAAGGCCCATCCATCTTAAGCACCTTTCCCTCTGAACCAGCCTGCCAAAGGCAGGCCGAACCCTATGAACCCTCTGAACCCTCACACCGAAGGTGTGTCCCCAAATCCTCTAGTTCATGGCTTTGTCTATTTTTTCCAGATTGTCCCTCATGGTATCCAGGTAGCTTTCGCTGCCCGGTTCTTCCAGGGTGGACAGGGTTTCGGCGCTGGCGCCGGCTTCGCTGGCCAGGGTGCGGGCCAGGGCGGGGTCCATCATTTCTTCGGTAAATATGGTTTTCACATGATGAGCGCGGCAGAAGCGGATGAGTTCCACCAGTTTTCTGGCCGGCGGTTCTCCGGTGGCGAAGGCATCTTCCACGCTTTCCTGGGTAAGGGAGAAGTCCCGGGCCAGGTAGCCGAAGGCGGCGTGGCCGGTGACCAGCTCTTTCCGGGGGGCCTTGGCCAGTTTTTCCCTGTATTCCTGCTGCAGGCTGTCGATGCTTTTGGCGAAGGTGTCGTAGTTTTTCATGAAGAGGTCTCTGTTTTCCGGGGAGGCGGCGATGAGGCCGTCCCGGATGGCACGGGCCTCTTCTTTCGCTTCAGACAGGCCCAGCCAGGTATGGGGATCGTAGTCGCCATGTTCTTCTCGCTCTTCTTCATCTTCCAGAGGGATAGGAGCCACCTTTTCGGACGCCTTGACCACCACCTGGTTTTCGGCGCCTGCACTCTGCAGGGCCTTCTCTGCCCAGTGTTCCATGCCCATGCCGTTGTAGACGAAGACTCTGGCCTGTTTCAGCCTGATCAGGTCCCCGGCCCGGGGTTCGAAGTCGTGGGGATCGATGCCCTCGGGCACCATGACGGAAATGGAGACGGCGTCTCCTCCGATGGCTTCTGTCAGTTTTTTCATGGCGCCGAAGGAGGCGGCCACCGGGATTTTTCCTTCTTCCGCCGGCGGCGCTTCTCTGCCGCAGCCGGCCGTGAGGGCCAGCAGGGTGAGGAGAAGGGCCATTTCTTTCTTGAAATAGGATTTCATGGGCGGAGCACCTGCTTTACAAAGATGGTCACAAGGAGCAGGAAGGCGGCGGTGAGGGCTGTCACGCCGCCGGGGGCAGCACCGATGAAGTAGGACAGGAAGAAACCGGACAGAATGGAAAGGAAGCTGTATGCAAGGGAAGCCAGGAAGGTGGTTTTGAATCCCTTCTGCAGCTGCAGGGCGCTGGCCACAGGCAGGGTAATCATGGACGTAATGACCAGAATGCCTACGGAGCGGATGGATACGGAAATAGCGGCGGCCACCAGAAAGGCGAAGAGGTAGTTCAGCCGCTTCACGTGGACCCCGGCAATGCGGGAGGCCTCTTCGTCATAGGTGATGTAGAGAAGCTGGTGGTAGTTCAGGATGACCGTCACCACAGCGAAAAGGCTCAGCACGGCGGTGACAGCCATGTCTATGGGAGACACGGTAAGCATGGAGCCGAAAAGGTAGGCGTCGGCGTTGGCATGAAGATGGCCGGAGCTGATGAGGGTGATGGCAATGCCTACGGATACGGACAGCACAATGGAAAGAATGAGATCCGTATATTTTTTGAAATACTGGCGCAAAAATTCGATGAAAAGCCCTGAGAGGGCGGTGAAGGCAAAGGAAGCCAGCACCGGACTTTCCCGGAAGAGAAGGCCCAGGGTGACGCCGGCCAGGGACGAGTGGGCCAGGGTGTCGCCAATCATGGAGTAGCGCTTCAGTACGATGAAAATACCGATGCAGGGGCAGAGGATGGCGATGCAGATGGAAATGAAAAGGGCATTCTGCATGAAATCATAACTGAACATGGCCGCCCTCCTTTTTGATATACTCTTCTATATAATGGGATACGCTGCAGAGGTGGCCTTTTCCGCCGTCCACATGGTAGAGGCCGGAAGACACCTGGCCGGCTTCCTCCATATTGTGCTCCACCGCCAGCACGGTGAGCCCCTTCTCCCGGTTCAGCCGGGAAAGCTCTCCGTAAATCTCTCGCTGGCTTGCAAGGTCCACGCCTGTGGAAGGTTCATCCAGAATGAGAAGGTCCGGGCTGCCCATGAGGGCCCGGGCAATGAGTACCTTCTGGTGCTGTCCGCCAGACAGATTTCCCATCAGCTCCCCTCTATAATCCTCCATACCGGTGACGGAAAGGACATCCTTCACGGAAATGGATTTCAAATGAAGCAGCTTTCCATAGGAATGAATGACCTCGGCCACAGTAATGGGGAAGGCGTGGTCCCGGGAAGGCATCTGAGGCACATAGCCGATCCGCCTGGCCTCACAGCGGATGGTGCCCTTCACGGGGGCTAAAAAATGAAGAATCAGTTTCAGCAGGGTGCTTTTGCCGCTGCCGTTGTTTCCTACAATGGAAATATAGGACCCCTTCGGCACATGGAGGGAAATATCCTCCAATAGCCAGGGCTCCCTGCCGGTGTAGGAAAAATACAGGTTTTCTATGTCCAGCATAATGGCTCCTTTAAGGAAGCGCAGGCTTCCGGAATACAAATATCTTCTCTCATCATATCATAGCGGGGAAGAAAATCTGAAGCATGAAGTTTCCCAGGGCCTGTCCGTGGGGCCCCGTCAAAAAAATTGTGAAAAATTTCTGGAAATCTGAGTATAAAATAGTCAAATAAACGACTTTAAATAGTCAAAAACATTAGATATTATCGGAATAGTCAATATATTAAAAAGAAAAGTCAAAAATATTTTAGCACTCGCTTGACAAGAGTGCTAAAAGTGCTATACTATAGTTGTCAGGAGGGAAGGGAACCGGACAGGGAAACCGGAAAGGTTCCCGGACACCTGAACATCACATGAAAAATAAAGGAAAGAGGTCTTTGATTATGGGTAGCATGATTCCGTTTGATGGTTTGTTTGGTGACAGCGTTCTGGATCATTTCTTTGATGATGTTCCCACCATTTATAAAGATTATGTAGCAGTACCGAAAGTAGATATCGAGGATCTGAAAGACCGTTATGAAATTACCTGCGATATGCCGGGATTCACCAAAGATGAAGTTCATATCAGTTATGAAAACGGCATCCTCTCCATTGCCGCTAAGAAAGAGAATAAGAAAGAAACGAAAGACGAAGAGAAACATTACATTCGTCACGAAAGAGGCGCCGTTGGATTCCAGCGTCAGTTCACTGTGAAAGGCATTAAGGAAGACGGCATCAAAGCCAGCCTGAAAGATGGCGTGCTGAAGATTGCCCTTCCGAAAGAAGATCAGAAGAAAGTGGAAGAATCCCATCGGATTACCATTGAATAATTGATTTTGTTTGTGAAACGAAGATTCCTGGTGATGCCAATGAAAATGGTAACTCCAGAGGCCTGATTCCTGCCGGCTGAAGCACGGTCGGACGGCAGGAATATCCTCTATAGGGACCTGCCCTTGGAAGGGCAGAGCCCCTTTCGCAGGAGAGAAAGGCAGATGCTGCTGCCGCCGGCTGTGGCTATGATTCCTCTCCCGTGAAGAAACGATTGCTTTTCTTACAAATTATCTCCCTCCCAAATCCCAAAAATATTTGTTCATACTAACCACCCCTGAAAGGCCCGGAAAAGAGCGCTCCTCTTTTCCGGGCCTTTTGCGTTGGCCGGATTCCTTTATCAAGTCTGATTATCACATGCCGGGCAAGGGACATGGGGGTTAAACCGCTGGATTTTCGCGCCGCCTTTCTGCCTGTAGTATAATAAAAAATATTTTCATCATAACTGTGAAGGAGGACCTATGGTTTCAGGACAGTGGAACCGGGAGACGGTGAAGGCTTTATGGCAGCTCACCAGCCGGTATTGGAGAAGTGAAGAAAAGAAAAGCGCCTGGATGTACCTTGTGGGCATTATTATCCTTACCATGGCAGCGGTGTACATGACGCTCCTTTTGAATGACTGGTTTAATGAATTTTACAGCGCCCTGCAGAATTACGATAGCACCGCCGTGTACCATGGCCTTATCCGGTTCACCGCCATCGCCTTCGGGCACATTGCCTTTTCCGTCTATGCCTACTACCTGCAGCAGACCCTGGCCCTCCGCTGGCGCCGGTGGATGACGGAGAAATACCTGTCCCGCTGGACCTCCCACCACATGTTTTACCGGCTGGAAATGTTTTCCGGCGGCCGTTCGGACAACCCGGACCAGCGTATTTCCGAAGACATCAATCTATTCACCACCCGCACCCTGTCCTTCATGGCCGGCCTGCTCAAGGCCATCACCACCATATTCTGCTTCATCTTCGTCCTCTGGTCCCTGTCGGAACCGCTCACCCTTCCTCTGCCGGGTCTCACCATCCACATATACGGCTACCTGGTATGGACCGCCCTGGCCTATTCCGTGATAGGCACCTGGATTACCCACAAGGTAGGCCATAAACTGGTGGGGCTGAACTTTGTGCAGCAGAAACTGGAGGCCGACTTCCGCTATGCCATGGTGCGGCTCCGTGAAACTTCGGAAAGCGTGGCCTTCTACCATGGCGGGAAAGAAGAAAAGAAGATTCTTTCCGGCCGTTTCCATAAACTTCTGGTGAATACGGTGTACATTATCAGAAAACAGAAACAGCTTTCCTGGCTCACCAATTCCTATGGACAGATCGCCATTATCTTCCCCTTCGTGGTGGCGGCGCCCCGGTACCTGTCGAAAAATATTTCCCTGGGCGGCCTGATGCAGGTGGCTAACTGCTTTGGCAAAGTACAGGAATCCATGTCCTACTTCGTGGACGTCTACTCCTCCCTGGCGGAATGGATGTCCTGCGTGGAACGACTCCTCACCTTTGATGCCCATATGGACCATATGCTTCAGGAAACGGAAAAAGAACAGGGCCATCTGGCGCGGAAAGAAGGAGGTTCATCTCTCATCCTCTCCGACGTCACCGTCCGCCTGCCCCAGGGCAAAACACTGCTCTCCTCCCTGTCCTGCACCATTCAGGAAGGAGAAAAGGTGATTCTGAAAGGCCCCTCGGGCTCCGGAAAATCCACCCTCCTCCGCCTGCTGGCCGGCCTCTGGCCCTACGGCGAAGGAGTCATCCAGCTGCCTTTGACCGCTGAAGTCCTCTTCATTCCCCAGAAACCCTACATGCCCATGGGCACTCTGGAGGAAGCCGCTTTCTATCCCAAGGGAAAAGGAAACAGGGAAGAACTGGTGAAGCTCATGGAAACATGCGGCCTTACCCGCTGGAAGGACCATCTGGAGGAAGAAGGAGACTGGAGCCATATCCTTTCTCTGGGAGAGCAGCAGAAACTGGCCTTCGTCCGCATTTTCCTCACCCGCCCCCGCTGGGTATTCCTGGATGAAGCCACCTCCGCCATGGATGAAGAAACGGAAAACCATCTCTACCGCCTCCTCACCTCCATTCCCAATATCACCGTCATCAGCGTAGGCCACCGGTCTACACTGGATAAATACCATACCCGGGTGCTGAAAATCCAGGAAGGAAGACTGGAAGGGTAGGGATCGGGACGGTGCTTACCAGTATTCCCGTAGGTTGACGCGCCTTATGGACAAGCCCTGACGGGCTTGAGGGTTCTAAAGTTTGACGGGGCTATCGCCCCGAGGGTTCTTAAGTTTGACAGCGGCTCTGCCGCTGAGGGTTGTGGTGGGCGCCTTACATTTATAGAAGGCGCCCTCTTATAATAAAACCTTGACAACCGCCCTGCGGGCGTTGGAAATGCATTCCCCCTATGGTGGCTGGCGCCACCACCTTGCCCGGTGGGAAGCGTGTCACTTGATTCTCAGTCGCCTACGGCTCCTTGCGAATCCAGTTCCCTTGCCACCCCCGCAGTTCGGTGGGGCGGCAAAAGGAAAGCGCCTTAATGGGCAGGCTAGGCGCCTTACTTCGCCTCCTGTGTAGGTCCTATGCAGGACCTCCACAGGGGCACTATAACCCGTGCTTACTGTAGAGCCATTTATGAAGAGAGTATTTCGCGGTGTTTTATTCTTCCCCCTGAACAGGAGGAAGTCCGGCGCAGCCCGGATAGGGGGTGGCGAGCGCAGCGAGCCAATCCGCAGAATGCGTATCAAACTATATAACTCATAAAGCCAATCCCGTAACGCTGACTTTATAAGCATTGCCCGAAGGGCAATCCGCCACCTTCAGCGCCGCAGGCGCTGTCGCCCCCTGAGCGAAGCGATGCACAGCGAACACATTTTGAAGGAGCGAAGCGACGCACAAAATGTAGTGAGTCGTTTCCCCTGTGGGGACACAACCCTTCGACACAACCTGCGGCGCCAGCCGCACCCCTTTTTTATAAAACTTGCGGCGAAGCCGCCACCACAACCCTCGGGGCCGAAGGCCCCGTCAAACTTAAGAACCTTTAGAACCCTCGGGGCGAAGCCCCGTCAACCCTCATGTGCGCATTCTGCATAGAATGCGCAAGTCAGCCGAAGTTGGCCCTTAGCCTGCCCATAAAAGGGCCTTCCTATTGTCGGCTGACCGTTCGCAGGCGCGTCCCCTGAACCCTCACACCGCAGGTGTGTCCTTCAGGGGGATTTTTTTATGAAAAAAGCAGGGAATCTAAACCATGAAATAAAATCATACTATTATTGAATATTAGCATTTCATAAATAATTGTTAAATAAATTATTGCAGAGTTCAAAATATAGTGATATACTGTTTTTATGAAAAACCAATGATAGCGAGGGCGAGACGTCACGCCAAGAAAGACGCAGCCGGTATCGTTGGGAAATTTAAAGAGTGATGAGGAAACAGCTCTTTATCTGTTATGGGGTAAAGCAAGCATTTATTTTTTGTTTATGTTTCTACAAGGTCCCTGTTTCCGGCCTTGCTTTTTTCGTGCTTTTTTTGAAATGTGATTTGACTAAAACAGGAGATGGTTGGATTTGGGAAAGAAACAGTTGGCCCTGAGGCTGGGAGAAATGGTGCTGGTTCTTCTGGGCATCAGCTTTATCACGTTCTGTCTGGTCATGCTGGCGCCGGGGGATCCGGTGCGTCAGATGATTGCAGGCAATGAAGATATTGTGGTGAGCCAGATAGAAATCGATGCTCTTCGTCATGAGCTGGGATTGGATAAGCCTTTCCTTTTCCAGTATCTGGACTGGCTGGGAAGGGTGCTTCATGGTAATTTCGGCTATTCCTTCATGATGAAGAAGCCGGTACTGGAGGCCCTCATGGGAGGCCTGCCGGCCACCCTGATCCTGGCGCTGGCATCTACCCTGTTCATGCTTGTTTTTTCCATTCCTCTGGGGATTTATACGGCGGTGAAGAAAAACAGCTGGTTTGATTACCTGGTCCGGGGCTTTTCCTTCCTGGGCGTTTCGGTGCCCAATTTCTGGATGGGCCTTATGCTTCTCTGGATTTTTGCCCTGAAGCTGGGAATGCTTCCCATCGTGGGCGGCAGCATTTCTTTAGAAAACCTGATCCTCCCCATGGTGACGCTGGGCGTGGTGATGACGTCCAAGTATACCCGGCAGGTGCGGGCGGCGGTGCTGGAGGAACTGAACCAGGACTACGTCATGGGCGCCAGGGCCCGGGGATTTTCGGAATCCCATATCCTCTGGAAGGAAGTGCTTCCCAATGCCCTGCTTCCTCTGGTGACCCTGCTGGGGCTGGCTTTTGGCTCCCTTCTGGGCGGCGCAGCGGTGGTGGAAATCGTATTTTCCTGGCCGGGCCTGGGATATATGGTGGTAGAAGCCATTACCTACCGCGATTTCCAGACGGTGCAGGCCATTGTGCTCTGGATTGCTTTCATGTACATGGTGATTAATCTGGTGGTGGATCTGTCCTATCGCCATCTGGATCCGAGACTTCGGAAAGGAGGCCGGTAATATGGGGAATCTTTGGAAAGGATTCAAAGAACACCGGACCTTCCGGTTCACCAGCCTGCTGGTTATCCTGCTTATCGCCCTGGTGGTGCTGGCGCCGGTGATTGCTCCTTATAACCCCCTGGAAGCGGTGATGAAGGACGCCAACCAGGCGCCTTCCATGGCCCATCTTTTCGGCACGGACAAGCTGGGAAGAGATGTGCTGTCCCGCATTCTCTACGGCGGAGCCTACTCCCTGTCCAGCGTGCTGGCCCTGGTGGCCATCATCTTCTGCGTAGGCACCTTTCTGGGCCTGGTGGCCGGCTACTTTGGCGGCCTCATTGACACCGTCATCATGCGTATAGCAGATATGATGATTTCCTTCCCCGGCGTTATCCTGGCCATTGCCATTGCCGGTATCATGGGCGGCAGTCTGGTGAATGCCATGATTGCCCTGACAGCGGTGACCTGGACCAAGTATGCCCGCCTGTCCCGGTCCATGGTTTTGAAAATCAGGAAACGGGATTTTGTGGATGCTGCCATTGTCAGCGGCGGCACCAGCTCCCATATCCTCTGGACCCATATCATGCCCAACGTAGTGCCTATCCTGGTGATTACAGCAGTATCAGACATCGGTGCCATGATGATGGAACTGGCAGGCCTGTCCTTCCTGGGCTTTGGCAGCCAGCCGCCGGCACCGGAATGGGGCCTCATGCTTAACGAGGGCCGTCAGCAGCTGCAGACAGCCCCCTGGCTCATGGTTTTCCCGGGCCTGGCCATCTTCATTTCCGTGGTCATCTTCAATCTCTGGGGCGATGCGCTCCGGGATGTACTGGATCCAAGAGATCAATAGCGGGCCGGCGGGATGATGAGCCGGCAGGCCGCAAAACGGCTCTTCCCATCGTTTTTTTCACGCCTATGGCGTTTATTTCCATATAGAAAGGAAGCGTTCAACAGATGAAATCAATTTACAAGAAAGGTGCTCTTTTGGCTGCAGCTGCTTTGATGGCCTTTGCCATTACGGGGTGCGGCGGATCAGGATCCAATTCCAAAACCGCCAAAGACACCCTCACCGTGGGGGTAACGAACTTTGCAGACAGCCTGGAACCGACAGACAACTACTTCGGCTGGCAGGTCATGCGCTACGGCATCGGCGAATGCCTTGTCCATTTTGATGACAAAATGAATGCAGAACCCTGGATTGCAGAAAGCTGGAAGGTGTCCGATGACAAAATGTCCTGGACCTTCAAAATCAAGGACATCAAGTTCTCCAACGGCACACCGGTCACCGGCGAAGCAGTGAAGAAATCCATTGAACGTACCTTTGCCAAGGCGCCCCGGGCGAAAGCCATGTTTGAACTGGACCACATCACCGCTGACGGCCAGAACGTGACCATTTATACGAAAAAACCGGTGGCCACCCTGCCGGGCATGCTGGGGGATCCGCTCTTCATTATTGTAGACACCGATTCTGACGGCAAGGTGGACTTTGCAAAGCAGGGCCCCGTTTCCACAGGCCCCTACATGGTGAAATCCTTCTCTAAGGCCAAGACAGAATTGGATGCCAACCCTCATTACTATGACAAGGTGCCCTTCGCTCACGCCCAAATCAATACCATTGACGATCCCAATACCCGGGCCATGGCTCTCCAGAAGGGCGAAATCGATGTGGCTGTCAACATTGCCCCCGGCGATATGCAGCTTTTCCAGGATAAGAATAAATTCACCGTGAGCACCATTTCCTCCATTCGCGACGTGCTGGCTCGCCTGAACGTTTCCAATGGCAAGCCCCTGGCTGACAAGAATGTAAGAAAGGCACTCCTCCAGTCCTTGGACCGGGATACCTACTGCAAGGTGCTCCTGAAAGACACCTTTACTCCCGGCGGCCCCCTGCTTCCGCCGTCTGTGGACTACGGCTTTGACAAACTGAAGGCGGAATATCCGGATAACTACAATGTGGAAAATGCGAAGAAACTGCTGGCAGACGCTGGATGGAAGGATACCGACGGCGACGGCTATGTGGATAAAGACGGCAAGAACCTGGAACTGGATTTCATTTACTACAGCGGACGCGCAGAACTGCCTCTCTTTGCAGAAGCCACCCAGTCGGATGCCAAGAAAGTAGGCATCAAGGTGAACCTGAAGAACGTGGACTACAACGTCCTTGACGGCATTGGCACCCGCGGCGAATACGACCTGCTCATTTCCAACGTACTGGCTGAGCAGGCAGGGGATCCGGAAGTCTTCATCAACATGTACTGGAAGACCAATGTAAACGGCAGCAACCCACAGAACGGCTCGGGCTACAGCAATCCTGCCTATGATGCTCTCTCTGACCAGCTGAGCCAGGAATTCGACCCGGCGAAGAGAAAGGAAATCATCGAACAGATGGAAAAAATCATTCAGGATGACGCGGCTACCCTGGTCTTCGGCTATCCTCAGACCAATATGATTTCCAGTAAGAAAGTAAAGAATGCAGACATTAAACCCTGCGACTATTACTGGGTAACAAAGAACATCGTTCCGGCAGAATAAGATCTGCTGTCCGCTTACCGCCTGTGCGGGAAGGGGCCGCAAAGCGGTAGAAGCCGGTACTATAAAACTTGCGGCAAAGCTGCCACCACAACCCTCCGGCCCAAAGGACCGTCAATCCTAAGAACCTTTCCCCTATGAACTCTCTGAACCTTCTGAACCCTCGCGCCCACAGGCGCATCCATAGTATTCATCATTCACAGGAGCCAATATGCTGTTAGAAATCAAAGATCTGGGCATTGCCTATGGTAAGGCAGAGCCTGTAGTACGCCACGTTTCCTTTACGTTAGACCAGGGAGAACTCCTTGCCATTGTAGGGGAATCGGGGTCAGGAAAGACCACGGTCATCCGTGCCATCCAGCATGTGCTGCCTGGAGGCGGGCACATAGCGGAGGGCACCATGATTTTTGAAGGAGAAGACACCTGGAAGCAGTCTGCTGAAAAGCACCGCAGTCTGGATGGGAAGGACGTTTCCATGATATTCCAGGACAGCGGGGCCATGATGAATCCCATCCGGCCCATTGGCGTCCAGTTCCGGGAGTACCTGGCCCTTCACGGCATGACCGATGAAAAAGAAGCCCACCAGCGCATGGTGGACATGCTCTCCATGGTGCGGCTGCCGGACCCGGAACAGATTCTGAAAAGCTACACCTTCGAACTCTCCGGCGGCATGCGCCAGCGCGTGGGCATTGCCATGGCCATGGCCTTCCATCCGAAACTTCTCCTGGCCGACGAACCCACCAGCGCCCTGGATGTAACCACCCAGGCAGCCATTGTGAAGGAAATGATGGAAGTAAGGAAAAAGATGAACACCGCCATTATCATCGTCACCCATAACATGGGGGTGGCAGCCTATATGGCAGACCGCATCATGGTGATGAGACAGGGCCGTGTGGTGGAATACGGGAAAGCAGAAGACGTTATTTATCATCCCAAAGAGGACTATACAAAAATGCTTCTGGCTGCTGTACCGGTGCTGGGAGGTGAAACGGCATGAAGGGATATGGAGAAGAAATCCTCCGCATGGAAGATATTGTCAAAACCTTTGACCTGGGCGGTGGGAAAAAGCTGACAGCTTCCGATCATGTGACCATCAGCCTCCACAAAGGAGAAACCCTGGGAATCGTAGGCGAGTCAGGCTCCGGGAAATCCACCCTGGCCAAAATTCTGACCCGGCTCTACACCATGGACAGCGGGCGCATCCTCCTTCACGGGAAAGACATGACTGCCCTGAAGGGCGAGGAATTCCGGCAGGCCAGGAAGAATATCCAAATGGTTTTCCAGGACCCCTCTACCGCCTTCGACCCCAAACAGCGGGTCCGGGATATTATCTGCGAGCCCCTGATGAACTACGGTCTCATCGGAAAAGAAAAGGTGGATGAAAAAGCGCGGGAAATGCTGGGCCTGGTGGATCTGCCCGAGGAATTTGCAGACCGCTATCCCAACAGTATGTCCGGCGGACAGCGGCAGCGCATCGCCGTTGCCCGGGCCCTGGTGCTGAAGCCGGAAATCATTATCTGCGACGAAGCCACCAGTGCTCTGGACATGTCGGTACAGAAGACGGTGATCGAACTCCTTCACCGCCTGCAGCTGGAAACAGGGGTGGCCTACTTCTTCATCTGCCACGACCTGGCCCTGGCCAATATGTTCTGCGACAACATCGTGGTCATGCAGCATGGCAGGGTAGTAGAAAAAATCAAAGACCTGTCCGAAGCGAAAGATCCCTATTCCAGAAAGCTGCTGGCTTCCGTCTTCACCATTGAAGAAGGCAAAAACAAAGTCCTGCCGGATGAACTGTTCGGCTGAAAGGCAGCAGGGGCTGGCTTGTTCCCTGCCGGCAGGAAACACCATAGTGCCACGCCGGACAGGAAACCATTCGCAAACCGTTTCCTGCGGGTAAGGAATACCATCAGTGTCCTGCCGGACAGGAAACTCTATGCGAACAGTTTCCTGTCGGCAAGAAACACACTGTCCCCAAGCCGGACAGGAAACCTATTATATCAAAGGAGAGTACATTATGAAGAAAATCATGGTCCTGGCTGCAGCGGCAGCCCTGACTGCCGGCGTTTCCGCTCTGGCAGCCAATCCCTTTTCCGATGTAAGCACTGATGACTGGGCTTACCAGGCGGTATCCGACCTGTCTGACCAGGGAGTGGTGGAAGGATACCCTGACGGCACCTTCAAAGGGGAAAGAAATATCACCCGCTTTGAACTGGCCCAGATCATTGCCCGCCTTATGGCAAAGGAAGACCAGCTGAATGCAGAGCAGCGGGCCACCCTTGACAAATTGGCCGGCGAATATGCCGATGAACTGGCAAATCTGGGCGTTAGGGTTTCCAACCTGGAAAAGAAGGTAGGAAATATTTCCTGGTCCGGCGATGCCAAAATGTGGTATGTCAATAACTCCAATGAAACTAGCGGAGATACTTGGAACGGCCGTATGCGTATCAAGGTCAGAGGCCAGGTCAATGACTCCACATATGTCCAGGGCCGTCTGAAAACCCAGATGCGGTTCAAGAACCCGAAGAAAGACGACGGACAGACTTCCATGGACTGGCTCTATGTGAACCATTCCTTTGGCGATGCGAACCTCTCTCTGGGCCGCATCCCCGTCACTATCTATGACGGCTTCATGTACGATTACCAGCTGAAAGGCGCTATCCTAGGCTACAGCAAAGATGCCTTCCATGCATCTGCAGGCTATGGCCGTTTCCTGAGCAACCAGAATGAAAGCTTCGATACGTCTAAATATGATGCCTTCATCGGACAGGCAGGTTATAACTTCGGCGCCGCAGCCCTCGATGCGACCTACATCAAATTTGCCGGTGACCAGGCAAAGAGTGCCATGGGCTTCGACAGCATCTGGAGCGCCCATCTGGCCATCCCCATGGATGAATTCCGCCTCTTCGGCGAATACTGGGATTCCAATGCCAAAAAAGCGGATAACTCCTGGCAGGCAGGCCTGGGATACAGCAACTTCAGCTCCAAGAAACCGGGCACCTTCGACCTTAATGTGGCCTACAACAAGGTAGGCAGCAATGCAAACCTCGATGGTACCACCTACGATGCTCAGGACTTCTGGGGGGCTATCGAGAAGGATAAGAGCATTAAATACTGGAGTGTCTTCGGCGATGTGGCTCTCATGAAGAATGTGTCCCTCCATGGTGAATATGCCTTTGACCTGGACAATCAGAAGGATGGATTTGATGATAAAGCTTGGACCCTGGCACTGAACTATAAATATTGATGGGGATTTCCTGCAGCTTCATCTGCGGGATGCCGGTACCAATGAAAAAGACTCTGCCTTCCAGGGCAGAGCCTTTTTTCGTACCTGGGAGAGGATTCATGGGATTTTCTTCCTCCTCCGGGGTAGCGGTCCGCCATCTCTTTATAAGTTTTTTATACGCATACGATTAAAAAGAATTGAATAGTTAAAGTTGAAAAATTAGAGAGGATAATATATATTTAATATAAATAATTTATAAATTGTTATAATATAAAAATTAGAGGGAGGCTTCTATGAATAACTGGAAGAAACTGGCAGCTGCCGTCATGCTGGCAGGGGCCGTCGTCATGATTCAGGGGTGCGGCGGAAACGGGGAAGAAGCAAAAAGCATGGAAAAAGGCAGGGTATGGAAGGCAGCCACGGAAGCGGCCTATCCGCCCTTCCGCTATGTGGATGAGAACAGCAACCTGGTGGGCTTTGAGGTGGACCTGCTCAAGGAAATCGGCCGCAGAACCGGAGCGACCATCGAGTTCAGGGATATGCCCTTTGACAGACTGCTGGACGCGGTGGCCGGAAAACAGGTGGACATGGCCATAGGGGCTATCACAGTGACGAAAGAAAGAGAGAAACTGGTGGCCTTTTCAGACTCCTACTACCGGCTGAGCGGATACTCTCTCCTTGTAAAAAAAGGAAATCCACCGGTGCGGAATGAAGAAGAACTGGCTGGCAAAGTGGTGGCGGCCAAAAGGGGATCTACCAGTGAAGCCAGGGCAAAAGCCCAAAATCCCAAAGAAATCATATCCATGGACCATTATGAGGACATTTTCAAAGCCCTGGAAGCAGGAAAAGCGGACGTGGGCATTACAGGAGACCAGGCGGCCCTTTACGAACTGGAGCATGGCGGAAGCAGCCGGCTGTCCCTGTCCGGCACCATTCCTACGGAAGACAATTTTGCGATTGCCCTTTCCAAAGATAATCCTCAGCTGAAGAAAGAAATCAATGAGGCCCTGAAAAGCATGATGGATGACGGCACCTATGACAGCCTGGCCCATAAATGGTTCTTTGTCAAAGCGGCTGACAAAGAATAAACCCATCACAGGCCAATCAAAAACTGTGCGGAAATGAGAAATTTCTGCACAGTTTTTTGATTTCTTTTATCCCGCATCGGGAAGGAAGCCCCTCTTTGCGGAAAGGCGGTTCACCAGAAAAGCGGCGCAGGAGGCGCGGATGACCTGGTCAATGAAAAGGGCGCACCAGGTGCCGATGAGGCCCATGTCCAGCACATAAATGAAGAAGGCTGTCATGAGAGGCCTGAGGAAGGTGATGGACAGGAAAGAATAGGCCGCCACCTGGGCCGTCTGTCCGCTGCCCCGGAGGATGCCGGCGCCCCAGAGGGCCAGCGCCTCGGGGTAGCTCACCAGGGCGATGAAAACCATGATGGGGCCCGCCAGCACGTGAAGGGCGGGATCGGAAGAATAGATAGAAAAGAGGGGGTCCTTGAAGAAAAGAATGCTGACGCAGGCTGCCGTGGAAAGGAGCAGGCACCAGCGGAGCCCTCTTTTCCGGTATTGCTGCCAGTCGGCCATGCTGCCCCGTCCTACAGCCTGCCCGGCGCTCACCATGCCTGCTTTGCCGAAACCCATAATGAAATCATAGTAAATATCGCAGATATTCATGCAGATGCTGTGCACCGCGAAGGGCACCGTACCAAGACCGGCGGCCATACGGGAAAAGAGTACCATGCCGATACGCTCGCTGCCCTGCTCGCTTAATACACTGCCGAAAAGGGGACACACCTTTTTGAAATAGGCGGCATCAGGAATCCAGCGGCCGCCATGGAAAAAGCCTTCCCGTTTCAGAAGGAACCAGGCATAGAGAAGAGAAAAAAGAGTGCCGGCGGCGGTGCCTATGGCAGCACCAAAAATGCCATAGGCAGGTACAGGACCCAGCCCCCGGATGAGGAGGAAACTCAGCGCCGCGTTCAGCAGATTTCCGCAGATATTGGTTTTCATGATGGAAGCCGTATTTCCATACCCCAGCTGCACCGCCTGCAGAATGAGGGTGAGGGAAGTGAAATACACTGCCAGAAGAGCCAGGGGGCTGTACTCCATGGCCAGGGGCAGGTAATCGGAAGAGGCGCCCATGAGGATTAATATATCTTCCAGGAAAATGAAAAAAATCCCGTGCAGCAGTCCCAGGGCCAGGGCACCCAGGAAAAGAGACTTCTTCAGAAGGTCCGCTGACGGCTCCTTCTCTCCCCGGCCTGCATAGTTACAGGACACCAGGGTCACCGCCGACGCCAGGGAACGGGAAAAGCAGAGAAGGATGAGCCGGGGCTGGAGAAAGATACTCACTGCAGCCACCGAAAGGCTCCCCAGAGCTCCCACCAGTATGAGGTCCGTGGAAGCAAGGAGAATCATAAAAAGCCCCTCCAGTGCGGCAGGCAGTGCGATTTTCAGGTAATGTCTGTCGTAACAGTTCATAGGAAATCCTTAAAATACAATATTTAAACATTAAATTATTATAACAATATTGTACAGGAAAATGAGAAAACAGGCAACTTGATTCTTTCAAGTATTCCTGTCCGTTGTCCGCCTGTGGCGCGGTCGGGATCGGGACCTGGGTGGTGCTTGCCGGTATTCCCGAAGGGGCCTGCGCCTGCGGCGCAGAGGGGCATATGGCATCCATCGGGCCTCTGGCCCTCGGTGCCAAGGGTTGTGTAGAAAGGCTGCGCCACACAGGGGAAACGAATCACTATGATTTGTGCGTCGCTGGCGCTCCTGCATCTTCTGCTGTCACTGACTCACTGGATTTTCAGGTCGCTGATGCTCCCTTACAAATCCAGTTCGCATAGTGCAAATCATGTTCGCTGTGCATCGCTTCGCTCAGGGGGCCGCCGATTGGCGGTCAGGAAAACGATAGAGTATCAAATCGGTGTTTTACCTCGTACACCCTTTCCCGCTTCGCGGGACTTCCCCTCAAGGGGAAACAAGAAAATAGGTGGCACTGGATATTGTGTCACATATGACACAGACAGCCAATCCCGTAACGCTTCTTGCGTCCCCTTTAGGGGAAGAGGGCCACAAAGTGGCGAAGGGGTGGACGGTGGTAATCCTGATTATGATACTCGATGTGGACGTGACTGCCGAAGGTGGCCCTCCGGCCCTTGGTGCCAAGGGTTGTGTAGAAAGGCTGCATCGCTTCGCTCAGGGGGCCGCCGATTGGCGGTCAGGAAAACGATAGAGTATCAAATCGGTGCTTTACCTCGTACACCCTTTCCCGCTGCGCGGGAATTCCCCTCAAGGGGAAACGAGAAGGATGGAGAGGAAAAACAGAGAGTCATATATTTCATGTACCATTCCGCAGTTTTTTCCCCCCTTTTTTGGTGGTAAACGCAGTGAGTCAATCACCGGAATGCGTATCATGCCATATGACCTATAAAGCCAATCCCGTAACGCTGACTTTATAAGCATCGCCCCATAGGGCGATACCACAACCCTCGGCCTGAAAGGCCGTCAAACTTAAGAACCCTCCGGCCGTCAGGCCGGTCAATCCTAAGAACCTTTTTCCACAACCCTTCTACACAACTCGCGGCGCCAGCCGCGCCCCTTTTTTTATAATCTGCGGCGAAGCCGCCACCACAACCCTCGGGGCCAAAGGTCCCGTCAAACTTAAGAACCCTTGGGCCGAAGGCCCATCCATCTTAAGAACCTTCCCGTCTGAACCCTCACGCCGCAGGCGTGTCCCGTACCCCGTTTATCCTCTGCTTATCTTCCTGAAGAATGATATAATAATAAATAATTCAAAGCTTTCAAAGGCAAAGGAGAAAGGACAATACTATGTCAACCACATTAGGAGCGGATTTCCGCAGCCCCACGTTCTGGCAACGGCTTGCTTTTATTATCGGGATTACCCTGGTGGGTACCTTTTTATACTCCGTAGGCGTCAATGCCTTTCTGGTACCTCACCAGTTCCTTTCCGGCGGGCTCACCGGCATAGCCATGGTGCTCTACTACCTCACCGGCTTCCCCATCGGCATGGCGAACCTGCTTATGAACATTCCTATCCTTCTTCTTTCCCTGAAGTTCATGGGGAAATTCTACACCCTCATTACCATTCTGGGTACCGTGTGCTGCTCTGTTTTCATTGACTTGACATCCTTCCTGGCGGACTACAATGTGGTGAAAGAGCCGCTGGTGGCTGCTATTTCCGGCGGCGTGGTGCTGGGCCTTTCCATGGGCCTCCTCTACCGCTACAACAGCAACACTGGTGGACTGGATGTGGTGGGAGCCATATTGAAGAAATATTACAATCTGGAAATCGGCTATGTGGTTTTCGCCCTGAACTTTGTCATTGTCACTGCCGGCGCCTTCATCTTTACCCTGGAACCGGCCATCTGCACCCTGATTTCCATGTATATCAATGCCAATCTCTCCAGCCGCATTGTCATCGGCTTTGCCCAGCGCAAAGCTGCCTTCATCGTGTCCGACAAGCCTCTGGAAATTTCAGATGCCATCCTTCGGAATATCCATCACGGCGCCACTCTTCTCTACGGCCAGGGCGCTTTCTCCGGCGTAGAAAAGAAGATCGTCTTCGCCATTGTGGACCTTACCCAGATTACCAGGGTGCGCCATCTTATCGAAGACATAGACCCTTCGGCCTTCCTTTTCATTATGAATACCACCGACGTCATAGGCCGCGGCTTTACCAGCCCCCTTTCCACTGCCAGAACCATGCCCAAGTCCGTGCGCTATACCTGCGATAAGGATGGAAATATGATTCCCACCCACATGTGGTCCTATGAAATGGAAGCAGAAGCCCATCCGGAAGCGGACAAGCAGGAACCGCCCCGGGAAGACGGGAAATAAGGGGGCGCTGACCGCTGGGAAGGTATGTAACAGACTTTCCGCTCATTGCCTGCAGGGCCTGTTAAATCTGAGAACCCTCCGGCCCATGGGACCGGAGGGTCTGAACCATTCGCACCGGTAGGTGCCTTTTTATCAGCAAGGAGATTATGATGGAATACCTCATTGACGACAACTATGTACCCCTGGACAGTACCCTTGGAAACGTGGAATACCTGATGGAAAAGATCCTGCTGGATGCCCAGTATATGGAAAATCTGGCAGAACGCCTGGACGATAACGATGATGATTATGATGATGACTATGATGATGATTATGATGATGAAGACGAGGATCATGAAGGCCGTGCCAGCCTGGAGATCATCAAACTGAAGGGCCAGATCCGGCTGCTCCAGATGGAAAAGGAAATGCTTCGGCAGAATTTGGCAACGGTGACGAGCATGGTAGAAGACTTGAGAAGGGATGCCGAGGAAGCAAAGGACGAGGTACATAAGCTCAGGCACGATATCGACTGGTACGGAGAAAGACGATAAGATTTTGTCCCATGGAGATACTATAAGAATAGAGAGACCGAAAGATCCGGGCTTTATTCCATCCATTTCCCGAAGCCCTTGATCCATGGAAAAGGGGAAGGAAAAGGGCGCTTCCTTAATCCCATCTCTCCGGTGTACCAATCATCGGAATATTGTTCTTGTTGATGGTTCTAAAAGTACAAGTCGGACTCAGCCCGCAGCCGGAAGCTGACTGCTTTCGGCTCTGCATGCAGCGGCTCTTTCCAACCGACTGGTATTTAATGACAAATGATTCATATACGGCATGTACCGAGATTCTTCGCTGGCGCTCAGAATGACTGCAGGGGGAGGCAAGAACGTAACGCTGGAGGCTGTGAAAAAATGGAAATCATTTCTTCACAGCCCTTTTCAATGGCTTCCTTTTCGGTAAATGACAGTCAGCTGCTCGCCGGCATCGTCATCTCGAGCGGGTGACCTGCCGGTATGGGTGGTAAAGACTTTGGGCTCTAATGAAACGCAGAGCCGAGAGATCTCCTGCCACCATGGGCTTGCCACATTTCGGAGTGAGATTTCTCCACTCTGTGGAGACTCTGCATAGAGTCTCCAAGTCAGCCGAAGTTGGCCTCTAGCCTGCACAATAAGAGGCTTTCCTATTGGCGGCTGACCGGCTGCGGTCGAAATGACGGGAGGTGGAGTGATATCGGTGTTATTCATGCATTTCTTCACAGCCCCTCCGCGATAGCGGTGAGGATAGACCTTTGCTGCGCAAAGGCGCCGACAGGCGGCATTAAAACTCATGGCCCAAAGAGGCGATACCACCACCCTCTGAACCCTTTGAACCCGGGCCGCGAAGCGGCCCTTTAATACCCTTTTATCTGCCCTTCGCCGCTCATGTCAAAAATGGGTCCGTAGGCGGCGTTGGCCAGGCCCTTGATGGCCCATACGCAGTTCTGGGAGGCGGAGTAAATGTAGCGGTCTTCCACCGGTACAATGTGTCTGGCGGCCCGCATGGAGGCGATGGCGGGATTGGAGAGGAAATCATCTCTGTATTTGGCGGCGCCGGTGGTATCAGAGGTGCGGTCGGTGGATACGAAGAGCATGTCCGGGTCTGTCTTGATAATAAGCTCCGGCGATGTGGCCTGGCCGTTGACGCCGCCGGCCAGGGTGATGGCGTTGTCAATGCGGGCTGCCGTGAGGAGTTCGTTGAACATGGAGCCGGGGCCGCCGTAGCGGGTCATCTGGGATACCAGATACACCACCGGCTTTTTTCCTGTTTCTTTGGAAAGGCGGCTTTGGATTTCCGAAAGGGTCTTGTCCATCTGGGAAATCACCTGGTTTCCCCGTTCTTTTTCGTCCACTGCTGTAGCAATGATGCGCACATCCTCCTTCACCTGGTCAATGGACCGGGGGCCGTCGATGACCACCACCGGAATGCCCAGGTTCCGGTAGAGATCCAGTTCTTTGCCGTCGGTATAGGTGGAGGCCACGATGAGGTCCGGCTTTGCTTCCGTCACCACTTCCATGGAAAGACCGGTAAGAGGGACGGTGAGGGGAATGTCTTTCGTTTCATTGGCAATATAGGAAATATTGGGGTCCCGGTCTGCTTCGGTGGCGGCCATCAGTTTGTCCGGCGTCACCACGGAAAGGAGCATGGTGTCGATGGAAGCGGAATTTCCCAGAATCCTCTTCGGCTTGGCAGGAATCACCACGTTTTTCCCGGTGGCATCGGTGACGGTATAGCTTTTTCCTTCTCCGGAAGGGGCCATCTGCTTCATGCCGCAGCCGGAAAGGGTCAGAAGAATGAGAAGACTGGCGCATACAGCGCCGACTTTTGCGTATTTCATCATAACCTCCCTGTACGAAAATATCAGCTTCATTATAGCATAGGAGAAGATGTTCATTTCTTAAAGTATTAAAAAATAGTTTACAAAATCTGAGATTCATGTATAATGAAGAAGTAAGTTTATTAAGAATTCCGTAATGGTTTGAATCCGGGGGGGATTCCCGGAGGAGATGAAAAGAGAAGCGCGGTGAGGGGAGACCCGATTCCGCCACGGTCCCGCCGCTGTGAAGCTTCGGAAAGCAGGCAATGATTGAATCGGCCCTTTCCAGAGGGATTTCAAAATGTCACTGGGAAACTGGGAAGACGAAATCTCTGAGGAAGCTGAGTCAGAAGAACTGCCTTATGGAACCGGTTTTCCGCTTTGCAGGATAAGGGTACGATGTATACTGCTTCCCTGCGGGCGGCATGGTTTCATATACCCTGATTGGGCAGCGAGGGAGGAACTTTTATGAACAGGAAAATTATGGCAGCGTCACTGGCAGTTTTATCACTTTCCGGCGGCGCTTTTTGCGTGGAAGCCGCCGATATGCCGGTGTATACCCTGGAAGGCGTAGTGGTTACCGCCAGCCGGGTGCCGGAAAAGAAAATCGACTCCAATGCCGATGTGTCCGTGGTGACGGCGAAGGAAATCGAAGAGAAGCACTATGACGATGTGAGTGAGGCCATCCGTCATGTGCCGGGGGTGAATATTGCCAATTACAGTGGAAGCGGTCAGAATTACAGCACCAATCAGATTTATATCAACGGCTCTTCTAATGTGGTGGTTCTGGTAGACGGCATCCGCCGCAATATCAATGGTATTATCGGAAATACCGCCAATTTGGGAAGTCTGGTGAATATGGATACCATTGACCGGATCGAAGTGCTGAAAGGTTCTGCTTCCACTTTGTATGGCTCCGACGCGGAAGGCGGTGTTATTAATATCATTACCCGCCGGCCCCGGGAAAACGGTGTTAAGACGACGCTGCGCACTTCTTTCGGCAATGAGGATAAAGAAAAATATACTCTTTATAATGAGGGCCGGGAAGGAAACCTTTTCTGGACATTAGAAGCGGGCAAAGAGCTGATGGGTGACTTTAAAGATGGCTGGGGACGCCGTGTCATCAATCATTTGAATGCGGAACATTATGACACAAAGATTGGCTATGATCTGGGAAATGATTCTTCCGTCATTTTTAATTATCAGAAATATAAATCCGACTATACCCGCCCTGATGCAGGAAGCAACGATAAAGCAGCAGATAAGGGGAAGAAAAACGATGATTCCCTGAGCATTCAGTACAAGGCCCAAATCAATGAGCGCCTGAGTAACCAGTTCTCCCTGTACAGGAACAGGACGACCTTTAAAGATAACTATAATTTCTCCGGCTCCGGGCCCTATCGGACTCTCTGGGATATGGGAATGAAGACCACCGGTGTATCCGACCAGCTGACCTGGAAGCTGGCAAACCAGACGGTGATTGGCGGATTTGACTGGTATAAAGATGAAATTACCCATTATCATAATATCTATCCCTCTAGCGATATCTATCCCTCTGGCGCCACCGAAAAGGCAGTGCCCGATGGTACCCATATTTCCAATACCGCCTTCTATGTGCAGGATAAAATCGATATTACCGGGCAGTGGAATATCACTCCCGGCGTACGGTTTGACCATCATTCCAAATTTGGAAACCATACGTCTCCCAGCCTGTCTCTGGGGTATAAACAGAGTGAGAATACCAATTACTATTTGAATTACAAGACTTTCTTTGTGGCTCCCAATCTGTACCAGCTCTATTCTCCCCAGTATGGCAGGCCTGATTTGGACCCGCAGGAAGGAAATACCATCGAATTTGGCATAAGTCACCGGTTCTCTGACAGCATGAGCGGTACTTTCAATGTATTCCATACCCATGCCAGAAATATTTTAACCAAGGATAGTGCATGGCGCGCTGAAAACAGCGGAAAGGCCGATATCAACGGATTTAACCTTGGGCTGCATAAAGAGTTCAGCAGCCACTGGGAGGCCGGAATTGGCTATTCCTATCTCCATGCTTCTGCACAGAATGGCAAGAATATAAACCTTAATGGCGTGCTGCCGGAAAGCACATTGCATATGGATGTGACCTATAAAGCTGACAAATTCAGTGCTTCCCTTGACGGCAGAGGTGTCATGAACCGCTATGGCAGCAAAGAATCCCCTGAAATGCGGAACTATAGCAGCTACTGGGTATGGGACATGGCGGCCAACTATCAATTCACAAAAAATGCCACCCTTTTCGCCAGAGTGAATAACATTTTTGACCAGTTCTATACCGATGTAGGCAGTTCCTCTGGCCCTGATGATATGTACTGGTACTCCGCACCGGGCCGCAATTTTGAAGTGGGCCTGCAGTTTACCTTCTGATGGAGCAGCAAAAATCCCCCAGCCAGGCTGGGGGATTTTTTGTATCTGGATTTCCTAGGTGTTTTGGATGAAGTGGGTAGGAATCCAGGGCTCCTGCAGAGGCTGGGGGAGGCCTGCCTTTTTCCCCGCGTCCAGGCATTTCAGAATCCAGGCGGTCTGCCGGGCCAGGGTGCGCATGGTCTGCAGGCCTTCCTTGTCCTTCAGGGCGTCTTCCCTGGTGAGGCCGTGAATCTGGTTCCAGTACTGGGAACCGGGCACAATCATGCGGTTCATGAGGAAATATTTATTCATCCTGTCAAAAGCGGCAGTGGCGCCGCCGCGGCGGCAGCTGACCACAGCAGCACCGATTTTTCCTGCCATGCGGTTTCCGGCTGCATAGAAAAGACGATCCATGAAAGAGGTAATCTGGCCGTTGGGGCCGCCGTAATATACGGGAGAACCGAAAATCAGCCCGTCCCAGGTGTCCAGCTTTTCAATGACCTTGTTCACCGAGTCTTTATCCTGCACGCACCGTCCATGGGACTGGCAGTAATTGCAGGCGATACATCCGGTTACCGGTTCCCGGCCGATTTGAAGAATTTCTGTGTCTATGTTCTCTTCTTCCAGCGTTTTGGCGATTTCTTCCAAAGCAGTGTACACGCAGCCTCTTCTGTGGGGACTGCCATTGATCAGTAAAATTTTCATGAGATGCCTCCTTCTGCTTTTACGCGGCTATACTGTTCCTGTCTTTATTATAGCAGGCAGTAATAGAGGGCTCTCTGTTTTCTTTCTGCCATTTCCCTATTTACAAGCGCATACTTATCTACTATACTGTATACATATTGATAGAAAGACGAAGGTGCCCTTTTTGCCGCAAGGCAGGAAGGGCTTTTCTGTCTTTCATGGCAAAGAGGCTGCTCTCATCTTTGATGACTGCGGCCTTTTTTCGTAAGGGGGAGAGACTATGAAAAAACTTCTGAAAGCTGTACTGACCGGTTCCCTTCTGGGCCTGACGGTCCTTGGTTTGGCAGGCTGCGGCGGGCAGTCGGGAAGTTCTTCTTCCGGCGGCTCCGTGCCTAAGGACACCATTGTGGTGGGCATGGCAGTGGATCCGGAGACTCTGGACCCGGCGGTGACCATGGACAATAAGGGCTGGCAGATTACCTATCCCGCCTATGAACGGCTGGTGAAATACAAGGCGGCAGACGGCAAGGCTGCCACGGAGGTGGAACCGTCCCTAGCCAAGTCCTGGACCGTCAGCGATGACGGGCTCACTTGGACCTTTACTTTGAATGAGGGACATAAATTTGCCGACGGTTCTCCGGTGGACGCCAAAGCGGTGAAGTTCTCCATCGAAAGGGTACAGAAAATGAAGAAAGGACCTTCCGATTATTTCAAAGTGGTGAAATCCATCGAAACGCCTGATGATAAGACTGTCATTTTCCAGCTGGACAAGCCCTTTGCGCCCTTCCTCTACACCCTGGCGGTGAATGGTTCTTCCATCGTGAATCCGAAGGTCATGGACCAGGCAAAGGATAATGATATGGGCTCCTCCTACCTGGCCACCCATACCATGGGTTCCGGTGCCTATGAAATCACGTCCTACACCCCCAGCCAGTCCATCAAGCTGGATGTACAGAAAAATTATGCCGGCAAGGCACCTTCCATCAAGCATATCCTCTTCAACAGCATCAAAGATCCCTCGGCTCAGCGGTTGCAGCTGGAAAAGGGGGATATTGACATTGCCGAAGGCATTCCCATGGACCAGATCGACCAGCTGAAGGATAACAAAGCCATCCATATTTATGAAGATCCTTCCCTCCTCTGCTCCATCGTATACCTGAACAATCAGAAACTGCCTACCAGCAATAAAGTATTCCGCCGGGCCCTTTCCTACGCCATTGACTACAATGCCATCATCGACGGCGCTGTGAAAGGCCGGGGAGAGCAGCTGACCAGTGCCGTGCCGGAAGGCATGTGGGGCAAAGATGAATCTATCAAGGGCTATTCTTACAACCTGGACAAAGCAAAGGAACTTCTGGCCAAATCCGGCGAGAATGTGACGGAAATCAATCTTCTCTACTCCGGCCACGCAGCCTTCGACGAGGCGGAAGCCCTCATTATCCAGAATAATCTCCAGCAGCTGGGCATCAAGGTGAACCTGGAAAAGGTGGCCTGGGCTACGTTCCGGCAGAGAGCGGACAAAGGCGATTTCCAGATGGCCCTGGGCACCTGGAGCCCGGACTACAGCGATCCCCAGTTCTTCCTTTCCTACTGGCTTGACTCCTCCTACTGGGGCCTTCCGGGGAACCGTTCCTTCTATAAGAATGACGAAGTGGACAAGCTCCTCCGTGAGGCTGAGGTCATGACCGACAAGGAGGGGAGGATGGAAATTTACAAGAAGGTACAGCATATCGCCTTTGACGATGCCCCCTACCTCTTCCTCTTCCAGACCAAGGTACTCACCCCCATGAGAGCCAATATCAAAGGATTTGCTTACAATCCCATGCTGGACAGCATGTTTGATTTCGAGCACCTTTCCAAGGAATAAAGGGCCCTTTTCGGACAGGGGCTGCGGGCAGGGGAAATCTACGGATGCCTGGGGGTCGAAGAAAAGAACCGCTGTCTGCTATCCGCCAGCCGCTGCGTGACTCCCTGCAGTCACCGTGGTAAGGCGGATTCCCCCTGGCGGCGAAGCCGTGGCAGCCTTTGGGAATACAGTCATTTCCCGCAAGTGTTACTCATGTCCATTTATCATACAAGGAGGGCTTATGATTTCATGGCGATTTGTATTTCAAAAACTGATTCATCTCATCCTTGTCTTTATAGGCGTTTCCATCGTTACCTTCTGCATTTCCCATGTCATTCCCGGTGACCCGGCCCGCATGCTGGTGGGACCTCATGCGTCGCCGGAAACGCTGGAGGCGGCGCGGCAGTCCCTGGGACTGGATAAGCCGGTGCTTACCCAGTACGTTCTCTACATGGAAGGCCTTTTCCACGGAGACATGGGCGTGTCCATCCGCACCCAGATGCCTGTGGCCGGCGAACTGGCCCGCTATTTCCCCGCCACCCTGGAGCTCACGTTGGCGGCCATGGTGATTGCCGTGTTTTTTGGCATTTTCCTGGGAGTGCTGTCGGCAGTGCATCGGAACTGCTGGATCGACCATATCTGCCGGGTGATTTCCATGGTGGGCGTATCCATTCCCCTCTTCTGGTCCGGCGTGGTGTGCCTCATTCTTTTTTACAAAGTATTTCCCCTTTTCCCCGCTTCCGGCAGGCTGGACACCTTCCTGACGCCGCCGCCTGCGGTGACGGGACTTTATGTGATTGACGGGATTCTTTCTGGAAATATGGACGTAGTGATTTCTGCTATCCATCATCTCCTTCTCCCGGCCCTCTGTCTGGCCTATGCCCAGCTGGCCATCATTGCCCGGCAGGTCAGGAGCGGCATGGTGGACGTGCTGGAGCAGGACTATATCCGCACCGCCCGGGCCTGCGGCATTCCAAGGCGCCGTGTGATTTACCGCTACGCTTTGAAAAATGCACTGATTCCCACAGTTACCATTACAGGCCTTACCATGGGAGAGCTTCTGGGCGGCGCTGTCATTACGGAAACCATTTTCGGCTGGCCGGGCATGGGAAAGTATGTGATGGACTCCATTGCCTACCTGGATTTTCCGGCCATTATGGGCTTTACCCTGGTGGTGTCCGTGGGCTATGTGGTGATTAATATGGTGGTGGATATGATTTACAATATCCTGAATCCACAGATCAGCGGAGGTGATGGCCATGACTGACGTGAAGGCAGAGGAAATCCGGGAAGAGGGGGAAGGCTTTTTCCATAAATCCTTGGATATCCTTCTGAAGAACAAGCTCACCCTGGCAGGCATGGTCATTGTGGCCCTCATTATCCTGCTGGGACTTCTGGCGCCCCTTGTCAGTCCCTGGGACCCCAATCTCATGAACGTGGCAGGCAGGCTCCAGGCACCTTCTCTTCATCATTTCTTCGGTACCGATGAAATGGGACGGGACATTTTCTCCCGTATCCTTTACGGCGCCCGGATTTCCATTACCGTAGGCCTGTCCATCGTCATCATTGCTGCCACAGCAGGTGTGGCCATCGGCAGTGTTTCCGGCTTCTGCGGCGGGAGGGTGGACCGCATCATCATGGCACTGACAGATATGATTTTGTCCTTCCCCTCCATGGTGCTGGCTCTGGCTTTGACCGCCGCCCTGGGGGTAGGTCTTTTCAATACCATGCTGGCGGTGTGCATTGTCAGGATTCCCCTCTATGTGCGCCTCGTGCGGGGGCAGGTGCTGTCCCTGAAAGAGGAGCCCTATGTGAAGGCCTCCAGAACCTTCGGCGCTTCGCCCGCCTGGATGGTGGTGCACCATATTCTGCCCAGCTGCCTGTCGCCCCTCATGGTGCAGATGACTCTGGGCATAGGGGATGCCATCCTCATTGCCTCCTCCATGAGCTTCATCGGCCTTGGTGCCCAGCCGCCCATGCCGGAGTGGGGCGCCATGATTTCCACCGCCCGGGTCTATGCCATTGACCAGTGGTGGTACGCCGCTTTCCCAGGGCTGTTCATCCTGGTCACAGTGATGGGATTCAACCTGCTGGGCGATGGCCTCAGGGACATTCTGGATCCCCGGGAAGGGTCTAATCATTCATAGGTCCTGGAAGTGGAGAGTGATGATATGAAAAATATACTTGAAATCGAACATCTATCCCTGTCCCTTCCTTCCAGGAAGGGCATGGTGCCTATCCTTCACGATGTGAACCTCCATGTGGGAGAGGGAAAAATTCTGGGACTGGTGGGAGAGTCGGGCAGCGGCAAATCCATGACCGCCTTTGCGGTGACCCGCCTCCTTCCCGGCGGAGAAAAGGCGGAGCTGGACGGTTCCATCCGCCTCTGCGGCCGGCAGCTTCTGGGCATCAGCAGGAAGAGCATGGAAGAAGTGCGGGGGCGGGACGTGTCCATGATATTTCAGGAACCCATGACCTGCCTGAATCCCGTCTTTACCATAGGCACCCAAATGATGGATGTCATCAGGACCCATGAAAAAATATCCCTCGGCGATGCCCGGAAGAAAGCCCTGGCCATGCTGGAAGCGGTGCATATACGGAACGGGGATGACGTGATTTCCTGCTATCCCTACCAGCTTTCCGGCGGCATGCGCCAGCGGGTGATGATAGCCATTGCCCTGTCCTGCCATCCCAAGCTCCTTATTGCCGATGAGCCCACCACTGCCCTGGACGTGACGGTACAGGCCCAGATTCTCTACCTTATTAAAGAGGCCTGCCGGAAACTGAAAACGGCAGTGCTCTTCATTTCCCACGACCTGGGAGTGATTTCGGAAATCTGCGATTCCATTGCCGTCATGTACTCCGGCCACATTGTAGAGTCCGGTGACACGGCGTCGGTGCTGACAGCCCCTTCTCATCCCTATACCCGGGCCCTGATCGGCGCCCTGCCTAGGTTCACCGGCAGCCATACCCATGACCGGCTCACTGCCATTCCCGGCATGGTGCCGGATCCATCGGAACACATAGGGGGCTGCCGTTTCGCACCCCGCTGCCCGAAGGCCAGCGCCGCCTGCCGGGAAGGCCTGCCGCCGCCTCTGGAAATCCGACCGGGCCACAGGGTGTACTGCTGTCATCCCGAGGAGGTGTGACATGGATATACTGGAAATCAGGAACGTAACGAAAACCTTTCATACCCGGAGCTTCTGGGGAAAATCAAAGACCGTGCATGCCTTAAACGGCATCAGCCTTTCCCTGGCCAAAGGGGAGTCTTTAGGTATCGTAGGGGAGTCGGGCTGCGGCAAATCCACCCTGGCCAGCCTTATCATCCGCCTGGCGGAGCCCACGTCCGGAGAAATCCTGCTCTACGGACGAGATATTTCCCATGTAAAGGAAAAAGAACTGAAGGACATCAGGAAGAAAATACAGATCGTCTTCCAGGACCCCTACTCCTCCCTGTCGCCCCGTATGAAAATAGGGGATATCCTCATGGAGCCTGCCAGGGTAATGGGCGAATTTTCCGAAGCCCATCGGAAAGAGCGGGCAGAAATGCTTCTGGAAATGGTGGGCCTTCGGAAAAACGTGATGGACCGCTATCCCCACGAATTTTCCGGCGGCCAGCGCCAGCGCATCTCCATTGCCCGCTCCCTCATGACCAGCCCGGAAATCCTGATCCTCGACGAGCCCACCTCCGCCCTGGACGTGTCAGTGCAGGCCCAGGTGCTGAACATCCTCATGGACCTTCGGGAAAAACTCCACCTCACCTATCTCTTCATCTCCCACAACCTGGCAGTGGTGCGCTATATTTCCGACCGCACCGCCGTCATGCAGAAGGGAAAAATCGTGGAAATCGGTGATTCCGATGAAATTCTGACCCATCCCGGGGACCCCTATACCCGGGAACTCATAGCCGCCGTACCTATGATAGGGAAACCCTTCGTACCACCGGACAGAATTATGGAATTGGGGTGAGGCTGGCGGACGTTGTCCGCTTACCGCCGACTCCGGACCGTATTCTCGAGAGCAGAGAGACATCAGACGGTCAGACCTCAGAGGATGCTGAGGGTCATAGCGGTGCTTTCCAGTATTCCCGAAGGTTGACACGCCCTTACGGGCGTGAGGGTTGAGCCAGCCGCCGGGCCTTTCGGCCCTGGGCTGCCAGGGTTCTGCCTGTGATCGGCTTCGCCTTACAGGCGGGTTGAGGGCTATCGCCCTCGGGAGTTATATAGTATTGCTGCGCTGGCGAGGTATGGCGCCTTTTAATTGATAGAAGGCGCCCTTTATAAAAAACCTTTACGACCGCCCCGGGGGCGTCGGAAAACAGGCCAACCTCGCTTTGCTCGAGTAATGGCTTCCCCCTTGCCCGCTTCGCGGGATTTCCCCCGCAGTTCGGTTGGTCAATCAAAAGGAAGGCCCTTTTATGGGCAGGCTTAGGGCTTACTTTGACCAACTTGCACATCCTATGCAGGATGTGCACAGTGGCAGAATAACCCGTGCTTGCTGCAGAGCCGCTTACGAAGATAGGCCTCGAGGTGTTTTATTCTGCCCCCCTGAACAGGGGTGGCAAGGGAACACGATTCGTAGGGAAGCGAAGCGACCTGAGAATCGTGTGACACGCTTTCCCGTGGAGAAGTCCCGCGAAGCCGGATAGGGGGAGGCGAGCGTAGCGAGCCAATCAGCAGAATGTTTATCATGCCATATGATACAGCAAGGTTATCCCGTAACGCTGACTTCGTACTCATCGCCCAAAAGGGCGATACCACAACCCTCGGCCCGAAGGGCCGTCAAACTTAAGAACCCTCCGGCCCATGGGGCCGGTCAATCCTAAGAACCTTTCCTTTTGAGCCCTTTGAACCCTCGCGCCAGAGGCGCGTCAGAACCTTTCACTTTGCAATCAAGGCCCAAAGAGTGCTATAATACACCATATCTATATTTCTCAGTTGTCATCTGTTAACCAACTCTAAAAAACAGGAGGAAAGATGAAAAAAGCGATTATATTATCCAGCGGAGGCGTAGATTCCACCACCTGCGTTTCTCTGGCTGTTGACAGACTGGGAGCAGAAAACGTTGTGACTGCTTCTATTTTTTATGGGCAGAAGCATAAGAAGGAAATCCTGGCGGCCCGCAAGGTGGCACAGTATTATCATTTGAAGCATTATGAGTTTGACCTGTCCCAGATTTTCCAGTATTCCAACTGTTCCCTTCTGGCAAACTCCACCGAGGAAATCGTCCACGAGAGCTATGCCCGGCAGATTGCGGAAAACGGGGAGGGAAAGGTGTCCACCTATGTGCCTTTCCGCAACGGCCTCATGCTTTCCACCGCCGCATCCCTGGCGGCATCTCTCTTTGAAGAGGAAGATGTGGACATTTACATCGGCGCCCATGCCGATGATGCAGCCGGCGATGCCTATGCAGACTGCAGCGAGCCTTTCCTGAAGTATATGGGAGAAGCCATCCGCATTGGCACCTACGGCAAAGTGCACCTGGTATTTCCCTTTGCGAAAATGAATAAGGCCGGCGTGGTGGCCACAGGACTGAAACTGAAGACGCCCTACGAGCTGACCTGGAGCTGCTATGAAGGGGGAGATAAACCCTGCGGCACCTGCGGCACTTGTATCGACCGGGCCGCTGCCTTCGCCGCCAACGGAGTGAAGGACCCGGCATTGAATTAGCTGTCAATCGGACGGTTGACAGTATTCCCGAAAGCAAGAGGGTTCAGGCGCCTTTCGGCGCCCGGGTTCTATCGTTCGTGTGCTGCGCACCGAACGATGGGTTCGGCCCACAGAGCGGGCTGGTTCAGAGGGGAGTTTGAAATGCCGCCTGCGACGGCAGGAAAACCATACAATCGCCCTGACGGGCGAGGAAATGCAATCCCCCCTTTGGTGGCTGGCGCCACCACAACCCTCAGCCCCGCAGGGGCTGTCAAACTTAAGAACCCTCCGGCCCCAGGGCCGGTCAATCTTAAGAACCTTTTTGCACAACCCTTCTACATAACCTGTGGCGAAGCCGCGCCCCTTTTTTACCCTTTTAACTTATATTTTATAATCCTCTTATGAAAGGAATACTATGTTTACAGTAACGAAAAGAATGGAAGTGTCCGGTGCCCATTTTCTGCACCTGGACTATGAAAGCAAATGCACCAATCTCCACGGTCACAACTGGATCATTACAGTGACCGTGCAGAATGATACCCTGGACAGGAATGGCATGGTGGTGGATTTCAGCAAGATTAAGGAAATCGTAAATCAGTTTGACCATCACCTGATTAATGATGTGCTGGGAGATCTGAACCCCACTGCCGAGAACATGGCCAAGTGGATCTGCGACCATATTCCCTATTGTATCCGGGTGTCCGTGCAGGAAACGGAAGGGAATGTAGCCACCTATGAAAAGTAACTATGCCTATGATGACGGCCTTTTCCATATCACCGAGATTTTTGACAGCATTGACGGAGAAGGAAAGCGCACCGGATTCATGGCTGTATTTCTCCGCCTGGCAGGCTGCAATCTCCGCTGCAATTACTGCGATACCGCCTATTCCCTCACCCTGGAGGACACGGCAGAGGCCCTCACGGAAGAAGAAGTGATCCGCCGCATTCATGGCTATCCCTGGAAGCGCCTCACCATCACCGGCGGGGAACCCATGCTCCATCCCCTGCACCACCTGTGCCGGACGCTGGGACAGGAAGGATACGACATCAATATAGAAACCAACGGCGCTGTGCCTTTGTGGCGGGAGCGGCCGGAAGGGGTTTTCTACACCATGGATTTCAAATGCAGCGGCAGCGGCATGAAATCTCATATGAACCTCGATAATTTCAAGCTCCTCAACGGCGGCGACGTACTGAAGTTCGTGGTGAGCTCAAAAGAAGATCTGGATGAAATGAAGGACGTGGTGGAGCATCATTTCACGGCGGCCCGTCATCCCCAGTTTTTTGTAAGCCCCGTATGGGGAAGAATCCAGCCGGATAAGCTGGTAGAGTATGTAAGAAATCATCAGCTGCAGGATGTACGGGTCCAGGTGCAGCTTCATAAAATCATCTGGGACCCGGACAGGAGAGGTGTTTGATATGGATTTAAAAAAACTGGAACAGGCCGCCCGGCTGATTATTGAAGCCGTAGGCGATGACCCGGACAGGGAAGGCCTCAGGGAAACGCCGAAGCGCTTTGCAGACATGATGGCAGAGCAGTTTGCCTATACCGCTGTTTCAAATGAAGACATTGCCAGAGAATTTGAAAAAACCTTTGCCACCCCGGAAAATGATATGGTGGTGGTGAAAGACATTCCCATCTTCTCTCACTGCGAACATCACATTGCCCTCATGTACAACATGAAAGCCGCCGTGGGCTACATTCCCCATGGAAGAGTTATCGGCCTCTCCAAAATCGCCCGCATTGCCGACGCCGTATCCAAGCGGTTCCAGATTCAGGAACGCATCGGCACCGATATCCGGGACGTAATGGAAATGGTTACCGACTCTCCCGATGTGATCGTCTACATCGAAGGAGAACACTCCTGCATGACTGCCCGGGGCATCAAGAAGCCTGGCACCAGGACAAGAACCATTGCTTCCTCCGGAGCCTTCAAAACCGATAGCGCCCTGCGCGGAGAATTTATGAAACTGGCTCTGGGAAAAGAATGAAGACTTAAGAGAGTGTAAATCCCGTAACGCTGACTTTATGCTCATCGCCCCCTAAAGGGGAAACGACTCACTACATTTTGCGCGTCGCTAGCGCTCCTTCATCCACTGCTGTCACTGACTCACTGGATTTTCAGGTCGCTGATGCTCCCTTACAAATCCAGTTCGCATAGTGCAAAATGTGTTCGTTGTGCACCGTAAGGGCGATACCACAACCCTCAGATCGAAGGGCCGTCAAACTTAAGAACCTTAAGAACCTTCGGGGCGCAGCCCCGTCAACCCTCACACCGGAGGCGTGTCCAAAGGCGGAGCCGCCATGTTCTTCCCCTTTCTCTTTTCACCTTGTGGTATAATATAAGCGACTATATGCCTGCTTCTGTCTCTCTGGTGGAGAGCAGGGCGGTGAAGTGATTTATATATAGGAGCGTATTATATGAAGAATTCCGATATACGACGCGAGAGACCGCCCAGGAAATCGTCCTTTCTGAAGAGGATTTTCGTATTTCTTGTGGTTATCGTGATGATTGCCGGCGCTGGAGCGGCGGCGGGCTTTTTCGTGTCTGTTTCCAAGCATCTGCCCGATGTGACGGCCAATATCCAGCCCAATGCATCATCCCGCATTTACGATGATAAAGGACGGCTCATTACCACGGTGCATGCCGAGGAAAACCGCATTCCTGTGCCTATTACCGAGGTTCCCCAGAACCTGCAGAATGCCTTTGTGGCAGCGGAAGACGTGAGATTCTATGAACACTACGGCATCGATCCCCGGGGCATCCTCCGCGCCGTCTGGAACAACGTGCTCAGCCGCAACGCCACAGGACAGGGCGGCTCCACCATTACCCAGCAGCTGGCCAGAAATGCCTTCCTTACCCAGGAACAGACCCTGAAAAGAAAACTGCTGGAAGTGGTACTGGCACTGCAGATTGAAAACAAGTACACCAAGAAACAGATTCTGGAAATGTACATGAACCAGATTTACTTCGGCCAGGGCTGCTATGGCATCCAGACTGCTTCCCGCGTCTATTTCGGAAAAGACGTGAAAGACCTGACACTGCCTCAGTGCGCTATGCTGGCCGGACTTCCCAACAGCCCGAACTACTACTCTCCCTTCCGGAGTCTGGAAGCGGCCAAGTACCGCCAGGGCATCGTACTGGACCAGATGGCCAAGTATGGCTATATTTCCGAAGCCGATGCCCAGGCTGCCAAGAAAGCAGACCTGCACCTGGCTAAGCCCCAGGCTGCCAAAGGCACAAACAGCACCGCTTCCTATTTCATCAGCTACGTGATCCAGACCATCAGCGACAAGTACGATTCTGATGCCATTTACAAAGAAGGACTCCAGGTGTACACCACACTGGACCTGGATATGCAGAAAGAAGCCGAAAAGGTGCTGAAATCAGACCTTCCTGCCGGAAATAAGGATGCCAAGGGACTGACCCAGCCCCAGGGCGCCCTCATGACCATTGAAACCGGCACAGGCCACATCAAAGCCATGGTAGGCGGCCGGGGCGAAGACCACTTCAACCGCGCCACCCAGATGGTCCGTCAGCCGGGATCTGCATTCAAACCTTTCGTATACCTTACAGCCTTTGAAAATAAATTCAGCCCCTATGATACCGTAAGCAACGAAAAGAAGACCTACGGCGGCGGATGGACCCCGAAGAACTACGGCGGCACCTCCGGCGGATCAGTGACACTGGAAGAAGCCCTGGTTCACTCCATGAACATTCCTACCATTGACCTGGCCAACAAAGTGGGCATGAAGAAAATTCTTGACACTGCAGAAGCCTGCGGTATTTCCACCCTGGTGAAGGACGGAAAGAGAAACGATGACAACCTGGCAGCCTCCATCGGCGGCCTCACCAACGGCGTTTCCGTATACGACATGGCCAAGGCCTACAGCGTCTTTGCCAATGGCGGCAAACTCATCGAACCCACGGCTATCATGAAAGTGGTAGATAGAAACGGCAATGTACTGGAAGACCATTCCGGAAAACCGGAAGGCAAGCAGGTGGTCAGTGAAAATGCAGTCTACCGTTTGACCAGCATTCTGGAAGAAGTGGTCTCCCGTGGCACCGGCGGCAACGCCTACATCGGCCGCACCGCAGCCGGCAAGACCGGTACCACCGATGACGAACACGATGCCTGGTTCGTAGGCTATACCCCTGAACTGGTGACAGCCGTATGGATTGGTGACGATACCTCCAGCAACGCAGGCTACACCGGCGGCACCGTTCCGGCAGCCATCTGGAGAGACTTCATGAAACAGGCCCTCTCTGCCTACAAGACCAAGAGCTTTGATATCCCTGAATCGGTGAGAGCCGAAAACGAAAGGGCAAGAGCAGCCCAGGCGGCCAAGGCGGCAGAAACCAAGAAGAAGGACGAGGACAAGAAGAAAGACGATAAGTCCGTGAAAGACAATAAAAACGCCGGAAACAAACTCCTTGACCGGATTACCGGGAAAGGCGGCGCCAAACCTTCTGAGGGCGACGGCACCAAGACCAACTGATAAAAAAGACTGTGAAGAAATGATCTGCATTTTTTCACAGTCTTTTTTCGTGGGGAAAACGGGACGGGAAGGTGGTGGCGGCTCCGCCTTTGGACACACCTTCGGTGTGAGGGTTGACGGGGCTACGCCCCGAGGGTTGTGGCCGCCTGTCGGTGGCAGGTTGTGTATCGCTTTGCTCAGGGGGCGACAGCGCCTGCGGCGCTGAGGGTTGTGGTATCGCCCCTTGGGCGATGAGTATGAAGTCAGCGTTACGGGATGACCTTGCTGTATCATATGGCATGATAAGCATTCTGCTGAATTATCTGCCTTCGGCAGATACACCCCCTATCCGGCTACGCCAGACTGCCCCCGCAAGCGGGGGCAAGGTGGTGGCGCTAGCCACCAAAGGGGGATGCATTTCCTCGCCCGCAGGGCGGTTGTAAAGGTTTTATCATAAGAGGGCGCCTTCTATAAATTTAGAGGCGCCACCTCAACCCTCGCGCCGGAGGCGCGTCAAACTTAAGAACCCTCGGGGCGATAGCCCCGTCAAACTTTAGAACCCTCAAGCCCCATAGGGCGCCGAAGGCGCCTGAACCCTCACACCGCAAAGCATCCCCATAGAATCCGCACGTAAAAGGCCTTCACCGGATGGCAGCCGGTGAAGGCCTTTGTATTTTTGGAGTTTGGGAATGGTGTAATCATGGACCCATAGAAAATGAGCCTATGAAGAGGTATGGGGAGAATCCCTGCAGAAAGGGGAAAGGAGGAAACTTTCCATTTCCTGCGGCTGTCATACCATCAGCCGGGTACGGGAGAAAGACAGGGCGCATGCTGAATTTGTCACTTCTGCCGAAACACTGACCTGTGCGGGGTGAAGGAATGAATGCATTCCTGTGCAATGGCCAATCTCCATCTGCCCTTTTCTTCTGTCAGCCCCTACGAAAGGCTTGACCGAAAAAGAGGAAAGAGGAAGATGCCTCTTCCTTACCTTCAGCAAAAATGATTCCGCTTTGAAACCCTGTAACAGTCAAACGATTTCAAAAGCGGCAGATTCGCGGACCCTTCCAGCCGCCGCCCCTCCAGCCTGCCTGTGGCAGAGTGGCTGAGGAATCCGGATCTCACAATCGAAATACTTCGGAGGATAAACCTCAAAAGGTTCTCATTTCTCCCCTTCCCCAAAGGATCGTACGTTTCATCTGCCGGGAAACCTGCCGGAAATCAAAGGGCCGGGCCAGCGGGAAAAAAGAAAAAGGAACCGGCGGTACAGCATGGAAACCATACTTATCACCTTAACCTGTCTCTATTATACATCATTTAGGATTTTATTAAAGGCGATTGTTATCTTTTAAAGGAGGAAATGGTAAAAAATGCCGCTGCTGCCGGCAAAAAGGGCTTATTGAATTTTTCTTTAAGCACTTCATGAGAAAGAGAGCGTCCCTCACTGAAGGGGGCAGGGAGCCCGCCGCCATAGGCTGAAGCCTATGGGGAAAACCTTTCCCGAAAGGCCTGGAGATTCCTCTTGTCTCCAGGGCAGTATATGGCAAAGAGGATAGAATCGAAATAAAAGCGATACCTTTCTTCCACCAGTACCCTGTAAAAATCAGAGGCCACCTGGTCCGGCGGATTGAGAAATACGCCGCAGCCCCAGGCGCCCAGGGTCAGAGTCCGGATACCCTTTGCCGCTGCCAGGGCCAGGATGCGTCGTATGCGCTGTATCCGCCGGCGGCTGATTTCCTCTTTATCCATTTCTCCTGCCGGTCCCCGAAGGTCTATGGCCGGCGCCGTGATGACAGCGGTTTGGCGGGGCGGCCCGAAAAGAGTACCGTCGGCGCTTCGGAAGATTTCTACGAAAGGAGAAAAGACCATGCCGTAAGAGCCGTACATACTCTGGCGCCGCCGGTTCTCTTCATAATAGGGAAGTCCCTTTTTCCCTGAAAGGGATGCATAGAGGGTACTCTCCCGGCAGAGGGCTTCCTCCTGGGAAGAGGCGCCGTAAAGATATCCGCCGCCGGGGGTAAAGGCATTGGCAAAATTCAATACCCCCTCTGCCCCGTAGGCCAGGGTATCTCCTTCGACCACCGAAATTCTTCCTTCCCCCAGGGGAGCGGAAAGGGAAGAGACCATCTCTTCCAGCGCCTTCAGCCCGTAGATTTCCGCCTCCTCCAGTCTGGAAAGGGGAGAGGCAAAATGAAAGACCTCTCCCCCTGCTTCATAAAATCCCTGGTTTATGATTTTTTCATTTTCTCTGGCCATCGCCATATAGCGCATTCTTGTATCCATCTGTTCCTCCGTGAACACGCTCCCGGGGGCCTGTCTGTCGTCCCATGGCAGGCCGCAGCCTTTCCGCAGGGGCCCTATTCGATCCAGTCCTTATATTTCTCCAAGAGTTTCTGACAGGCAATGTCTGAAGCCTGGAAGGCTTCTTCAAAGGAGGCCCCTTTATAGGGATTGGCAATGCCGCCGTCATAACCGGCTGCCGCGGACAGGAGGGAAATCTTATTGTCCACATCGCCGCCCATGGTATTGAAAAGCCGGGGATCCTGGGGATTATCCATGAGGAAAATGTAGTTGAACTGGTCATAGGTACTCCATTCCAGGGGCAGGGCTTTCTTATTGGTGGCAGGGATGCCGTGGGCTGCCAGTACATCCTTCCCTTCCTGGCAGAGAGGGGAGCCTTCCTTTTCCAGGCAGGCGGAGGAAACGTAGATTTTCTCCGACAGGCCCGCTTTTTTCACCAAATGTTTCATAATGAATTCCGCCATCGGCGGCTCGCCGCTTCCGGTGTGAGACAGGAACAGAAGTTTAATCATGGAAAGGCTCCTTTCACTGATGAAATCCAAATATATTCTGTCTTATTATATAACATTCCTGTAAAAGAAAGGTAAAGGAAGGGGGAATCAGGCCATCAGACAGTGAGACGCTGCAAAGGGGCTGGAAGGCAGGAAAGGCATATGAGAAGCGGGGTGCAGGGCCCTGAGATTTCCTCTTTCCATGAGAACTTTCCTCCTTTAAAGGGATTATATAGACAGAGAGAACTGAAAGGGCCCGGAAGGGGCGCCCGCCTCCCTGCCTGTTACGTGCACACACCTTATCAAGGGACAGGCCATGGAGGCAGGAAGAACTTCCTCATATGAATCAGAACTCTCTGACGCGTCGAAAACAATCTATAAAACTCCTGAAGATGACCTGCCAGACATCCTGGTGGCAAATGGCTATACCAGTTCTTCCTTGACGACACAGATATTCCGCTTAGGCGGCTGCTCCTGGCCGATTCATCGAAGCTGAACGCCTGAGCCCTACCGCGCATCAGCATGGGACGAATCAGGGGTTTTTTGCGTGGCACAAAGGAAGGCAGAAAATCATATACTTGACACCGGGGAGATTTCCGGACCTTCCATTTAGAAGGCGGCAAAGCAGCTCGGCCTGCGGCGTAAGGGAGCCTTACGCTGTTTCATCCCCCCTTAAGCAGGAAGGCAAAGCAGCGACGCTGTGAGTTTTTGGCCTTCCGTTTTCCTGAAAAAAAGAAAGCAGTGAAAGAAGCATCGGTAAGGACCGGTGCTTTTTTCACTGCTTCGATTTCATCCATCAAGCCGGGAAAGGTCGGCTTTGGCTTCTTCATAGCCTGCTTCCACTGCTTTTTTGTACAGCTCTTCGGCTTTGGCTGTATCCTTCGGGCAGCCCAGCCCCTTTTCATAGAGCCGTCCCAGCCTTGTCATGGCAGGGGCGCCGATGATGTCTGTGCGCTCTGCGGCCCTCTGGTAGAGGGCAAAGGCTTTCTCATAGCTTTGGGGAAGGCCTTCTCCTTTTTCATAGAGTTCGCCTAAGAGCCAGGTGGCGGTGATATCGCCTTTGTCTGCCGATTTTTTATACCAGCCGGCGGCTTTTTTGAAATCCCGGGGCACCCCTTTTCCATTGTCATAGAGAAGTCCGATCCAGCGGCCTGCCTTCATGTGGCCCAGTCTGTCTGCTTCCCGGAAAAAGGCCAGGGCCTTGGCGTCATTTCTGCAGGCGCCCTGATAGAAGCCGATGCCCATGTCCAGATAGGTTCCGGCAAGGGAGCGCTTTTCCTCTTTGCTGAGCCCTCTGGTTGAGGCAAAGGCAGGGGCGGACAATGATGACATCCGGTCCGAAGGCGCCAAACCCTCATGTCGGCAGGACATGTCCATAGGGAGCATGACTACCGGTTGTAATAGATTATGATAGATTTTTTGTCTCAGTGGAATTGTACTATTAGTGACAGGTGTATCATATTGTGAAATTGATATTTATAAATATATCGGGGGGGGTAAAGAAGCATGGATATAGAAATGGTGGATCTGCTCCGGAAGATGGTGGATGAAGCGCCCTTTGGCATGTACGTGCTGGATGGGGAGCGGAAAATCATATTCTGGAGTCAGGGAGCGGAACATATTACCGGCTATAGCAGCGAGGAGATGCTGGGAAAGCACTGTTTCAACGGCGGCCTGGATCATATCGACAGCACGGGCCTTCATTTATGCCATGATTTCTGCCCCATGATGGCTACCATTTTTGACGGCCAGTCCCGGGAGCAACCGGTTTTCCTGAAGAACAAGGCAGGGAAGCGGGTGTCCGTTCTGGTGCATACAGAGCCTCTTTTCAGCGGTGATAAGTCCCTGGGGGCTATCGAATATTTCCGGGTTCTTCCGGTCAGTGAATATCCTATACCAAAGGAACGGTGATTGATTTTGTCAGGGATAGATGAAACGGGTACGCTGCTTTCGCAGCTGGATAGAAATCTGCCCGGCGGGATTCTGATTTACCGCGATGATGGGGAGTAGACAATTTTATATGCCAATCCCTGGATGATCCGTATGTTTGGCTGTTCTTCCTTTGAAGATTTCATTGAGACCACCGGCGGTTCTTTTGTGACCCTGGTGCATCCGGAGGACCGGTGCCGGGTAGATAAGGATATCCGGGACCAGATTTCCGGCAGTCCGGAAAAGCTGGATTTCGTCAATTACCGCATTGTCCGAAAGGACGGTTCTCTCAGGCGGGTGGAGGAGTTCGGCCACCGGGTACATGAATTAGATGGCCGAACTCCTCTACCGTCTTTTCCGTTCCCTCCTTTGTGAAGATGCGGTAGTTGACGTAATCAAATACATTGGTTCCGGAAGAAATCTGGCGCTCTATATCCTTCTCCACCTTCTCCACATCCCGGGGGTGGACCAGACTTTTGAAAGATCCGCCGGTGACAGCCATGAAATCGTCCATATCATGTCAGCCGAACATATGAATCAGCCAGGAATTGGCATAGAGAATCTCTTCCTTTTCATCATCCCGGTACACAAGAACACCGCCGGGCATGCCATCCATGACGTGCTCCATAATGGCTGTATAAGTCAATGACTCTTGGGTCATATAAGCTCCTTCATGAATAAAAATTCATCTGTTAAAATATTTGCAATAAAAGATTGTTATGGATTAAGATACATTTATTTTTTATAACACATGAATAGGATAGTCTATAATGTACAAATCTATCATAAATGTTCTGGTATATAAAGGCTATGGGGCAAATTAAATTATTTCCGCATCAATTTTTCATTAGATATAGATAAGTAAATAAAAAAAGACAGGAATCAGGGAACCATAGATTTGCAGATTCATGAATTTGTATACGGATGATAAGTATATGATTAGAATGATTGACCATCCGGCATTTTCTTCGGGAAGGGAAGCAGGGCAGGGGCTGTCCAGGGCTGCATGGAAAGCGGTGAAAGGACATATCCGGAAAAGCTCTTTTTGCAGACAGAGGCTTTGGAAATGGCCTTGTCCCGGGCCTTCCATCTCAAGAAACTTTCGTTTTCTTTTTTCTTGACGGCCCTGATAGAAAAGCGTAAAATCAAATTTGTTTTATTTGATTGTCTCTATAGGAAAGCAGAGAGGTAAGGCATGGGAATTCTGGATGTTTTAATGGATGTGGTGAAGCAGCCGGCGCTGATTGTGGGGCTGTTTTCTTTTATCGGCCTCATGGCTCTTCGGAAGCCTTTTCACAAGGTACTGACAGGAACCCTTCGGCCGGTTCTGGGTTATATCATGATGATGGCCGGAGCCAATATCATTGTGGCAAACCTGGAGCCTCTGGGACAGATGATTCATGAAGGCTTCCATATCACCGGCGTAGTGCCCAGCAATGAAGCCATCGTAGCTTCCGCCTCCCGTCTTCTGGGCACGGAAACCATGTTTATCCTGGTGGCAGGGCTCATGATGAACCTGGTCATTGCAAGGCTGACGAAATTCAAGTATGTGTTCCTCACGGTGCACCACAGCTTCTTCATGGCCTGCCTTCTGTCTGCCGTACTGGGCACCATCGGCCTTTCCGGCGTGGAACTGGTGCTGGCGGGGGGATTCCTCCTGGGGGCCTGGAGTTCCATATCACCGGCCATTGGCCAGAAATATACGAACCGCGTCACCCACGGCGACCACATCGCCCTGGGCCACTTCGGCAGTCTGGCGTACTATATTTCCGCCTGGGTAGGTTCTAAGGCCGGCAAGGCGGAGGATAATATCGAATCCATGGAAATCCCGGAAAAGTGGGCCTTCCTGAAGGACACCAACGTGTCCACTGCCCTCACCATGATTGTGTTCTTCCTGCTGGCTGCCTTTGCTGCCGGTCCGGACTATGTATCCACCATTTCCCACGGCATGTCCCCCGTCATCTTCGCCATCATGGCGGGCCTTGAATTTGCCGTAGGCGTGGCGGTAGTGAGCAGCGGCATCAACATGATGCTGGGCGACCTCATCCCCGCTTTCAAAGGGGTATCGGAAAAAGTCATCCCAAATGCGGTGCCGGCAGTGGACTGCGTGGCTTTCTTCAACTATGCTCCCACAGCGGTGGTGCTGGGCTTTGTGTCCTCCTTCATCGGCGGCGTACTGGGCATGCTCATCCTGGGCTTTGCCGGCGGCGTTCTCATCGTCCCCGGCCTGGTGGCCCACTTCTTCTGCGGCGCTGCGGCCGGCATCTTCGGAAATGCCACCGGCGGCCGCCGGGGCGCGGCTCTGGGGGCCTTCACCAACGGCCTCCTCATCACCTTTGCCGCCGCCCTTCTCATTCCTGTGTTTGAAGGACTGGGCTTCAAAAACACTACCTTCGGCGATTTCGACTTCAACGTGGTAGGCATGGCCCTGTCCATGGCCTACCGTTTCCTGGGAACCTTCGGCATTTACGCCCTCATGGCCCTGGTGCTGGTGGTCCTGGTGGCACCGAATTTCATGAAGACAAAGAACCGGGTCATCAACCAGGACGAAGATACATAAGGGAAGTCAGTGTCATTTGAGGCAGGTGGCTGTATTCCCGAAGGTTGACACGCCCTTACGGGCGTGAGGGTTGAGCCAGCCGCCGGGCCTTTCGGCCCTGGGCTGCCAGGGTTCTGCCTGTGATCGGCTTCGCCTTACAGGCGGGTTGAGGGCTCCGCCCTCGGGAGGTATGAAATACCGTTCCACTGGGGAGGTACGGCGCCTTCGGCGCCATTTTTTATGCCGCCTTTGGCGGCGAAAACCGGACAACCGGGCTTTCGTCCGTCGGAAAACCATACAACCGCCCTACGGGCGAGGAAATGCATTCCCCCTTTGGTGGCTGGCGCCACCACCTTTCCCCCGCAAGCGGGGGCACTATGGGTGCTTAGCAATGGAGCCATGTCTCTGCAGGAAAGCATAGAAACCTATTCTTCCCCCTAAATAGGGGGAAGTCCGGCGCAGCCGGATAGGGGGAGGCGAGCGCAGCGAGCCAATCCGCAGAATGCTTATCATACCATGTGACACAGAAAGCCAATCCCGTAACGCTGACTTTATACTCATCGCCCGTAAGGGCGATACCACAACCCTCGGCCCGAAGGGCCGTCAAACTTACGAACCCTCCGGCCCATAGGGCCGGTCCATCTTAAGAACCCTCCCTCATAACGCTGATTTTTTATTCATCGCCCGTAAGGGCGATACCACAACCCTCGGCCTGAAAGGCCGTCAAACTTAAGAACCCTCCGGCCCTCAGGCCGGTCAATCCTAAGAACCTTCACGCCCGAAGGGCAATCCGCCACCCTTTGAATCCTCTGAACCTTCTGAACCCTCTGAACCCTCGCGCCAAAGGCGCGTCTTTTTTAAAATCCCCTTGACTTATAGCTTTATGATAAGTAAAATATAAAAATACTGACAAGCGTGGATGAAGACGTTTCGCATGGATTGATTCCAAAGAGAGCTTCCGTCTGGTGAAAGGGAGCGTTCAGCCTGCGAGAGGATCACTTCGGAGCTTCAGGGAAGAAAAGCCCTGACGGGACATCGTTAACTGTACCAAGTGGCCGGAAGGTCATGAGGGTGGTACCACGGGAAATGAATTCTCGCCCCTTGCGGGCGGGAATTTTTTATTTTGGAAATTTCTGATTTCCATAGGAGGAATTGAAATGGATTACAGCAAGACTTTACATCTGCCGCAGACGGATTTCCCCATGCGCGGCAATCTGCCGAAGAAGGAACCGGGCTTTGTGGATTTCTGGCAGGAACATGACCTCTATCATGCCAGACAGGAAAAGAGAAGAAAGGACGGCGCACCGACCTTTGTTCTTCATGATGGACCTCCTTATGCCAATGGCAAGATTCATATCGGCCATGCACTGAACAAGACACTGAAGGATATCATTGTCCGCTACAAGCATATGGCCGGCTACGAAGTCAACTATATCCCCGGCTGGGATACCCACGGACTTCCTATCGAATATGCGGTACTGAAGGATTCCGGCGAAGACCGGGCCAACATGACTCCTCTGGAACTTCGCAGAAAATGCCTGGCCTATGCCAAGAAATGGATTGCCATCCAGAAGGCCGATTTCATCCGCATGGGCGTAGTTGGCGATTTTGCCAATCCCTATGTCACCTTTGATCCTCATCTGGAAGCCAAGGAACTGGAAGTTTTCGGTGAAATGGCCAACAAGGGCTACATTTACAAAGGTAAGAAGGCTGTGTACTGGTGCCCCCACTGCGAAACCGCTCTGGCCGAAGCAGAAATCGAATATAAAGACAGAAAGTCTCCTTCCATTTATGTCAAATTCCCGGCGGTGGACCTGAAGGGCCTTGCTCCTGAAGGGGTGCCGAAGGACAAGCTCTTTGCCGTCATCTGGACCACCACTCCCTGGACCATTCCTGCCAATGAAGCCATCTGCGTGAACCCGAAGTTCACCTATGTATGGGTACACAACAAGGCGGCCGATGAATACTACCTCATGAACAAGGAACTGGCACCGAAGGCGCTGGAAGAATGCAAGGTAGAAGATTATGAATTTGTGGGCCGTGAAATGACCGGCGCTGAATGGGAACTGGCCACCTTCCATCATCCCCTGCTGGACCGTCTGGCTTATGTTCTGGAAGGCAACCATGTCACCCTGGATGCCGGCACCGGCTGCGTTCATACCGCTCCGGGACATGGCGTGGACGACTTTGAAGTGTGCCAGGACTACAGAAATAAGGGCAAGCTGGATCTGCCCATTATCTGCCCGGTGGATGAAAAGGGCCATATGACCGCTGAAGCAGGTCTGGGCCTGGAAGGCAAGACCATCTGGGAAGCAGAAGGCCCTGTCATTTCCGCTCTCGCTCATGCAGGCATGCTGCTGGGCAAGAAATCCATCCACCATCAGTATGCACACTGCTGGCGCTGCAAGAACCCCATTATCTACAGAGCTACGGAACAGTGGTTTGCATCCATCAATGATTTCAGAGACAAAGCACTGAAAGCCGTAGATGATACCCGTTTCATTCCTTCCTGGGGCCATGACCGTCTGTACAACATGATTCGCGACCGTCAGGACTGGTGCATTTCCCGTCAGCGTTCCTGGGGCGTGCCGATTCCTGCTTTCTACTGCGATGACTGCGGCAAATGGGTGATCACACCGGAAACCATGAAGAAAGTGGAAGAAATCGTGGAAAAAGAAGGCACCGATGCATGGTGGGCCCACAGCGCAGAAGAACTGCTGCCGGAAGGTTTCAAATGCCCCCACTGCGGCGGCACCCATTTCCACAAGGAAAAGGACATTATGGACGTATGGTTTGATTCCGGTTCCACCTGGAACGGCGTCCTCCGCTATCCCCACAAGGAATGGGAAGGCGTGAAATATCCCTGCGACCTCTATCTGGAAGGCTCCGACCAGCACCGCGGCTGGTTCCACTCCTCCCTCCTCTGCTCCGTTGCCGTCAACGGCTATGCCCCCTACAAGGCAGTCCTCACCCACGGCTTCACCATGGACGGCGAAGGCCGCAAGATGAGTAAATCTGTTGGCAACGTAGTAGCTCCCCAGGATGTGATTAACAAGTACGGCGCCGACGTGATGCGCCTCTGGATTTCCTCCGTGGACTACCAGGGCGATGTACGCCTCTCCGACAAGATCATCAAGGCCATGAGCGACGTATACCGGAAAATCAGAAATACCTTCCGCTACCTCCTGGGCAACCTCTATGACTTCGATCCGAAGAAAGACAGCGTAGCCTATGAAGATATGGAAGAACTGGACCGCTGGGCACTGCTCCGCCTGGAACAGGTGAAGGAAACGGTTCTCAAAGCCTATGACGACTACCAGTTCCATGTGATGTACCATGCAGTGCACAATTTCTGCACCGTCGACCTGTCCTCCATTTATCTGGATATCCTGAAAGACCGCCTCTACACCGAAAAGGCGGACGGCAAACTGAGAAGAAGCGCCCAGACCGCCATGTATGAAATCCTTACCACCCTGGTACGCCTGGTGGCACCGGTTCTCTGCTTCACCTCCGAAGAAGTATGGCAGGCTCTCCCGAATAAGGAAGAAAGAGAATGGTCCGTCCATATGGCAGACATGCCGAAAGCCAATGAGAAATATCTGGATGAAGCACTGGACGAAAAGTGGAAGAAACGGCTGGCTGTCAGAAGCGTAGTCACCAAGGCCCTGGAAGAAGCCAGACAGGCCAAGACCATCGGCCATCCGCTGGATGCCGAAGTCACCGTCTACGCCGACGGCGATGAATTCCAGGTTCTGAAGGACATGGAAAAAGAACTGGCCGACTTCTGCCTCGTATCCCAGGCAAAGATTGAAGAAGGCACCGAAAAAGCACCGGAAGGCGCATCTTCCAATGAAGAAGGCACCGTGAAGTGCTCCGTAGCCGTATGCACCCTGGAAAAATGCGAACGCTGCTGGAAACGGACCCCCGATGTGGGAAGCGATGCCGCTCATCCCCATGTCTGCGCCCGCTGCGCCCATGTACTCCAGGAAATGGGAGAATAATAGAATCCGCTTGACCTGAAAAAGGCAGCAAAAAAGACTGTGAAACATGTAAATCATTTTTCACAGTCTTTTTTCTATCCTTTTTTTAAATCTGCGGCGAAGCCGCCACCACAACCCTCGGAACCTTCTGAACCAGGTGAACTCTCACACCGAAGGTGTGTCCAAGGGTAAGAAACAAAAATGACACAGGCCGTCGATTGGCGGTCAGGATAGCGATGGGGTGTCAAATCGGCGCTCTGCCTTGTACACCCTTTGCCTCTTCGAGGCGTTCACCCACAGGGAAGCGTGTCACTGGATTCGCGGGTCGCTTCTCTCCCCTATGAATCCAGTTCCCTTGCCACCTCAAGGGGAAACGAGAAAATAGGTGGCACTGGATATTGTGTCACATATGACACAATATCCAGTGCCGTAACGTTCTTGCGTCCCCTTTAGGGGAAGAGGGCCACGAAGTGGCGAAGAGATGTACGAGGGTAAGAATGATTATGATACTCGATGTGGACGTGACCGCCGAAGGCGGCATTACAAAACTCATCGCCCGTTAGGGCGATACCACAACCCTCGGGGCCAAAGGCCCCGTCAAACTTAAGAACCCTCCGGCCGCCAAAGGCCGGTCAATCTTAAGAACCTTTCCCTCTGCCCCCTGAGCGAAGCGATGCACAGCGAACATGATTTGAAGGAGCACTAGGGACGCACAAATCATAGTGAGTCGTTTCCCCTGTGGGGACATAACCCGCCGCCGACAGGCGGCCATAACCCTCGGGCCAAAGGCCCGTCAACCCTCACTCCGCAGGTGTGTCCATCTCGGAAATACGGTCCAGGAGGATGTACACATTTTCCGTATCGTATTCCACCTGTTCAGACCATCGGGTGACGGAGCGGATGAGGTTTCCTGTTCTGGCATATTCCAGCAGGATGAAAGTCACGCTTTCGCTGCTGTAGCAGGCGGCATCTTCTATGTCGTAGGCCTCGCATTCATCCAGCTGGCGGTAGAAAATGTACCGGTACAGATTGGTAAGGAAATGGGGCGGCAGGTTTTCTGCGAGACGTTCTGCTTTCCGGCTGAGTTCTTCTTCATGGTTTTCCATGAAGGACAGGGATTCTGTCCACTCCCGGTCAATGGGATTTGTCTCCTCCAAAAGCTGCAGCACCTGGTGCACCTGGTCTTTTGAAAAAGATGGATGAAAGGAAAGAAGGCGGCGGGGCAGGGAGAGGGAGAGGCGGCTCAGCAGGTCTTCAAAGGAAAGGAGTCCTTTTTCTCCCTTCACCGCAAAAACCATTTCTCCTTCTTCCGCCAGAAGCTGTTCCACCGTTTCTTCGCAGGCCAGCCCTGTACCGGCAAGGGTTACGTCTTCTTCCCTTTGGCTGTCATAGGTAAATTTGTAGAACCGGGGATGGTCCCGGCAGATCTGGCAGAGACTGGAAGGTCCCATTTCCAGAATGAGCCGGCAGAGCCCTTTTTCATTCAGAAAATGGCAGTATCCCTGATCGTTCAGCCGGAAGCAGGCGCTGCCTTCGTCGCCGGTGGTGATCCATGCGCGGAGTTCATCGCCCAGAGGACCGGGGGTATGTCTGTATTTGCGGGCAGTGTCTTCATCAATATCGATTTCCCATTTCTGGCAGCAGGTGTGGCGGCATTTGTCCGCCTTACAGGCAAAGGAAGGGAAGAAGGTAGGGAAAATGGTAATCATAGGAAAGCTCCTTAGGAGTAAATGGGTTTCCTGCCCGGCGGGATAGGATGGCAGCGCAAAGAGGCAGGAAACTGATTTCGACAAAAATCCCCGCCCATGGCAGGGCGGGGAGTGGTGATGGTTATTTCACTTCCTGGATAATGGGAAGAATCATGGGGCGCCGTTTGGTGCGGTCGTAGAAATATTTGCCCAGGGTATCGCGGATCTGGGTCTTGATGGCATTCCATTCGGTCACGTTGCCGGCTTCGCAACGGTCCAGTACCGATTCGATGCGGTCCCGGGCTTCCGTAAGCAGGGCTTCGCTGTCCCGTACATAGACGAAACCGCGGGAAACGATATCCGGGCCTGCCAGGACCTGGTTGCTTCCTTTTTCCAGTGCAATGACTACGATGACTACGCCGTCCTGAGCCAGCTGCTGGCGGTCGCGGATGACGATATTTCCTACATCCCCTACGCCCAGGCCGTCAACGAATACAGGGCCTGCCTGTACTTTGCCATTGATCTTGGCGCTGCGGTTGGTGAATTCGAAAACAGAGCCGTTTTCGCCGATGAGGATGTTCTGCTTCTTGACCCCCAGGCTTTCAGCCAGTTCTGCATGGCTGCAGAGCATGCGGTATTCGCCGTGCACAGGAATGAAGAATTTCGGGTGTACCAGGGAAAGCATGGTTTTCAGATCTTCCTGGGAGCCGTGGCCTGATACGTGGACCCTGGTGGTGGCACTGGTCACCACATGGGCACCCAGTTTCATCAGGCTGTCGATGGTGCGTCCCACGCTTGTTTCATTACCGGGAATCGGGGAAGCGGAGATAATGACCGTATCGCCGGCATGAATGGTGACCTGCCGGTGGCTGCCGTCAGCCATGCGGGACAGCCCTGCCATAGGTTCGCCCTGGCTGCCGGTGGTGAGAATGCAGAGACGGTCATCCCGGTACCGGTTGATTTCTTCCGGCTCGATGAAGGTGCCTTCCGGCGCTGTGAGATAGCCCATTTCCAGGGCGATATTCACTACATTCACCATGGAGCGGCCGAAGACGCAGACTTTACGCTTGTAATGGACGGCGGCATCCACAGCCATCTGGATACGGGATACATTGGAAGCAAAGGTGGCTAGAATGATACGGCCCCTTGCTTCGCCGTAGGCTTCCATGAGAGAACGGGTGACCACGGCTTCCGACGGTGTGTAGCCGGGGTTCTGGGCATTGGTGGAGTCGGCGCAGAGCACCAGCACGCCCCGGTGGCCCAGTTCGGCCAGCTTGTACATATCGGTCTGTTCGCCGTCTACCGGGGAGTGATCGAATTTGAAGTCGCCGGTGTGGACGATGGTGCCGATGGGGGTGCGCAGGTAAATGCCGCAGGAATCAGGAATGGAATGGCAGACATGGAAGAATCCGAATTTAAATGAACCGGCTTTGAATTCATCTCCTGATTTGACTACGTGTAAATCATAATTGGAAATATGGGCTTCCTTCAGCTTGCCTTCAATGAGGCCGCAGGTGAGGCGGGTGGCATAGACCGGCGCCGATACATCCCTTAAAAGGTAAGACAGAGAGCCGATGTGATCTTCGTGACCATGGGTAATCAGAATGGCTTTGATCTTATCCTTGTTTTCGATTAAATAACTGAAATCGGGAATGACAATATCAATTCCCAGCATATCTTCTTCCGGAAAGGCCATGCCTGCATCAATTACGATAATTTCGTCGCCGTAACGGAAGACAGTCATGTTCTTTCCGATTTCCCCCAGACCTCCCAGGGGAATAATCTGTAATCTAGCTTTTGCCAAGATTCAAATCCTCCTATTCAATTGTTTGGTGCCTATGTTTTTGAAATAAGCAGAAAAATAATGGTAAATATAATAATGGTAAATATTATGTATGTAAAAAATAAAAAAGCCGTTCCATAGTCGCTTCTCATATTATAGCACAAGGGGGAAGGGGGAGTGGGAAATATTTTATGGAGAGGCGAAGCCCTGTGGCAAAGATCATCGGGCCTTTGGGTCTAAGGATTCAATGGCCTGATAACAGGACGCTTTTATCAGAAACAGGGGAAGCATCCAATGCTTACAAGGCATAGGAGAACATTGCCTATAACTATTGGATATTCGAATCTTTCTATATTAGAATATGGGCAGAAAGGATGAGAGGGACGAAAGGGCCCCTCTGGATGGCATAGGAAGAAAGAGGCAAAGGAGGAATCTGCTATGAAGAGGACAGGAATTTGTTTGATTGCCGGACTGCTGCTGGCAGCTCTTCCACTGGTTATGAATGCAGAGAAAGCTCCTTTTTACTATGGACATTCCCGGGAGCTGGATGCATCGGTGTATCATCAGGAAGAAAATTCCGGAATGCAGGAAGGGGATATGTATTTCCTTTCCTGGGATGAAAATGTCGATGCTGTCGGTTATGAGCTGGAGATTGCAGAAGAAGAGGGGGCCTGGGATGGGGAGCAGCCTTCCGGAAAGGTGGTGTACCATGTGCCGAAGGTGTATGTGCCGGGCATTATGATTTCATCTTCCTCTCTTCCCTTGAAGGCAGAGACAAGGGATCATCTGTACTGGAGGGTAAGGCCCTTTGATTTGGACGGGAAGCCGGCAGGGCCTTTTTCAGCGCCTCGCCGGCTGGAAGGTTCCCTGGTCCCCATCCATCGCTATGCGCCGCTTCCCCGTCCCTATGACGAAGGGGAGAAGGGAGCAGCCCTTCTGTATCCCGTATATTCCTACATCGGTATTCCTGGAGCAGACTCCTACGAAGTGGAAGTGACCAGCCGGTATCCGGAAAATGAAGATGGATATGCCCCTTCCCGGTATCGCGTTTATGCAGGGGTTACTACGCTCACTGATCTCTATGATCCGGCACCCAGAAAAGGAACGTATTACTGGAGGGTGCGGGGACTGGATCGGGAGGGGCATCCGGTAGGTATCTGGAGCCTTCCCCAGAAAAGGACACTGGATGTACATGGCTGGACAGTGGGAGTCTTTGGCGACAGTATCAGCCATGGCGGAGGCCACCTTTCCTTCAGTCCGGCGGACAGGGCCTACAGCTATGAATCCTATCTGTCTTTTCCAGTGGTGAATCTGTCTCAAAGCGGCGACACCAGTGCCATGATGGTGGAACGGTTTGAAAAGGATGTAGTTCCCTTTCATCTGCGCACAGTGCTCATCATGGGAGGGGCCAACAGCCTTCGCGCCGGTGTTCCGGCGGAAGAGGTGATTCATGACCTGGAAACGCTGGAAATGATGAGCTATGCTCACGGCATAACCCCTGTATTTCTCACGCTGCCTCCCATCAATCCCGCCTCCATTGCCAGAGCCTTTCAGGAACCTACGGCAGAAGACTGGCAGGCCTCTTTCCGCAGGGTGAATGATTTTATCAGAACCAGGAAGCATATTGATACGGCGGCTCCCTTTGAGGGAATGGAGGTGATGCCTCCATCCCTGGCATTAGACGGCCTGCATGGCGACTGGCGGGCCAAGCAGGACATGGCGGCCGTGATTAACGAAGCATGGAGAAGCGGCAGACCGGCTCTGGGTACATCATAAAAGGAGAGATATAGAAAATGGAATTTCGTGTATTGAAATATTTCCTGATGACAGCCCGGCTGGGAAGTATGACCAAAGCGGCCCAAAGCCTCCACATCACCCAGCCCACCCTGTCAAGGCAGATCGCAGAGCTGGAAGAAGAGACGGGCGTTCACCTTTTTGAAAGGGGAAACCGCCGGCTCGTTCTGACAGAGGAGGGTCATCTTCTTCGGAGAAGGGCGGAGGAAATGATGGAACTCATGGAAAAGACGGAAGAAGAACTTTCTTCCAGCGAAAAAAAGCTGAGAGGCTGCATCATGGTGGGCGGCGGAGAGCTGATGGTGACGGAGCGTTTTGCCTCTCTCATTTTTGCATTTCAAAAACAGCATCCCTTTGTCCGGTTCAACTATTTCACCGGGACTACCGATGAAATTGATGAACGGATGAATCATGGCCTGATTGATGCGGCCATTCTGGTCTGCCCTTTTGATACAGAAAACTTCGATTATATATCGCTGGGGCCGGATGCCCGGTGGGGAGTCTATCTGCGGGCTGATGATGTGCTCTCATCCAAAGACCATATCCAGCCTTCTGATCTTCAAGGGCGGGCGCTGATTCTTCCCAGCAGAAAAAAGCTGAAAAATGAAATCATCAGCTGGCTGGGGGAGGAGTTCCAGAGTATGACCGTCCCGGTGACAGAGAATCTGGGCGGCAATGCGGGACTCTTCGTGGAAGCATCAGGCTTCTGTGCCGTGTCTTCCGAAGGGGCCGTGCCTATGTATGACGAGAAGAAACTGAAGTTTATTCCTTTATATCCGGAGCGGCGCATCCAGACCGCCATTGCCTGGAAGAGGAATGTACCCCGCACGCCGGCGGTGAAGGCGTTCCTTCGTTTCTGTAAGGAAGCGCTGGCAGACAGGTAATCCATGACGGCAGCTTTCCATCATGATAGGGCGGATCGGGGCACCGATGGCGGCCTGCTGCTTTTGGGCGTCCTTGTTTCATAAAGCCTTATGACAAGACATCTGAAAGGAGAGGAAGATGACATGAAAACGAAAATCATACTGCTGCTGGTGCTGCTGCTTATTGGACTGGGAGACTGGAGCGAACATCATTTTACCTGCGCTGCTGAGGAAGCACAGCTGCTTCCCATTTCCTATACCGATGAGGAAATCGGAAGAAAAGAGAAGAAGAAACCGGCCGATACAGCGAGGGCCGAGGGAAAGGACAAAACAGACTTCCAGAGATAAGTGAAGAAGGCAGCGGTAGAGAAAGAAGCGGGATTTTACAGGATTTCCTGAGCGGGCATGGAAAGAAAGGAGCAGAAGAAATCCAATCCGTGGCAGCTATGCTGCGAAAGAAGGGACATGGGGAAAAGAGGGGCCTGCGCTGCGCCCGTGGGACCGTCAAAGGACGCCTTTCCGGCGTCTTTTTTAGTGGGAACGGGACATATGGAGCATCCTTTTCTAAGGCCATGACGCTTTTCCATCCCCTTTGCCTCAGGAGAAGAGGAGGCCCCCAAGCCCGGGGCTTGGGGATTCTGCATGAACTTATCTAAATGTGGTAAAATATAATATCTATATCATCATATTTATGAAGGAGTTTTATATGAACGATCGGATTTCCGGAGACAATCACGCCATTGTGCTGGCCGGTATGTGTACGGCACTGGTGGTGGTGCTTTCCCTTCTGGGGTTTTACATGCCCCTTCTTTCTACGGTAGTTTTTCTTCTGATTCCCCTTCCCATTGCCTATCTGGGCATGAAGGAAGGTGTGAAATGGTCCATTGTGGTAACTACCGGCGTGCTGGTGCTGGACTCCACCTTTTTCGGCGTGGTGTCCGCCGCTTTTGTGTGTGCCATCTTCGGCCTTCTGGGGGTCACCATGGGGATATGCTACCGGTTTAAAGTGTCGGCAGCCAAGACGCTGATTGCTGGCGCCGTGGTGGTTCTTCTGGCTCTGGTGGCAGAAGGTATTGCCACCCTCTATCTTCTGGGGCTTCCCAGCCTGATTTTCGGCAGCGAAGGCCTTTCCCAGATCAGGGACAGCATGCTGGAAACGCTGCCTTCCTTCTATAGCGGCGAGGCTCTGGACCAGGCGAAGGAAAAGGTGGAGTTCCTCATGGATGCCATGGAAAAATCGGTGCCCTATACGCTGGTGGCTGTTTCTTTTTTCTACTCCTGGGCTTCCATGGCTCTGGGGTCTCATGTGTTTAAGAAAATGGGCATTACCGATATTCCCCATCTTCCTCCTTTTGAACGGTGGGAATTTCCAAAGGCCACCCTGGGCCTTTACCTTCTGGTGCTGGCAGCCCAGTATTTCTTCAAGGATCAGGAGCAGGTGTCCTATGTGGCTTACAATCTGGGCACCCTCTGCGTTTCCATTTTCTGGCTCCAGGGGCTGTCGGTGCTCTGGTGGATGCCTCACCGCTATCCCTTCATGAAACCGCTCCGGCTGTTCATTATGATCCTTTCTGCCTTCATCGGCGTTATCCAGATGTTTGTGGTGTTCCTGGGCATTGCGGACATGGCTGCCAGCTACAGAAAGAAGCGGAATTACCAGTAGAGACAGGAGCGGCGGATGTATGGGCCACTCTGTGGCCCGGGTTCAAAAGGTTCAGAAGGTTCAAAGGGTTCAGAGGGTGGCGGTGGCGGCTGACGCCTTTGGACACACCTTCGGTGTGAAGGTTCTTAAGATGGACCGGCCTGCGGCCGGAGGGTTCGCAAGTTTGACGGCCCTTCGGGCCGAGGGTGGTGGATTGCCGCTCTGCGGCAATGCTTATAAAGTCAGCGTTACGGGATTGGCTTTCTGTATCGTATGGCTTGGTAAACAGTCTGCTGAATGATCTGCCTGCGGCAGATATACCCTCTATCCAGCTGCGCCAGCGGCGCCCTTTTTTGTAATCTGCGGCGGAGCCGCTACCACTACCCTTTGAACCCTCTGAACCCTATGAACCTTTTGAACCTTCACACCGAAGGTGTGTCCAATGAACCCTCCCATCGAAGGCGTGTCCATACACATACATTTGCATTCATCTCTTATTTCGAGTAGGATTAGAGTAGGCCGGCAAAAGCCGGCGCCATAGAACCGGTTTTCAGAAATCGAGGTTACAAGAAGAAAATGCTGAATGATATCTGGGTGTATAAAAAGACATCCCGTATTATGCTGGCGCTGCTGCTGATTGCAGTGGTTATGCTCTCTACCCAGAACTGGCAGCTGGGACTTCTTCTTTTCATCATCATTGCAGGCTGCATCGTGTACATCAAGCGCTGCGATTTCTATCAGGAGAAAAAGCTGTCCCGGTACCTGGACGATTTGTCCGCCGGCGTATCGGCAGGCACGGTGTATGCCGTGAAGAATCTGCCTGTGGGCATTGCCATGATGGATGAAAAAAAGGAGCTTGTGTGGGCGAACAATGTATTTAAGAACTGGATAGGGAAGGATGCCCAGGAAGGGGTGCGCTTCCAGAACCTGGTGACTGGGCAGAAGATTTCCAAAATATGGGGGAAAACCGGCTGGTTTGACTGCCATGCAGGGGGAACGTTCTTCCGGGTATTTCACAAATTTATCGACGTGGATATCGGCGGCGGCACCCAGTCGCCTTTCATGGTTTTCTACTTCATGGACCGCACGGATGTGGAAGTGGCGGTGAAGGAATGCACTGAGGCCCGGCCGGTATTCGGCATTATCCGCATCGATAACGTGTCGGAAGTGACGGCGGATATGACGGATATGGAAAAGTCGGCCCTCCTCTCCGATGTGACGGAAAGGGTGCTTTCCTATTTTTCCAGCCGTGACGGATTTATCAAGCAGTACTCCACCACCGACTTTGTGACCTGTATTTCCCAGAAGGCTCTGGCAGACATGATGGAGGAAAATTTTGATATCCTCGACAGGGTCCGGGAAATCCATACGGTGAACCGCATTCCTGTCACCCTGTCCATCGGCGTGGTGCAGAGCGAGGACAGCTTCGCAAGGCAGTTCGAGGAAGCCCAGGTATCGCTGGACCTGGCCCTGGGCCGGGGCGGGGACCAGGCCATTGTCCGCATCGGCAAGGATGTCAGGGCCTTTGGTGGAAAGTCGCCTACGGCTGTCAGCTCCACCCGTGTCAGGGTGAGGGTGGTGGCCCAGGCGCTGAAGGAAATCATCGACGGCGCCGATATGGTGCTCATCATGGGCCATGCTCACGAAGACTTCGATGCCCTGGGCGCTGCCGTAGGCGTTTCCCATCTGGCCCGGTCTTCCCATAAGGAAACCCATATCGTCCTTTCGAAAGAAAGGGATACCTGCCGCAAAATGGTGGAAGCCATCGAAGGAAGCGGCGTGGCGGAAGGGCTTCTTATTGACGAAAGTCAGGCCAAAGGCATGGTGACAGACAAAACGGTGGTCATCGTGGTGGATACCCATGTGCCGGAACTGGCTGCAGCGCCGGAAGTGCTGAAAAAGGCCAAGAAAAAGGTGGTCATCGATCACCACCGGAGAGCCAGCTCCATGATTACAGGCACCCTTCTCACCTATATGGAGCCTTCTGCTTCGTCAGCTTCTGAACTTGTGAGCGAACTGGTGCAGTACTACGGCGGCGAAGAGGAAATGAATGAACTGGAAGCGTCCTGCCTTTATGCAGGCATTGTGGTGGATACCAAGAACTTCGCCGTACAGACCAGCGTCCGTACCTTCGACGCAGCCAGCTTCCTGCGCCGCTGCGGCGCTGACACGAAGCTGGTACACCGCCTCTTTGAAGAAGATATCAGCAGTATCAAGTGCAAGGCGGAAATCCTGGCAGGCATGCAGCTCGTAGACGGCACCATTGCCATTGCCTCCTGCCCGGATCATGTGGAAGAAGCCCAGATTCTGGCAGGCCAGGTGGCAGACTACCTGGTCACCATCAAGGAAATCCGGGCCAGCTTCCTGTTTTACCATACCGATAAAGGACTCTGTCTTTCCGCCCGCTCCGACGGCTCTGTCAATGTACAGGTTGTCATGGAAGCCCTGGGCGGCGGCGGTCACTTGACCGTTGCCGGCGCCCAGCTGGGGAAAGAGGGAAATAAAGAAAATGCGGAGAAAGTGATTATTGCACAGGTCCGCAAACAAATAAAGGAGGAAAAAGAATGAAAGTCGTACTCTTACAGGATGTCAAAAAAATGGGTAAAAAAGGAGACGTAGTAGAAGTCTCTGACGGCTACGGCCGCAACGTGCTCATCCGCAAAGGTCTGGGCGTAGAAGGGACCAAGGCCAACCTCAATACCGCTGCCCAGCGTCAGGAATCCAAGGTATTCAAGGACCAGGTAGCCGCTGATGAGGCAGTCATCATGGCAGCCCAGCTGAAAAAAGTGAAAGTGGTCATCAAGGTCCAGTGCGGTGAGGACGGAAGAATTTTCGGCTCCGTCACCGGCAAGGACATCAGCGAAGCTCTGGAAAAGCAGTATAAGTTCAAGCTGGAAAAGAAAAATATCCGCCTGAAGAGCCCCATCAAGACCCTGGGCGAATATGATGTGGAAGTATGGGTACACCAGCAGGTGACCAGCACTGTCCACGTATCGGTTGTAGCAGAATAAGAAAAACTCCACCCTGGCGGTGGAGTTTTTTGTGTCACTGGCGGCGCTTTATTGTATTCTCGAAGGCGCCCATAAAGGCGCCTTTCATATATAGAAGGCGCCCTCTTATGAAAAACCTTTACAACCGCCCTGCGGGCGAGGAAATGCATCCCCCCTTTGGTGGCTGGCGCCACCACCTTGCCCGGTGGGAAGCATGTCACTGGATTCGCGGGTCGCCTACAGCTCCCCTATGAATCCAGTTCCTTTGCCACCCCCGCAAGCGGGGGAACTATGGGTGCTTAGCAATGGAGCCATGTCTCTGCAGGAAAGCATAGAGCGATTGATTCTGTCCCCCCGGATGGGGTGGCAAGGGAACACGATTCGTAAGGGAGCAAAGCGACCTGAGAATCGTGTGACACGCTTTCCCGTGGAGAAAGTCCGGCGCAGCCGGATAAGGAGGAGCCGCGCAGCGGCTAATCACCAGAATGCTAATCAAGCCCTGTGACACAGAAAGCCAATCCCGTAACGCTGACTTTATACTCATCGCCCGTAAGGGCGATACCACAACCCTCGGCCCGAAGGGCCGTCAAACTTACGAACCCTCCGGCCCATAGGGCCGGTCCATCTTAAGAACCTTCACGCCCGAAGGGCAGTCCACCATCCTATGAACCCTATGAACCCTATGAACTCATTGAATCCGGCAGCCCATCACTTTGCCCCATTTCCATGGAGATGGTATAATATAGGCGTAATTGTGCGAAAAAACCGTACATGTAAATTTTCCCATCACCTGGGATGGGAATTCCGATTCAGGAAGGAAGAATGAATAATGGCAACAGCAATGGTAATTGGTGCCCAGTGGGGCGATGAAGGCAAAGGCAAGATTGTAGATTATCTGGCCGCAAAGGCAGACGTGGTGGTTCGTTCCCAGGGCGGGAACAACGCAGGCCACACAGTAGTCACCGGCGGCAAGGCATATCCTCTCCGCCTTATGCCAAGCGGTATCATGTATCCCGGCACCATCTGCATTATCGGCACCGGCGTAGTGGTGGATCCCAAGAGCCTTCTGGAAGAAATGAAACGGCTGGAAGACCAGGGAATTGATGCCCGCCATCTCCAGATTTCTACCCGTGCCCAGGTGGTTTTCCCCTACCATATCCGTCTTGATGAAGCGGAAGAAGCAAGGAAGGGAAGCCGCAAGATCGGCACCACCAAGAACGGCATCGGACCCTGCTATGCAGATAAGATCAACCGCATCGGCATCCGCATGTGCGACCTTATGGACAAGGAAACCTTTGCAGAAAAGCTGAAATACAATGTGGCCCAGAAGAATATGCTGCTGGAAAAGCTCTACGGCATGGAAGGCTTTGATTATGAAACCATGCTGGACGACTACCTGGGCTATGCGGAAAAGCTCCGTCCCTATGTAAAGGATACGAACTACACCGTGCAGACCCTGGTGAAGGAAGGCAAGAACGTACTCTTTGAAGGCGCCCAGGCTTCCATGCTGGACTGCGACAACGGCACCTATCCCTTCGTTACCTCTTCCCATCCTACCGCCGGCGGTGCCTGCATCGGCGCCGGCATCGGACCTCATATGATGCAGAACATTTTCGGTGTAGTCAAAGCCTACAGCACCCGCGTAGGCCAGGGCCCGTTCCCCACGGAACTTCTGGATGAAACGGGAGACTACATCAGAAATACGGCTCACGAATTCGGCACCGTCACCGGCCGTCCCCGCCGTGTAGGCTGGCTGGACACCCGCGCTGTCCGTTACGCTGCTGCCCTGAACTCCTTCGACTACCTGGCCATTACCAGACTGGACATTCTGGACGATATGGAAGAAATCAAGGTCTGCACAGGCTATGAATACGAAGGCAAAGAAGTGGAAGAATATCCGGCTGACCTGAACTTCCTGGAAAAGATTACTCCTGTATACAAGACCTTCAAAGGCTGGAAACAGAAGATTTCCGACATCCGCAGCTACGATGAACTCCCGGCTCTCTGCAAGGAATATCTGGAAGGTATTTCCAAACTCATCGGCGTGCCCATCGGCATCGTGTCCGTAGGCCCCAGCCGTGAACAGACCATCGTAATCAAGGATGTATTCTGATATCCACTAAAAAAACGCTCCGAAAGGGGCGTTTTTTTGTGTCAAAATTGAGGGCGGGCTGTATTCCCGAAAGTAAGAGGGTTCAGGCGCCTTTCGGCGCCCGGGTTCTATCGGTCATGTGCTGCGCACTGACCGATGGGTTCGGCCCGGGAACGGCTTCGCCTTCCGGGCTGGTTCAGAGGGGAGTTTGAATGCCGCTGGCGGCAGCGTTGCCGCCAGCGGCGCCCTTTTTATATTTGCGGCGCGAGCCGCCACCACACCCTCTGAACCCTCATGTGCGCATTCTGCATAGAATGCGCAAGTCAGCCGAACAAGTCAGCCGAAGTTGGCCCTGCGTAGAATGGTATTGGAGCAACATTGTCATTCTTACCCACGTACACCCTTTTGCCACTTCGTGGCACTTCACCCACAGGGAAGCGTGTCACTGGATTCGCGGGTCGCTTCTCTCCCCTATGAATCCAGTTCCCTTGCCACCTCAAGGGGAAACGAGAAAATTAGAGGTGCCTTCCTCTTGTCGACTGACCGTTCGCAGGCGTGTCCAATGTCTGCTATCCGCTATCCGCTGACTGATAGCTGTCAGGCTGTCTGAAGTCCAGAAGGTTTTTTTGCGATATGAAAGAAAGGCGAAGCACGTAACGCTGACTTTATACTCATCGCCCAAGAGGGCGATACCACAACCCTCGGGGCCAAAGGCCCCGTCAAACTTAAGAACCTTTTTCCACAACCTTTCTACACAACCCACGGCGGAGCCGTGCCCCTTCGCGCCTAACAGGCGCGGCCCCCCTCACGCCTTGGCCAGCACCAGGAAGATAAGTCCTGCCAGAAAGAAGAGGATATACGCCGGCAGGTGGTAGTCAGTGTAGAAGGTATCCTCCTCCCGCTCCACTTCCCTGTAGGGGCGGGCATGGAGATTTTCATAATGGCTTTCCGGAATGAGACCTTTGTAAAGTTCTGACAGGTACTGGGCGTAGGCCAGGGTTTCCTTGGAAAAGAACCAGAATACCGGCGTGTACAGCGGCGCCTTGTCCCGGGTACAGAGATAGGAAAGACTTTCGGTAATGAGGCTCTTTAAAATTTCATCGGGATTGTCCAGCTTCCTTTCCGCCTTGGCCGCCATATGGTCAAAGAGCTCGTGGCAGGCTTTGATTTTTTCTTCGGAATAGAGGAAGGGAAGATTGTCCGGCAGGAGGGATATGTCGCCTACGCCCCTTCCGGGGTCCGCTTCTTTTTTCAGAAAATCCGGGAAATCCTTCTCCACCCTGTCGAAACCGGCGTATATGCTCAAAAGGGGCGGGTAGTCCCGGGCAAAGTCCTTCAGCACGAAACGGGCGATATAGAGGCGAAGCACTGCGTAATCGGCAAGGAAGCGGCACCAGCCTGCCCGGTCCCGTTCCAGCATGATGATCCTTTTCTTTTTCAGGAACAGACGGAAAATCATATGGAGCCCGTAGCTTCCCTGGGGCTTGGCCATGTAGGAAAAGAAGGCCCGCTGGCATATGGTGATGCCCATATTTTCCAGGTATTCCGTCATATCCATTAAAGAGACCTCCCTTTCTATCAGAGAAGCATGGATCCTTCAGAATCCATGCTTCTTTATTTTCCTATGTTTTCATTGTACTCCAGGCGTTTCGTTTTGGATAGTGGATTTACAGGAGCATCACCAGACAGCTCAGGGCCAGGCCGGTAAGCAGGGCAAAAAGAGAGGAATCTTCCACCGCTCCTTCTGCAAAAGCAGGAAGGGAAGGAGTGAATTTTCTGGCCCCCTGGCAGATGCGGCAGGGCGTAAGGGAGGAAAGTTTCACGGACAGGTGGGAAAGGAAAGCCTTCGTTTCAGCAGAAAGGTAGGAAATCAGTTTCCCATCAGCCCGGCATCCGGAAAGGGAAGCCAGGGCAGCCACCATTTTTTCCATAGAACCGCTGCAGGCTCTTTCCAGCTCATGAAATTCATGAAACCGCTGCTTCACCTTTCCTTCATCCGGCAGGGCCCCTATGCCCAGAATCAGGGAAGACCCTTCCAGATTCTTCAAAAGAGACAACGTGCGAAGAGTAAGGGGAAGGTGGGACAGCCCTTCCCGAAGGCCGCTGGCCATTTCATCCATGCAGCCAAAGCCGCTGGGGAAAAGGCGGATAGCCTTTTCAGCCAGGTAGAGGCGAAAGAGAATGTAGTCCCAAACCAGGCCATGGTCCCCGGGGGCGGCGGCAGACAGCAGGCTGCCGGCAGGGGAAGTATAGGAAAGAAGCGCCGCTTCAATGACCCGGTATCCTTCATATTCCATGTACTCTTTGTTATTCATAGCAAACCTCCCATACTGCCCAAAAACTGTATGCCATGTTCTGATTTCATTATAAAGAAAACACATAGAATAAATCTAATAAAAAATATCTATGATAGCCTAAAGATTATATTTTGCATCTTACTAGCTTTATTCTGCATTTCACCGGCAGATAAGAGGGCAATTCCTTCTGCCTGTAGTATAGCTTCCGAGAAGATATAATAAAAATAGGGGAATTTCATAATACATATGTGATTATTGTATGAGTGAGCTGGCGTACTGGGCCCCGCCGTGGGCTCATGACTATCGGCTGATCGCCTGGGCTGTATTTTAGTGCCGCAACATCGTGGTGGGACTATGGATGCTTAGCCATGGAGCCATATCTCTGCAGGAAAGCATAGAGCGGCCTATTCTGCCCCCTGCATAGGGGGAAGTCCGGCGAAGCCGGATAGGGGGAGGCGAGCGTAGCGAGCCAATCAGCAGAATGCTTATCATACCATATGACATAGAAAGCCAATCCCGTAACGCTGACTTCTTATGGACAAGCCCCTTTGGGGCTTGAGGGTTCTAAAGTTGTGCGCCAGTTCGGCGTGTATAGTATAGTCTGGTGAAAGCCCAGACCCGGCAAAGCCTAGCAAGCAGCCGGTACTTAGTCTTGCATGTGAAGCCGAGAGGCCAGCATGAAGCGTAGACAAAGGAGT
>OJKC01000133.1_pt1 | contig 77619 bp, 62 predicted proteins | sample 1596401 | NCBI WGS metagenome assembly OJKC01 (sample SAMEA4350162, study PRJEB24818) | metagenome | biome: human; feature: gut; material: faeces | place: Denmark | collected 2013-09 | reverse complement strand
GCCGCCGCGGTACAGCTGGTCAAGGAGCGCCAGCGCGTCGCCGCTCTCCCGTGCCAGCAGCAGCCGCATGAGCTGCAATGTCTGGGTGCTTCCGGCCAGACCCAGCGTGTCCAGCACGGCGCGGGCATCCACCGTGGTGCCGGCGGCGCGGCACTGATCCAGCAGGCTCAGCGCGTCGCGCAGAGCGCCGTTGGCCATCCGCGCCAGCAGCTCCGCTCCGTCGCTCGTCAGGTCGATGGCCTCCGCCTGCGCCACCCGGAGAAGCTGCTGCTCCATGTCGTGGGGCAGGATCCGCTTGAAGGAGAAGCGCTGGCACCGGGACAGAATGGTGGCGGGCACTTTCTGCAGCTCGGTGGTGGCCAGAATGAACAACAGGTGCGCCGGCGGCTCCTCCATGATTTTCAGCAGGGCGTTGAAGGCGTCCTTGGAGAGCATGTGTACCTCGTCGATGATATACACCCGCTTTTTCAGCATCGAGGGCGGGTAGATGGCCTCCTCCCGCAGGGAGCGGGCATCGTTGACGCTGCCGTTGGAGGCAGCGTCCAGCTCGGTCACGTCCAGCAGCGATCCGTCGTCGATGCCCCGGCAGGCGGCGCACTGGTTGCAGGGCGCGCCGTCCACGGGATGCTCGCAGTTGACGGCCTTGGCCAGGATCCGGGCGCAGGTGGTCTTTCCGGTGCCCCGGGTGCCGGTGAACAGGTAGGCGTGCCCCACCTGACCGTCGGCCACCTGACGCTGCAGCGTATCGGTGATGTGCTGCTGCCCCACCACCTCGGAGAAGGTCTTGGGGCGATATTTGCGATAGAGCGCCTGATACATGGGCACACCTCCCCTGCAGATGCAAAATAAAAGCGAACGTCCTCCGCTGTGAGCCACAGAGCCGGCACCCTCGCGGCACATGGATGATCCCTCTTAATGCTGCTCGGTTCCCCGCCTGACATGATTCGTGGGTATCCATTGCGCGAGACCGGCTCCGCAGCTCACAGCGGAGGACAAGTTCGTAACCCTTATTCTACTACAATTCCTGCCCGTTGGCAACAGTTTTTTCAGTCGGAATGGGAGGAAAACGGTCGTGCCCGTGTGCCGCAGGGATCAGGGCGGGAGGCAGCCTGCGGGCGCGGCGCGCATTAACGCGTTCTTAACTTCCGCGAAAAGTTTCTTTTCACGATATTAGCGCATTCTGCAAACAATTCAGGCAAAAATTTCCTGTAATTGTGCTGCTTTGAGTGCAGATATTTGTTGAAATCGTTGCAATACAGAATCCGTCTAGCGCTAAGATAATGTTAAATTAGTAGAAATATGCGCTAAAATTTCATCAAAAATGCTAATTGAACCGCTCGGCGATTTCCTGTATACTTTTTACAGTCCTACCGGTGTACACCGGCGGACGTGTTATCAGGAGAAAAAGATTAAAGGAGAGAAACAATGGAAGAAAGAAAAGGCTTTGGATCCAATTTTGGATTCCTGATGGCCGCGGTCGGCTCGGCAGTCGGCCTGGGCAACATCTGGGGCTTCCCCAATAAGATGGGCGCCTCCGGCGGCTTTACGTTCCTCATTATCTACCTCATTCTGGCGGTCATCTGCGGCTTCATCGTCATGCTGGGCGAGCTGGCGCTGGGCCGTAAGACCGGCAAGGGCGCTATCGCTGCGTACCACGCCATTTCCAAGAGATTCAAGTGGGTCGGCTGGCTGGGCGTGGCCTCGGCCTTCCTGATCATGAGCTTCTACTGTGCGCTGGGCGGCTACTGCATCAAGTATGTCGTCCTGAACGTGGGCAACCTGTTCGGTACCGGCTTCGGCTCCAACGGCATGAACGGCGGCGATGTGTTCGGCGCGTTCCTGACCAACCAGGGCGAGGGCGTCATCTACGGCCTGATCTTCGTGGTGCTGACCATGCTTATCGTCATGGGCGGCGTCAGCGGCGGTATCGAAAAGTTCTGCGGCATCGGTATGCCTGCTCTGTTCGTGATGCTGCTGATCTGCATCATCCGCGCCTGCACCCTGCCCGGCGCTGTGAACGGCCTGAAGTACATGTTCGTGCCCGGCTGGGCGGTGGCCAACGGCGTTATTGCCGAGGCACCCGGCATCTTTGAGGTCATCTCCACCGCCGGCGGCCAGATGTTCTTCTCCCTGTCCATCGGCATGGGCGCCATGATCACTTACGGCTCCTATCTGGACAAGAAGGAGCATCTGGAGAAGAACGCCGTTCTGATTATCGTTATGGATACGCTGGTGGCGCTGATGGCCGGTCTGTGCGTCATGCCCGCCCGCTTCGCCCTGGATCCCGAGGGACCCATCGGCGGCCCCAAGCTGCTGTTTATCACCATGCAGAACGTGTTCGACTCCATGAACGGCGCTATCGGCCCCATCTTCGGCATTATCTTCTACCTGCTGGTGGTGCTGGCGGCGGTGTCCTCCTCCATCTCCCTGCTGGAGACGGTGGTGGCGCACTTCGTGGACAAGGCCCGCGAGGAGGGCAAGGGCGATCGGCGCAAGAAGTACTCCCTCATCGCCTCCATCCTCATTGCGCTGCTGTGCGTGCTGGTCTGCGTTGACGGTCTGGGCTCCAACGGGATCGCGCCATGGGAGCTTTTGAAGCTGGACGGCTACAAGGGCTGGAGCGACTGCTGGCTGGACTTCTTCGACATGATCTCCGAGGGCGTGTTCATGCCACTGGGCGGCCTGCTGATGACGCTGATGATCGGATGGGAGATCGGCCCCGAGGTGGTCAAGAACGAGTGCGAGGCCACCGAGGGACACAAAATGAGCAGCTATCCGTTCTTCAAGGTCTGCTGCAAGTACATCACCCCGCTGTGCATGCTGCTGATCCTGTACGGTCAGCTCAAGAGCTTCTTCGGCTAAGAAATATCCCCCCAAAAAGTTCAAAACCCCACCGCCCTTCGGGGCGGCGGGCTTTTGATAAGAATCTGTTAGTCTGTTTCCGGGACCGCCATCCCGACAACATCTCTCCTGACAGATGGAAAAGACCGCCGCAAGGCGGTCTTTTTTTGCCCTGCGGCGGTAACACCGGCGGCGCAGAGGTGCTTTGGCGGCGTATGCAGCGCCGATGGCGTAAATGCCTGTTAAGAAAACGACAATTTGTTTCCCCAAAAGAGAAAACTGCGCACAGATAGCCGGAAAGCAGGGGAATTGCCACTTTTGCCGAACCGTTCAATGTTAAAAATAAATAAAATCACCATAAAATTTCGCCTGCAGCATGTTCACAGAATGTTAAAAGTGTACAATACGGCGCTTGATTTTTATAAAAACTGCTAATTGCGGGCGGAAAGATATTCCTGTATACTCTGGTTAGGTGGTTTCTCAGGAGGGTACACCCCCTCCGGGGCGGCCTCTGCGGGGCATGGCGGTGCCCCGGGCTGTTTCCTGTCAATAGACAGGGCGCGGCAGAATATCAGCTTCTGCGGCAACGTAGGGGCAAAAATCTGTTAAGGAGAGAAAACAATGGAAGAAAGAAAAGGCTTTGGAACCAATTTTGGTTTCCTGATGGCTGCCGTCGGCTCCGCCGTCGGTCTGGGCAACATCTGGGGCTTCCCCAATAAAATGGGCGCCTCCGGTGGTTTTACGTTCCTCATTATTTACCTCATTCTGGCAGTTCTGTGCGGCTTTATCGTCATGGTGGGCGAGCTGGCCATCGGCCGCAAGACCGGCAAGGGTGCTGTGGCGGCGTATCACGCTCTGTCCAAGAAGTTCAAGTGGATGGGCTGGATGGGCATCCTCTCCGCATTCTTCATCCTGTTCTTCTACTGCGCACTGGGCGGCTACTGCATCAAGTACGTGATCCTGAACGTGGGCGACCTGTTCGGCGCGGGCTTCGGTGCCGAGGCTGTGTATGCCGCCGCCGGCGACACCAGCAAGTCTCTGGGCGATGTGGTGTTCAACACCTTCGTGGGCAGCTCCGGTGAAGCCATCATCTTCGGCCTGATCTTCGTGGTCATCACCATGCTGATCGTTCTCGGCGGTATCGGCGGCGGCATCGAAAAGGTCTGCTCCGTTGGTATGCCCGCTCTGTTCGTGATGCTGCTGATCTGCATCGTCCGCGCCTGCACGCTGGACGGCGCTGTAGCCGGCCTGAAGTACATGTTCGTGCCCGGCTGGGCTGTGGAAAACGGCATTATTGCCGAGGCTCCCGACTTCCTGACGGTGCTCTCCACCGCCGGCGGTCAGATGTTCTTCTCCCTGTCTCTGGGCATGGGCGCCATGATCACCTACGGCTCCTACCTGCAGAAGAAGGAGAATCTGCAGAAGAACGCCATCCTCATCATCACCATGGACACGCTGGTGGCTCTGATGGCCGGTCTGTGCGTGATCCCCGGCCGTTTCGCCCTCGATCCCGAAGGCGCTCTGGGCGGCCCGTCCCTGCTGTTCGTGACCATGCAGAACGTGTTCAGCCGCATGGGTGCTCTCGGCCCCATCTTCGGCATCCTGTTCTATCTGCTGGTGGTGTTCGCCGCCGTTTCCTCCTCTATCTCCCTGCTGGAGGTCATTGTGGCGCACTTTGTGGATAAGGCGCGTGACGAGGGCAAGGGCGACAAGCGCAAGACCTACACCCTTATCGCCGCGGCCTGCGTGGGTCTGGGCTGCATCCTGGTCTGCGCTGACCAGCTGGGCGGCGCCAGCTTCACACCGTGGAAGCTGCTGGGTCTGCCGGAGACGGCCATCCGCACATGGAACGACTGCTGGCTGGACTTCTGGGATATGCTGTCCGAGGGCATCATGATGCCGCTGGGCGCACTGCTGATGTCCCTGATGATCGGCTGGGAGGTCGGCCCCGAGATGGTCAAGGCGGAGTGCGAGCAGTCCGGCCACGCCATGGGCAGCTACGGCTTCTTCAAGATCTGCGTGAAGTTCATCACCCCGCTGTGCATGATCCTGATCCTGTACGGCCAGATCAAGGAATTCTTCTTCTAAGAAAAGCGTACAAAAGCGCCGGTGCTTCGCACCGGCGCTTTTTTGCGCTTATTTCAGCGTCACGCTGTTCTGAAGGACGGTGGCGCTGTACACCAGCAGCACGTCCGCTTCCTCCGGGAATGTCACCACCCGCGCCAGCGCGTCCGTGGCCAGATAGCGGATATCCACCGCGTACACGGTGCCGTACCCCTGCGCCAGCAGCGGTATCAGGCTGCTGCCGAAGGAATCCCGGAACACGATCAGCGTCCGGTCATTGCCCGCCGCCGGGTTCTCGATGCGCAGCAGCGCCTTGCTGCCGCTGAGGAACAGGTCATAGGGCGCTTTCTCCGCCGCCGTCAGGTCGTACACGCCGCCGGTGGAATCCGTCTCGTAGTCGTACACCGCGCAGCCATCCAGCAGCGGAGAGGTGATATAGGACAGGACGTCCGCCGCCAGCGGCTCCGCCGTCTTGCCCCAGTAGCTGCCGCAGAATTCGCCCGCCAGCGCGTGCAGCGACTCCTCTGCCGTGTCCGGCAGAGATACGCCCATGGCGTCTGCCAGCGCCTGCGCCACCGGGTGCAGCCGCTCCTGCCGCCAGTGGGGGTCGGTACGGTAATAGTCCTCCAGCGACAGCAGCGGCGCGATGCCGATCTCCTCCACCGGCAGACGCTGCGCCAGATAGTCCGCCGTCTCCTGCGCACCGGCGGGCGTGTAGCCCTCCGGCGGCTCCGTGAACTGCGCCTTATCCGGCACCACCGCCAGATAGCGGCGATAGCCCTCGCCGGTGAAATATGTCTCCAGCAGATGGCCAAGCCGCTTGACGGCGAAGTCCAGGGACTTTTCGCTCCACGGTGCGTCGGTGGCGGCGGCATAGCCCCGGTACACATATACCTCCGGCTGCGTATCCTCCTGCACCCGCCGGGTGGGAATGGCGGCAGCGGCTATGACCATAGCCGCTGCCGCCAGCAGAAATACGCCTCGCTCTATCCAGCGGTTCACTGGATGGCCTCGTCGTAGACGGGCTGCACGCCGAAGATGCCGTTCAGGTGGGACATGAAGGTGTCCACCAGATCCTCGGCGCCGAACACGGACACCACATACTCGCCCACCACGGCCACGGCCACCTTATCAGGGAAGCCGCACATCCACTGGCGCTGCTGGATGTTGTCCCGCAGGGCGGTGGCCAGCGCATCGGCGTCATCGGTGCAGTGATACGCCGCAGCGGTGAAGGTGTTCTGGTTCATCATGTGGATCAGGGACGCGGCCTGATCCACCTTGGCTGTCTCCGGCAGACCCAGAGCGCTGTCCACCGCGGCGCGGTCGGTCAGGTCATAGACGCCGGGAGCGTCCTCCTTGCTGTTCGCCTCGGAGTAGTCGCCGCCGGAGGTGGGGAACTTCTCGTCATCGGTGTAGGTGTTCCACACCTTTTCCAGCAGGTCAAGAGCGCTGGCAGGCGCGGCGGGCTGATCGCCCTTGCTGTCGGTCTTATTGCCGCAGGCGGCGAGACTCAGGGTCAGCGCGGCGGCAAGCACAAGGGAAAGGATTTTTTTCATAGTGTAGTTTCCTCCTGAAATGGGTTTCTGCCCATTGAGACGGCGCGGGGCACGATTTTGTTCCATGAAAATTTCGCCGTCTTACAGCCAGCTCTGGTCAAAGCCGTAGGGCAGCAGTTCCTTCAGCGCGAAGCGCTTGCTCTCGCCCTTTCCGTTCAGGCAGATCACCGTCAGGTCGGGTGCGAACTCCATCATCACCTGCCGGCAGGTGCCGCAGGGCACGCAGTAATCCTCGCTGCGCCCGGCGATCACAATGGTGTCGAAGTCCCTGTGCCCCTCGCTGACCGCCTTGACCATGGCTGTCCGCTCGGCGCATATCGTGGCGCCGTAGGCGGCGTTCTCCACGTTGCAGCCGGTAAACACCGTCCCGTCCTTACACAGCAGCGCCGCGCCCACCGGGAAGTGGGAATAGGGCACATAGGCGCGCTCCAGCATGGCCACCGCCATATCACAAAGCTGCTTTTCCGTCATGGTACATCCTCCTTTTATTCTCTCCGGTTTCTTCCTCGTTTATACCTCAGCTCAGCTCGGCCTTGCCGGTGTAGAGCTGGTAGTACTTGCCCTTCTGCGCCAGCAGCTCCTGGTGGTCGCCGCGTTCGATGATGCGCCCGTGCTCCAGCACCAGAATGGCCTGGCTGTTGCGCACGGTGGACAGCCGGTGGGCGATGACGAACACCGTCCGCCCCTCCATCAGGGAATCCATGCCCTGCTCGATCAGCGTCTCGGTGCGGGTATCGATGGAGCTGGTGGCCTCATCCAGTATCAGCACCGGCGGGTCGGACACCGCCGCCCGCGCGATAGCCAGCAGCTGGCGCTCGCCCTGGCTGAGGCTGCCGCCGTCCCCGGTGATGACCGTGTCATACCCCTGGGGCAGATGGCGGATAAAGCTGTCGGCGTTGGCCAGACGCGCCGCCGCGCGGATGTCCTCGTCGGTGGCGTCCGGACGGCCATAGCGGATGTTGTCGGCAATGGTACCGGTGAACAGGTGGGTATCCTGCAGCACCATGCCCAGCGAGCGGCGCAGGGACGCCTTCTGGATGTCCTTCACGTTGATGCCGTCGTAGGTGATGGTGCCCTCCTGCACGTCGTAGAACCGGTTGATCAGGTTGGTGATGGTGGTCTTGCCCGCGCCGGTAGAGCCAACGAAGGCGATCTTCTGCCCCGGCTTGGCGAACAGGGAGACTTCGTTGAGCACCGTCTTTTCCCCGTCGTAGGAGAAGGTCACATGGTCGAACCGCACGTCGCCCCGCAGCTCCACCAGCGTGCCGTCGGGCTTTTTCCACGCCCAGAAGCCGGTGCGCCGGCTCGTCTCCGTCAGGGTGTCGCCGTTCTTCTCCACGCGGACGATGACGGTCTTGCCCTCGTCCGTCTCCGGCTCGGCCTCCATGACGGCGAAGATGCGCTCCGCGCCGGCGATGGCCGCCAGCAGCACGTTCACCTGCTGGCTGATCTGGGAGATGGGCTGGCTCACCTGCTTGACGTACAGCAGGTACGCGCCCAGGGAGCCCACGTCGAACATGCCGCCGATGGCCAGCAGGCCGCCCACGCAGCAGGTAACGGCGTAGTCGATACGGGACAGGTTGGCCATGGCCGGCATCATGGCGCCGGAGTAGGTCTGGGCGGCGGTGGCCGCCGTCTGGTACGCGGTATTCAGCCCGGCGAACTGCTCGATGGCCTTGCCCTCGTGGTTGAAGACCTTGATGACCTTCTGCCCCTCCACCATCTCCTCAATATAGCCGTTCATGGCGCCCAGCGCCTGCTGCTGCGCCTGAAAGCTCACGCGGCTGCGGCCGCCCACACCCTTGACCACCAGCAGCATCAGCACCAGAAACGCGAAGGTGATCAGCGTCAGCAGCCAGTTCATATACAGCATCATAGCAACAATGCCGATAAACGTCAAGGCGCAGGATACCACGCTGGCGAAGCTGGAGTTGATCATCTCCGACACGGTGTCCATATCGTTGGTGAAGCGGCTCATCAGATCGCCGGACTGGTGGGTGTCGAAGTACCGCAGGGGCAGGGATTGCAGCTTGTCGAACAGATCCTGCCGCAGCTGCGCCACCGTCTGCTGGGAGATGTGCACCATGATCCGGGCGTAGGCATAGGAGCACAGACCCGACAGCAGGAACAGCCCCAGCAGCAGCGCCAGCATCTTCAGCAGCCCGGCAAAGTCGCCGGGCAGGATATAGTCGTTGATAATGGGCTTGAGCAGGTAGCTGCTCATTACCGAGCCCACGGAGCTGATGACAAGGCATATAAACACCAGCACCAGCGACGCCTTATAGCGCCCGATATAGGCCAGCAGCTTCTTCACCGTGCCCCGGAAGTCCTTGGGACGCTGGAAGCCGTGCCCCTGCGGGCCGTGGCCGCGCCCGCCGCGCTTTGCTTCAGCCATCGATACTCACCCCTTCCTGCTGGGAACGATAGACCTCCCGGTAAATGTCGCTTGTTTTCATCAGCTCGTCATGGGTGCCCATGGCGGAGATATGCCCGTCGTCCATGACCAGTATCAGGTCGGCATCCATGACGGACGTGACCCGCTGGGCGATGATGAGCTTGGTGCAGCCGGGCAGCGCCGTTTTCAGCGCGCCGCGGATCTTCGCATCCGTGGCGGTGTCCACCGCGCTGGTGGAGTCGTCCAGAATCAGGATCTTCGGCTTGCGCAGCACCGCGCGGGCGATGCACAGGCGCTGCTTCTGGCCGCCGGAGACGTTGGTGCCGCCCTGCTCGATATAGGTGTCGTAGCCGTCGGGCATCTTCTCGATGAACTCGTCGGCGCAGGCCAGACGGCAGGCGTCCTCGATCTCCTGATCGGTGGCGTGCTCGTCGCCCCAGCGCAGATTCTCCCGGATGATGCCGGAGAACAGGGTGTTCTTCTGCAGCACCATGGCGCAGCCGTCGCGCAGCGCCTCCATGGTGTAATTCTTCACATTGTGACCGCCCACATACACCGCGCCGTCGTTCACGTCGTACAGCCGGGGGATCATGCTGACCAGCGTGGTCTTGGCACTGCCGGTGCCGCCCAGGATGCCCACCGTAGCGCCGCTGGGCACGGAGAAGCTCACATCCTCCAGATTCCAGCTCTCCGCCGTGTCGTGGTACTTGAAGTACACATGGTCAAAGCGGATGCTGCCGTCCTCCACCGTCAGGGCGGGGTCGGCGTCCTTATCGGTGATGCGCGGCTCCTCCTCCAGCACCTCCACGATGCGCTTGCCGCAGGCGATGGCGCGGGTCAGCATCATCAGCACCACGGATACCATCATCAGCGACATCAGTATTTCGCTGACGTAGGTGAAGAAGGCGATCAGGTCGCCGGAGAGCAGCGTGCCCTCCCACACATAGTGGCCGCCGATCCACAGCACCGCCGTGATGGTACCGCCCATGAGGATCATCATCACCGGCATGAACAGCACCACGAAGCCGAAGGCGCGCTCCGCCATGCTGCGCAGCCTGTCGCTGCGCTGGGCGAACTTGGCCTTTTCCTGCTCCTCGCGGACGAAGGATTTCACCACGCGGATGGCGTTCAGATCCTCCTGCACCACCAGGTTCACGTCGTCGGTGGCGCCCTGTAAAGAGGTGAAGAACGGCCCCACACGCTTGATGACGATGGCCACCGCGATCACCAGCAGAGGGGTCACCACCAGAAACACCTGGCTGAGCCGGGCGCTGATGATCAGCGCCATGACCAGCGCCGTTACCAGCATGGTGGGGGCGCGCACCAGCATGCGCATGCCCATGAAGGTGGTCATCTGCACGGAGGCCACGTCGTTTGTCAGGCGTGTCACCAGACTGGCGGTAGAAAACCGCTCGATGTTGGCGAAGGAGAACCGCTGCACCTGCTCATACTCCGCCCGGCGCAGCGCCGCGCCGAAGCCCATGGACGCTCTGGCCGCCAGCGCCGCCGCGCCTACGCCGCAGCCCAGCGCCAGCAGCGCCATCAATATCATTTTCACGCCCGCCGTCAGGATATACGCCCTGTCCCCGGTGGCAATGCCCACATCCACGATGTCGCTCATCACCTGGGGCAGCAGCAGCTCCAGCACCGCCTCGCCCGCGGAGCAGGCGATGGCCAGCAGCATCAGCAGGCGGTAGCCCTTTGTATAGGGCGCCAGCTTTTTCAACATTCCGTTTCCTCCTCATCCGCCAGATTCCGCGCCGCCCGCAGGAGGAAGTCGGTAAACACCGCTTTTTCCTCCTGGCTGAAGCCCCGCTCCAGCCGGTCGTTCACCTGCCGCAGCACGTCCTGAAAATCATCGTGGAACCGCCGTCCCTCCTCTGTCAGCGACAGCAGGCGGCACCGACCGTCCCACTCGCTGACGCTGCGCCGCACCATGCCCTTTTCCTCCAGACGGTCCACGATGCCGTTGACCGTGCTGGGCTTGACCATCAGGTGCCGCTCCAGCGTTTTCTGGTTCACCTGCCCGTCTGTGCCGTGCAGATACATCAGCGTCCGGCACTGCATGGGCGACACGTCGTAGCGCTTCAGCAGCTTTCCCATCAGCTTATGCACCTGATGGTCGCAGTAGCCGAACAGCGCCCCGAAGTGCTCCGGCTGCTCCTCAAAGCAGAACTTCATGGCGACCCTCCTTACTGTTTTAGAATTATTAGTATGCAAAATATTAGCGTGCTAAATGATATCACCATCATTTTGTAATGTCAACCGGTTTTCCCGGCGCATCTGTAAACGATCTATGAACGTGCGGGCGAGTTTGTGAATGATTTGTTAATCTTCTGTCAAACCGGTTGACTTTCTCAGGAACAGTCTGTATGATAGACTCATCCGAAAGGATACCCACCCATTGTATTTCTCTCTCCTTTTACTGCAAAAAAGGCGGCTCTGTGAGCCGCCTTTTTTCACGCCCGAATACGCCCGCCTTGCCTTTTTCCCCGCTGTGTGGTACAATAGAACGACCGACAGGCAAAATTCCGAAAAGGAGTGTTTACTATGGACAAGGAATTGCAGGATATCCTCTCCCGCGTGGATCACACGCTGCTTGCGCAGGGCGCCACCTGGAAGGAGATCAAGGCCATCTGCGATGACGGCATCAAATATGGCTGCGCCAGCGTCTGCATCCCCGCCAGCTATGTGAAGCAGGCGGCGGAATATGTGGCCGGCAAGATCGCCGTCTGCACCGTCATCGGCTTCCCCAACGGCTACGATACCACCGCAGCCAAATGCTTCGAGGCGTCCGACGCCGTGGCCAACGGCGCGTCCGAGATCGACATGGTCATCAACATCGGCTGGGTGAAGGACGGCCTGTATGACAAGGTGCTCAGCGAGATCCGGGATGTCAAGGGTCATTGCCGCGGCAAGCTGCTGAAGGTCATCATCGAGACGTGCCTGCTGACCGACGCAGAGAAGATCGAGCTGTGCCGTGTGGTCAGCGAGTCCGGCGCGGACTATATCAAGACCTCTACCGGCTTCGGCGGCGGCGGAGCCACCCGCGAGGATGTGGCGCTGTTCAAGGCGCATGTCGCCCCCCATGTGAAGATCAAGGCCGCCGGCGGCATCGCCGACCTGAACGACGCCAAGGATTTCATCGCGCTGGGCGCAGACCGTCTGGGCACCAGCCGCATCGTCAAGGCCGTCAAGGCCATGGAGCAATAATATAGAAGTCAGGAACCATCGAAATGCTCCCGCGCTGTCATTGCGCAACCAGTCCGCAGACTGGTTGCGGTAATCCGTTTCCCTTTCCCGTGCGGACACGGATTCCCACACCAGTGTGTACCCCAAGGGCACTTGCTTCGCGGCGCGCACTGGCTCGGAATGACAGACACGGAAAAGCGCGGGAGCACAGAGCAATATCGGACAATAACAATAACAAATATTATTATAAGGAGAATTCGACCATGTCTACTCCCCATAACAGCGCCCAGGTAGGCGAGATCGCCAAGACCATCCTCATGCCCGGCGACCCCCTGCGGGCAAAATTCATTGCCGAGACATTCCTCACCGAGCCGAAGCTGGTGAACAACGTCCGCGGCGTGCAGGGCTATACCGGCACCTATAAGGGTGTGCCGGTGTCCGTCATGGCCAGCGGCATGGGCATTCCGTCCATGGGCATCTATTCCTATGAGCTGTATACCCACTACGACGTGGACAACATCATCCGCGTGGGCACCGCCGGCGCCATGCGCGCCGACATGGAGCTGGGCAGCGTGGTGGCCGGTCAGGGCGCCTGCACCAACTCCGACTTTGCCAGCCAGTACGAGCTGGGCGGCACCTTCGCTCCCATCTGCGACTTCGACCTGCTGATGGCCGCCGTGGAGAGCGCCAGGGAGCTGGGCGTCAAGATGCCTGTGGGCAATCTGTACTCCTCCGACACGTTCTATGACGCCGCCGGCCGCAACATGCGCTTTGCCAAGATGGGCGTCATGGCCGTGGAGATGGAGGCCGCCGGCCTGTACTGCACCGCCGCCTATACCGGCAAGCGGGCGCTGGCCATCTGCTCTATCTCCGACAACCTGATCACCGGCGAGGAGCTGACCCCCGAGGAGCGCCAGACCACCTTCACCAACATGATGAAGATCGCGCTGGAGGCGGCGGTCAAGATGGCTGCGAAAAAATAAACACCTGCACGACAGCACAGCGGACGACCGCTGTGCTGTCGTCATCAGCGGTACATTTGTGCGTTTTGTAGAAACAAAGTGTAAATTTTTGATTACATTTGTTTACAATTCGCCCGCAAAATGCGCTTTTCCCTTGCCAAAGGCGAAAAACCCTGCTATAATGCACAGGGCACAGGGGGAGGAGCTTCCCCGTGCCGAGATACCGGTTTTCCCGCCGCAAGGCGTGAAAATAAAAAAATGAGGAAGGTAGAATAACTATGAAAAAGTTTCTTGCTATGATCCTGGCTCTGGTTATGGCTCTGTCCCTGGTCGCCTGCGGCGATAAGAAGGACGATACCAAGACCGACGACAACCAGGGCGACACCAACGAGACGACCTATAAGGTCGCCATGATCACCGACTACGGTGATATCACCGACCAGTCCTTCAACCAGACCACCTACGAGGCCTGCAAGGCGTTTGCCGATGCCAACAAGATCGAGTTCTCCTACTTCAAGCCCGCCGGCGACAACACCGCCGACCGTGTGGCTATGATCGAGAGCGCTGTTGACGAGGGCTACAACGTCATCGTGATGCCCGGCTATGCCTTCGGCGGCGCTATCGTCGAGGCCGCTCCCCAGCACAAGGACGTGAAGTTCATCGCGCTGGACGTGGGCAAGGGCGACCTGCTGGAGGCCGGTGTGGCCGCCAAGGGCGAGGAGTACGACTACAATCCCGACAACTGGGATCTGGCCACCTACGTTGATATGAGCAACGTGTACTGCGCCATCTATCAGGAAGAGCTGTGCGGCTACATGGCCGGCTACGCTGCTGTGAAGCTGGGCTACAAGAACCTGGGCTTCCTGGGCGGCATGGCTGTCCCCGCTGTTGTCCGCTATGGCTACGGCTTTGTGCAGGGCGTTGATGCTGCCGCTGCCGAGCTGAAGCTGACCGATGTGAAGGTCAACTATGTGTACGGTGGTCAGTTCTTCGGCGATGCTGACATCACCGCTAAGATGGATACCTGGTATGCCGGCGGCACGCAGGTCGTGTTCGCCTGCGGCGGCGGTATCTACACCTCCGCTGTGGACGCTGCCAAGAAGGTCGAGGGCGCCAAGGTCATCGGTGTTGACGTTGACCAGGCCGGTGTCATCGCCAACTACGCCGCCGGCGAGGGCGCTGATCAGGCTACCATCGACGGCTACAAGGCTCTGACCGTGACCTCCGCCATGAAGGGTCTGTATCCCGCCACCTATGACACCCTGACCGATGTCATCATCAATGGCAACTGGGCTAACTACGCCGGCAAGATCGCCACTCTGGGTCTGGTCTCCGCTGACGATCCCGCTCTGAACTACGTCCAGATCCCCATGGAGTCCACCCAGTGGGCTGACGGCGCGTTCACTCAGGACGACTACAAGACTCTGGTAAAGGCCATGTTCGACGGCACTCTGACCGTCAGCAACGACGTTACCAAGGCTGCCAAGGACTTCGCCACCGTGATCACCGTTGACGAGCAGGGTCAGATCAAGTAAGTCTGTACTTAACTTAACCTGTCATAAAGAAAGACCGCTTCGGCGGTCTTTCTTTTTTGCTTCGGCGGTCTTTCTTTTTTCCCATTTCGGTGCCGGGAATGAAATTCAGCGGTGAAACAGGCAGATTTCACTAATTTGTCTTTGCTTTATGGGACAAAGTATAGTATACTACTATCATCTATACTGTGGTTTCCGTCCCCGCGGATGCGAAAAGCGGCGGGCCATAAAACGGAAGGGAGGGCGAAAACTTGGACACACCGTTTGCAATCGAAATGCTGCACATCACAAAGCGGTTTCCCGGTATCATCGCCAACGACGACATCACGCTTCAACTGAAGAAGGGTGAGATCCACGCCCTGCTGGGTGAGAACGGCGCGGGCAAGTCCACGCTGATGAGCGTGCTGTTCGGCCTGTATCAGGCCGAGGAGGGCATCATCAAGAAGGACGGCGTGGAGGTATCCATCAAGGATCCCAACGACGCCAACGCGCTGGGCATCGGCATGGTGCACCAGCACTTCAAGCTGGTGGAATGCTTCACCGTGCTGGACAACATCATCATGGGCGTGGAGCCCACAAAATGCGGCTTCCTGCAGAAGAAGGACGCCCGGGCGAAGGTCATCGCGCTCAGCGAGAAATACGGCCTGAAGATCGACCCGGACGCGCTGATCGAGGACATCACCGTGGGTATGCAGCAGCGCACCGAGATCCTGAAGATGCTCTACCGCGACAACGAGATCCTCATCTTCGACGAGCCCACCGCCGTGCTGACGCCCCAGGAGATCGACGAGCTGATGCAGATCATGAAGAATCTGGCCGCCGAGGGCAAGAGCATCCTGTTCATCTCCCACAAGCTCAACGAGATCATGGCCGTGGCCGACCGCTGCACCGTCCTGCGCAAGGGCAAGTACATCGGCACCGTGGAGACGAAGAACACCACCATGGAGCAGCTTTCCTCCATGATGGTGGGGCGCGACGTCAGCTTCCACGTGGAGAAGAAGCCCGCCCAGCCCGGCGAGGTGGTGCTGGACGTGTCCCACATGACCGTGGCCAGCAAGATGCACAAGAACAACGCCGTCAAGGACGTGAGCCTGCAGGTACGCCGGGGCGAGATCGTCTGCCTCGCCGGTATCGACGGCAACGGCCAGACGGAGTTTGTCTACGGCCTGACCGGTCTTGAGCCGGTGGTGTCCGGCAAGATCACCCTCAACGGGCAGGACATCACCAAAATGCCCATCCGCAAGCGGAACATCATGGGCATGTCCCACATCCCTGAGGATCGCCACAAGCACGGTCTGGTGCTGGATTACTCCCTGGAGGACAATCTGGTGCTGGAGCGCTATTTCGAGCCGGAGTTCACCGACAAGGCGGGCTTCCTGCGCCGGGATAACATCCGCAAGTACGCGGAGAAGCTCATCGAGCAGTACGACGTCCGCAGCGGACAGGGTCCCATTACCATCGCCCGCAGCATGTCCGGCGGCAACCAGCAGAAGGCCATCGTCGCCCGCGAGATCGACAAGGATCCCGAGCTGCTGGTGGCGGTACAGCCCACCCGCGGTCTGGACGTGGGCGCCATCGAGTACATCCACAAGCAGCTGGTGGCGCAGCGCGACGCGGGCAAGGCCGTGCTGCTGGTATCGCTGGAGCTAGATGAGGTCATGGACGTGCCCGACCGCATCCTCGTCATGTACGAGGGTGAGATCGTGGGCGAGCTTGACCCCAAAAAGACCACGCAGGAGGAGCTGGGTCTGTATATGGCGGGCGCCAAGAGAGACGAGGTGACGGCATGAAAAAGAACATCCTGAAAAATAACGGGGTGCAGTCGCTGCTGGCGTCCCTTGTGTGCGTGATCCTGGGTCTGCTCATCGGCTATATCGTGCTGCTGTTCATCAACCCCGACGGCGCCGGCGAAGCCATCACCGACGTTATGAAGAACTTCCTTACATACAGCAAGCCGGAAACGCAGGTCAAGTACCTGGGCAACACCCTTGTCAAGACCGCGCCCCTGCTGATGTGCTCCCTGTCCATCCTGTTTGCGTACAAGGTCGGCCTGTTCAACATCGGCGCGGCCGGTCAGTACTGCATCGGCGTGGCGCTGAGCCTGTACGCCGCGCTGGCGTGGGGCTGGAGCTGGCTGCCCTGCATGCTGCTGGCCATGCTGGGCGGCGCGCTGCTGGGCGCGATATCCGGTCTGCTGAAGTCCTACTGCAACGTCAACGAGGTCATCTCCGGCATCATGCTCAACTGGATCGTCCTCTACCTGACCAATATGCTCCTCACGCAGGTGAAGGAGGACACAAGTCCCTACACCTTCGTGCTGTCCCATAAGAATGCCTCGGCCATCCTGCCCTCTCTGGGTTTGGGCAGCCTGTTCAACGGCAACCAGTACGTGGGTCTGGCGCTGCCCCTGTCCATCGTTATCGCCATTCTGGTGTGGGTGGTGCTGGAAAAGACCCGCATCGGCTACGAGCTGCGGGCCACCGGCAACAACAAGAACGCCGCCAAGTACTGCGGCATGGCCGAAAAGCGCAACATCATCATGACGCTGGCCATCTCCGGCATGCTGGCCGGTCTGGGCGCGGCTATGCTGTACCTCACCGGCTACGAGCAGTGGCAGTGCTCCACCTCCTCCGTGCCGGGCATGGGCTTCAATGGCATCGCGGCGGCCTTCCTGGGCGGCCTGAACCCCATCGGCGCGATCCTGGCCTCCTTCTTCATCCAGCATATCACCGCCGGCGGCGCGTATGTGGATAAGAGCATGTACTGCGCGCAGATCTCCGATCTGATCTCCTCCATCATCATCTACCTGTGCGGCTTCGTGCTGTTCATGAAGTACGCCATGAATACCGCCATCGCCAAGCGCGAGGAAAAGGCGGCACTGAAGGAAAAGGAGCGGGCGCAAACGCCTGAAGTCTCCGACAACGGGAAAGGAGGCGATCAGTAATGGTACTGCTGCTGCAATATACATTGACCTTCGCCTCCGTGCTGATCCTTGTGGCGCTGGGCGGCTGCTTCTCCGAGCACTCCGGCGTCATCAACCTGGGTCTTGAGGGCGTGATGATCATGGGCGCTCTGGGCGGTGCGCTGGCCATGCGCTACATGCCCACCGGCTCCTCCGCCTTCTCCATGCTGATCGTGGTGCTGCTGGCGGCGGCGCTGGCCGGTACGGTGTACTCGTCGCTGCTGGCTGTGGCCTGCATCAACTTCAAGGCGGATCAGACCATCGTCGGTACGGCGCTGAACATGCTGGGCACCGCGGGCGCCACCGTTATCGTCAAGGCCATCAACACCGCGGCCAACCCCGACGACGTGTCCTCCACCATCCAGTACGCCGGCGCGAAGAAGGCGTTCCTGGTGAACATCGGTTCCTTCGAGTTCAGCTGGTTCATGCTGGTGACGCTGCTGCTGCTGATCGCGGCCTATGTGGCGCTGTACAAGACCCGCTTCGGCCTGCGCCTCATGGCCTGCGGCGAGCATCCCCAGGCGGCGGACTCCGTGGGTATCAACGTGTACAAGATGCGCTGGGCGGGCGTGCTGATCTCCGGCATGCTGGGCGGTCTGGGCGGCATCGTGTTCATCACCGCCGGCGTGTCCGAGTGGCGGTTTGAGTACGGCGTGGCCGGCTTCGGCTTCCTGTCTCTGGCGGTCATGATCTTCGGCCAGTGGAAGCCCACGCGCATCGCGCTGGCAGCGCTGCTGTTCGGCCTGTTCCGCGCCCTGTCCAACGTGTACGCGGGCTTCGAGTTCCTGAAGAACCTGAATATTCCCAGCCCCGTGTACAACATGATGCCCTACATCATCTCGCTGGTGGTGCTGGCCTTCACCTCCAAGAAGTCCCGCGCACCCAAGGCCGAGGGTATCCCCTACGACAAGGGTCAGCGCTGACGCGCAATATGTAATATCCCACAGGCAGACCTCCCGTCCATCGGACGGGAGGTCTCAGCGTGTCGATAAACCTCACCCCTGTCATTCCGAGGAGCGAAGCGACGTGGGAATCCGTATCTTTTTAGACAGAAACCTGCGAAAAATGCAGAATTTATGCGTTTTAGAAACGGATTGCCACGCCAGTGTGCGCACTGGCTCGCAATGACAGGCTTTTTCGACAGTCTCAGACCTCCCGTCCCCGGACGGGAGGTCTGTTATTTTACCCCGATTTTACAATTCTCCTCCTGCGGATTTGACATTGCCCCTGTATCATAATAAATGGACGAGAATGTACAGTCGAAACAATGTAAAATCGAGGAGAGAACTATGGACATTTTTCATGTGTTGACCATGCTGGGCGGACTGTGCCTGTTCCTGTTCGGCATGAATTTCATGGGGCAGTCGCTGGAGCGCCGCGCCGGCGGCAAGCTGCGGACGCTGCTGGATAAGATGACCGGCAGCGTGGGCGCGGGCTTCCTCACCGGTCTGGGTATCACCGCCATCATCCAGAGCTCGTCGGCCACCACCGTCATGGTGGTGGGCTTCGTCAACTCCGGTCTGATGAACCTGCGGCAGGCCATCAACGTCATCATGGGCGCCAACGTGGGCACCACGGTGACGGCGTGGCTCCTGAGTCTGGCGGGCATCGACGGCGGCAGCACATGGGTGCAGCTGCTCAAGCCCACCTCCTTCACGCCGGTGCTGGCGCTGATCGGCATTATTTTCTACATGTTCTGCAAAGACAGCCACAAAAAGGACACCGGCGCCATTCTGCTGGGCTTCGCCACCCTGATGTTCGGCATGGACACCATGAGCGGCGCCGTGGCCGGGCTGAAGGACGTTCCGGGCTTTGCCGAGCTGTTTCTGGCCTTCACCAACCCGCTGCTGGGCGTGCTGGTGGGCGCGGTGCTGACGGCGGTCATCCAGTCCTCCTCCGCCTCCGTGGGCATTCTGCAGGCGCTGGCCTCCACCGGTCAGGTCAGCTACGCCGCGGCGGTGCCCATCATCATGGGGCAGAACATCGGCACCTGCGTCACGGCGCTGATCTCCTGCGTGGGCACCAACAAAAACGCCAAACGCGCCGCCGTGGTACACCTGATGTTCAACGTCATCGGCGTGGCGGTGCTGCTGACGGTGTTCTGCATCGTCAAGGCCATCTTTGCCCCGGCGCTGCTGAACGAGTCGGCGGGCATGGCCGGCATCGCCGTGGCACACTCGGCCTTCAACATCCTCTGCACCGCCATGCTGCTGCCCTGCGGCGGCCTGCTGGAAAAGCTGGCTGTCCGTCTGGTGCCGGACAAGGCGCAGGCGGAGGAGACGGTGGAGCTGGACGAGCGTCTGCTGGCCACGCCGTCACTGGCACTGCAGCGCTGCCGCGCCGTGGCCTGCGACATGGCGGCACAGGCCACCCTCGCCCTGCAAAATGCCCTGCGCTCGCTGGAGCACTACACGCCGGAGCTGGCCGCCTCCATCCGGGAGGACGAGAGCCGCTGCGACCACTACGAGGACGTGCTGGGCACCTATCTGGTGAAGCTCAGCGCCCGGAAGATGGGCGACGACGAGAGCGAGGAGGCCGCCGAGCTGCTGAAGGCCATCGGCGACTTCGAGCGCATCTCCGACCACGCGGTGAACGTGCTGGAATCGGCGGAGGAGCTGCGGGACAAGGAGCTTTCCTTCAGCGACGCAGCACGCCGCGAGCTGTCCGTCCTCACCGCCGCCGTGGATCATATCCTGACCATGTCGCTGGACGCCTTCCGGGACAAGAGCGTGCCGCTGGCGCGGCAGGTGGAGCCGCTGGAGGAGGTCATCGACGGCCTGAAGGAGCAGCTGCGCACCCGCCACATCCTGCGGATGCAGCAGGGACAGTGCAGCATCGAGGCGGGCTTCGTCCTCTCCGACCTGCTGACGGATCTGGAGCGCACCTCCGACCACTGCTCCAACATCGCCGGCTGCGTCATCGACGCGGCGCACCACGACCTGAACCTCCACGCCACGCTGGACGCCGCGCCCCAGCGCGACCCGGATTTCCCCGCCCGCTACAAGACCTTCGCAGAAGAATACAAGTTATAAAAAAACAGGGACTCACGTCCCTGTTTTTTATGTGCAATTACTCTCAGCGTCCGCGTGAGACCCGCTCCCGTGCCTCGGCCTGCGCCCATGGCAAGTGGGCAGAAGAAATGCCGCCCTCCGGCGGCATTTCTTTTTTATGTCCACAGCTGTATTCTGGCATCGTAGTTCCGCACGGAGCGCACCAGCTCCTCGTCCAGCAGCGCGGTGATCTGGTCGGGGGTGCCCTGCACCCACAAGCCCAGCACCTCCAGCCCGTCCTCCTCCAGATTCAGCAGCATCTCATTGTAGCGGTACGGCTCGTCGGGGCCGGCCTTGGCCACCTCCGGGTGGTCGGCCAGATACTGCACCATCGCCCGGAAGTGCTGTGTGATGTCCTCACCGGTGAGGTTTTTGTACTCCCGCAGCTGCAAGCCCGGATAATCCTCCTCCAGCGCGTCGCCGTAGACGAGCATCATGTGCTGTAAGGAGCAGTGCAGCGTGTCGTAGTTGTACGCCCCGTCCACCCACACGTTGGCGGACAGAAAATCCACATCCGGGTGCCGCGCCATGATGTCCGCCAGCTCGTCCACCGTCAGCACCTTGCGGAAGGACACGGCGGAGGTAAGGCGCATATACTCCGGCAGCGCGTCCAGCGCGGCCTGCCCGGTGTCGCCGCTCCAGACGTCGTTTCTGCCCGGATTCCTGTTGTCGTAGAAGAAGCCGCTGTACATATACCCGATGGCGTGCAGGTCGCCGCTGTTCAGCTGTCCGACGTGCCCCAGCGACAGCCCCACCTGCGTCTGGATGTTAAAGCGGTGGCTGCCGGTGCGGTCGTAGAACATCAGCCGCAGGGTGTCGCGCATGAAGCCGCTGTGCTCGGCGTAGCTGCCGTAGTAGTCACCCAGCGGCATATACAGTCCCGCCAGCGCCGACATGCCCACGTCGAACGTCGGGTAGCCGCTGCCATCGACGAGGTCGTCCGTGTACACCCGCCGGTTCAGCAGGGGCGATACCACCAATTGCAGCAGCAGCACCACCGCCAGCACCGCCGCCGTCGATATCAGCACGATGTTCCGTGTGCGGCGGTTCAGGCGGCGCTTCACCGCCTTCGTCTCCGCGCTGGCCGCGGCCGCCGCGTCCTCCGGCAGCTCCGGAAGCTCCTGCTCCGCCAGATAGTCCTCGATCAGCCGGTATTTCTCCAGCTCCCGCTCCACCAGCGCCGTCTCCTCGGCGGTGGCGGTGTGCGCTTGATAGTGGGCAAAGGCCGTCTCAAAATTCATAGCCATCCTCCTCCATTTTCTGCCGCAGCCGCGTCCGTGCCCGGCGCAGCCGCTGACGTATCACAGCGGGCGTCACGCCCAGCGCCGCCGCCAGCTCCGCCCCCGACAGATGCGCGAAGCAATACAGCGTCAGCACCTCCCGGTCGCCTGCGCCCAGCCGCTCCATGGCGCGGTACAGCGCCGCCGCGTCCTCCCGCTGCAGGAGAACGCTCTCCGGCGTGGCGGCGTCCGCCGTCTCCGGTACGTCCTCGTCGGACAGATGCTTCTGCCGCCGCAGGTGGTCGATGATGAGATTCCGCAGCACCCGGAACAGCCAGCTGCGAAAGCTGACAACGCCGTCCGGCAGCGCCAGCCACGCCCGGCAGAAGGCCTCCTGCACCATGTCCTCCGCCAGCGGGCGGCTGCGGCACAGCCCCTGCGCATACAGAAGCGCCGCGGCATAGTGCTGCCGGTACAGCTGCTCGAATATGTCCTTGTCCACGGCGTCTCACCACCTTCTGTCTCTATAACGAACGAGCGGGGAAAATGTGACAGCTATGCGCACACAGAAAAATGCAGCAGACCCTTCGGCCTGCTGCATGCTTGCTGCGCCTATATGGTACCGCCGCGTTGTGCGGCAAGGCCTGCTGTCATTGTACCGGAGGAGCCGTGCCCTGTCAACCGCTTTGACCGGCAGCGTCCGCGTTCACAGCGCCGCGATCTCCGCGCCCAGCGCGGCGGCGTCCTCCCGGTCGTGGGTGACGCATACCACCGCCGCGCCATTCCGGTGCCGCAGGATATATGCCGCCGCCTGCTGCCGCGTCTCCGCGTCCAGCCCCTTGAACGGCTCGTCCAGCAGCAGAAGCCCGCCGCCGAAGCACACCGCCCTGGCGATGGCCACCCGCCGCCGCTGGCCGCCGGACAGCTCCTCCACCGGCTGGTGCAGCTGGCCGCCCAGCCCCAGCTCCGTCAGGTGCGCCTGGATGGTTTCCGTGTCCATGCGCCGTCCTGTCGCCAGCCGGACGTTCTCCACGGCGCTCATGTGGCCGCACAGCCGATCCTCCTGGAACACATACCCGATCCGCTCCGGTACATCCCGCACCGTGCCGCTGTCCGGCTTTTCCAGCCCGGCCATGCACCGCAGCAGCGTGGTTTTGCCCCAGCCGGAGGGCGCCATCAGGCACACCACCGCCCCCGCCGGCACCGTAAGGCTTACATTCTCCAGCACAGGCTTGTCTCCGAACCTCTTGTACAGATGCTCCGCTCTCATGTCCGTCCCCCCTTTGCCCAGCGGCAGCACCGCCGCAGCAGCGCCAGCACCGCCCGCTCAAACAGGGCGCTCAGCGCCACGATCACCGCCGTCCACGCCAGCAGGTCGCCGGTCTGCAAATAGATCTTGGCCTCATACAGCTTTTCTCCGATGGAGCCGCCCACCACGCCGATGACCTCCGCCGCCACGCCCGCCTTCCAGCTCATGCCCAGCGCCGCGGCGCTGCCTGCCAGCAGGAACGGCTCCGCCGCCGGCAGCAGGATGCACCGCGCCTGCCGCAGCCACGGCACCCGGAACACCCGCGCCATCTCCAGCAGCTCCCGGTCGGCGCTGCGTATGCCCGCCAGCACGTTGGTATACAGAATGGGGAACACCATCAGGAACGAGATGAACAGCGGCAGCGCCGACGTGCGCATCCAGATCAGCGCCAGAATGATGAACGATGCCACCGGCACCGACTTCACCGCCAGCACATAGGGGCGCAGCAGCACATCCACCACCGGCCACCGCCCGGCGGCGAAGGCCAGCGCCGTGCCCAGCACCAGCGCCGCGCCGAAGCCTCCGGCGATGCGGCAGAAGCTGAACCACACCGCCCGCCAGAACGCGCCGTCGGGCAGCAGGGCGGCCAGACGCACCAGCACCGCCGCCGGCGACGGCAGCAGCAGCGCCGAGCCAACGGCCATGGAAGCCGCCTGCCACACCAGCACCGCCAGCGCCGCCGCGCCGATGCGCTGCCACGTTACCTTTTTCATGCGTCCATCCAATAGAAGCCGTCGTCGGGCAGCGCACCGCCCACGGCCTCCGGCTTCAGGTCACACAGCGTCTGTAAATAGCCGCCCACGGCGGTCTTCATGTCCGTGCCGGTGATGCACACCAGATTGCACTCCGGCAGCGCCTTCTCCGCCACCGCCGCCTTGACGATGCCGTATTTCTCCACCAGCACCGCCGCCTCTGCCGGGTTCGCATTGGCGTAGTCCGTGCTGGCGGCGTACTCGCTCAGGAACGTGCGCACCGCCGCCGGATGCTCGTCGGCAAAGGCCTTCCGCGCCACCAGCACCGAGGTGATGAGCCGGCTGCCGTTGTCCAGCTTGTCCCACTCCTCGCTCAGGTCGAGAGCCACGCGCAGCCCCTCCACCTGACCCTGCGCCACGGTGACGAAGGGCTGGGGCAGCATGGCCACCGCGTTCTCCTGCTCCGCCATCAGCGCCACGATCTCCGTGGGTTCGCTCTTCCACTCCACCTGCACGTCCGTGCCCAGCGTCAGCCCGTGCTGGCTCAGCAGATATGTCAGCGCGTACTCCGGCGTAGCGCCCTTGCCGGTGGCGTAGATGGTCTTGCCGCTGAGGGACGCCACGTCCGTCACCGTCTCGCCGCCCTTTTCCACCATATACAGCACGCCCAGCGTGCCGGCGGCCAGCAGCTCCACGCCGCCCTCCGTCTGGTTATACAGAATGGCCGCTACGTTGGCGGGCACGGCGACGATGTCCAGCTCACCCTGCACCAGCTGCGGCGTCAGCTCATTGGCGCTGGCGGCCATGGTGAATGCGTACCCGTTCTCCGTGGCGCCGCTCTCCGCGTCGTCCAGCAGCTTCACCATGCCCATGGAGGTGGGCCCCTTCAGCCCGCCCAACCGCACAGTGACCGGCTGGGCGGCGGATTTGTCGCCATCCTCAATGGGCATAGGCGTTTTCGGCGTTACGCAGGCGCACAGCGTCAATGCCAGCGCCAGCGCCAGCAGCAGGGATATCATTTTTTTCATGTTGTTTTCTCCTTTCCGTGATACGATCTCTTATACAAAGCTGTCGTGCAGCATGCCTATCTGTCTTCTATCGGTGTAATGACGTTGGAATACAGCGTTTTGGCGCTTACGCCCTCCAGCCGGCCCATCCTCCCGCTGAGGGCGGAGATCACGTCCTGCGGTGCGTCCAGCACCACCGAAATGATGTTCACGCCCCGCGCCCGGTAGGGCACGCCCATCCGCCCGATCACATATTCGCTGTACCGGTGCAGCAGCTCGTTGACCTCCGCCGCCCGCTCCGGCTCCTCCACGATGATCCCCATGAGAGCCACCCGTGTTTCCACAAATACCACCTCTTTTATCCAAAATAAAAAAGCCGCGCCGCTCCCGCGACACGACCACAGCGCCCGCTTCGCGGGCGCGGAATATATGGCGCATCTTCCGTCTCAAGCGCACTTTCGACGTCAGCAGCTTGTCCGTATTCTACGGCAGGAATCGCCGTCTGTCAAGCCCCCTTCAAGGAGAGAAAGGGTGGAGCCGTATGGGAGATACAGCCCCACCCGTAGAAGCGATCAGTTCTTTTCGCCGACGCGCCGGGCAGGCTCCTCCCTGCGGCGCACGCTGGGGAGCATGGTCACAAGCTGCGCGGCCAGTCCGAACACAACGGCGGGCAGCACCCAGCTCAGCCCCAGGTCATACAGCGGCAGCGCCTCCACCAGAGGGATGGACACACCATAGGTGTGCAGCGTACACAGAGCGCTGGTCAGCAGCGCTCCGATCACCGCGCCCCGGCTGACAAAATCGTGTACCTTGGGCATAATAAGGGAGATGCAGATAAGCACCAGCGCCGGGGGATATACGACATCCAGCACCGGCGCGGCCACGGCCACGATGCGATCCAGTCCCAGGTTGGACACCACGGCGCTGAACACGCAGATCGCCGCCACGAATACCTTGTAGCTCACCTTGCCCCGGCACAGCTCGGAGAAATACGCCGCCGCGGAGCTGGTCAGCGCGATGGCGGTGGTGACGCAGGCCAGACCCACCACCACGCCGAAGATGACCACGCCGGTCTTGCCCATCAGCGCCTCCACGATGGCCATGATCAATGCGGCGCGGCCAATGGAGCCGGTGTACTGCGTGGACACGGTGGCGCCCAGATAGGCCAGACCCATATACACCGCCAGCAGCAGCACACCCGCCAGCAGCGCGGCGCCGCCCACCACGCGGAGCTGGCTCTTGCCCTGCTTATAGCCCTTGCCGGTGACGCTCTGCAAAATAATGATGCCGAAGGGCAGCGCCGCCAGCGCATCCATGGTCTGGTAGCCCGCCTTGATGCCGGTGACGGTCACGTTGCTGATCTGCGGCAGGGCGGCGATCTCGCCCAGCGGGGTCACGATGCCCTTGATGATGATGGCGAACAGTCCCACCAGCAGCAGCGGCGTGAGCACCTTGCCCACGATGTCCACCACGGCGGACTCCTTCAGGCACAGCACAAGGATCAGCGCAAAAAATGCCACGGAGAACACCACCGGCGACACGCCGCTCAGGTTGGGGGCGATGGCCATTTCGTAGGTGCTGGCGCTGGTGCGGGGGATGGCCACCATGGGGCCGATACACAGCACGATGGCGCACATAAGGATCTCGGCAGGGAGCTTGCCCGCGCGCCGCAGCACCTGCTCGCTGCTGCCCACGCGCAGCAGGGCGAACATGCCCATCATGGCAAGGCCGATGTCCGCGATGAAGTACGCGGAAAAGCCCTCCAGCCAGCGGCTGCCGGCCTCCATGCCCAAAAAGGGCGGGAATATGACGTTTCCCGCGCCGAAAAACATGGAAAACAGCGCAAAGCCCACTACGACGATCTCGCCGAGGGCGGTTTTCTTCTGTCCGTTCATTATGGTTTCTCCATTTCTCTCTTGTTCCGGCCCCGTCCTGTGCGGGGCACCGCAGCGCGCCGTGCGCGATGCATTTCCTGCATATAGGGTATCATTTTTTTCATCATTACGGAAATGACACTTATCAAACGCGGCATGAATTTAATTGATGACGCACAAAATATGATCGGACGCGCTTTATTCCTTGTTGGAAAGTTTACAATGAGACCATTGAACGGCAAGTTCCTTTGTGATATAGTTAAAAAACAAGGCTCACATTTTGTTGTTTTTGTACAGAAAGCGAGGCACTATGGACGATAAAAAGCTGCGGGCACTGCTGACGGCGGTGCAATGCGGCAGCTTCGGAAAAGCGACGGCGCAGCTGGGCTATACCCAGTCCGCCATGACACATCTGGTCAACAAGCTGGAGGCCGAGCTGGGCTGCACCCTGCTGTCCCGCAGCAGCCACGGCGTCCGGCTTTCGGAGGAGGGTGAGCATCTGCTGCCCTACATTCAGGACTATCTCCGCGCCAGCGATGCGCTGCGGCAGGAGGCGGCGCTGCAGGGGGAATCCCACAACCACGTCCTGCGCATCGGCTGCTTTGCCAGTATCGCCCGGGCGCGGCTTCCGGCGCTGCTGGCCAAATTCCGCAAGCTGCACCCGGAGATCAAGATCGACGTGCTGGTGGGCGGCTATGAGCTGGCTGCGGCGCTGGAGGAGGAACGGGTGCAGCTGGCGCTGGTGGAGGAGTCCTGCGGCAGGGGCTTCTACTGGACGCCGCTGACGGACGCGCCGCTGGTGGCGGTGGTGCCGCCGGACTTCCCCTGGCAGGAGGATACCATCCCGCTGGAGCGGCTGCTGCAGGAGACGTTCCTCTCCTGCCCGGAGCAATACGTGGCGCGGCTGCTGCCGCCGGGATCGCCCCTGCTGGAGGTCACCGCCTCGGACGATGCCGCCATACTGTCCATGGTGGCCGCGGGGCTGGGCGTGTCCGTGCTGTCGTCCTTCTCGCTGGCAGGCTATGAGGGGCAGGTGCAGGTGCTGCCGCTGTCGGAGCCGCTGTTCCGGCGGCTGGGCGCGGCGGTCAAGACCCCGCCCCCGGCCAACAGCGCCGCCCGGCACTTCCTCGCCTTTCTGAAGCGGCAATACCCCGACAATCCCACCGACAATCCCTGACAGGAGGTTTTCTCATGTGTACTGCGGCCACCTATCTGACCGACCATTTCTTCTTCGGGCGCAATCTCGACTATGAGCGCGGCTTCGGCGAGCGCGTCACCGTCACGCCCCGGAGCTTCCCTCTGCCCATGCGCCATCTGAATGAGGTGACACAGCACTACGCCATGATCGGCATGGCGTCGGTGCAGGCGGGCTATCCCCTGTACTACGACGCGGTGAACGAGAAGGGACTGTGCATCGCCGGGCTGAACTTCGTGTCCAGCGCCGTCTACTGCCCCTGCCCGGCGGAGGGGCGCGGCGTGGCGCAGTTCGAGCTGATCCCGTGGCTGCTGGGCAGCTGCGCCGGGGTGGACGAGGCCTGCCGGCTGCTGGAGGGCGTCTGCATCACCGACGACGCCTTCCTGCCGGGGCTGCCCCCGGCCAAGCTCCACTGGCTTCTGGCCGACCGGCAGCGCTGCGTGGTGATCGAGCAGACCGCCGACGGTCTGCACATCTACGACGATCCCGCCGGCGTGCTGACCAACGAGCCGCCCTTCCCCCTGCAGATGTTCCAGCTGAACAACTACGCCCAGCTGTCCGCCCGCCCGCCGGAGAACCGCTTCTCCCCTGCCCTGCCGCTGCGAGCCTACAGCCGGGGCATGGGTGCCATGGGGCTGCCCGGCGATCTGTCGTCCCAGTCCCGGTTCGTGCGCACCGCCTTTACCCGGCTGAACAGCGCGTCCGGCACCGGCGTGGCCGAGGGCGCCAGCCAGCTGTTCCACATTCTGGGCGCGGCGGCGCAGCAGCGGGGCTGCTGCGTGCTGGAGGACGGCGCCTGCGAGCTGACGCTCTACACCTCCTGCTGCGACGCCGACACGGGCGTGTATTACTACACCACCTACGACAGCGGACACGTCTCCGCCGTGGACATGCACCGGGAGGAGCTGGACGGCGCGGCGCTGATCTCCTACCCGCTGGACGATGTATGGCAGGTGCGGCTCCAGAACTGAGCCGCATCACCCGAACAGATCCCCGCACAGCTCCCACACGGGGCTGCCCTCGTAGTGCTGGCGGATGGTTTTGCCGGAGTAGGCGGAGCGGTTCTCCCGGTCGGCTCCGGCATCAATAAGAAGCCGGAAAATGCGGCGGATGTCGTGGCGCATCTCCTTCGTGACGGGGCGCCCGGGGTAGAATTCGCCGTTCTCCTCGCTGCGGATGGGGCTGTTGACCAGTCCGGTCACGTCGCCCTGCGCGTTCTTCAGATAGAAGTACTCCGCGCCGTTGCAGGTGCGGGAGAGGGAATGACGCAGTTGACCTACGTCATTCCCTAATATAGCTCGGATTTTCGATGTCAGAATTTCAGACGATAGAGTTTACCGTGAACCGTTTGTGTCGCTGGAATCACATACGCCTTTTCATTACTTGAGCTAAGGATGACCTGATTGATATAAGCTAAAAATGCCATTGCGTCATAGGCGCATACAGTGTTCCCCTTTTCATCGCATGTCATGTATTGAGGGTTATCATATAGCCAATCAAAAAAACATGCGCGAAGATGCTCAACATCTGAAACGTATCCATCCGGGACAAAAATAGTGGTGGAGGAGTGATCAAACGTAAGGATTATATTCATAAGGTCAATCACGGGAACAAATAGTATACATGCCCGCCCTTTCTGTTGTATGTATGGAAATGATAATAGTATCCGGGTGTACTTTCTTTACCGGCATCGATCTCCGGAATTAACTCTTTGTTGTTATACCCCGTAGTTCCTGATATTGTAGCCGGAGAATTAGCGTAAATCGAATGTGCGGATAGCAAAAAGCGGCGTCTTGGGATTCTTCCCAAGACGCCGCTTTTCTGTTGTGGATCAGAGCGAACATTTCACGGCGAAGCCGCCGCTGAAAAAGTAGGTGTTCGTCCAATACCTGTTTGGTGGACCTGAAGGGATTCGAACCCTCGACCTCTCGGATGCGAACCGAACGCTCTCCCAGCTGAGCTACAAGCCCGTATTCACTTGGTACCCTGCTATTATACACGTTTTCCGGAAAAATGCAAGAGGAATTTCTCCGTCCGCGCAGACATTAGCAAGAGAAAATGCAATTATTATATATTCGTATTTTACTTATGGTGAAAGTGTGGTATACTACTGAATGTTGTGCGGCTGCGGCCGCGCAGGAATAAACAAATGACAGGAGTGCTGTTGCTATGAGCAGAACGTTGGGAACCGTCGTCCGCGGCGTGCGTGCGCCTATTTTCCGCGAGGGTGATAATGTGGTGGACATCACCGTGTCCACCGTCCTGAACGCGTTGCAGGACAACGCCATCACCGCCCGTGACGGCGACGTGGTGGCCGTGACCGAATCCGTTGTGGCGCGCTGCCAGGGCAACTACGCCACCTGTGAGCAGATCGCCGCCGATGTGCGCGCCAAGACCGGCGGCAAGACCGTGGGCGTGGCGTTCCCCATCCTCAGCCGCAACCGCTTCTCCCTGCTGCTGCGGGGCATCGCGCTGGGCGCGGAGAAGGTGGTGCTGCTGCTGAGCTATCCCTCCGACGAGGTGGGCAACCATCTGGTGAGCCTTGACCAGCTGGACGAGGCGGGCATCGACCCGTGGCACGATGTGCTGTCTCTGGAGCAGTTCCGCGCCGCCTTCGGTCAGGTGGTGCATCCCTTTACCGGTGTGGACTATGTGGCCTATTACAAGTCCATTATCGAGGAGGCCGGTGCGCAGGCGGAGATCGTGTTCGCCAACCGCGTCACCGCCATCGTGCCCTACACCGACACGGTGATCACCTGCGACATCCACACCCGCCAGCGCAGCAAGCGGCTGCTGACCGCCGCCGGCGCCAGGGTGGTGCTGGGTCTGGACGACCTGCTGACCGCCCCCGTGGACGGCAGCGGCTGCAATCCCCAGTACGGTCTGCTGGGCAGCAACAAGGCCGACGACGACCGGGTGAAGCTGTTCCCCCGTGACGCCAAGGCGGTGGCCGAGGCCATCGGCAAGGCCATGAGCGAGGCCACCGGCAAGCGCATCGAGGCCATGGTCTACGGCGACGGCGCGTTCAAGGATCCCGCCGGCAAGATCTGGGAGCTGGCCGATCCGGTGGTGGCCCCCGGCTACACCGGCGGTCTGGTGGGAACGCCCAACGAGCTGAAGCTGAAGTATCTGGCGGACAAGGAGTTCGCCGATCTCAGCGGCGAGGCGCTGCAGAAGGCCATCTCCGAGAAGATCCGCGCCAAGGACGCCAAGCAGTCTCTGGTGGGCAATATGGTGTCCGAGGGTACCACGCCCCGGAACCTGACCGACCTGATCGGCTCCCTGTGCGACCTGACCAGCGGCAGCGGCGACAAGGGCACGCCCATCATCTACATTCAGGGCTATTTCGACAACTACACCAACGAATAAGCAACAGCAGTCCCCCGGCTTCCGCCGGGGGACTGCGCGGCAAAAAAGAGCACCCGTGAGGGTGCTCTTTTTTGCCGTTACAGGAGCCGCTCCCAGCGGGGCGTGCCCCAGCCGGCGGTGTCGAAATAGCGGCGCACCGCGTCGCACATGATCTGGAGCTTGGCGCGGATGTAGGGAGACTGGATCAGCAGCTCCGCCTCGTCATCGTGGGTCATGAAGAACTCCATGATGCGGGCGCGATCCTCCGTGGCCGCCACGCAGCTGTAGGTATCCACGAAGCGGACGTCCTCCGGCGCGCTGCTGTACAGCGTCCAGGGCTGGGCAGGATCCTGCACCGTGCCGTCGCCGTAATAGAGGAAGCCCTCCGGGTTCAGGCGGTTCCACTGGTCCCAGTCGAAGGCCGTGTAGTCGCGGGAGCGTATCTCGTTCTCCGTGGCGTGCCATATCTCGTGGCAGACGGTGCCCTCCCGCATGTGATCGGCCTGCACGTCCAGGGCGATGTACTGCCAGTCGGCGGAGTCGTAGGCGCAGCCCACCACGCCGTAGTCGCTGGCGATGTGCGCCACCAGCAGGAAGCACAGGCCGCCCTCGCCCACGCTGTTGCGGAACTGGGCGAGGAAGCCCTGCGGGTACAGGGCGAAGGCGCGGCTCATGCTGTCCAGCATGGCGGAGATGCCCGCCAACTCCGCATCCGCGCTCATGCTGTCCGACAGGGTGATATCCTTGTCGCACAGCGCCGCCGCCTCGCGGCACTGGGAGGACAGGAGGATGCGGACGCCGTAGGCGTCCTCCAGCGTGTCGGCCAGGCGGCGCGCCTCCTGCAGGCTGTCGGCCACGTCTGTGCCGTTTACGGCGCTCCAGTAGGACTGCGCCAGCGCGTCGTCCACCGTCAGGGGCGAGGGGACGGGCGCGGCATCGGCCACCGGTGCGAAGGTCAGCTGCGCGGGATCCATGGCGTAGAGCCGGAAGGCGCCGTCCTGATACACCGCGCCCACCAGCAGCTGCGTCTCCGGCAGATAGCAGCAGGAGTACATCTCCCCGGCGATGCCCACATCCGGCAGGCTGCACGCCGCGATATGTGCGCCTGTGGCGTACAGCGTGGAGCGCCCCGTTGCCACGCCCACGAGGTAGGGGGCGCCGGGGAGGGCGTACAGGTCGTCGGCGGTATCCGTGAACAGGGACGCATCGGCGAAGAAGAACGTATCGCCGCTGCCGGTCAGGGCGGAATAGCCCATTTTGTCGTTGTCAAAGGCCAGCAGGGACATGGTATCACCCGCCAGCGCCGCCTGATAGCGCTGGGTGCACAGCATGGACAGCTGCCCGGTGGTCACGTCCAGCAGGGCGGTGCCGCACTCGCTGCCGTAGGGCGACAGGAGGAACTGCACCACCATGCGCCCGGCAGCCGCGTCAAAGGCGGTGATATCCAGTATCCGCAGGTCGCAGGACAGGGGCATGCGCTCCGGCTACCCGCCGTCCACCTGCTGGCGGAAAAGCACACTGTCCCGCAGGAAGTAATATGTGCCGCCGTCAAGGGAGAAATAGCCGTCCACGTTCTCGGCCGCCGTCCATGTGCCCGTCTGCGCCAGACGGCTGCTGAGAAACTGCCAGACGACGTTTTCCCGGTCGCACAGGGCGAAGCCGTCGGACAGAGACTGCTCCTTCAGATCCCACACGCCGTCCAGCACCGTCTCCTGCCGCACGGTGTCGGCATCGGCGGCCTGGTGACGCTGGCGCAGGAGCTGCTGAAATAGCTATTGTATCTCCTGCTCCAGACTGTCGAATGTCTCGGTGCTGAAAAATTCGCCCAGCGTGATGCCCAGTCCGTCACAGAGGATCTTGATGGTCAGCAGCTTGGGATTCTGACTCTTGCCGTACAGGATATTCTTTATGCTGGACGGCGGCAGACCGCTGAGCGCCGCCAGCCTGTTGATGCTGATATTCCGCTGTTCGCACAGCTGCAAAATGCGGTCACGCACCGCTGTGATGGTGTTCATGTGTCCCTCCGGGTATTTTTTCAACTTTTTTTATCAGAATACCCGAAAAGGCTTGCTTTTATAGGCTACGCGTGCTACTATATAGGCTATAGATAGTCTATCGCCCACCTGTGCCCTGCTGCCATCCCCCTCACGCCGTCCCCCTCGGCGTGCCGGCAGCAGGGCTTTTTTATAAGCGCCGCTCCCTGCGATCGTGGGCAAAAAAAGAGAGCCTTGCGGCTCTCTTTTTTTATTATGCGGATTTACTTGATAGGCTCGCCGGCGGCTTCCTTGGCGGCGATCTCCTTCATGGCGTCCTTGTGGCTCAGGTTCACGCGACCCTTTTCGTCGATCTCCGTGACCTTGACCCACATCATGTCGCCGATCTTGCAGGCGTCCTCCACCTTCTCGATGCGCTTGTCAGCCAGCTTGGAGATGTGCACCAGACCGTCCTTGCCGGGCGCCAGCTCCACGAAGGCGCCGAAGGTCATCAGGCGCACCACGCGGCCGTAGTACAGCTGACCCACCTCGGGGACGAACACGATGTCGTCAATGCACTTCTTGGCCTTTTCGCAGCTCTCCGCGTCGGGGGAGGCGATGTGGATGGTGCCGTCGTCGTCGATGTCGATCTTGGCGCCGGACTCGGCCACGATCTTCTGGATGACGGAGCCGCCCTTGCCGATGACATCGCGGATCTTGTCCGGGTCGATGTGCATGGTGATCATCTTGGGCGCGTACTTGCTGACCTCGGCGCGAGGCTCGGCAATACAGGGCAGCATGACCTGGTCGAGGATCTGGCAGCGGGCATCGTAGGTGATGTCCAGCGCGTTTTTGATGATCTCCATGGTCAGGCCGTCGTTCTTCAGATCCATCTGAATGGCGGTGATGCCCTTCTTGGTACCGGCCACCTTGAAGTCCATCTCGCCGTGGAAGTCCTCCACGCCCTGGATGTCGATGAAGGTGGTGAAGCTACCGTCGTCGTCCTGGATCAGGCCGCAGGAAATGCCGGCCACAGGTGCCTTGATGGGCACGCCGGCGTCCATCAGTGCCAGCGTGGAGCCGCAGATGGAACCCTGAGAGGTGGAACCGTTGGAGGACACCACCTCGCTGACCACACGGATGGCATAGGGGAACTCCTCCACGGGAGGAATGACGGGCAGCAGAGCGCGCTCAGCCAGCGCGCCGTGGCCGATCTCGCGGCGGCCGGGGCTGCGGGCGGGCTTGGCCTCGCCCACGGAGTAGCCGGGGAAGTTGTAGTGGTGCATGTAGCGCTTCTCCGTCTCCTCCCAGATGGTGTCCAGCTTCTGGTTGGCGGACAGGGTGTCCAGCGTGCAGACGGACAGCACCTGCGTCTGGCCGCGGGTGAACAGGCCGGAGCCGTGGACGCGGGGCAGAACGCCCACCTCGGCGTCCAGAGGACGGATCTCGTTCTTCTGGCGGCCATCCACGCGATGACCCTCCAGCAGCCACTTCTTCACGATCATCTTCTGGAACTTGTAGGTGATCTCCTCCAGGTACTGATCCATGTTGGGGTACTCTTCCAGATACTTCTCGTGCCATTTTTCGATCATGGCGTTCCAGCGCTGCTCGCGGACGTTCTTGTCGTCGGTGTCCATGGCGGCCTTGGCCTCGTCCATGAAGTCCTCGGTGATCTTATTGAACAGCTCGTAGTTGAAGTCGGCGTGGGGATAGTCGAACTTGGGCTTGCCGATCTCGGCCACCATCTGGTTGATGAGGGCGATCTGCTTCTGGTTCTCCTCGTGGGCGGAGCGGATGGCCTCGAACATCACATCGTTGGGCACCTCGTTGGCGCCGGCCTCGATCATGACCACCTTCTTGCCGGTGGAGACGACGGTCACGTCCAGGTCGCTGACCTTTCGCTGCTCGGCGTCGGGGTTGAACACCAGCTTGCCGTCCACCAGACCCACCTTCAGAGCGGCCACGGGGCCGTTCCAGGGAATGTCGGAGATGGCCAGCGCTGCGGAGGTGCCGATGAGGGCGGCGATCTCCGGAGAGCAGTCGTGATCCACGGCCATGACGGTGCACATGACGGACACGTCGTTGCGGAAGTCATAGGGGAACAGGGGGCGGATGGGGCGGTCGATGACGCGGGAGGTCAGGATGCCCTTCTCGCCGGGGCGACCCTCGCGGCGGTTGAAGCTGCCGGGGATGCGACCCACGGAGTACATCTTCTCCTCGAAGTCCACGCTCAGGGGGAAGAAGTCGATGCCGTCCCGGGGACGGGGTGCAGCGGTGACGCAGCACAGCACGCGGGTGTCGCCATAGCCCACCATGACGGCAGCGTTGGCCAGCTCAGCCAGCTTGCCCACCTCCAGCGTCAGGGGACGGCCGGCCAGATCCATGGTGTACTTGTGGTAGTGGGGGAACTGGCGCTTGGTGATGATAGTTGACATGTGATTTCTCCTTTTCGTGAAATATCATCCCGCGTCGTGACCCATCGCCGTTAGCACTTGAAAACAGGCCGAAGGTGCGGAATTTCGGCGCATTTTCAACTGCTAAGGGTCAATCGGCACACGGCGCAGAATGTGAAAGAAGGGTGATGCGCGGACGCACATCACCCTGTTTCAACTTACTTACGCAGACCCAGCTTGGCGATGAGGGCACGATAACGCTCGATGTCCTTCTTGGCCAGATAGTCCAGCAGACGGCGGCGCTTACCGATCATCATCTGCATACCGCGGCGGCTGTGGAAGTCATGGGGATGCACCTTCAGGTGAGCGGTCAGCTGGTTGATACGCTCGGTGAGGATGGCGACCTGGACCTCGGGGGAGCCGGTGTCGGTCTCGTGGGTGCGGTTGGCCTCGATGATAGAGGTCTTCTGATCTTTCAGCATCATAGTTGTGTTTCCACCTTTCTTGAAATACGCCCGCAGCCTGAGCCATGGGAGAGATGGAACGCTCCGCACCGCTAAGGCAGGGGTCATGCACGCTTGGCGCGTACTTTGTGATGATACCACAGAAAACCGCCGTTGTAAAGTGGTTTTTGCGGCATTTTCGGGGATTTTTACGCCGTCACCTGAATGGCGGCCACGGGGCAGCTGTCCGCCGCCTCCTGCACGCCGATCTTCTGCTCGTCGGGAATGGGGGACACCAGCACCCGCGCCGGTTCACCGTCGTCCAGCGCGAACACCTCCGGGCACAGCCCGGCGCACAGGCCGCACTGGATACACGCCTTTTGCAGCACCATCGCTTCCATGGAACATACCTCCTTTTGATTGATGGAAGTATTTTCCCCGGTTTGCGGCGGGAGTATGCAGCGGAGGGTGGACGATGCTGCGCATTCCACGGTAATGCTCCTTCCTGGAGGGGCAAGGGGACGGATTCCCACGCCAGTCTGCGGACTGGCTCGGAATGACAGCGCTTCGCGCTGTTCGGTCGTCCGCCCCTACGGCGCAGGGCAAGGGCTGTGCGAAACGGGACGTCGGGGACGCCGTCCCCTGCGGCGGGCGCGGCAAGTGTGTAGGGGACGGCGTCCTCGACGTCCCGACAGCGCGGCGGGCGTATTCAGCTCTCCGCCATATGCCGCGCGAAGGCCGCCGCCTGCGCCTCGATGCCCGGCAGCTTCACAAGGCTGCCGCGCTCGTTGGCCGTCTCCAGCAGGGAGAACCGGGGCGGCAGGTAGAAGGACTTGTTCATGTTCAGAGCGGAGATCAGCTGGCGCGCCAGCAGGTCGCCGCCGGAGTAGCCGGAGACGATCAGTCCGAACAGACGCTTGTCGTACATGCGGGTCTGGCGGAACAGCGCCGTGAGCCGGTTGACGCAGGCGGTCAGGTTGGCGGCCAGCGCGTCGTTGTAGTTGGCGCAGAGCATCACCAGCGCATCGCAGCGGCGGACGGCGGGATAGACCTCGTCCACCATGGGGCCGCCGTAGAAACAGCCGCCCTGCTCGCCGAAGTGGAGACAGGCGGTGTAGCTGCATCCGTTGCAGTCGGCCATGGTGCCGTTGCGCAGGCAGATCTCCTGCACCTCCATGTCCGCCGGAAGCCCGGCCTTGACCAGCTCCCACAGCGCCAGCGTGTTGGACGTGGCGCGCTGGGAGGCGTGGAGCGCCAGCACGTTCCGGATGGGCGCGGGCTTTTCCCACGCATCCAGCCGGGCGATCAGCTCCGCCAGCGCCGCGTGGAAGGCCGTGACCTCGTCCGTGCCGCCGATCTGCGCCTGGGTGCGGAAATTGCGCAGGGAGCCGGTGGCCTCCACCAGCGGGCGGCCGATGAAGCCGCAGCCCGCCTGATTGGCGGCGAACACCATGTCCCGCGCCACGTCCTTGGTGTAAAACTCGCCCACGCCGGTGACGATGCACCCGGCGGTGCAGCCCTCCAGCAGGTCGCTGCTGCGGCGCAGCCGGGAGAGCATCCGGTAATAGGCCATATTACAGCCGCCCTCGTCCAGCGCCACGGCGAACAGCAGGCGGCGGCTGTGCAGGCCGTCCAGCCCGGTGTCCGGGTCGCGTATCTCGCTGCCGGCGGGCAGCAGCGGCTCCAGCAGCTGCCGCAGGGCGGCGCTGCGGTCGTTTTCGGGAAGCAGTACGGTGAGCATGGTGTATCCCCTCCGTTATTCAATGGCGTTCAGCTTTGCCCGCGTCTCGTCCAGGCGCTTTTGCAGCGCCGGAGGCAGCGTCAGCGCCTCCGTCTCGATGCCGGCGGGCGTCAGGCGGTTGCGGCACCCCATGAACACCTGTCCGTCATACACGGAGGAGTAGTGCCACTGTCCCCGCAGCAGCGCCAGCAGGCTCAGCGCGCCGGAGCTGAGGGCGGGGGCGGCGTAGGGCTTGTAGCCCAGCCTGCGCATCTCCAGATTGGCGTGGGCGACCTTGTCCGTCAGCTCGCGGGACAGGGCGTCGTCGTAATGCGCCACGGAGTTGGCCAGCACCAGATCCTCCCCGTGGGGGCCGAAGGCGCGCCCCTCCGTGAGATAGGACGCGAAGCGCCCGTCCCGCCGGGCATAGTACAGGGCGCGGGCGTGCATGACGCCCAGTCCGAAGCCCCGCACCTGCGCCGGGGCAAGGCCGCTCTCCCGCATCGCGGCGCGGCACAGGGGATCCACCGGGTCGCTGACCACGCAGAACAGCCCGCGGTAGTTCTTCTCCCGCGCCATGCGCGCGTAGATGGCCGCCAGCTCCCGGTTCAGGCCGTACTGCGCCATGCGCACGTCCCCGGAGGTGACGGACGTATCCGGCACCATGCGGGAGGCGCAGAACAGGAACACGTCCCCGTCAAAGAGCTGCTCCGGGGCGATGATGTCCACCGGCGGCAGAGCGGCCGCGTCCGGGGACTGGATCTGGTTCAGCTCGAACTCCCAGCGCTCCGATACGCCGGGGCGCACGTCACAGATGCCGATGGAGCGGATCACGTCGCCGCCCAGCAGCCGCAGCCCCATCAGCAGGGTGCTGCCCACGTCCCCCAGCGCCAGCAGGGTAACGCGGCATTTATCCGGCAGGCACAGCCCGCCGGCAGGTCGGATCGTAGTGTTCATAGTATCTCCTTTTCTGGTATGGGGCGTGGTTGAAACGGGACGTCGTACCCCAAGGGCATTTGTTCCGCTGCGCTCCACTGCGGGACGCCGTCCCCTACGGGTGGTTCGCCGTACCCGTCCGTAGGGCGGGACCCATGTGTCCCGCCGCACGATATGCATGTTTTCCTTCCGGCGGGGCACGCGGGCGCACAGCATCCCCGTAAAAGCGATGGATCTTGCGTCCTGCCGATGGCAAAGGCATCGGATCGTGCGTCGGGACGAGGCGCGGAGGCGCAGGCGTACCGTGTGTACGTCAAGCCGACGCAACAAAGTCCCGGCGTGCGAGACGCGCTTTTACTTCGTGGGGCGCATGCGCTTCAGTATTTCTATATCTCCCTCCAGATATGTGCTGGCGGCGCGGCTCAGGTCGTAGGTCATGCAGCCGCCCTTGTCGGGGCAGAGGGGGAGGATGACCGCTTCACCGAGACGGCTGAGGGTCAGGTTCCGGGCGTAGAGGGCGCGGAATTCCGTCTCCAGCGCCAGGAGGATGTCACGGGCGTTTTCAAGGCAGCAGAGGGACAGCTCCCAGGCGGTCTTGTCGTCCATGCCGGCGTACTCCGGGGCGGCATAGGGCAGGATGCGGTTGACGGAGGGCTGCAGGCCGCCGGGCAGGGGCTGGTCGCGGCGGACGGTATCGCCGCCGATGAAGGGATAGAGGGTGGATTCCACGAAGCGAAGGCGCAGGTTGGGCAGGTAGTAGATGGCGTCCACACTGTAGCCCAGCTGCTCCATGAGGTCGCGCCCCATGCCGGTGAGATAGCCCACCAGCACCTGATCCACAGGGGTGCCCGTCTGGGCAAACAGCGGGGCAAGGCGGCGGATGCGCTTGCCGTCGTGGAGCATGTCGTCCACCAGGATCACGGGGCGGTCGAAGGCGTGGATGGTGCGCACCTGATCGGCCAGCGGGGAGTAGTCCGGGTAGGCCTCGATGGAGTAGGAGCTGAGATCCGGCTCGTAGACCTTGTCGGTGCGCAGGGTCTTGGTGACGGTGTTGGGCACGGCCACGCCGCGGAGTATCTTGCCGTAGGGCACGCAGATATCGGGACCCAGCACGCGGGGGTTCGTGGGCTCCGCCGGGACGCCGTTGCGCCCGGTGATGCGCTGGAGCAGGCGGTGGTAGATGACGCCGGCGGACAGGCTCAGCACCAGAGAGCCGGGCTGGAGCTTCGTCAGCGCCGCCTGCAGGCGCCGGTGGGCATTGGCGATGGCGGAGAGCACACGGGGCGAAGAGCTGAAGGGCGCCTTCACCGCCGTGTCCACGTTGCGGCTGAGGACGATGGGGCAGCGCATGTCCACGGCCAGCGCGTCGCCGTCCTCCGCCGCGGGCAGGAAGCCCTGCAGGAGCAGCAGCTGGCGGCCGTAGCCGGAGGCCGCGCCTTCCAGCGGGACGTAGAGGGCGTAGGTGAATTCGCGGCTGAGCGCCAGCGTCAGCACCTCGGTGATGAGCAGCTGGCACAGGTCGTTCTGGCGCTCGCCCCGGGGGACGAACAGGCCGCTGATGAGCAGGGTGCGTCCGCCGGCGTTCTGCCGCACAAGACCCGACAGCGCCGGGTCGCCCAGACGGGCGAACAGATGGGCGGAGTCCAGGCAGACATAGGCCGCCGCGCCGAGAATGGCCCCGTCCGCGTCCCGGCAGACCATGATGTCGTCGCCGTGCTGCTCCAGCTGAGCACGCAGGGCGGCGGCGGTGGGGACGGAGAGCATGGTGCGCAGGAATTTTTCCGCTGTCTCCGGCGAGGCGGGCAGGAAGCTGAGATCCTCCGTGCGCAGCACGGGCTTGTCCTGCGGCTCCCGCAGGTACAGGCCACGGCGGTAGATGAACTCCTGCACCGCCGGGTCGATGAGGTTGGAGATGTCCCGGTTGGCGTCCACCGCCTCGCGGATGCGGGTGGAGCTGATCTCCTCCAGCTGGGGCGGCAGCGTCAGCTCCACCACCCTTCCGGTGATGCAGCTGTAATCCGCCGGCTCCGCGTCCGGCTCCGTGCGGCGGAACACCACATGGTCGAAGGTGTGGATGGAATCGGGGGTGACGGGCTTTTTATAGGACGAGGCATGGAGCACCACGTCGCTGCCCACCACGATGGACACGCTGCGGCCGGGGAAGGCCTGCCGCAGCGCCCGCAGGTCGTGGGGGTTGGCGATGTTCACCGGGAAATCCTCCGGGAAGATGCTCACATGGAACACGTCCGCCACGGACATGGCGGCGATGCGCCGCCGCAGGCGGTAGGGCTGGGTCTTTTTCGACCAGGAGAACTCGTCGATGGCCAGCAGCACCTCATAGCCCAGGTCGCGGATGGCCTTGACGATGCCCTTATGGGACAAGGTGAAGGGGTCGAAGGTGCCGGGGAAGAAGGCCACCGGGCGGGGTTCGCCGAAGTCGAAGCCCCGGTGGAACAGCCGCTCCTCGGTGAGGAAGCGGTACAGCTTTCCCAGCATGGCGGCACGGTAGTAGAAGGTCAGCCCCTCGCCGGGGAACTCGTTCTGCGCCGACAGCAGCTTGCGCTCGGTGAGCATGAAGGCGCGGCGCTTTTCGTGGCGTCCCAGCTCGCCGGAGCCGAACACCCGCCGTCCCAGCACATACAGCGCCTCCTGACGGGTGGCGCCGTCGATGCCGCTAAGCCCCCGCATCAGAAGCCCCAGCAGCCGCTCCCGGCGGCGGCGATAGGCCTCGTCCGTCTCCGGGAAGCGGGAGCGGTAGGCGTCGTATTCCTCATAGATCACGCCCACGGTGTCCAGCACGGAGGCGGTAACACGGCTGTCGGAGGAGCTGAGGTTCACATGGAGATCAGCCAGCACCTCGTCCAGCTCCGCCGGCGGCAGCCACAGGGCGAAGCGCCCCAGATAGTCGGGGATATATTTGGTGAATTCCTGCTGCCCCAGCTCCAGACCCCGGCACAGCTCCACCGCCACCTCGTTGCGCTGATCCGCCGTCAGGCGGGGCGCCAGCGCCAGCAGCGCATTGCCGGCGCTGTGGCGGACGGTGACGCGGTCGCTGACCTTGATGAGGTTTGACAGATGGGTGGCGATGTGCAGGGCGGGGCTTTGTCCGCTGCGGGCAAAGTCCGTCAGCAGGCGCAGGTTGGCCTGCTTGGTGATCCACGGCGTGGCGGTCTTGAGATTGTCCAGGAATATCTCGGACACCACCTCCTCCGGCAGCAGCAGCGGCTCGCCCTCCGCCAGCACGTCCTGACGGAGATAGCGCAGGGTGCCGCTGTCGTCACAGGAGACGGCCTCCACCGCCGCCAGCGCCCGTCCCCCGTCGGGGCACAGGCGGTACAGGCGATCCAGCAGCAGCACGGCGGCCATGCGGACGGTCAGCTCCTCCCGGCGGGACAGGGCGGCGGCAAAGTCCGTCATCTCCCGGGCGCGGGTGAGGGAATACGCCTCGTCCGGCAGGGCGGCGGCGGTATCCAGCAGCTGGAAGGCGGTGTAGTCGTCCAGCGCCTCCGGCCGGCGGTAATAGGCGAACACCGGGGCGAGGAAGCGCTCCTCCCGGCCGGGGCAGTGGCTCAGCAGGGAGCCGACGGCGAATTTCAGCGTGTAGCCGATCCAGCGGCGGTGCTGGGGCATGAGCTTGTGGTCGGGGTAGAGAATCTTGTCCAGATAGAGCTTCCACTGCTCCAGATCGGTGGTGGCGCGGGGGTCGGGGCGGCTGTCCTGAGGGCGCTCCTTGGCGTAGCCGGCGTGGAAGCCGGCGATCAGCTCGCCCAGCAGCGCCGCCGCCTGGCGGCGGATGTCGCCCTCCCGGTGCATCAGCAGCTCATAGAGGAACGTCAGGGTCTGCACCTTCTGGGGGATGTGCAGATAGAGGGAATAGGACTCGAACACCGCCAGATACGCCCGCAGGCGGCGCCAGTCCGTCTCGCCGCGGGCTTCCTCCAGCAGCCGGGCGAAGCTGCGCTGGTCGGTGAGCCGGTGCATGAGGGTGATGTTGTGTCCCACGCAGCGCAGCGTCAGGGCGCGGAGCGCCTCGTCATCGGTCATGAGGGAGGTGTGCTTCTCCGGCAGGGGGTCGGTGTCGCCGCCGGACATGGTCACGTCCACGCCCCGGCTGATCATATACTGCTCGAAGTCCTCCAGCCGGGCGTACACCCGTGTATAGCGCTTTTTCTTCTCGCCGTCCACATCGTCCAGCTTGGCAAGGATCACCTGAAAGGCCTCCGCCAGCGTGGAGATGCGGGTGATCTCCCGGCCATCCTCGTCCCGCAGCTGCTTGACCCGGAAGTCGGCGTAGATCAGCAGCAGCGCCTCGGCGGACAGGTAGTCCGGCTCCAGATCCCATACGGAGTGGTTGGCGGCGATGTGGCCGATGTCGGTCATCCTCCGGCGGCGGAACCACAGGTCTGTGTAGTAATAGTGCAGGTACGGCACCCGCTCGCCGGGGCGGCAGCCGAACTTGCCGATGTCGTGCCCCGCGGCGGCGCCGGACACCAGCGCCACGTCCACCGGCGTGCCGCCCCGGTGCAGGGCGCGGGCGGCGGTGACAGCGATATGGTGGACGCCGGCGATATGCTCCAGCGTGCGGTAGGGCGTGACCTCCAGCCCCAGCCGCATCAGCTCATAGACGTACTCCCGCTTCCACTGGCGCAGGAATTTCGTATAGGACGGGGCGCAGGCGCTGTCGGCCAGCTCCTGCTCCGTGAGGAAATCGAACGTCCACGCCGGGTCGTGGGGCAGCAGCTCCCCCTCGGCGGCGAACAGCACCTGCAGCACCGACAGCAGGAACACCGCGCCGGCGGCGTAAGGCTCCGCGCCGGTCTTTTCCGGGTACAAAAGCCGCCGGGCGTAGTCGTAGGCATAGCTCAGCCAGCCCTCCTGCGGCGCGCCGCCGCACAGGGCGTCCAGCTCCTCCCGGCACAGCGCCAGCACATCGGCGCAGCGCAGCCGCGCCCCGTTGAACAGCGGCGCAAAGCGCTGCATATAGCCCTCCGTCTCGATGCGGCGGAGCAGCTCGTCGTGACCGGCGAAGCAGTCGGCGGCGGGACGGTCGGCCAGACGCCGCCGCAGCGCCAGATCCATCTGGCGGATACGTTTCTTATTCATAGGCAAAAACCTCCGGCGGTGGGGAATCGTTTATACTAATAATAGGTCAAAGCGCCGTGCCGTGTCAATATTTCCCCACGGTTTTAGCGCCGGATTGTCGCCAAACCTTATACAGCTCTTAATCGTTCGTTCACAGTTTGTTCACGAATGACCGCCGCCGGTCATGGTATGATGAGATGAAAGTGGAAGCGGAACCATCCCCCCTTCCCTTCCGTCTATAAGGGTAGGAAAATTTCCCCACGGCCCCGTGGGAGAGGAAAAGGAGACTACATCATGAAAAAAGCGGCATTTGTGCTGGCGCTGGTCATGCTGATGACCTGCATGGCCGGCTGCGGCAAGGTGGAGGGCGAAGCCTCCGTCCAGTCCGTGTCCATGATCTGCGGCCTTGGCTCCGTGGGTCTGGCGGATCGGTTCGCCGGCATCGTCAGTCCCCTGGGCGAGACGAAGATCAAGAAGGTCGACTCCATGGCCGTGTCCGACATCCGGGTGAAGGTGGGCGACACGGTGAAGGAGGGCGACGTGCTGTTTACCTACGATCTCAGCGAGGCCCGGAGCAATCTGGAGATGGCGCAGCTGGAGCTGGAGCAGCTGAACGCCACGCTGGAGGATCAGAAGGCCGAGGTGGATCGCATCCAGAAGCTGATGGACGAGACGTATGACGACGCCACCAAGCGGCAGTACTCTCTCGACCTGCGGACAGCCAAGGTCAACGTGCTGACCACCCAGGGCAACATCGCCACCAAGAAGAAGGACATCGAAAAGCTGAAGACCAGCACAAAGAACGCCGCCGTCACCTCCCCGGTGAACGGCGAGGTGCAGTCCATCAACGCCGACGGCGGCACCGACAACAACGGCAACGCCCTGCCGTTCATGACGGTGGTGGAGACGGGCGGCTTCCGTGTCAAGGGCTACGTCAACGAGAACAACGCCTCCGTGCTGACACAGGGCACGGCGGTGGTGATCCGCTCCCGCGTCAGCGACCAGACGTGGAAGGGCAGCATCGACTCCATCGACTGGAACAACGCCCAGCAGACCCGCAGCGACTACGGCGACAGCGACACCGCCATGTCCAGCAAGTACCCCTTCTATGTGAAGCTGGAGGGCAAGGGCGACGGCCTGCTGATGGGGCAGCATGTGTACATCGAGCCGGACTACGGTCAGGAGGACGAGACGGACGCCAACGCCATCAATCTGCCCAGCTATTTCATCAACGATGCCGACGGCAGCCCGTGGGTCTGGGCAAAGAGCAGCAAGGATAAGCTGGAAAAGCGCAGCCTGAAGCTGGGCGAGTACAACGGGGAGACGGACACCTATCCCGTGCTGGACGGCCTGACGGCGGAGGACTACATCGCCTTCCCCGACGACAGCCTGAAGGCGGGCATGGCGTGCATCACCTATGACGACGCCACCTTTGACCCCGGCGCCAGCGGCGGCGAGGTATCCCCCGAGGGCGGCGGTGAAAAAACCGACGAAAACGTGCCCATGGACGGCATGGACGGCGGCGATATGCCCGCTGAGAACGACACCGTCACGGACGACGGCGGCTCTGTCACCAACAGCACCGTGACCGTGCTGCCCGACGGCACGGCGGAGGCCACCGCGCCGGTGATCACACCGCCGAGGGAGGGCTGACCATGATCCTGGAAATGCGCGATATATGCAAGGACTACCCCATGGGCAAGGGCGTTGCACATATCCTGAAAAACGTGAACCTTGACGTGGAGGAGGGCGAGTATCTGGCCATCATGGGGCCCTCCGGCAGCGGCAAGACCACTCTGATGAACCTGATCGGGTGTCTGGACGTACCCACCAGCGGCAGCTATCTGCTGGGCGGGCGGGACGTGACCACCTGCAACAACAAGCAGCTGGCGGAGGTGCGGAACAAGGAGCTGGGCTTCGTGTTCCAGAGCTTCAACCTGCTGCCCAAGCTGACGGCGCTGGAGAACGTGGCGCTGCCCCTGCTGTACGGCGGGGTGAAGAAGGCGGAGCGGCTGGAGCGCGCCCGCGCCGCGCTGGAGACGGTGGGTCTGTCCGACCGGGTGGAGCACCGCCCCGACCAGCTGTCCGGCGGACAGTGCCAGCGCGTGGCCATCGCCCGCGCCATCGTGGGCAAGCCCAAGCTGCTGCTGGCGGATGAGCCCACCGGTGCGCTGGACAGCGCCAGCGGCGCGGCGGTGATGGAGCTGTTCCAGCAGCTGCACGAAAGCGGCTCCACCATCATCATGATCACCCACGACCGTTCCATCGCCAAGCACGCCGCCAAGCTGATGACCATTCGGGACGGCGTGCTGTCGGGAGGTGACGACTATGAGTGAGAAGCTGAACCTGCGGGAAAAGCTGCATATCGGTGAAAAGCGCACCGGCGGCGAAAAGCCCCGCATGAGCAAAAAGCTGAAAAAGGCCATCATCATCGCCGCCTGCGCGGTGGGCGTGTGCGGCGCGGTGTGGGGCGGACTGACCATCGCCCGGAACGCCCAGCGCAGCGACGTGAAGGTGTACTCCGTCAACGATTTCTGCATGACCGACTACTGGGGCGACACCTCCAGCACCAGCGGCATGGTGACAACGGACAAGATACAGAAGGTGTTCCTCTCCTCCAGCCAGACCGTCAACAAGGTATGGGTGGCCGAGGGCGACTCCGTGCGCAAGGGCGACAAGCTCATCAGCTACGACTCCACGCTGACCCAGGCCTCCGTGGAGCAGGCGAAGATCGACTACGACCGGCAGGACGAGAGCCTGACCACCGCCAAAAACGAGCTGGAGTACCTGAAAAAGGCCAAGAACAAGGAGACGCTGAAGCAGGAGCTGGATAAGCTGACTGCCGAGCTGGACGCCCTGAAGAAGAAGTACGACGAAGACCCCGACCACCCCTACAACGGCGACGCGCCGGTAACAGAAGGGGCAATAAAGGACTACAAAAAGACCATGACCGTCAAGGGCGCGGACGGCAGCGACCAGACGGTGAACGTCCTGTATTACAGCTGGCTGTCCGCCTCCCGGCTCAACGACAGCAAGGTGACGGAGATCCTGACGAATCTGGCCACCCTCCGCGCCGACAAGGATCACCCCTCCGTGGACACCTATGTGGTGCTGGTGCAGCGCTACGAGGACAAGGTGGGTGGCTATGTGGACAACACGGTGGGTCTGGTCATTACCGAGACGTATACCGCCGGTGACGACACCGCCGTTCCCGCCGTGCCGGAGAGCCGGAGCGTCTCCTTCTCCGTCCGCAGCGATCTGCCGGAGTTCGAGGACACCGAGCGCAAGTACGATGACGCGGCTATCAAGAGGCTCCAGCAGAAGATCAATCTGGCCAACATGTATCTGGAAAACTCCATGGAGCAGAAGGATCTGGCCAAGGCCATCGTGGACAAGGCGCAGGAGGTCAAGGAAAAAGAGGTCAACCTGCGGCTGGCAAAGCTGTCGCTGGACAAGAAGACCAAGGAGCTGGGCGACGGCAACGTGTATGCGGAGTTTGACGGCACCGTGAAGGCCGTCCGGAATGCCGACGAAGCCTATAACAACAGCGAGGCGGTCATCGAGCTATCCGGCGGCGGCGGGTACTACGTTACCGGCACCCTCAGCGAGATGGAGCTGGGCAGCGTGAAGGTGGGCGACACCGTGTCCATCAGCAGCTGGATGACCGGCGCAGCCTGCGAGGGCACCATCGTATCCATCGACGATTACCCCACCACCAGCGGCAACAGCTGGGGCGACGGCAACAGAAACGTGTCCTACTACCCCTTCAAGGTGTTCGTGGAGGAGGATGCCAGCCTGCAGGCCAACGACTATGTGGATATCCAGTACCAGAAGGCCGGCACGCAGGAGCAGGGCAGCAGCCTGTATCTGCAAAGCTGGTTCATCCGCACCGACAACGGCAAGAGCTACGTCATGGCGCGGAACGAGGACGGCAGGCTGGAGCAGCGCTGGGTGCAGACCGGCCGCGACCTGTGGGGCAGCTATACCCAGATACGCGGCGGGCTGACCACCGATGACTACTTGGCGTTCCCCTACGGGCGCGACGTGGTGGAGGGCGCCCGGACGGTGGAGGCCGCCGCCGATGAGCTGTACAACGACGGTCTGTAAAGGAGGCGGGATATCATGTTGGAAAATATCAATCTCGCCCTGCAGGGCGTTTGGAGCCACAAGCTGCGGTCGTTCCTGACCATGCTGGGCATCATCATCGGCATCGCAGCCATCATCACCATCGTGTCCACCATTCAGGGCACCAACGAGCAGATCAAGCAGAACCTCATCGGCGCGGGCAACAACGTGGTGCGCGTCACCATCAACGCCGCGGACAGCCAGAACTACTTCGACCTGAACTACTCCGCCCTGCCGGAGGGCATCGACCCCGTCACCGGCGACATGCGGGATGAGATGGAGAAGCTGGACGGCGTGTCGCTGGTGAGCATGTACCACGTGCGCGAGTGGTGCGACAACGTGTACGTGGGCAACAGCGCCTTCAGCGGCTCCCTGTACGGCGTGGACGACCACTATCTCACCGCCGTGGATTACGCCGTGAACTACGGCCGCACCTTTACAGCCGCGGACTTCGCCCAGCGGCGCTGCGTGGCGCTGATCGACACCAAGTCGGCGCAGTCCCTGTTCCAGGGCGAGAACCCCATCGGCGGCACCATCGAGATACAGGGCGAGCCGTTCACCGTGGTGGGCGTGGTGTCCTCCCGTTCCAGCTCCGGCCCCGTGATCAACAGCTTCCAGGACTACCAGATGTACGCCGGCAGCACGGCGGGCACCATCTTCATCCCGGACGTGTGCTGGTCTGTGCCCTATCGGTACGACGAGCCGCAGTACGCCGCCGTCCGCGCCACCAGCACCAACGACATGACCGCCGCCGGTGACAACGTGGCCAAATACCTGAACGAGAACGCCATCCGCACCACCAAGTACAAGTACGAGTCCAAGGATCTCCTCCAGCAGGCCAGCGACCTGCAAAGCCTGTCGGAATCCACCAACAAGCAGCTGATCTGGATCGCCGCCATCTCTCTGGTGGTGGGCGGCATCGGCGTAATGAACATCATGCTGGTGTCCGTAACGGAGCGCACCCGGGAGATCGGCCTGAAGATCGCCATCGGCGCCCAGCAGAGCCGTATCCGCTGGCAGTTCCTGACGGAGGCGGCGGTGCTGACCAGCATGGGTGGTATTCTGGGCGTAGCCACGGGCATCGGCCTTGCGGAGATGATGTCCCACATCATGGGCACGCCGGTGGCCATCAGCGTGCCGGCCTGCATCATCGCCGTGGCCTTCTCCATGGTCATCGGCGTGGTGTTCGGCCTTGTGCCCGCGGTGAAGGCCTCGAAGCTGAACCCCATCGAAGCCCTCCGCCGGGAGTGAGAAACCGCATATACGCAAAAATACGCAAAAAAGAAGCACCCGCGGGTGCTTCTTTTTTTGCACGCGGAGCAACTTGCAAGCGAAAAAAGTTGAAATTTCACGGCAGAAATGGTATGCTATTCTGTGATATATTACGAGTGAGGAGCCACCCCGATGTTTACCTCCATTGAACTATTTGCCGGTGCCGGCGGATTGGCGCTGGGACTTGAACAGGCCGGATTTTACCATCTCGGCCTGATAGAACTGGATAAGGCTGCTGCCGACACGCTCAGGGCGAACCGCCCCAGCTGGAACGTTCTCTGTGAGAACGTGGCGCTCACCGCTTCCCGCGATCTGGAAGCGGAGTTTGGCGTCAAAAGGGGTGAGCTGGATCTTCTCTCCGGCGGCGCGCCGTGCCAGTCCTTCAGCTATGCGGGAAAGCGGCTGGGCTTGCAGGATGTGCGCGGCACGATGTTTTATCACTACGCCACATTTCTGCACAAGCTTCAGCCCAAAATGTTTCTCTTTGAAAACGTAAAGGGACTGCTGTCCCACGACGGTGGGCGTACCTACGAGACAATCCTGAATATATTCGAGGACGAGGGCTATACCACTTACCACCGTGTGCTCAATGCGTGGGAGTATGGCGTTCCGCAGAAGCGGGAACGGCTCATCACGGTGGGCGTCCGCAGCGATCTGGTGAACAAATGCCGTTTCGACTTTCCGACGCCGCACACATACAAGCCTGTGCTCCGCGATGTGAAGCTGGACGTTGACCCTCCCGCCTCCGAGTGTACAAGATACTCCCCCGGCAAGGCGGCTGTTTTTGCGCTGGTGCCGCCCGGCGGCTACTGGCGCGACATTGACCCTGCCATTGCAAAGGCCTATATGAAGACCTGCTGGGACATGGGCGGTGGCCGGACGGGTATCCTGCGCCGTATCAGCCTTGACGAACCATCGCTGGCCGTCCTGACGAACCCCGGCATGAAGCAGACGGACAGGTGCCACCCGTTGGAGGTCAGGCCGTTCTCCTACCGGGAGAACGCCCGGTTCCAGACCTTCCCCGATGAATGGGTATTCTGCGGCAAAACCGCTGAACGCTATAAGCAGGTCGGCAACGCCGTACCGGTGAACCTCGCAAGGGAGATCGGCCTGTGTATCAAAAACGCTTTGGAGGGGATCAACATGTCCTGGACTCTTTCTTTTATTTCCGAGCAGCAGCTTCGCACCCACATTGCCGCCACCATCGAGAAGTACGGCGAAAAGCTGGAATCCTATAACATCGCCAAATTCAACCGCAATCTGATCGACCCTGTAAAGCTGCTTTTTGATAAAACGGTGTATCACTCCACATGGGAGGAGATCGTAAAAAACGAAATATTCCGTCAGCGGGATAAATCCAACAACAACGATATCGGTTATTTCCACCAGCGCATTTTCCAATACGTTGCAGGGTGTCAGGTTCCCGACAACGGCACCGAGGGCGGCTGGGATGTGATCTTCCGCGACCCGCAGGGCATACAGCTGGAAAACGGCGACATAGTCCACACCGTATATGTGGAGATGAAAAACAAGCACAACACCATGAACTCCTCCTCGGCGGGCAAGACCTATATCAAGATGCAGCACCAACTTCTGGAGGACGATGACTGCGCCTGTTTTCTGGTGGAAGCCATCGCCAAGCGGTCGCAGGATATCAAATGGGCGACCACCGTGGATGGGCGAAAGGTATCGCACAGCAAAATACGCCGCGTGAGCCTTGACAGGTTCTATGCTCTTGTGACCGGGCAGGAGGACGCCTTTTACCAGCTGTGCATGCTGCTGCCGGATATGATCGAATCCGTTGTGCAGGACGCCGCCACCAAAACTCCCCACGACACGGTCATGCAGGAGCTGCAGGCCACCGCCCAAAAGCGCAATATCTCCATTCCCATGGCGATCTATCTGCTGGGATTCTCCTCTTATAACGGCTTTGCAGAATAAGACACTTCACGCAAAAAAAGAAGCACCCGCGGGTGCTTCTTTTTTTGCGTATATGCACTTACTGCGGCAGCTCGCCGGGCGCCACGAGAATGATCTTGTCCGCGCGGTCGTAGTCGCTGTACGCCTCCTTGGTGCTGCGCAGCAGCGTGCCGTCCCCGGCGTAGACGTTGCGATAGGTCTGCACGGCGTAGCCGTTGTGCCCGTACTGCTCCACCTCCGTGGTGCCGGGAGCGATGCGCTCGGACTCCTGATAGACCGTTTTCCGCTCGGAGTAGGACAGGAACTGGTTGGTCATCTCCACATAATTGTCGTTGGTCTTGGTGCCCAGCAGGGTGATGGTCAGCTGGTTCGTCTCGTCGTTATAGCTGGTGGTGATCTTGATGGGATAGTCCGTGCTGTTGCGGAAAGCGAAGTCGGGGCCGCCCCAGCTGACCGTGGCGTCGCAGCCGGTGACAGGCATATAGCCGGGGTCGAACATGTGGGCGTACCGCAGGACGATCTTCAGGTCAGCCATCAGCGCGGCGTAGTACAGCGTGGAGGACACCTGACATATACCGCCGCCGATGGAGGTGACGGTCTTGCCGCCGGAATAGGCCGCGGCGGGCTGGAAGCCCCGGGCTTCCGTCCGCTGTCCCACGGTGGCGTTGTACCAGAACTCCTCGCCGGGGTTGTAGATGCGTCCGTCGATGGCGGCGGAGGCCAGCTTGATGTTCTGCCGCCGTCCCCAGGGTCCGGCGCAGGTGGTGGTGCAGGTGCCGATCACATCCCGGAACATGGCCGTCTCCAACTCCTCGGTGGAGGCGGGCGGGAACTGCACCTGCGCGTCCGCCAGGAATTCCGTGCCGGGCGCGGCGGCGTCCAGCTGCTTCTGCACCGTCTCCACGTCGAACTGCACACCGATGCGGGACTGGGTGGGCTTGCCGGTAGCGCGGTCGTAGGTGGCGGCGGCCATGGTGCCGGCTATGTCGTCATGGAGCTGCTGCACGTCCAGCGGCTTGGCGGTATGGGGCGCGAAAACGCACTCCACCCGCCGCGCCGCCGCGGACAGATCGCGGTGGCCAAGCCGCTTGATCAGTTCGGTGCGCAGCGCCGCCGCGTCCAGCTTCTCGCCATCCTGCGGCTTGGTGATGTACAGCCCCTCGCCCTCCGCCAGACGGTAGCCGCCGTCCACCACGGTGCAGCCCACGGTGTCGGCTATACTGTCACATTGGGCGGTGAGGGTGGGCTCGTCCATGTCCAGCTGGGGTGTTACATCCACGCCCTTGCACCAGCTTTCGATGAACCGCCAGCCGCCCCGCAGAAACGACGTCACCTGGCCGCCCCAGCCCCGCGCCTGTATGTCGCACCCGGCGGCCTGAGAGACGTAAAGGGGCAGGACGGTCACGCCCAGCTGGGACAGGGACACGCTGCCGATCTCCTGCCCGTCACGGGTCAGGCTGAAGGTCATGCCGTCCAGCAGGGCGTCCCCCTGCTCCGTCCACAGCTTCTCCACCTGCTGGGTGGACATGCGGGACACGTCCATGCCCAGCACCGACGTGCCGGGAAAGGCCACATGGGAATACAGTACGCCGGCGGCCACGCAGCAGCCCGCATAGGCCAGCACCAGCACCGCCGCGATGATACCCACGATCAGTCCGGCCTTTTTCCCGCCGGACAGGGGCTTTTTTTCCGGTTTTTCCGGCTCTGCCAGCCGTCTGCCGGTCTTTTCCGGCGCGGCGGGCGCTTCCGTTGTAACAGAGGACACATTGGTTTCTTCGCTCATGCTGTCCCCCCTCCTTTGCATCGTAGTCCCTGTATTGTACCACGGTTTCCGGAGGAATGGGTTACAAATCCGTTACGAGCGCTTACCCGGCAGCGGGACGGCGGGTCTTGGGGATGCGCACGGTCAGGCATATCTCACTGTCGGTGTCCTGCCGCGCCACCTGCGCCCCCACGCCCGCGCCCTGCATCAGCCGGATGCCCCGCTCCACGCTGTTGAGGAACAGGCGCACGTCCTTGATGATATACGCGCTGCGCCGGTGGGGCGGCGTGGTCTGGTTCTCCGCCGCCAGCCGGTCTATGTATGCCTCCGCCGCCGCCACGTTCATACCCGTTTTACCGATGTGCTCCACGGCGCGGAGCCGCTGCTCCCCGTCGCACAGCCGCAGCAGCGCGCGGGCGTGGCGCTCCGTCAGGCCATAGCGGTGCAGCGCGTCCACCACCGGCTCCTCCAGCCGCAGCAGCCGCAGCTTGTTGGCCACCGCCGACTGGCTGCGCCCCAGCTTTTCCGCCGCCTGCTGCTGGCTCAGGCCGTAGCGCCGCAGCAGCCGGGCGATGGCCTCCGCCTCCTCCATGTAGTCCAGATCCCGCCGCTGGAGGTTCTCGATCAGCGCCAGCAGCGCCGCGTCCTCCTCGTCCACCCGCGCCAGCAGACACGGCACCTGCCGCAGCCCGGCGATCCGCGCCGCCCGCCAGCGGCGCTCCCCCGCCACCAGCTGGTACACGCCCCCCTGCTGCCGGACGGTCAGGGGCTGCAAAATGCCGTAGGCGGCGATGCTGGCCGCCAGCTCCTGCAAGCCCTCCGGGTCGAACCGGCGGCGGGGCTGCTGGGGATTGGGTCGTATGTCGTTGATGGGCACATAGCGCACGCGGCTGGATAAAAACTCGCTCTTCTGTTCCTTTTTCACGGGACTCCCCCCTCCTTTTGTCCCCATTTTACGCCATGACCGGCGCGAAAGAAGGCGAAAAGCGGCGGGAAATAAAAAAAGAGGGACGGCGTCCCTCTTTGCGCTGTTCCTGTCCTGCTTCGTAGGACGGCGTCCGCCCCCTTGACAAACCGAATCGGATGGGTATAATAATAGATAGAAGGGGACGCTGCGACAAGCGGTCAGCCCCTCACAAGCTATAGGATTCTTTTGAGCTTTTCAGCTCGCAAAAACCGTCACTTGTCGGAGTGGCGGTTTTTGCTTTTCAGTCGTTGGACTCGTATCGAGATCGAATGACCCAGAATATGAATCGTGAAAACGAAAAACATGTATGTCACCCCCTTACGGGGCTGTGACTAACCGCCTGCCGTTTATTGCAGCGTCCTTGAGACGAGTATACACCGCAGGCGGTTTTTTGTCAAATTTCGGCAGAACGCAGGGGTCCCGCCCTACGGGGAAACGGATTCCCACGCCAGTGACACGGTCACTGGCTCGGAATGACAGCGCGGCGCTGCCGCGCTGTTGGGACGCCGTCCCCTACGGTCGTTATGCGGCAAGTCCGCCTGTCCTTTCGTAGGGGGCGATGCCCACATCGCCCCTACGGGAAAAGCCGTATTTTGCGGCGGGACACACGGGTCCCGCCCTACAAAGAATCACGGTAGGCCGAACGTAAAGAGGCACATCCCGTTCAGCGTTTCCTCCGGATGTCCTCCCCGAAGAAGGGCAGGATCTCATACCCGCCCTCGATGCGGGAGAGAATGGCCGCGCCGTAGCGCTGCCCCAGCTCCTCCGGCGCCAGATTGGTGCTGATGATGGTGGAGCGCCCGGCGATCATCCGTCCGTTCACCAGCTGGTACAGCGCGCTCTGGACGAAGGAGGTGGTCATCTCCGTGCCCAGATCGTCCAGGATCAGCAGGTCGCAGCTCTCACAGCGGCGCACCTCCGCCGCCGTCTCCTCGTCGGGGCGGAACTTGTCGTTTTCCAGCTTGGCGAAGATGCTGATGGCCGTGTCGTACACCACGGAGAAGCCGCTCTCGCTGACCACCCGTGCGATGCAGGCGGACAGAAACGTCTTGCCCAGCCCCGTGCCGCCGGACAGCAGCAGGTCGCCGCCGCCCCGGGAGAACTGGCAGGCAAAGTCCCGGCACACGTCAAAATTGCGCTCCATATTGGCACGGGGCGAGATGCCGTAGCCCTCCCACTCTGTGCTATCGTACAGGTCGAAGCGGAACGTCTCGAACCGCGCCTCGCCCAGCGGCAGCAGGCGGGACAGCTCCTGCAGCTGCTCCCGTGCGTAATACTGCCGCAGGCAGCGGCACACGCCCTTTTTGTCATAGCCCGTGTCGCCGCAGAGGGGACAGGCGGGCTTGTCCTCCAGATAGTCGGCGGGATAGCCCAGCTCCGTCAGCAGCTGCGCCCGCTCCTGCTGCAACGCCAGATTCTCGTCCCGCAGGGCGCGGATGGCCGGCAGGGGATCCTCCCCCTTTTGGGCGGCGGCGGCCACGATGCGGCTCATGGTGCCCCGCAGGGTGCGCTCGATCTCCTCCAGCCGGGGCTGGCGGGCGTACAGCATCCGGCGGCGCTGCTCCATCTCCGCCGCCCGGCGCTGCCTGGCCTGATCGAAGCGAGCCAGCGCCCGCTGCATGATGACTCCGTCGTATGCCATACTCTCACCTCTTTATGTAGCGGCGCATCCACGCGTCCTTGTCCCCGGCAGGGGCGGCGGGCTTGGTGGAGGGCGTTCTCCCTCCCTGCTCGCCCTGCTCCACCTGATGAACGGTGTGCCAGCCGGCCTCGTGCCAGCGGCGCAGGATGCCGTTGAGATACCGCCAGTTCATGTCCTTCTTATAAAACACCGTGCGCTCATAGGCCAGCGCCACCGTCTCCGGCGGGAAGCCCATGTCCATCCACTGGGTGATGTAGCGCCGCTCCGCGTCCACCATCTGGCGCTGGGGCAGGTGCAGCGCGCGCATGTAGGCGGCGGACTTCTCCTCACGCTGCGCCCATTTTTTCAGGTACGCGGCGGCGGCGGTCTGGTCGAAGATGCCCAGCTGCGCCCAGTGATAGCCCTCCTTCTCGATCTGCCGCAGGGTGGGACGCCGTCCCTCTCCCCACTGGCGGCGCGCCCGCTCCACGCAGTGGCACACCAACAGATAGATCACGTCTGCGGGCATGCCGATCTGGTCGTACAGCCCCGCCAGAATTTGCAGGTCGGCGGTGCGCAGCTTCTTGCCCAGCTGCTGCTCCGTCTGGGGGATCAGCAGGCGGAAGCCCTCGTTGTCCGTCAGCAGCCCGGCGATGTCCTGAGACGTGTACACCGGACGCTCCTCCGCCGGGGCGGGCGGCGCGTCCTCCGCCGGGCGGGGCAGAATGCCCAGCTGCTGCAGCACCCGCTCCGCCGCGTCGATGCGCAGGCGGCTGATGGGCAGCGCCCGCTCCAGCTCCTCCGGGGTCACGCCCCGTCCGAACCGGCACAGCGCCAGATACAGGAGCGCCGCGTCGCCCTGTCCGCTTTGCAGCAGCTTGTCCGCGGCGGCGGTGCTCAGCGTCAGCTGCTCCTTGCCATCGCGCAGGATATAGCCCTCCATGGCGCTCCCTCCCTTCTCATAGTGACCCCTATTCTACACGAAAACCGCCGCAACGTAAAGCGGGGCGGGACAACTTTTTACAAATTTCCGCTTTTCGGCAAAATACCCTTTCCTCCGCCGGATTTTATGCTATAATGGATTCTGTATCGGTATATACAACTCTCTAATACGTTTCTATTTAACATACAAGGAGGAGCTTGCTATGGCGAACCGGGTAACAATGACGATCTGCGGCACGGAGTACATCCTCGTGGCCGAGGAGGACGCCGCCTACATGGAGAAGATCGGTTCCATGGTGGACACGGAGATGCGCAGCCTGATGGACAGCGCCCACATGAGCCGCGACGCGGCGGCGGTGCTGGCGGCGGTGAATCTGGCCGACCAGCTGACGAAGGCGCAGGAGGGCGCGGAGAATCTGCGCCGGCAGGTCAAGACGTATCTGGACGAGGCCAGCCGCGCCAAGAGCGAGGCCGCCGAGCTGCGCCGCAAGCTCCAGAACGCCCAGAACCAGAACAACCGCCGGGGATGATGGAGCTGCTGTCCCCCGCCGGCGGGTATGAGGCGCTGGTGGCCGCCGTACAGAGCGGCGCTGACGCGGTATATATGGGCTTCGGCGCCTTCAACGCCCGGCGGGGCGCCCGGAACTTCACCGACGAGGAATTCGCGTCGGCGGTGCAGTATTGCCATCTGCGGGGCGTGCGGGTGTTCCTGACGCTGAACACGCTGGTCACCGACCGGGAGCTGCCCGCGGCGGCGGACGCGCTGCGCCGCGCCAGCGCCATGGGCGTGGACGCGGTGCTGGTGCAGGACTGGGGGCTTCTGGCGCTGGCGCGGGAGATCGTGCCCGACCTGCCCCTTCACGCCAGCACGCAGATGAGCCTGTTCACTCTGGGCGGCGCCAACGAAGCGGCGGCGCTGGGCATGGAGCGGGTGGTGCTGGCGCGGGAGCTAAACCGGGACGAGGTGCGGGAGATCTGCGCGGGCTGCAAGGCGGAGGTGGAGATCTTCGGCCACGGCGCGCTGTGCATGTGCTACTCCGGTCAGTGCGAGATGAGCGCCGTGCTGGGACAGCGCAGCGGCAACCGGGGCGCGTGCGCCCAGCCCTGCCGCCTGCCCTACGGCGTGAACGCCCCGTGCAGGGGCGCCTATCCCCTGAGCCTGAAGGACGCCAACCTGTCCGCCTATTTACAGGACATGGAGCGCATGGGCGTGGACTGCCTGAAGATCGAGGGGCGGCTGAAGCGCCCGGAATACGTGGCGGTGGTGACGGGCATCTACCGCCGCCTGCTGGACGAAAGGCGGCTGCCCACGGCGGAGGAATCCGCCGCGCTGGAGCAGACCTTCTCCCGCAGCGGCTTTACGGACGGCTATTGGCTGGGCAGGAAGGGCAAGGCCATGTTCGGCACCCGGCCGGAGAACGTGCCGGAGCCGAAGGAGCTGTTCGCCCGCGCCCGCGAGACATACGAAAACGGAAAAGAGAACCGGAAAATACCGGTGAACCTGCGGCTGACGGTGCGCCGGGGCGAACCGGTGCGGCTGAGCGGCGCGTGCGCCGTCCGGAACGGCGTGACCATAGCCTTAGCCACGGGCGATGCGCCGGAGGAAGCCCGGAACCGGGCGGTGACGGCGGAGGAGCTGACCCAGCGCCTCTCCAAGACCGGCGGCACCGTGTTCACGGCGGACAGCGTGGAGGTGGAGCTGGACGAGGGGCTGATGGTGTCCGCCAGCGCCGTGAACGGTCTGCGGCGGGAACTGCTGGACGAGCTGGCAGCGCGGCGGCAGGACATCCCGAAACGGCGGGAGCTGCCCGCCTCCCCCCTGCCGGACGCGCCGGCGGGCGCGGAGCGGATGGCGTTCACCGTGTCCATCGCCCGCGCCGACCAGCTGACGGAGGCGCTGCTGGCGGAAAAGCCCGCCATCGTGTATATTCCGGCGGAGCTGCTGGATACCATGGACTTGTCCGCCTGTGCCGGGCGGACGGAGCTGTGCGCCGTGCTGCCCAGGGTGTTCCGCACGGCGGACGAGCAGCCCCTGCGGGCCATATTGGAGCGGCACCCGGAGGTCACGTCCGTGACCGTGGGCAACTGGGGGCACATGCCCATCGTCCGGGGTCTGGGAAAGACGCTGCGGGGCGACCTGGGGCTGAACGTGTACAACAGCCGCGCCGTGGCCTTCTGGCGGGAGCGGGGCTTGACCTCTGTGACGGCCAGTCTGGAGCTGCGGTGGCAGCAGGTGCGCGATCTGGGCAAATACGCGGACTGCGAGGCGGTGATCTACGGCCGGCTGCCGCTGATGATCACGGAGAACTGCGTGACGAAGAACAGCGTGGGCTGCGCCCACGGCGGGGGCAGCGTGCTGACCGACAGAACGGGGGCGCAGTTCCCGGTGCTGTGCGCCTACGGCTGCCGGTGCGAGATCGAGAACGGCAAGGTGCTGGTGCTGGCGGACAAGCCGGAGGTGTTCCGGTGCGGCCTGCGGTACGGGCGGCTGCGGTTCACCACGGAGACGGCGGAGGAATGCGCCGCCATCCTCCGCGCCCACAACGCCGGGACGATCACGGCGGACGCGGACACCACGCGGGGGCTTTTTTATCGGGGCGTGGAGTGAGGACGCACAGGACAGGTGGTTTACCGTGCCTGCCGTAGGGCGGGACCCGCGTGTCCCGCCGCAAAATACGCACTGTCCCCGGTGGGGCGATTGGGTATCGCCCTACGAAAGGACAGGATGGCGCACCTCTTTACAGCGCGTCAGCGCTGTCATTCCGAGCCAGTGACCGGCGTCACTGGCGCGGCAATCCGTCCCTCCAATGCGGCGGGACACATGGGTCCCGCCCTACAGAGTGCGGCGCGGAGCGGGCGGACAAAGTCGTCCGCCCCTACGCACGGCTATCGGGGGCGTTTCATGCGGGACGTCGGGGCCGCCGTCCCCTACGAAATCTCCCGCAAAACTCATAACATATTGTATAATCAAATTAAAAATTTACATTCTGTATTCATTTTATCAGGAAAAAGGTGCTATTATGGAGCTGAAGATCAAACCCCTGTCCCCGAAGATCGGGACGGATATCCCCCTTCCCCGCTTTGCCACGGCGGGCGCGGCGTGCATGGATCTGTGCGCCTGCGTGGACGAGGCCGTGACCCTGAACGCCGGTGAGCGGCGGCTGGTGCCCACGGGCATCGCCATCGCGCTGCCGTCGCCGGAGTATGTGGCGCTGGTGTTCGCCCGCAGCGGGCTGGGCATCAAGAGGGGCGTGTGCCTGTCCAACGGCGTGGGCGTTATCGACAGCGACTACCGGGGCGAGATCGGCGTGGGACTGGTGAACCTGGGCGACGCGCCCTACACGGTGCAGCCCGGCGACCGCATCGCCCAGCTGATGGTGGTGCCGGTGGTGCAGCCCGCCGTGACGGTGGCAGACGATCTGGACGAGACGGAGCGGGGCGCAGGCGGCTTCGGCTCCACAGGCAGGTGACGGATATGGCGAGGATCGTGCTGGCCTCCGGCTCTCCCCGGCGGCAGGAGCTTTTGCAGCGGATGGGCATCTCCGATTTCACCATCCGCGTACCGCAGGTGGAGGAGTATTTTCCCGCCGGGCTGACCCCGCAGGAGACGGTGTGCTACATCTCGCGGGAGAAGTCCCAGGCGGTGGACGCGGCGGAGGATGAGATCGTCATCACGGCGGACACCATGGTGTTTCTGGACGACAGGAAGCTGGGCAAGCCCGCCGACGAGCGGGAGGCGCTGGAGATGCTGACAGCCTTACAGGGACGCCGCCACACGGTGTGCACCGGCGTGACGGTGCGGCAGGGGCAGCGGCTGCTGACCCGCGCCCAGTCCACGGACGTGTACTTCCGCCCGGCCACGGAGCGGGAGCTGCGCGCCTACATCGCCGGGGGCGAGCCTATGGACAAGGCGGGCGCTTACGGCGTGCAGGGACAGGGCGCGCTGCTGGTAGAGCGCATCGACGGGGACTTTTTCAACGTGATGGGTCTGCCGGTGGTGCTGCTGGAGGAGATGCTGCGGGAATTCGGCGTGGTGCTGCTGGGGTAACACAACATGAAGCGATTTTTTACGAAAACGGGAATATGGCTGCTGGCAGCGGCGGCGACCATCGCGGTGGTGCTGTGCGTGGTGTCGGCTCTCGGCTCCGGCACGGGGCTGCTGCACAACGCGCTGGGCGTTATCGCCTCGCCCTTCCGGGCGGCGGGCTCCGCCGTGGCGGGCTGGGTGGACGGCATCAGCGACCGGTTCGACAGCGTGGAGCAGCTTCAGGAGGAGAACGACGAGCTGCGCCAGCAGATCGCGGAGCTGGAAAAGCAGCTGCGCTCCGCCGAGAGCGCCGCGGAGGAGAACCGCGACCTGCGGGAGCTGCTGGGTCTGCGGCAGCAGCGCAGCGATCTGACCTTCGAGGCGGCGCGGGTGACACAGCGGGATGTCTCCAACTGGGCCAGCACGCTGGTGCTGAACCGGGGCAGCCGGCACGGTGTGGCCGTGGGCAACTGTGCCGTGGACAGCGCCGGGAACCTGGCCGGTGTCATCACGGAGGTAGGGCTGAACTGGAGCCGCCTTGCCACGGTGCTGGACACGGAATCCCAGTTCGGCGCCACGGTGTTCCGCACCGGCGAGACGGCGGTGGCCGGCGGCGAGCTGGAGCTGATGGCCGAGGGCAAGCTGCGGCTGCAATATCTGGCGGACAGCGCCAGCCTCATCAAGGGCGACGTGGTGGTCACGTCGGGCTTGGGCGGCTACTATCCCTCCGGGCTGGTGATCGGCACGGTGGAGGCGGTGCAGACCGACGACGGCGGGCTGGCGCGGTATGCGGTGCTGGAGCCGGGGTGCAGCGTGGACGAGATGAAGGAGCTGTTTATCATCACGGATTTTGACGTGATCGAGTGAGATACGGAGGACGGACATGACGCGGCGTGCAACGGCCATCAAGTGGATATGCTACTGTCTGGGCGCGCTGGTGCTGGTACTGGTGCAGAGCGCGGTGCTGGTGCATGTGCGGATATGGGGCGTACACCCCTTTATCCTGCCGGCCATCGCGGTGATACCGGCCACGCTGGAGCGCGGCGAGCAGGGACTGCTGTACGGCGCGTTCTTTGGACTGGCGTGCGATCTGCTGACGCCGGTGGCGGGCATGCCCTGCTTCTATTTCCTGGTGTTCCTGCTGGGCGCGGCGGCGGCATGGCTGCTGAGCGGGCAGGTCATCATGGCGGGCGTGGTGTGCTCCGTGGTGGTGACGGCGGTGTGCATGGTGATATGTGCGCTGCTGCACGCGGCGGTGATGGCCGGGCAGAGCGGCTTTGACATGGGCGCGGCATCGTGGCTGGCGCTGCGGGAGCTGGCGGTGAGCCTGCCCTTCGCGGCGGCGGTGCACCCCCTGCTTGCATGGGTGCGGACACGCGCTCTGGACGATTAGACCCTCGGAGGAAGAAGGAACTATGATGAAGAACCCCCACCCCGCCCGGCGGCGGGTGTATATGCTGCTGGGCTTTTTCGGCGCTTTCCTGCTGCTGTTCTTCGCCGTGCTGTACGACGCGCAGGTGGTACACGGCAGCGAGAACCGGGCGAAGTCCATCACCAGCAACACCGCCAGCGAGACGGTGACGGCCTCCCGCGGCATTATCACCGACCGCAACGGCAAGGTACTGGTCAGCAACCGGCTGGCCTATACGCTGGTGTTCGACAAGAGCGCCTTCGGCAAGGACGACGGCGCGCTGAACGACGCTATATGGCGGCTGATCCAGCTGTGTCAGGAGCTGGACGTGCCGTGGAACGACACCCTGCCCATGACCTCCGGCCTCATCCCCCAGCTGAAGACCGCAGCCCGCTCCAACGCCTTTCAGGAGTATCTGAAGGACAACGAGCTGCCGGTGAACGCCTCCGCCTCGGAGCTGATCGGCGCCCTGCGGGAGCTGTACGCCATCGATGAGCGCTATACCACGGCGCAGGCGCGGCTCATCGCCGGCGTGCGCTATGAGCTGGACGGGCGCAGCAGCTATACCTTCGCCGAGGACGTGTCCTCGGCGCTGATCAGCCGCATCACCGACGGGCACTATGAGGGCGTGACCATCAAGACGGCGGCGGCGCGGGTATACAACACCAAGCTGGCGGCGCACATTCTGGGCACCGTGGGCGCTATATGGCAGGAGGAGTGGCGCAGCGACGAAAAGACCGGCTATGTGGGCTACGCGGATCGGGGCTACTCCATGAACGATCTGGTGGGCAAGGACGGCGTGGAGAAGGCCTTTGAGGAGTATCTCCACGGCGTGGACGGCAAACGGCTCATCACCACCGACGAAAACGGCAAGCTCACCGGCGAGCTGTACACCCGCAAGCCCCAGCCCGGCGGCACCGTGGCGCTGACCATCGACATCGACCTCCAGCAGGTGGCGGAGGACACGCTGGCCAGCACCATTCAGGGCATGGTGGACAAGGACAGCAACGAGCGCGGCGGCGCTGTGGCCGTGGTGCAGGTGGGCACCGGCGAGGTGCTGGCACTGGCCAGCTATCCCACCTACGATCTGGAGACGTTCAACCAGAACTACGAGGAGCTGGCGGCCGACGAGCGGCTGCCTATGTTCAACCGCGCCACCCAGGGCATTTACGCCCCCGGCTCCACCTTCAAGCTGTGTACCTCCGTGGCGGCGCTGGAGGAGGGCATCATCACCCCCACCACCATCATCCAGGACAAGGGTATCTACACCTATTACAAAGACCCGCAGCCCATGTGCTGGATCTGGCGGCAGGCGCGCACCACCCACGGGCGCATCAACGTCAGCCAGGCCATCGTGGATTCCTGCAACTACTTCTACTACGAGGTGGGACGACTGACGGGCATCAAGAAGCTGGACGAATACGCCACGGCCTTCGGCCTGGGGCAGCACACCGGCATCGAGATCGGGGACGAGAGCGGCGTGCTGGCCTCGCCGGAGTGGGCGGACGCCCACGACCGGGAGTGGACGGACGGCCAGACCATCACGGCGGCCATCGGACAGTCCTACAACCTGTTCACCCCCCTGCAGCTGGCCAACTATGTGGCCACGCTGGTGTCCGGCGGCGAGCATTACGAGGCGCATCTTCTGAAAAACGTGAAATCTTACGATAATTCTCGTATTATCGACGTATACGACAAGGGGACGCTGAACGAGATGCATATCTCGGAATCCACCATGGCGGCGGTGACAAAGGGCATGCACGACCTGACCCACGACTCGCTGCAGGGCGCGTTCTCCCGCTGCGTGGTGGAGGCGGGCGCCAAGACCGGCTCGGCGCAGGTGGGCACGGACATCGCCAACGGCACCTTCGTGGCCTACGCGCCCTATGACGATCCGGAGATCGCCATCGCCATCGTGGTGGAGAAGGGCGGCAGCGGCAGTCTGCTGGCCAACGCCGCCGTGGACATCATCAACGCGTGGTTCACCCGGGGCGGCAGCAGCGCTTCGCTGGGCGAGAACACACTTTTGCAGTAACGCGCTACGCCCACGGGCGGCGCGCATGAGGACAGTATGGGACCTATATTTGATTCAAAAGACAAGCGGTATAAAGACCCCTTCGGCGCGGCGGCCTGCTCTGCGGACATCCGCTTCGCGCTGGAGGACGAGACGTATTACGGCTGCGAGCTGCTGGTATACCGGGAGTTCGCCGGAAAAGAGGACGTGTGCGCCCTGCCGCCGGCGGAGGGCGGCTTCGCCGGGACATACACCGCCCCGGCGGAGGCCGACCTGTGCTGGTACGCCTTCCGGCTGACGGACGGCGACGGCCATCTGGTTTGGTTCGGCAAAAACGGCGTGCAGGACGCGCCGGAGAAGCTGATGCGCTGGCAGCTGACGGTGTACGAGGACACGGCCACGCCGGAGTGGTTCGGCGAGGGCGTCACCTATCAGATCTTTCCCGACCGGTTCCGCCGGGTGGCCATGCCGGACGTGTCCTCCATGGTGGGACGGCGCTGGCTCCACGAGAGCTGGGGCGACCGGCCGGTGTTCCTGCCGGAGGTCAACGGCGAGATCACCAACCGGGACTTCTTCGGCGGCTCGCTGGCGGGCATCACGGAGAAGCTGGACTATCTGCGCGGGTTGGGCGTGACCACCCTGTACCTGAACCCCATTTTCGAGGCCGCCAGCAACCACCGCTACGACACGGCGGACTACCGCGCCATCGACCCGCTGCTGGGCAGCAAGGAGGATTTCCGCGCCCTGTGCGACGGGGCGCATGAGCGGGGCATGCGGGTGATACTGGACGGCGTGTTCAACCACACCGGCAGCAACAGCCGCTATTTCAACGCCGAGGGGTACTATCCCTCCCTGGGCGCGGCGCAGAGCCAAAGCTCCCCCTATTACCACTGGTACAGCTTCCACCCGTGGCCGTCGGAGTACGATGCGTGGTGGGGCGTGCGGACGCTGCCCGCCGTCAACGAGGAGCAGCCGGACTACCGGGACTTCATCTTCGGCGGCGAGGACAGCGTGGTGCGGCATTGGCTGCGCTGCGGCGCGGACGGCTGGCGGCTGGACGTGGCGGACGAGCTGCCCGGCGACTTTATCGAGGGCATCCGCCGCGCCATGGACGCGGAGAAGCCCGGCAGCTATCTGCTGGGCGAGGTGTGGGAGGACGGCAGCAACAAGATCGCCTACTCCCGCCGGCGGCGGTATCTGCTGGGGCGGGAGACACACGGTCTGATGAACTACCCCTTCCGCACGGCGCTGCTGCAATGGCTGGGCGGCGGCGACGCGGCGGCCTTCCGGGAGAGCATGGAGACGATACGGGAAAACTATCCCCCGGCGGCCTTTTACGGCGCCATGAACTTTCTGGGTACCCACGACACGCCCCGCATCCTGACGCTGCTGGGCGCGGCGCACACGCCGGAGACGAAGCAGGCGCGGGCGGACTACCGCCTCTCCCCTGCTGAGCTGGCGCGTGGCAAGGCGAAGCTGCGTCTGGCGGGCATGCTGCTGTACAGCTTCCCCGGCTCCCCTACCCTGTTCTACGGCGACGAGGCCGGAATGCAGGGCTTCGAGGATCCCCTGAACCGGGGCACGTTCCCCTGGGGCGGCGAGGACGCGGCGCTGACGGCGTTCTTCCGGACGCTGGGCGACCTGCGGCAGCGGGAGAGCCTGCGCCGGGGGCGGCTGGCGTACATACGCGCCGGGGGCGGCTGTCTGGTGATCGAGCGGGCGGCGGACGGTGAGCGCACCGTGACGGCACTGAATGCCGGTGACGCGCCGGTGGAGCTGGTGCTGCCGTGGGACGCGCCCACGGCGCGGGACGGCGTGACCGGGCAGCGGTTCCTGACCGAGGGCGGCGTGCTGCGGGTGACGCTTCCCCCGCTGGACGGCATGATATTGGTGTAAACGATTCCCCTGTTTCACGTGAAACAGGGGAATCACTTTTTCAGGCGGCTGTTTCAGGTGAAACAGGGGCGCTGCCCCTTGCCGCGGAATGTTTCATGTGAAACATTCCGGGAAAATTTGCGCTTCCCTCTTGCCAGCCACCGGTTAAGTGGTATATACTAGGGTATCGAACTTAGACAGAAAGAGGAATCTGCTGTGGCGAAAATTGTTGCGATCGTGAATCAGAAGGGCGGCGTGGGAAAAACCACCACCTGCGTGAATCTGGCCGCCGCCGTGAAGGCAGCGGGCAAGAGAGTGCTGCTGTGCGACTTTGACCCGCAGGCCAACGCCACCAGCGGCATGGGCGTGGACAAGTCCACCAGCAACGGCGTGTACGACGTGATCATGAACGGCGCGTCTACCGAGTCCGTCATCGTCTCCACTCCCTACGGCGACGTGCTGCCCAGCAGCAAGGCGCTGGCCGGTGCGGGCGTGGAGCTCATCAGCATGGACGACCGGCAGTTTCTGCTGAAGGCGGCGCTGCGGCAGGTGGCGGACAAGTACGACTTCATTTTCATCGACTGCCCGCCCTCGCTGGAGCTGCTGACGCTGAACGCACTGTGCGCCGCCAACAGCCTGCTGGTGCCGGTGCAGGGCGAGTATTACGCGCTGGAGGGTCTGAGCGACCTGATGAACACCGTGCGCATCGTGCGGCGGAGCATGAACCCCGGTCTGGAGATCGAGGGCGTGCTGCTGACCATGTACGATGGGCGCACGAACCTGTCCATCCAGGTGGCGCAGGAGCTGAAGCGCTTCTTCGCCGGAAAGGTGTACAGCGTGGTCATCCCCCGGAACGTGCGCGTCAGCGAAGCGCCCAGCCACGGCAAACCCATCGGCGCTTACGACCGGACATGCCGGGGCGCGGAAGCGTACACGGCGCTGGCGGCGGAATTTCTGCGGAAAAACAACTGCTGAAAGGAGACGCAGTATGGCAAATACAAAAGGTCTGGGCAAGGGACTGAGCGCGCTGCTGGGCGACGATGTCATCGCCGCCAAGGACGAACGCGCCTCCTCCCTGCTGCTGCCCATCAGTCAGGTGGAGAGCTGCTCCACCCAGCCCCGCAAGAGCTTCGACCCGGAGGCGCTCAGCGATCTGGCGGACTCCATCCGGGTACACGGCATCATCCAGCCGCTGACGGTGCGGAAGCTGCAAAGCGGGTATTATCAGATCATCGCCGGTGAGCGGCGGTGGCGGGCGGCGCGTATGGCCGGGCTGACACAGGTGCCCGCCGTGGTCATCGAGGCCGACGACCGCAAGGCCATGGAGCTGGCCATGATCGAGAACCTCCAGCGGGAGGACTTGAACCCCATCGAGGAGGCCGAGGGCTACCGGGTGCTGACGGAGCAGTACGGCATGACCCAGGACGAGTGCGCCCAGCGGGTGGGCAAGTCCCGCCCCGCCGTGGCCAACGCCCTGCGGCTGCTGGGGCTGTCCGAGCCGGTGCGCGCCATGGTGGAGGACGGGCGGCTGTCCGCTGGTCACGCCCGGGCGCTGGTGACACTCAGCGCCAGGCAGCAGCAGGCCGCCGCCGAAACGGTGGTGAAGGATGCCCTGTCCGTGCGGCAGACGGAGCTGCTGGTGAAGAAGCTCACCACTGAGAAAAAGGAAAAGCCCCAGCCGGACACGCTGTCCGTCAACTATGTAGAGGAGGCGGCGCGGGAGCTGGGCGAAAAGCTGGGTCGCCCCTGCCGCATCGTCAACGGCAAGAAGAAAGGCCGCATCGAGCTGGAATACTACGGCACGGACGACCTGAACGCCCTGCTGGAGGCGCTGGAAAAGCTGGGCAGGAAATAAGCGTTTCACGTGAAACAGGCGCGCCTCCCCCCCTGCCGCAGGAAGAATAAGCGGCTGTAGGGCGGGACCCATGTGTCCCGCCGCAAAACGCGCTCTCATCACGGCGGGGCACGCGGGCCCCGCCCTACGGGAATATCCGAGCCAAACGCAGCGCTCGGCAGAACAACCAACCAATACGACATAAGAGGTAAGCAACATGCTTGATATCAAATTCATCCGGGAGAACCCGGAGATCGTGAAGGAGAACATCCGCAAGAAATTCCAGAACGCCAAGCTGCCGCTGGTGGACGAGGTCATCGCGCTGGACGCGGAGCGCCGCGCCGCCATCAACGAGGGCGAGACGCTGAAGGCCGAGCGCAACAAGCTGTCCAAGGCCAACGGCCCCCTGTTCGGCAAGCTGAAGAAGTGCGCGGACGAGGCGGAGAAGGCCGCTATCCAGGCGGAGATCGACGCCAACAACGCCGCGGTGAAGGCCAACGCCGAGCGCATGGCGCATCTGGAGGAGAAAAAGGCCAACGCCGAGGCCGCCATGAACAAGCTCCTGCTGGTGATCCCCCAGATCATCGACGAGTCGGTGCCCATCGGCCCCGACGACAGCTGCAACGTGGAGGTGGAGCGCTTCGGCGAGCCGAAAACCCCGGACTTTGATATCCCCTACCACACCGAGATCATGGAGCGGTTCGACGGCATCGACATGGACGCCGCCGCCCGCGTGTCCGGTCAGGGCTTCTATTACCTGCTGGGCGACATCGCTCGGCTGCACTCCGCCGTCACCGCCTACGGCCGGGATTTCATGATCGACCGGGGCTTCACCTACTGCATCCCCCCGTTCATGATCCACGGCAACGTGGTGGAGGGCGTTATGTCCCAGACGGACATGGACGCCATGATGTACAAGATCGAGGGCGAGGATCTCTATCTCATCGGCACCAGCGAGCACTCCATGATCGGCAAGTTCATTGACCAGATCGTGCCGGAGGACAAGCTGCCCCAGACCCTGACCTCCTACTCCCCCTGCTTCCGCAAGGAGAAGGGCGCCCACGGCATCGAGGAGCGGGGCGTGTACCGCATCCACCAGTTTGAGAAGCAGGAGATGATCGTGGTCTGCCGCCCGGAGGACTCCAAGGCGTGGTACGAGAAGATGTGGCGCTGGTCGGTGGAGCTGTTCCGCAGTCTGGACATCCCCGTGCGGCAGCTGGAGTGCTGCTCCGGCGATCTGGCTGACCTGAAGTGCAAGAGCTGCGACATCGAGGCGTGGTCGCCCCGGCAGCAGAAGTATTTCGAGGTGTGCTCCTGCTCCAATCTGGGCGACGCGCAGGCGCGGCGGCTGAAGATCCGCGTCCGCGGCGAGGATGGCAAGCTGTATCTGCCCCACACCCTGAACAACACCGTGGTGGCGCCGCCCCGTATGCTCATCGCCCTGCTGGAGAACAATCTGCAGGCGGACGGCTCCGTGCTGGTGCCCAAGGCTCTGCAGCCCTACATGGGCGGCAAGGAGCGTCTGGTGCCGCTGCACTGATAGCAAGTTGTAATATCGCGTGCGCTTTATACCGTAAGTATAGGAGACAACACAAATGAAGAAGTTCTTTGCAGAATTCAAGGAATTCGCCATGCGCGGCAACGTAATGGACATGGCCGTCGGCGTGATCATCGGTACCGCGTTCGGTAAGATCACCACCTCTCTGGTGAACGATGTGTTCATGCCCCTGATCGGCCTGCTCATCGGCGGCGTGGATCTGGGACAGCTGAATATCGTGCTGAAGCCGGAGGTGCTGGACGAGGCAGGCAAGGTGGTCACCGAGGCTGTTACCCTGGGCCTCGGCACGTTTCTGAGCACGGTCATTGACTTTGTTCTGGTGGCCTTCGTCATCTTCCTGATGGTCAAGACCATCAACCAGCTGCACAAGCTGGGCAAAAAGGACGAGGAGCCGCAGGAGGAGGAAGAACCGGCTCCCACCAGCGAGGAGCTGCTCACCGAGATCCGCGACCTGCTGAAAGAGCAGCAGAAATGAGGGATATCCTGACCGCCGGGCTGACGGCGCTGGGGCTGGATACCGCCGCCGCGCCGCAGCTGGAGCACTATGCCGCGCTGCTGCTGGAGAAGAACAAGGTCATGAACCTGACGGCCATCACCGATGAACGGGACGTGGCCACCCTGCACCTGCTGGACTGTGCCGCGCTGCTGGCGCAGGCGGACATGCGGGATAAGACCGTCATCGACGTGGGCACCGGCGCGGGGTTTCCCGGCATGGTGCTGGCCATACTGGAGCCGTCGGCGCGGTTCACGCTGCTGGACAGTCTGGGCAAGCGGGTGGACTTCCTGCGGGAGGTCTGCGAGCAGCTGGGGCTGAAAAACGTCACCTGCGTCCACGCACGGGCGGAGGAATTCGCCGCCGGGCACCGTGAGCGCTTCGACATAGCCACATCCCGCGCCGTAGCGCAGCTGAACGTGCTCAGCGAGCTGACGCTGCCGCTGGTGAAGGTGGGCGGCCTGTTCGCCGCCATGAAGTCCACGTCCACCGACGAGGAGATCGCCGCCGCCCGCAGCGCCATCGCCCAGCTGGGCGGGCAGCTGGCCGGCTGCACGGACTATCCGGTGCCGGAGACGGACGTGATACACCGCATCGTCCGCATCGAGAAGGTGCGGCCGACGCCGAAGCAATTCCCGCGGGCCTTCGCCCGCATCAAGAAAGCGCCGCTGGTATAGCGGCGCGGAGAGGAGGAACTCCATGGGCAAGATCATCGCCGTGGCGTCCGGCAAGGGCGGCACCGGCAAAACCACCTTCACCGCCAACACCGCGCTGGCGCTGGCGGCTATGGGGCAGCGGGTGCTGTGTCTGGACTGCGACATCACCCTGCGGAATCTGGATCTGGCGCTGGGACTCAGCGACCGGGCGCTGATGGATTTCTCCGACGTGATGGAGGGGCGCTGCACACTGGACGAGGCGGCGGTGCCCCACGAGAAGTACCCCTCCCTGTTCCTGCTGACCGCGCCCATGGCCGACAGGCCGCTGACGCTGTCGGTAACGGGGATACAGAATCTGGCGCGGGCGATCCGGGAGAAATTCGACTGGTGCCTGATCGACGCGCCCGCCGGACTGGGACAGGGCTTCCAGATGGCGGCGTGCATGGCCGATCAGGTGATCGTCATCACCACCACGGACGTGTCCGCCATGCGGGACGCACAGCGCACCGCCGCCGAGCTGTCCGCCTTCCCCACCGGGACGGTGCATCTGGTGGTGGGACGGGTGTCCCGGAAGGTGCTGCGGGCGCTGCACACCACCATCGACGACGCCATCGACGCGGCGGGTCTGCCGCTGCTGGGCGTGGTGCCGGAGGACCCGGACGTGCCCTACTGCCTGAATCAGGGACTGGTGCTGCGGGAGCGGAACTACTACGCCGCCCGCGCCTATGAGAACATTGCCAAACGCATCATGGGGCAGAAAGCGCCCCTGATGAAGATATAAGAGAAAGGAGCCGCCTTCTATGAACATTGCATTGATGGCACACGACAACCGCAAGGAGCTGATGGTGCAGTTCTGCACCGCCTACTGCGGCATTCTGGCCAAGCACACCCTCTGCGCCACCGCGCGCACCGGTCAGCAGATCGCTGACGCCACCGGACTGACCATCCACCGCTTCCTCTCCTTCGACCACGGCGGCGGACAGCAGATCGCGGCGCGTATCGCCTATAACGAGATCGACATGGTGCTGTGCTTCAGCGACCCCAACCGCAAGACCACCGACGAGGATATCGCGTATATCTCCCGGCTGTGCGACCAGAACAACGTGCCCTTTGCCAGCAATCTGGCCACCGCCGAGATGCTGGTGCTGGGTCTGGATCGGGGCGACCTGGACTGGCGCGACATCGTGAATCCCAAGAGCAAGCCGTTTACGGCGTGACGAACCGGGCAAAGGCGGATTGCCGCACCCATCTGTAGGGCGGGACCCATGTGTCCCGCCGCGCCCATGCGTTATCCGTTCGGGCGGACAGAGTCGTCCGCCTCTACAGCGGGACGTCGGGGACGCCGTCCCCTACAGACAGCAGCCCCCACTCGAGAATTTTGTCAGCGCGCGGGCTTGACACGGGGCGGGAAATCGCATACAATAAGGAGTAACCGTGCAGACCTCGCAGGAGTAGCCTGTACACCGCCGCTGCAAGAGAGACGCGCCACCGGCTGAAAGCGCGTTGCGGCAAGGAGCAGGTCAAGACAGCGAGCGAGCGGGGATGGAAACATCCACGGCGCGCTCCCCGTAACAGGAGCATCAAAGGGCCGCAAGGCCGAATTTGGGTGGCACCACGAAGTGTTTAACGCTCTCGTCCCAATGCAGGGGACGGGAGCGTTTTTTTGCCCCCGCACCACACACTATCCGAAAAGGAGATCGCCATGCAAGCTGTTCTGGACTTCATCAACAAGTACCACTACGACATCTTCATCCCCCTGACGGCGCTGGCGGTGCTGCGCATCATCGTGTGCCGCGCCCAGCTGAAGAAGATCGCCTCCCTGCGGGAGAAGAAGGGCGCGTATCACGCCGTGGGCGGCAACTACACGGAGATCGGCGTGTGGCTGGGCACGCTGCCCGGCTTCGTTCTGGCGCTGGCGGCGCCGAAGCTGTGGTACGCCGGGCTGGTGCTGGCCGTGATCGGCGGCATTCTTCTGGGCAAGGCCGGGAAGAAAAAGGGCGCCGAGCTGGACGATATCTACCGGGAGGTGGCGCTGGAGCTGAAGCGCGAGGCTGAGGCCGAGGCCGCCCGGCAGGAGGCCTCCCGCGCGCTGGAGGGCGGCGCGGAGGAAATACCGGAAGCAACGGAAATTACCGAAAATAAAGGAGAAACGAACAATGGCTGAGATGACGCCCCGCACACTGTCGGGCTTTATGGAGCTGCTGCCCCGGCCGCAGCAGCAAATGGAGCGGATGATGGACATCCTGCGCCGCACCTATTCCCTGTACGGCTTCACCCCGCTGGACACCCCGGTGATCGAGGCGGCGGAGGTGCTGCTGGCCAAGGGCGGCGGCGAGACGGAGAAGCAGATCTACCGCTTCAACAAGGGCGACGCCGATCTTGCCCTGCGGTTTGACTTGACGGTGCCGCTGGCCAAGTATGTGGCGCTGCACTACAACGACCTGTCCTTCCCCTTCCGCCGGTATCAGATCGGCAAGGTCTACCGGGGCGAGCGCGCCCAGCGGGGACGGTTCCGGGAGTTCTATCAGGCGGATATCGACGTGATCGGCGACGGCAAGCTGGACATCACCAACGAGGCGGAGATGCCCGCCATCATCTACCGGGCGTTCAGCGAGCTGGGGCTGAAGCGGTTCTGCATCCGGGTGAACAACCGGAAGATACTCAACGGCTTTTACGCCATGCTGGGTCTGACGGAGAAGTCCGGCGAGATCATGCGCACGGTGGACAAGCTGGACAAGATCGGCGCGGAGAAGGTGCGCGCCCTGCTCACCGACCAGGTGGGCGTGGAGCCGGACAAGGCCGACGAGATCCTGAAATTCATCGCCATCACCGGCAGCAACGACCAGGTGCTCGCCGCGCTGGAGGGCTATGTGGGGCGGAACGAGACGTTTGACGAGGGTCTTGACCAGCTGAAAACCGTGGTGAAGTATCTGGGCGCCTTCGGCGTGCCGGAGGAGAACTTCGCCGTAGATCTGACCATCGCCCGGGGACTGGACTACTACACCGGCACCGTGTACGAGACGGCGCTGCTGGATCACCCGGAGATCGGCTCCGTGTGCTCCGGCGGACGGTACGACAACCTGGCGGAGTACTACACCGACAAACAGCTGCCCGGCGTGGGCATCTCCATCGGCCTGACCCGGCTGTTCTATGTACTGGGCGAGCAGGGGATGCTCAACGGCGACCTGCCCACCGCCCCGGCGGATGTGCTGATCCTGCCCATGACGGAGGATCTGTCCGCCGCCGTGACGCTGGCCACAAGGCTGCGGGACGCAGGCATCCGCACCCAGCTGTACACCGAGCAGAAGAAGTTCAAGGCCAAGATGAACTACGCCGACAAGACCGGCGTGCCCTATGTGATGTTCCTGGGCGAGGACGAGATCGCCAAGGGCGTTATCGCCTGCAAGGACATGACCAGCGGCGAGCAGACCACGCTGGACTTCGCCGGGACGCTGGCGCGGGTGCAGGAGGGTCTGGCGGAGCGGAACCGGGGCAAGGTCATCGTGGAGAAATAAGCGCCGCTGACGGGACGTCGTACCCCACGAAGCGTTCGCCGTACCTGTCCGTAGGGCGGGACCCATGTGTCCCGCCGCACGAGGAAAACGGATTCCCACGCCAGTGACACGGTCACTGGCTCGGAATGACAGCGCGGGCGGACAGAGTCGTCCGCCCCTACGACGGGACGTCGGGGACGCCGTCCCCTACGGAGCGGTTCGCCGCACCTGTCCGTAGGGCGGGACCCATGTGTCCCGCCGCAAAACACGTATTATCCCCCGGCGGGGCACGCGGGCCCCTCCCTACAGAAGCCGAGCCGATTCAATAACATATTGTAATAATTTAATCAGATTATACAAAACACAATCACAAATAGGAGGAAAACAACATGATGCAGATGCGTACACATACCTGCAACCAGCTGCGCGCCAGCGATGCGGGCAAGTCCGTGAAGATCGTGGGCTGGATGGAGAACGTCCGCGAGGTGGGCGGCAATCTGGCCTTCGTGGTGCTGCGGGACTTCTACGGCACCACCCAGGTGGTGGTGGAGGACGAGGCCGACCTGAAGATCATCAAGGGTCTGAACAAGGAGAGCACCATCTCCGTGGAGGGCACCGTCCGCGAGCGCGCCAGCAAGAACCCCAAGCAGGCCACCGGCGACATCGAGGTGGTACCCACCAAGATCGAGGTGCTGGGTCGCTGCCGCTACAACTCCCTGCCCTTCGAGATCAACCGCAGCCGCGAGGCCGACGAGACGGCGCGTCTCAAGTACCGCTATCTCGACCTGCGGAACCCGGCGGTGAAGCAGAACATCATCCTGCGCTGCCAGGTGGTGGCCGCCCTGCGCGCCGCCATGACGGAGCACGGCTTCCTGGAGATCACCACGCCCATCCTGACCGCCAGCTCCCCTGAGGGCGCCCGCGACTATCTGGTGCCCGCCCGCAAGCACCCCGGCAAGTTCTACGCCCTGCCCCAGGCGCCCCAGCAGTTCAAGCAGCTGCTGATGACCTCCGGCTTCGACCGCTATTTCCAGATCGCCCCCTGCTTCCGCGATGAGGACGCCCGCGGCGACCGCTCCCCCGGCGAGTTCTATCAGCTGGATATGGAGATGGCCTTCGCCACCCAGGACGACGTCTTCGCCGTGCTGGAGGACGTGCTGCCCCCCATCTTCGCCAAGTTCGGCACCTACAACGTGGCGTCCACCGCCCCGTTCCGCCGCATCCCCTACAACACCGCCATGGAGACCTATGGTTCCGACAAGCCCGACCTGCGCATCGACCTGACGTGCAAGAACGTGTCCGCCCTGTTTGAAAACAGTGAGTTCGAGGCGCTGCGCGGCCAGACCGTGAAGATGGTGGACATCACCGACTGCGCCCTGACCCGCAAGCAGATCGAGAAGCTGCTCACCGACTGCGAGGTGCAGTCCGGCTCCAAGGCCTACTGGTTCAAGGTGGACGAGAGCGGCGAGATCGCAGGCGGCATCGGCAAGTTCGTCTCCGGCGTGAAGGACGAGCTGGCCAAGGTGCTGACCCTGAAGCCCAACACGCTGGTGGTGGTGGCTGCCGGCGAGTACGCCACCAAGTCCGCCGGCGTGCTGATCAAGACTTTCGGCGCCGCCTGCGAGAACCACTTCGACAAGGAGCGCTATGAGTTCTGCTGGATCGTGGACTTCCCCATGTACGAGATCGGCGATGAGAGCGGCGAGCTGGAGTTCTGCCACAACCCGTTCTCCATGCCCAACGGCGGCATGGAGGTGCTGCTGAAGGCCGAGCGCGGCGAGATCGACCCGCTGGACATCTACGCCAACCAGTATGACCTGGTGTGCAACGGCGTGGAGCTCAGCTCCGGCGCTGTCCGTAACCACGACCCGGAGATCATGATCAAGGCCTTTGAGCTGGTGCGTCTGGGCGAGGAGGACGTGAAGAAGAAGTTCCCCGCCATGTACAACGCCTTCTGCTACGGTGCGCCTCCCCACGCGGGCATCGCCCCCGGCGTGGATCGCATGGTCATGCTGCTGGCGGGCGAAAGCTCCATCCGCGAGATCATCCCCTTCCCCATGAACAAGAACGCGCAGGATATCATGATGGGCGCGCCCTCCACCGTGGAGCAGAAGCAGCTGGACGAGCTGCACATCGCCATCGTGGGCGACGTGGAGAAGGACGACTGATGGAGACGGTCAGACTCTATTACGAAAACGCCTTTACGCAGGACTTCACCGCCGTGGTGGAGTCCTGCGGGGCTGTGAAGGGCGGCTTTGCGGTGGTGCTCGACCGCACGGCCTTTTACCCTGAGGGCGGCGGGCAGCCCGCCGACCACGGCACGCTGGGGGACGTCCGGGTGCTGGACGTACACGAAAAGGACGGCATCGTCACCCACCTGTGCGACCGGGAGCTGCCCGTGGGCGCAGAGGTCAGCGGCCATATCGACTGGGCGCGGCGGTTCGACCACATGCAGCAGCACTCCGGCGAGCACATCGTGTCCGGCATGCTGTGCAGCGCCTTCCACTGCGACAACGTGGGCTTCCACATGGGCGCGGACACCGTGACCATCGACTACAACGCCGACATCAGCTGGGAGCAGGCGCTGGACATCGAGCGCCGCGCCAACCGGTACATCTGGGAGGATCACCCGGTACACATCTGGTACCCCTCCCCTGCTGAGCTGGCTGCCCTGCCCTACCGCAGCAAAAAGGCGCTGGAGGGCGCGGTGCGCATTACCGAGTTCCCCGGCGCGGACATGTGCGCCTGCTGCGGCACCCATGTGGACAGCAGCGGTCAGGTGGGGCTGGTGAAGCTCCTCTCCTGCCAGAAATTCCGGGACGGCGTGCGGCTGGAGCTGGTGTGCGGTCAGCGGGCGCTGGACTATCTGTCCGCCTGCTGGGAGCAGGCGCGGCAGATCGGGCAAGCGCTGTCGGTGAAGCCGGAAACGTCCGCCGCCGCTGTGGAGCGGATGCAGGGCGAGCTGCTGACCGCGAAGGAGCGTGCCGCCCGGCTGGAGGAGCAGGTATTTGCCCACACCGCCGCCCAATATGCCGGCGCGGGCGATGTGCTGCTGATCACCGAGCCGCTGGAGGGCGATGGCGTGCGGCGGCTGTGCGACGCCGTGGCGCAGAGCGCCGGAGGGCGCTGCACCGTGTTCGCCGGAGCGGACGGGGCGTATAAATACGCCGTCATTCATGCCGGGCAGGACATCCGCCCGCTGGTGAAGGACATGAACGACGCCCTCCACGGGCGCGGCGGCGGGCGGGACGGCTTCGCCCAGGGCAGCGCCGCCTGCACCGCAGAGGAGATCCGGGCGTTTTTCGCGTGATGGCGTAGGGCGGACAGAGTCGTCCGCCCCTACGCCGGGACGGTGTCCCCTACGAAACACGGCAACAAAAAAGAGACAGCCGCAAGGCTGTCTCTTTTGTCATATTGGCTTCGTTCAGCGGGCTTCGCCCCGGTCGAAGGCCACCACCACGCGGCGGTTGGGCTCGGCGCCCACGGAATAGGTGGTCACACCCTTCACGTCCTGCAGGGCGGCGTGGATCACATGGCGCTCGTAGGCGTTCATGGGCTCCAGCGTGACGCTGCGGCGGTACTTCTGCACCTTGGCGGCCACCTTGCGGGCAAGGCTCTCCAGGCTCTGCTCCCGGCGGGCGCGGTAGTTCTCCGCGTCCATCTGGATACGGATGCGCTTGTCGGTGCCGGTGTTCACCGCGTAGTTGGTCAGCTGCTGGATGGCGTCCAGCGTTTCGCCCCGGTGCCCGATCAGCTGGCCGAGACGCTCGCCCACCAGCAGCACCTTGTAGCGACCCTTCTCCTGCTCATAGACCTTCACCTCGGCGGAGCTGTCCATGCGCTCCAGCAGGCCGGACACGAAGGCGATGATGCGCTTGGCATTGTCGTCGTCGCACTCCGGC
>OJKC01000130.1_pt1 | contig 77845 bp, 94 predicted proteins | sample 1596401 | NCBI WGS metagenome assembly OJKC01 (sample SAMEA4350162, study PRJEB24818) | metagenome | biome: human; feature: gut; material: faeces | place: Denmark | collected 2013-09 | reverse complement strand
GGCTATATAGAGAAGCAAAAGAAAAAAATTATCCTATTTTCGATAAAAACATTCGTGAATACCTTGGAAACAAAGGTGTTAATAAGGGGATTTATCAAACTTTGCTTGATAAAAATGAAAGGAAGAACTTCTTTTATTACAATAATGGCATTACAATTATATGTGACAGCATGAGCAAAATAAACACCCAAGCAAACAACCTTTTTTCTGCATACTTTACCATTACAAATCCGCAAATCGTTAACGGCTGCCAAACAGTAAATTCCATTTATGAAGCATTAAATAATATTTCAATAGACCAATTAGAAACAGAATTTAAAGATACATTTGTTATGTTAAAAATACTGGAAATAAACAGAAACAATCAAACGGAAGATACCCTTTACCAGAATATCGTCAAATACAATAATTCTCAAAACTCTATAGATGAGAAAACATTTATCGCAAACACAGATATATTTATCAGACTACAAAAAGAATTTGAAAAGAAGGGCTTTTTATTACTAATTAAACAAAGTGATAAAAACAAATTTAGTTCGGCATATAAAACAACCACCAAATTAAGGACTTTAAATTCCGAGCGTTTAAAGAAATTCGGACTTGATGAAACCAATAAAGCTAAAGATGTTTTTATCCCACTTGAAAAGTTTTTACAGGTCATAAATGCTTTTGCCGACAGCGGATATACAGCATATGTAAAAAAAAGCAATATGCTTAAATTTGGCAGTCAACAGTATAATACAGCTATAAACTTTATTAAATCAAACGACATCACCAATGATGGTTTAATAGATCTGTATTTACTGTATGTCAGATCTGAAATGGAAAGGAAAAGAAAATCGGATAGCAGATTTCCCATTTCTTATTATTTAATAGATGAATTTGCCATTCATGAATGTAATAACAGGCAAAAATCAGAAATAGCTCTCGCACTTTCATCATCGGATAAAATCGACCGTATAATCAAACTTTACACCGCCGTAACAAGGTTTTATACAACCCAATATTACAAGGACAATAACATTGATTACAATAAAATGATAAAAAGAATCATTAACTATGATCTGCTTAATTCTGCAAGAGATTCATTCCAATCATCATTTGATGATTGATTCCATCTGATTTGCAACTCAATGCTCTGCTTTAACCATTGGTAATCTAAGATCAATCTAAAATTTATCTCTTGACAACACCCCCGATATGGAATATAATTAAAAGTAACTGTTAATATACCCCATTGTGGGAAGAAATTTGCCTGCGGGCATAAAAGGTGGTTATTATTATGGCAGCAGAAAAAACTATGGACAAGATCGTAGCGCTCTGTAAAGGCAGAGGCTTTGTATATCCCGGAAGTGAAATCTACGGCGGCCTCGCCAACACATGGGACTACGGTCCCCTCGGCGTTGAGCTGAAGAACAATATCAAAAGAGCTTGGCAGAAGAAGTTCGTTCAGGAGTGCCCCTACAACGTAGGTCTTGACTCCGCTATCCTTATGAACCCCCAGACATGGGTGGCTTCCGGTCACATCGGCGGCTTCTCCGACCCTCTCATGGACTGCAAGGAGTGCAAGACCCGTCACCGTGCAGACAAGCTCATCGAGGATTTTGACGGCACAAACGTTGCAGGCTGGACAAATCAGCAGATGCTCGACTACATTAACGAGCATGATATCAAGTGCCCCCAGTGCGGCAAGAAGAATTTCACCGATATCCGCCAGTTCAACCTTATGTTCAAGACCTTCCAGGGCGTAACTGAGGATTCCAAGTCTGAGCTTTATCTCCGTCCCGAGACTGCTCAGGGTATTTTCGTAAACTTCAACAACATTCAGAGAACCACACGTAAAAAGGTTCCTTTCGGCGTTGGTCAGGTAGGTAAGTCTTTCAGAAACGAGATCACTCCAGGCAACTTTATCTTCCGTGTAAGAGAGTTCGAGCAGATGGAGCTTGAGTTCTTCTGCAAGCCCGGCACCGACCTTGAGTGGTTCCAGTACTGGAGAAGCTACTGCCGTGACTTCCTTCTTGGTCTCGGCGTAAACGAGGAGCATCTCAGACTCCGTGACCATTCCCCCGAGGAGCTTTGCTTCTATTCCAAGGCAACCACCGACTTCGAGTACCTCTTCCCCTTCGGCTGGGGCGAGCTTTGGGGCATTGCGGACAGAACCGACTATGACCTTACCCAGCACATGAAGACCAGCGGCAAGAGCATGGAATACTTCGACCCCGAGACCAACGAGAAGTACATTCCTTACGTAATCGAGCCTTCTCTCGGTGTTGAGAGACTGTTCCTTGCTATCGTATGCGAAGCATATGACGAGGAAGAGATCGGCGACGGCGAAAAGTCCGACGTAAGAACAGTAATGCACCTCCACCCCGCACTTGCTCCCGTAAAGGCAGCTATCCTTCCTCTTACAAAGAAGCTCAAGGAACCCGCTACCGACCTTTACATGAAGCTTGCAAAGAAGTTCAACGTTGAGTACGACGAGGCAGGTCAGATCGGTAAGAGATACCGCAGACAGGACGAGATCGGTACTCCCTTCTGCATCACCTTTGACTTTGATTCTCTCGAGGACAACTGCGTAACAGTCCGTGACAGAGACACCATGGCTCAGGAAAGAGTTAACATGGACGAGCTTGTTGCTTACCTTGAAAAGAAGCTTGAATACTGATATTATATAGCATGATGATGCTCCGATATCCATAAGGATATCGGAGCTTTTTATGTCCTGATACTAAGCACCAATTAATACTAATCTTCAATCAACCTACAGACAAATCCTCGGCTGAAATAAGCCCATTCTTCGTCAAGCTCCCTTGCCGGGCGGCAAGCCCGCCTGCGGTCGCTTTCCTTGACTGGTGTCGGCTTTGCCTATAGAGCGATTGAAGATTAGTATAAAAACTATATACAAAAAGTGCCACACACGTTGATTCCGTGTATGGCACTTTTTATTAAGCTATGCAGTCTTATTCATAAAGGAAGCAGTAGAAAGCCTTGTAGGTCATGTAAACATCGACCTTTGAAACGATCTCAAAGGGAGCGTGCATGCAAAGAACGGGAACACCCACATCAATGGTGTCAACATTCAGGTTTGCAATGTATGCCGCAACGGTTCCGCCGCCGCCAAGGTCAACCTTGCCAAGCTCGCCTGTCTGCCAGATAACGTTGTTGTCGTCAAGCAGCTTTCTTACTCTGCCCACAAACTCTGCGGAGGCATCGGAGGTGCCCGACTTTCCTCTTGCGCCTGTGAACTTTGTTACGCACACGCCGTAGTTGATGAAAGAGGAGTTTCTCTTTTCCAGAACATCGGGGAATGTGGGGTCAAATGCTGCGTTAACGTCTGCGGAAAGGCACTCGGACTTGCTGAGGACTGCTCTGCCCTCTTCGCCGAAGCACTCTGCCAGGTCGTGGATAAAATACTTGAGATATGCGGATTTAAGACCTGTGTTGCCGTCGGAGCCTGTCTCCTCCTTGTCGGTGAGAACAACAACGGCTGTCTTTTCGGGAACGGTATTGCCGTCCATAAGAGCGGCAAATGCAGTGTATGCGCAAACCTTGTCGTCATGACCGTATGCACCGATCATGCTGCGGTCAAAGCCGATGTCCTTTGCCTTGAATGCGGGAACTGCTTCCAGCTCTGCGGAAACGAAATCGTCCTCGGTGATGCCGTACTTTTCGTTAAGGATAGCCATGATGTTGAGCTTTACCTTTTCGCTTACATCATCATCTCTGAAAGGACGGGAACCGATGAGAATGTTCAGCTCTTCACCCTTGAGTATCTCGCCGGCGCTTCTCTTCATCTGATCCTGAGCAAGGTGGGGGAGAAGGTCGGTAACGCAGAATACAGGGTCGCTTTCGTCCTCGCCGATGTTTACCTTTACGGAGCTGCCGTCAGCACGGATAATTACGCCGTGAAGTGCAAGAGGGATAGTGCCCCACTGATACTTCTTGATTCCGCCGTAGTAATGGGTCTTGAAGTAAGCGGTCTCCTCGTTTTCAAAGAGAGGGTGCTGCTTCATGTCAAGACGGGGAGAGTCAATGTGAGCGGCTGCAATATGAACGCCCTTTTCCACAGGCTCCCTGCCTATGACCGCAAGGATAACTGCCTTGCCTCTGTTGTTGTAATAAACCTTGTCGCCGGGTTCAAGGCGCATATTTCTCTCAAATTCCTTGTAGCCTGCCTTCTTGGCAGCGGAAACTGTGAAATCCGCAACCTCTCTCTCGATCTTTGAGCAGTTCATAAAGTCCTTGTACTTTTCGCAGAAAGCGTCGCAGTCCTTTATCTGCTCCTCGGTCATTCTGAGAACGCCGTTCTTTCTCTGGGAGCAGAGCTTTTCCTGTAAAAGCTTTGCTTCGGATTTTTCGTTTGCCATAATATAAACTTCCTTTCAAAAGTGGATTTGCCTGTCAATACAGATTATTATATGCGTCATACGCCTGCATAACCTTTTTGACATAATGTTTTGTTACCGATGACGGGATATCGTCCAGCACCTGACCGTCCGAGCTGAGGGAGCTGTCCTCCAGCCATTTGTTCACATTGCCTCTGCCCGAATGATAGGCAGCCAGAGCCGTTTCCTCGTCGCCGTATTCGTTGTACAGCAGCATAAGCAGATACGTGCCGTACTGGATATTGTATTCGGGGACATACATGAAGTCGTAATCCAGCTCCCGTCCGTCCCCCATTCGGTAGCCCACCCAGTCGTAAGCGTCCTCCATGAGCTGCATAAGTCCTCTTGCGCCCACCTCCGACTCGGCTGAGGGGTCGAAATTGCTTTCGGTCTTGATGACGGCGAACACGAGATTTTCGTCCACGCCGTATTCTTTCGAGTATTTTTCCACAAGGTCAGCATATTTCCGTGGATAAACACAGTTCTTGCTGAGCTCGGGCAGCTTGTAGCAGCCTATGACCAGCAGAACGATGATGAGCAGCGGCAGAGCGATGTTCTTACGTCTGCGCACCCGCTTCGCCGTATTTTTTGGCATTGTAGTACTCCTTGATCTTGTCTGCCGCTTCCTCCGCCTTGGCGACCAGTATTTCGGGAGTTTTGTTGTTCTTGATAACAAAATCCGAATGGCTTACAAAGAAATGCTCCGAATACTGTGAATTGAAGCGCTTCCTTGCCGCCTCAGGGGAGATATGATCCCGTGCGGTTATTCTCTCTTCTCTAAGCTTTTCATCGGCGGTGACGCTGATGATAAGGTCGCACAGGTCGTCTGCGTTTGATTCAAAAAGGGTGGGAGCGTCAAGGATTATCAGCTTGCTTCCGCTTGCCGAAAGCTCCTCGATGCACCTTATTATCCTGAAAATAATGTATGGATAGCAGATGCCGTCCAGCTGACGCAGCCGCTCGCTGTCAGAAAAGACGATGCTGCCCAGCTTTTTCCTGTCAAGTGAGCCGTCGGGGAGAAGTATGCCGCTGCCGAATGCCTCGGCAAGCTCGTTCAGGCACGGCTCACCCTTTCGGGTGACTTCCCTTGAAATAAGGTCGGCGTCGATAACGTCAAACCCCTCTCTGCGGAAAACTCCGCATACCGTGGTTTTTCCTGCGCCGCTCTGCCCTGTCAGACCGATAACATATGCACGTCCGCATGGGTTCACAGCCTGATCACCTCAAATCCCGCAGCCCGCAGCAGACGGTTATAGACTGCAAGCCCAACTCCTGTTTTTTCGGGGCATCTTGCATATACCTGCTCCATGCCCATATCGTCAAGGCTTCTCAGCACGCCGAAAAGCTCCCTTGCCTGCTCCTCGGAGGTGTCTCCGTAGGTAACGTGGGGATAGGGATATTCTGCGGCATCGGAGCCAAACATCATGGCGCACACCTTGTCGCCCTGATGCTCCTTCATAAAGCCGATAAACTGCTCCGCACTGCCCTCCACAATGGTCACGTTTGCCTTGGGAGAATAATGCTTGTACTTCATTCCGGGAGAAAGCACCCTTTCGCCGTCGGATATCTTTTCGGTAACGCCCTTGGCGCAGCTTACATTTTCGCTGCCCACAACGCCTGCCAGCTCCTCAAGGGACACAAAGCCCGGACGGAGAAGCTTCACCTTTCCGTCCTTTTCAAAGGAGATGACCGTGGATTCAACACCCACATGGCACTCGCCGCCGTCAACAATGGCGGATATTCTGCCCCTCATGTCGTCCATAACGTGCTTTGCAGTGGTTGGACTGGGGCTGCCCGACAGGTTTGCGGAGGGAGCCGCAAGAGGACATCCGCTTGCCTTTATTATCGCCCTCGCAACAGGGTGAACTGGGAAGCGTATGCCCACCGTGTCAAGTCCGCCGCTGGTAACAAGGGGTATTATATCTTTCTTTGGAAGCACCATGGTCATAGGGCCGGGCCAGAAAGCCTTTGCAAGCTTCAGTGCGTTTTCGGGAACTTCCGTTACATATTTATATATGTCCTCAAACTCCGCAATATGTACGATAAGCGGATTATCCTGAGGTCTGCCCTTGGCTTTGAATATGTCCGACACGGCAGCGGGGTCAAGAGCATTTGCAGCCAGACCGTAAACAGTCTCGGTGGGAATGCCCACAACCTTGCCCTCCGCCAGCAGCCTGCCTGCAAGCTTTATATCATCGTCGGAAGCCGACAGCATTTTTGTTTCAAACTCCATAAAAACCATCTTTCACAGCAGCGCAGTTATTCGTCACCCTGCGCCGATAATTTTGCCGCCTGATCGGCAGTTGCCAGAGCGTCTATCACCTCGTCGATATTGCCGTTGAGCAGATATTCAAGGCGGTATATAGTAAGCCCTATCCTGTGGTCGGTAAGACGACCCTCGGGGAAATTGTATGTCCTTATGCGCTCGGAGCGGCTGCCTGTGCCTACCTGAGAGCGCCTGTCAGATGCTATTTTGTCGTTTCTCTCCTGCTCCAGCATATCATAAAGGCGGGAACGGAGTATCTTCATTGCCTTGTCCTTGTTTTTGTGCTGGCTGCGCTCGTCCTGACATTCAACCACAAGACCCGTGGGCAGATGAGTTATTCTCACCGCAGATTCGGTCTTGTTGATGTGCTGTCCGCCTGCGCCCGACGCACGGAAAACATCTATTTTAAGCTCTGTGGGATTTATTTCCAGCTCCACATCGTCCGCTTCGGGAAGCACCGCAACGGTAACGGTGGAGGTGTGGATACGTCCCTGGGACTCGGTCTCGGGAACTCGCTGAACACGGTGAACGCCGCTTTCGTATTTGAGACGTGAATATGCGCCCTCGCCCTCAATGCTGAAAGATATTTCCTTGAAGCCGCCAAGCTCCGTGGGATTGGCGTTCAGCACATCTATCTTCCAGCCCCTTGCCTCAGCGTACATGGAGTACATTCTGAAAAGGGAGTTGGCAAAGAGCGAAGCCTCATCGCCGCCTGCGCCGCCTCTTATCTCAACGATAACGTTCCTGTCGTCGTTGGGGTCCTTGGGGATAAGCAGTATCTTCAGCTCCTCGGAAACGGAAGCGATGTTCTCCCTTGCCTCGTCAAGCTCAGCACGGGCAAGGTCTTTAAGCTCCCTGTCAGCGCCGCTCTCGTCAAGCATTTCCTGAGCTTCCTGCTCCGTTTTCACATAAGAGCAGTACTCACGGTACTTTTCAACAATAGGGGACAAGCTTTTATATTCTTTCATCAGCTTGGCATAAAGCCCGTTGTCGCCGATGACCTCAGGGTCAGTCAGACGATTGCTGATGTCCTCAAATTTTTCCTCTGTGGCTTTCAGTTTTTCAAACATGAAACAAACTCCGTAACAAAAAGAATGAACGGTTACTGTTCGGGCTCTTCCCGTTTAACCGCCTTGATATTTTTTTCAATTTTACTGCGAGGGACCATAAATTCATGGCCGCAGCCTGAACATCTGAGCTTGAAATCCATACCCGACCGCAGCACTACCATTTCCTTTGAGCCGCAGGGATGAGTTTTTTTCATAGTCAGCACATCGCCCACACGGATATCCACAAGCATCGTCCTTTCGCAGCAATGGAGCCTGCAGCTCCATTTAAAGATTAGTAATTTTATTATACCACACAGAGGAATAAAAGTACAATATTTTTGCGTCACTTTTTTGAAAATACAGTATAGCACATAAAAACTCACGTTATTTTTGGTAATTCTGACCACTTTAAAAGCGAAAAGCGGCAGGAAAAGCTTCCTGCCGCCAAATATTATGCCGCCTCTGCCGCAGGCTTTGCATAAACAATATCGGCAGATGTTACAGCCGTCCAAGAGCCGTTAACATACGCCTTTACCGCAAAGCCGTACTTTATTCCGTTGGCAAGATTTTCAATGTTGATCCCTATGGCATCGGTATAGCACTGAAATGTCCATGTGCCGTTGATGTAGCTATAGACTGCATATCGGTCAGCACCCTCAACCGCAGTCCATTCCAGATAAACACAGCCGTCGCCCGCTTCCGCCTTGGTTATCACGGGCTTGTCGCTTGTGACCGTGCTGCCCGCAGGCTGAGCATACACCATGTCGGCGCTTGTAACTGCCGTCCATGCGCCGTTTACATATGCCTTTACCGCAAAGCCGTACCTCGAACCGTTTGCCAGACCGCTGACCTCATATGTAAGCTCAGTCGTGTGACCCGCAAAGCTCCACTTGCCGCCGATGTAATAATATACGCCATATCTTTCCGCACTGTCAACGCCGCTCCATGTGAGCTTTACGCTCCTGTCTCCAGCTTCCGCAGATGTGATAACAGGCTTGTCCGCTCCCTTGGGGGATACATACACGATGTCGGAGGAAGCAACGCCTGTCCATGCGCCGTTCACATACGCCTTGACTGCAAATCCATAGCTTGAACCGTTTGTCAGTCCCGTTACGTTCATTGCAAGCTCATTGGTGTAGCCATAGCAGGTCCATGCGCCGTCAAGCTTGTAATATACCGCATATTTTTCGGCGGTATCAACGCCGTCCCATGTAAGCTTTACGCTCTTGTCTCCCGCTTCCGCAGATGTGATAACAGGCTTGTCCGCTCCCTTGGGGGATACATACACGATGTCGGAGGAAGCAACGCCTGTCCATGCGCCGTTCACATACGCCTTGACTGCAAATCCGTAGCTTGAACCGTTGGTCAGTCCCGTAACGTTCATTGCGAGATCTGTTGTGTAGCCATAGCAAGTCCACTTGCCGTCAAGCTTGTAATACACCGCATATTTTTCTGCGGTATCAACGCCGTCCCATGTGAGCTTTACGCTCTTGTCTCCCGCTTCCGCAGATGTGATAACGGGCTTGTCCGCTCCCTCGGGGGAAGCATACACCATATCGGAGGAGGTAACGTCAGTCCATGCGCCGTTTACATACGCCTTCACCGCAAAGCCATATCTTGAGCCGTTGGTCAGCCCCGTAACGTTCATGTAAAGGTTGGAAGTATATCCTGCGCAGGTCCACTTGCCGTTTATGTAATAATACACGCCGTATCTTGAAGCACCGTCAACGGAAGTCCAGTTGACTGTCATCGACCTGTCGCCTGCAATAAGTCCGGTTATCTGCGGCTTCTGAACGATATTTTTAACGTAAGCCACCGCCGACTGCGAAAAGCTTGTAAGCACATTCTGATATGTCACAGGGTCCCACATCTGCGCCCTTACCACAAATCCGTCGGAATTCTGCAGGTCAGCCACAGTGCAGCCCGTATATGCCGATGAAAACCCGCTTACCTGAGAATATGCGCCGCTGCGGTATCTGTAAAGGGAATAGCCCTGGCAGCCGTTTATAGCCTCCCAGTTAAGGGTTGCGGAGCCGCTTGCATTCCTCTCAGCGTCAAGGGTGATGAACAGAGGGTTCGAGTGGCTTGCATCGGGAAGAGTGATGTTTGTATATCTACTCTCCTTGGGGTTGTGGTATCCCGAGCTGTCGAGAGCCATAAAAACTCCGCTGCCCCTGTTGCAGAACGGGTAATAATATCTGCCCGTGACCTCGTACCTGTCCATCCAGGTAACGTCCAGGTCATACCAGCTGCCGCCCAGGTTTATGCTGTTCCAAGCGTGGTTGTTGCCCACTATTCCAACGCAGTCGATACCGATAAGGTGGCTGAAATATGTAACTGTCATGGCATATCCGTTGCAGACGCACCTGCCGTTCAGCAGCGCACCTGCAATGGTCTGGTTGGAGCCTGCGCTTATGGCGCCGTTCTCGTCCTTGTTGTATATAACGCTATCGCACAGCTTTTTGTAGATGATAGATTCTTTTTCAAGGTCGTCCCTGCCCTGATTTATCTCAGCCAGCCACTGAGAAGTCGCAATATCTATCCGATTTGCCGCAGCCATACGTGCGGCACCGTTTTCATATCCGTCATAGGTGATAAGATAGATATTATCGCTGTTCCAAGCCAGCTGTGAAACGAAGAAATACTGGGGATTGGAGTAGAAAAACGCCGTCGCAACGGCAAGTGCCTCGTCCTGGGTGAACCGACCCGTAAAGGGCACCTTTGCAATAACGTAGTGTGATTTCTTTGTACCGTCCGCACTGGTGGTGCTTACCCTGCCCGTGTAGTTCACGGAGTAATTTGCCGCCTGTTCGCAGGCAGCCGCAAACTGCTGATAATACGCCCTTGCCTCTGCGGAAAGCTGGGAGTAAAAGAAGTCCGACTGGAAATTGTAGGAAGCATTCTGATATTCCGTGTATGCCGCCTCCTCCGACTCGCATTCCTCCCGTGCAAGCTCAAGGGAGCTGTCGATAAGTCCGTCCTCTTCCTCGGTAACATCGGCCTCCAGAACCTCAACGGAATAAGGGGAGATACGCTCCTCCAGCGCTGCCATATCCTGAGCTGATATAACATCTTCTGCCGAAAGATCGGCAGTTTTATTATCCTCTGCCATAACGGGAACGCCCCCAAGGGCAAGAGTTCCCGCTGTAAGCACGGAAACTATTTTTATAAAGCTTTTTTTCAAAGCAAGTCCTCCTTTTTCGGGAATATTCATATTGTCATATTATAAATAATTATATCCCAACATATCTTTTTAATCAAGTTACAAAATGGACAAAATTGCAAAGGCAGACAATTCTGTGAACGGAAATTATTAAATTTTATAATTATCAGCCTATAAAAAAAGTCGGCAAATCACCGCTTTGCCGACTGTCTTGGATATTTTTGTTTTACGTCTGTAAGACCAAGGATATAATCAACGCTCACGTCATAAAAATCCGAAAGTTTGATAAGAAACTCCAGAGGTATATCCCGCCTGCCTATTTCATAATGAGAATAGCTCACCTGCGAGCAGTTAAGTACAGCTGCGATCTCCCTTTGAGTAAGGTCATTGTCCTCCCTGAGCGCTCTCAGTCTGTTTCCGGGAATGGAGTTCATTTGCTTCGCCCTTTCACGTTAAGATTCCTTTATATATCATTATACCCTGTTTTTTCCACAATTTGTGAATATATAACAAATTGTAATAAAAAAGCTTTTATCCGCCGAAAAACAATACTATTTTATCTTGTCCTCCGCCTTTCCCTTGATATTTCCCGCAATGGTCATAAGGAACGGCGGCAGAGGCGTTCCTATATCACGTATATTCTCCAGTATGGATATGACCTCGTTTGCGATCAGCCACACCGCCGCCAGCGAGCCTGCAATATACTCCCCTCCAAGCGATATCCCCACATTTTCCGCCGCATATTCCAGCAGTATATCAAGCATTGCCCCCACCGCAATAAGCAGCCACATACATAATTTCCTTGCTATCCCCCGAAACGACCTGTAGGAGCTTACGTTCTCTTTCCTGTACCCTGCCGCACATATGCCCGTTACATAGTCAATGATATTGCAGGCAAAAAGTATCAGCGCAGGCACGTAAAGTATCCCCAGCCACGCAGAAAGCGCCGTTCCGATAACGATAAAAAGCTCTTTTATCCTCTTCAAACAAATCCCTCCTTATATTATTGCGATATTATCCAGCTGTCGGTGTAATTTCCCGCACCCACGCTGTTGTGGTCAAAATCACGCCTGTTTCCTGCGGTGTCACGCTCCGAGCCGTCCTCCCAGTATCTTGTAAGGGAGTAATATATCTTCACCACGCCGCTGCCGTATTCTATCCTTGTTATTTTAAAAAGCGGCTGCTTTGTGGTAGCCTTGTTCCAGCCGTAATTTACTGAAAAGCAGCTGCCTGTTTGGCTCTCCCCCGTCAGCAGGTCTTCCATTTTCCAGTGATAGCTCAGAGTATAATAATCCGCCTGAACAGGGTGAGGCGTCATTTCCGTATAAAAGGATATCCGCACCGAATTTCCGTGGTTTGTTACATCCGGCGGCTCTGTTCCCTTAAATGACAGCAGATAGTCATTTGTATTGTCGGTGCTGCCCGATGCAACCGAGTTCGATAACTCCGCCCCACCCTCGGTGGAGTTATTCCCGCCGCTGCCTGTGGCAAGGTCATACAGATCCTTGTACTTGCTGCTCACGTTTACCGGGTCAAAGCCGTCGCAGCCGTAGTCAGATGCTATATACGCCCCCGGTTCGGAAACGATCAGCTCATTTATCGCCGCCTGAGAGCTGACATTCACCGTCACCTTTCCAAAGCCGTCATACCCCTCAGGCGGAAGATACTCGCCGTTTTCCGCAACGGAAATATCCGTAAGAACAGGCTCTCTGCTGTCTGCCAGACCCAGCATATACCCCGCCATGAAGCTCATGAGCTTTCCTCCTTTGCAAATGTGATGTCCGTCTTTTTGCCGCCCTCCGACTTAAAGCTCAGCACATACACGCTGCCGCCGTACTTTATCTTTTTCACCGTGTCCGATACTGACTGCACATATTCGGGCATAATGCCGTCAAACATCACCCCGTCAAATTGGGTTATCCTGTCCGAAAGCGCCGAAAAGAACCTGCCGCTGCCTGCCCTAAGCTCATCGCCCTCTTCCACAAAGCCGATACCACGCTCGGTCATCACCGTGCAGCCGTATTTTCTTCCCTCTTCTATCCTTTTGCGCAGCTCATAGCCCGTAAGGTCGGTGTAGTCCGACTCGTCCTCGCAGATATCCGCAGCCCTTGCCTCGGCATAAGCTCCCTTGCCCGTAAAATGCACCACTGTCCTTGAGGAGATAAGCCCGCTTTCATGCCCCGTGAATATGAACTCTGTAAGCCCTTCCGGAGCGCCTGTTATAGCTATCCTTCCGCATGAAAAGGAGCGGTAGCTTTTCTGAGCCACAGCGCCGAGAACTGCCGTAACACGAGCTTTGTCCATAAGCCTGCCGCTTATTTTCAGCACATTTCGGAAGCTGTCGCTCTGACCCGCACCGTAAACCTCATTTGTGGCGGTGTTTTTGCAATACACCGCCGTGAAAGGGCCTTTTTCCGAATGAAGATACATTTTTTCGCTCCTGCTGTCCTCCATTCCGATGCTGCACGAGGCGGAAAGAAAAGGCGTGAATTTAAGCCTGTTGTCGTTGGAGCAGTAAAAAGCACCCACTGTATTTTCCGCAATGTGCGCCAGAATTTCACGGCATTTCTTTCCGTGAAGCTCCTCAAAATATATCTTGTCCGTGCAGAAGTCACCGCCGCCGAAGCCCGCAAAGCCGCACTGGGAAGCCAGATCGGCAAGCACCAATGAAAGCACATACGGCTCGTTTGAGCGGTTGTAAAGGCTGTCGTCAAAGTCATTTTCCGTCACTCTCATTCTGTCCATGGCATGGATCTCCAGCAGTCCCCCTCTGCGGCTTATGCGACTGATAAAATGCTCCGAAAACTCCAGCGGGTCTTCTCCCCCTGTTTTTACCGTCACAAGGGCGTTTGGCTCAAAGGTAAGGTCGGTTTTGAGCGCAACTATAAGCTCCGACTGCACAATGCCCTTTATCGGCATATTTTCTGCCGTCCTTATAAGCCTTGCGGACTGTATCCTGTCAGCCGTGATAACATTGCCGCCGATGGTTATAACAGGCGGTCTAAAGACCGTCCTCAGGCACAAAAGCCGCATGGAGCTTTACCTGAGCCGTCCAGAACTTTTCTCCCCTGTAAACACGGTCAAGGGAAAGCGAAAAGCCCGAGCACTGAAATTCCCCTGTTTTCTCCGTGGGAGCAGAATATGATACGCTGCATTTCTCCCCCGAAAGAGCCGCCGACAGCGCCGCCGCAGATGTATCGTCCACATCCGAAAGCTCAGCGGATATATCCACCTCATAGCCTGTCCTTTCCCTGACCTTTGCGCCGTAAATGTTCACAAACTCGCCGCCGTTGTCATACACTGACGATACGGAAATGCTGTACTTGTTTTCGGTGATGAACCTGCTCACATCGGTGCTGCCTATTTTCAGATATATTCCCATAGCCCCTCCTTACATCGAAAGCGTAACATCTATAACGTGCCCGAACAGCTCGCCGTCCGATACTGAGATATCCGTAACACTCATGCCGCATATCATAGGCTCCTGACCGTGCCCCGCATATACACAGCGGAGCTTTGAGCCGTTTTCCGCAGCCTTGACCACCGCTTTCTGCACTGCATTTTCCGAGCAGGCAGCAAATTTTATGCGAACCTTCAGGAAATCCGATACCGCCCGACTGCTCCACCCGTCAACAAAAGTGATGAGCTTTGTTTTTCGTGAAAGGTCGGCGCTTATGCCGTAAACCTTTTCCCTTACCGCCGTAAAATCCGAATATTCGGCGGTCTGCCCCTCAGAAAGGTCAATGCCGAAAACAAAGTCCTCCCCCGCAGAAAATCCGCCGCCTGTCAGTGCCATAGCCTGTCCGACCGTCATTCCCATTCCTCCCCTGCAATAATAATTATCTCTCTTTCAAAGCGGAAGCTCCCGTTAAAGTAAAGCACCCCCGGCGACGGCGCAGATATCCTGTAAATTCCGTCTCCACGATATCCGCAAAGCACATCTGCCGCCGTGTCAAGAGCTTCAAGAGCGGCTTTCCTGTCATCGCCTGCGGAGCAAAGCACCCCACGCATCTCGCAGAGCTGTCCCGCCGCCATTTTCTGCGCCTTGCCGCTTTTAAGCTCAAAGGAAAGCCCCTTGCCCGCCGCCGAGCCGCATACCGCTCCGCTCGCGGCGCATATTGCCGAAATTATAGTTTCTGTTTTCACACAGCCCCTCCAAGTCCCACTTCAAGATGATGAAGCTCATCGCCGCCGTAAAAATATTTCACCGAGGTTATCTCATATTCTGTGCCGTTGAAAACAACAGTGCCGATAAAATCTTCCCCCATGAACTCAGCGTCCTCCGGGGAGCTGTTGCGGCAGTCAAAATAAAGCACACCGCACTTTTTCACATTCCTGCTGTGAATATCCCTATGAGCCTTGCCGTAAACGCATATCCGCACATTGGAAAGCACCGTCTGCGAAATAAGCTTTCGCTCCCCGAACGCAACCTCCTCAGAGTAGTTTTTCAGCACGCAGGAATGTATGAGCACCTCTTTTGGAATAGGATACATCTTACACCTCCATTCCCCTGTAAAAAAGCCCCGCACTGTCAAGCACAGCCTCCGCCTCGCCGCAGAGAGGTGCGGAAAATCTGTCTCCCCGAGAGCCGCCGCTCACAGAAAAGCTGCCTATCTTCACCGAGGAATATCCCCCGCAGTCCTCTGCCCTGTCAAGGAAATCCGCCTGAACGCATACTGCAGTCCTGAAAGCTTCATCGGCTTCCGATACATCGACCACACACCCTCTCACGACCCTCTCCGCACTTGCAAGCAGCGGAGAAATTTCGCTTTCATCGCCCTTTCCCCCGTAAATATCCCTGTAATACGCAAAATCTACCGCCATAAACACTCCTTTCCAAGGGAGCATAAGCCCCCTTGATGTTTCGATATAAACTAATTGCTAAGCCAAAATTCAGCAAACTGATTTGCAAATCAAAGTTACCGAGCCACGAATAAAATATTTCTCACATAACCTCCCAATGGGCGGCTGCGGTGACACGCCGCAATCTCTGTACAAGTCTTTTGCAAACTGCAGTTACCGAGCCGCAAATGAAATATCCCCCACACAACCTCCCCACGGGCGGCTGCGGCGACACGCCGCTTAGGTGGTGGAGTAGTGGCAGTAAATGCCCGCAGCCTTGGAGGGATAAACACTGCACAGACCATAGCTGCGATAGCCGTATTTCCAGCTGTCCGCATCGGGATTTGCCGCAGGGGAAATGATCTTGGGCACAGCGTGCTTGGTGAACTGGAGCACCGCTCCCTTGTGAACTATCATAAAGTTGATGTTCTTGCCATCAGTGTCCTTGGCATAGCCGCCGTCAGTCTCCCCCGATGTGGTGCCGTCATTGAGCTTTATCTTGGTGTAAAATCTGGACTGGGGAACAGTCACTATCTTGTCAAAGGAAGCAAGCACCGCACGGGATTTTGTGGTGTCCATGTCGTCGATAAGTCCTTTCAGCACAGGAGTGATGAACAGCACTCTGTCCTCGGAGGGAACCTCCGCCGCATCAAGAGCAGATACCGCAGTTCTCACCGCAGCCACAGCGTCCGCACCTGTGGAAAGCGCCGCAGATGCGGAGCCGATGCCCGTTGTGCCCGCAAAGGAAGCAAAGCGGAAGGCATCAAGCTCAGGCACAGCCTTTGTGCGCACAAACTCCCCCGCAAGGGAACCGAAAGCAATGCTCTGGCTCTCCTCGTTGTCCATAGCATCAACGCTGAACATACGTCCTCTCTCGTAGTTGAACTGAACAGTCTGCCACGAAAGGGAAACATCGCCAGCCACATATCCGCTTGAACGGGAGTAGTCTGCAAGTCCGTCCATGGTGAGCTTGGGAATAACTATCTCGTTGGCATTTGCCCCCTCTCTTGCAAGGGAAGCGTCCGACTCAAGAACAGCTGTTCTCGCATTTTCCTTGTACGCCTCATCAAGAAGCGCAGCGTATTTCTTAGCAAGTGTAATTGTGTTAGCCATAATTTTTACCTTTCCTTTCAAATTTCATTTTGATTTGTCAGTGAATTACTTAAGTCCGAAAGCCCTGCGCAGTACATCATCACCGTTCCCTTCCCTGCGTGACCTTACTCCCGTGGATATCTTCTGACCCGAGCCGCCGAATTTAGATATCCTGCCGAATATATCTCTCGCCGCCTCTTCAAAGCTCACTCCCCCCACAGCACGGGCGGAAGCCGCACAGATAATGTCCTCCGTCAGCTCACGGGGAATGCCCTCCCTCTCGCAGAAAAGTTGATTGCGAAGCTTTGCATTTTCAGCCGTCAGAGCCGCCACCTGCTCTTCAAGGGCATGGATATCAGCTGCGTTAGCAACGTCAGCAACGTCAACATCTCCATTGCCCTCATCGGGAGAGATATCCCCACCCATATCTGTAATTTCATTTACAGACTTCTCGTTTTCTTCATTCATACCTTTTCCTCCTTTTTGATCATTTCTATCTCAGCCAGTGCGTCCTCCTCCGAGCAGTCCAGCACAGCCATGACCGCCGAAAGCCTGCTTTTAAGCCCCGCCGACACAAGCCTTACGTTCTGGTCGATTATCTCGCCCTTATCCACCGTCTGCCTGTCGGAGAAAGCCACCCTGACGGAAATATCACCCTTTGGTATCTCGCCGCACAGCATACCGCATCGGATAATGCTCTTCACCGTGCTTTCGATAAGCTCCGCCGCAAGGCACCTGTTCTGCTGCATTGTGATCTCCGTGCGTGTCTCCATGCTCTTGACCTCAGCCGCCGTTTTAAGTCCGCCCGATGTGCTGAACGAAAGCGTTCCCGATGAAAGCCCCGTCTGGAAGCAGAGAATATCAAGCAGCGCATTTATAGCGTCAACGTGCTCCGAAACTCTCAGCTCGCAGGTGTTGTCGGATATTTTCAGGTCCTTTTCCTCGTCGCATTTAAGCGCCTGATACACTTCATCGTCCGTGTCGAAATACCTGCTTATCCTGCCCGTGTCGGGGTCAACCACCGTCCTGATGCAAGATGATGGCACGATTATCCTCTTGCGTCCCAGCACAAACTCCCGTGAGAAGCTGTCAAAAGCGATGTCGAGAGCTTTCAGAGTGTCGGTGCAGTTTGCAAAGCAGCTCAGCCCAAGCATGGTCTCATCTGAAAGATTGTTCGCCCCCGCAGGTCGGAAGTACCCGAAAAGCGGCTCGCAGATGTCATACTCCGAATGTTCCGAAAGCCCATCAAACATCGTCTCCACAGGTATCTGCTCCCCAAGATATCCGTCACGGGAGGAAAACAGCGCCCTGTCCGTGAAAATGCCGCTGCCGTCTGCGCCCTGCCGCTCAAAAAGAGTAAACGCCTCGCCGCCTTTGTAAAATCTGCTGCGAAATATGCCCTCCTTTATGCTGCCGCAGAAGCCGCCCACAGGAATAAAGCTGTCCGCCGATATGTAGTCGATGCCAATGTCCCCGTCAATGAAAACCTTGAGCGCACCTCCGCCCAGCGCATAAGCACGGCTGAAAAACGAGGGCATATTTTCCCAGAAGCCGTTGTCCTGGAGCACCCTTTCAACTAGCTCCTGCTGGCGGTGGTCGGCGCAGTAAATATCCGCCTGACTGCTGAACGTAAGCGCCGCCAGACTGTCGCACAGCACCTTTGCGCCGCCAAGCATGCTCATACGCCGCTCGCCCTTGCCGTAAAGCCCCGAGCGCTTCACATACGCCCAAGGCGGCTCACCCTTGTAAATATCGGCGCAGGCAGCTATCACCGTGCGGTAATATTCCTCTTCGTGGGGGATTTTCGCCTGGGGGAACGCCCTCTGCGCCTCCGAAATTATGCCCAATCATATCATTCCTTTCTATCTCATAACATCAAGGATATCCTTCATTCTCCGCTCCGTGGAATACTCCTGAGCGTCAAGGCTGTCAATGTTCACACTGCCGTCGTCCAGCCGCCTGTCAAGGCTTCCGCCCTCCCACACCGCCTGAGAAAATGCGGCAATAGTGTTCTTGCACTGTGCAAGGATTTTGTAGCGGCCGTCGCTTAAAACAGCATTGTAAAACCTTATTCTCTGGCTTATCTCGCCCTTTCGGGCGTTGTGTATCTCCACAGGCAGCCTTTCACGTATCGCAGCATTCTGCAGTCCTCTTATAAGCACCTGCTCCGCACTGTCGCAGTAAATATCCCTGAGCATGGGATATTTTTTCCTGACCCTTTTAACAAAATCCGCAAAATCCCGCTCCAGCTCCGCAGGGGACATTATCCCCTTTCGGTAATACTCCTCCAGAGTGTATATCTGCCTGTACCCCGCCGTGTAGCCCGTCACGTTGAACGCCGTGGCAGAGCCGTTTCCGCCGAAATCCACACCCATATCCGCCATGATGATGTTCTTTGCCATTTTGCAGATGAATTTCTCAGGGCAGTCCGCAAACTGCCTGTAAATGACCCCCTCAGCATTTTTCCACAGCCCCAGGATAAAGCGGTCGTAATAAACCGTCCCCGCATATTCCCTTTTCAGTGCCTGAGCAAATCCCTTGGGCAGAGCCGGATTATCGTCAATAGTGAAGCCCGATACCCTTACGCTGCCGCCCGGCACCCCTTTGTCAAGGAATTTCTTGAACCAGTGGGAGGGAGACGCAGGATTGCAGCTGCCGTCAAAAACCGAAGTCTCCCTGTCCAGCCTTGAACCTATCATTCTGAAAACGCCCTCGCTCCATGTGGTTATCTCATCGCCGTAGCAGTAGGAAAGGCTTGACCCCTGGAGCTTGTCCGCATTGCCGCTGCGCCCCGCACCGATAACAAAGCAGTCCCTGCCGAAAAGCCGCACATATCCGCCGCCCTTGACACGCCCCACAAGCTTCTCGCCGTATATCCCACGCATGGGCGAAAGGATATTCCGCTCAACGCTTGCCACCGTGTTGCCCACTATGGCGATCCCGCCCCGAGGGTCGCTGATAAATATTCGCTGGGGAATGCGGTAGTAGTCAAGATACGTTTTTCCCGACCGCACTGCCCCCACCGAGATGTTCCAGCGGCAAGGCTCCCTTATGGTAACGCTCAGCACGCTTTTCTGTTTTTCAGTCAGTCCCAAAGCCGTCCTCCCCGAAAAATTTTTTCAGATTTTCCACCGCTTCCTCCTCAGAGATATCGCCGCCGAACACGCCATAGATCTTGCCCAGAAGCTCCAGCGCACGGAGCTTGTCATAAAGCTTCACCTCAATGCCCTTTGTGCCTGCCTTTATGGAAGCCACAGCCTTTGCCGACTGCCTGTTGAGCAGAGCCGTGTCCGTCACCGTCATGACCTGTCCCCTTTCGGGCAGCGTTTCAAGGGAAACGAACTTGGTGAAGTCGGAAAAAGCCACAGCCGCAATCTCCCCGATTATTTTGTCCTTTGATATTTTCCTCAACAGCGCCCTCCTTTCTTGTTGCACTACGCAAATAAGAACTTAAAAATAATTTTCCCATATGTACTCCCTGAGCAAATGTCCGTACTCCGCAAGGAAATCCCTTATGATATTGTCACGCACATTTTCAACAAGCTCTTCAATAAAGCAGTCCAGACACATTCCGAAGCGCTCGCACTCCTCACGCTCCGTACTTTCCTCACACACAGGGCAGTACAAAACCTTTTCCATACGCCTCACCTCCTTATAATTTAGCACTATGCAATTTTAAACTTGCAGTTCTTATTTGCATCTCGCAAAATTATAATACCACACTATCCTGCGATTGTCAATAGCATTGCGCAAAATTCCTGCTGTTTTTTGCAGATTTGTGGAATATATGCAAAAAATGCTGGTACACTTATTGCATTATGCAATTATATTCTAAGCAAAACAAAAAAAGCCGAGCTTCCGCCCGACTTTTTTATACTAATCCCCAATAAAACTATAGACAAAAAATCATCGCATGATCCATATACGCAAGATCATGCTTGATTTTTTGTATAGCTTTTAATTGGAGCTTAGTATTAACTTCTTTTTCTGATAATGGTATGGCAGGGAAAATCAATTCCCGTTGTGTTGGGCATGGAAAACTTCATCGCCGCATGGCAGGTGTTTTCGACCTGATTGCCTTCAGCGTCGGTTATCTCGATTACCGTGTATTCCACAGGTCTGCACGAGGGAGCAAGTATCTCCAGCTTGTCGCCCAGCAGGAACTTGTTTCTCTGCTCCGCATATATGCGGCCGTTTTCGCACTTATCCACCACAGCGCACACATCATAGGAGCGGATATATCCGCTGTCCTCATAATACTGTCTGCACTCTGAGGGGTGTCCGAAGAAAAATCCTGTGCAGTAGTCACGGTGGCTCACCTTGAATACCTCGTCCCTGATGTAATCGGGGAGCTTGTAGTCATCGGGATGCTCTTTGTACCAGTCAACCGCCATTCTGTAAGCATTTGTTATCACCGAAACATAGTAGGCGGACTTTGCACGTCCCTCTATTTTCAGTGAGGTAACTCCCGCCTTTACCAGCTTGTCGATGTGGTCTATCATGCACATATCCTTGGAATTGAGAATGTAAGTGCCCTTTTCGTCCTCGAAAATTGGGAAATACTGTCCCTCTCGCTTTTCTTCCATGAGATGATATCCCCATCTGCACGGCTGAGCGCACTGACCCCTGTTTGCGTCACGGTTCACAAGGTAAGAGGAAAGCAGGCATCTGCCAGAGAATGACACGCACATAGCACCGTGAACGAATACCTCTATCTCCATATCCGCAGGGGATTTTGCACGTATCTCCGCCACTTCGTCAAGGCTCAGCTCACGGGCAAGCACCACACGCTTTGCGCCCATGTTGTAAAGCTCATTGGCAGTGACATAATTCACAATGCCCGTCTGAGTGGACATATGGATCTCCATATCGGGAGTGTATTTCTTTATCAGGGATAAAAGTCCCAGATCCGCAACGATGGCAGCGTCAACGCCAACCTCGTATGCGTATTTGATGAACCCCTCAAAATAAGGTATCTCATCATTTCTCGGCAGAGTGTTGCAGGTAAGATATACCTTAACGCCCCGTGCATGGCACTTTTCAACGGCACTTTTCAGCGCCGCTTCGTCAAAATTTTTCGGGCCTGCCCTCATGCCGAAGGAGGTGCCGCCCAGATAAACAGCGTCGGCACCGAAATCAACAGCGGCTTCAAGCCGTTCCATATCGCCCGCAGGCGCAAGAACTTCGGGAATGAACAAAGACATAATTTCAACCTTTCAAGTTATTCATCGGAATCTGCCACAAGATGAGCCTTTACAAGATTTGCCTCATGCTCATCAAGAGTGGTGGCAAAGAAGAACTCGCCTGTGTCAAGGTCGGAGCAGAAATAGTAGTAGCCCGTCTCTCTGGGATAAAGCACAGCCTGGATAGCCTCGATGCCCGGGTTGCAGATAGCTCCGGGAGGCAGTCCGCCGCCCTTGTAAGTGTCGTAAGCGTCACACATGGACTGGGAATATATCTCCAGATTGGGCTTGATGACCTCTTCCACATAGTTTGTGGTTGGGTCGGACTGGAGCAGCGGGAACTGGTCGGGATTATTAAGTCTGTTGTGGAAAACAGAGGAAACAAGCTTCATATCAATAGAGCTGGAAGCCTCCGCCTGAACTATGGAAGCAAGGGTGATGGTCTCGTCAAGCGTCATGCCCAGATCCTCCATACGTCCGTACATATCGGGAGTTACCTTGTATTCAAAGTTCTTGCAGACCTTTTTCGCCACGTTCTTGGGATCCTCTTCAAGATAGAACTGGTAGGTGTCGGGGAAGAAATAGCCCTCCATCTTGTAGAACTTTTTGGAGCTGGATCTTACCTGCTTTTCAAAATCAAAGCCAAAGGTTGTGGAGTTGAACACACGGATAAATTCGTCCGCATCGCAGACACCTGCGTCCTCCAGCTTTTGGGCAGCGTCAATTAGCCTTATGCCCTCGGGGAACGTGATGTTCACAAACTCTCTGGGGTTGATAGCGTCCTTCTGCAGCGCCTCGATGATGTCGCCGTAGGTCATGTTGGGGTTGAGCTTGTGGCTGCCCGCTATGTAAGTGCCGTCCGCACCCTTGAGCTTGGAATATATGCGGAAGATAACAGGTCTTTCAATGATGCCCTCGCTCTGCAGAATGTTCGCAATAGCTTCCGTGCCTGAGTTTTCGGGTATCTCAACGGAAAATTCCGTGTCGGAACGGCCCATTCCAAGTATCTCGGAGGAAACAGTGATGACCGCCACCGCACCCAGTACCGCCAGCGAAATTACCAGCGTTACCATGATAAGCGCAAAAATAAGCCTGCCGTGGGTCTTTTTCTTACGCTTGTCCTTTCTGCGCTTTTCCTTTATTTCAAGGCGTTCAGCCTCAGCTTCTTCGTCCTCTTCACCGTCGCCCTCTTCGTCGTCATATATATCCTCATCATCTTCCGCCACGCTGTCGTCTGTCTCATTGTCAGGGGCAGATTTATTGTCAGCTGATGTATCAGCAACTGATGTATCGGCCGCTGATGTATCAGCACTTGACCTGTCAGCAACTTCGGAAGTCTTTTCGGTTTCCTTATCTTCTTCGGGAGTATCGGCAAATTCTGTAACATTGTCCTTTTTTTCGTCCATTTATCATCTTCCTTTCTTCCCGTCTGTTTTATCAGTCCTGCCCTGTTCAGTTTTGCTCTGATCGGAGCATTTTCTCAGATATTTTTCAGTAGCCAGCATATCCGCACAGACATCGAACCTGCCGTGGATAAGCTCGTTGCATGTGCATGAGCAGTAGCACAGCCCCATTTTTACAAGCCTTGGGTGAGCGGAAAGAAACCTGTCATAATATCCCTTACCGTAGCCCAGTCTGTAGCCCTTCATATCAAAGGAAAGCCCGGGGACAATGCACAAAGCCTTTTCAAAGGCATATGCCTTTACGCACTTTTCGGGAGCAGGCTCCAGCACGCCGAAGGTGCCTTTTTCCAGGTCGTCCATGCTTTTGATGAAGTAAAATTCCATGTCCCTTGTGCCGTCAATGCAGCGTGGAACAGCTACACGCTTTTTGTCAGCAAAAGCCTGTTCTATGATCGCCATAGTATCCACTTCAATGGCAGTGGAAACGTAGGTGAGTACAATGTCCGTGTCCCTGTACGCTCCCGATGATACCACGCGCTCAAATATTTTTCTGTCCTTGTCCGCCTTGACCTCGGCGGACATTCCTGTCCTCAGCTGTTTGCATTTGCTGCGCAGTTCGTTTTTGTATTCACGTATGTCCCCCACAGGAGCCGTTACTTTTTCCATATGATATCCCCCGCCAGTTTTTCTGCGGCATTCACGCCGATAAGTGCGCTGATAAGCTCATAGGAAAATTCCAGAGCAGCGCCCGCACCTCTTGCGGTGATAATGTTGCCGTCCCTTACGGCGGGAACACTGAGCACCTTCGCACCTGTAAGAGCGCTCTCAAAGCCGGGGTAGCAAACAACCTTTTTACCGTTAAGAACACCTATGGAGCCAAGCACCGAGGGAGCAGCGCAGATAGCGCCCATAAATATCTTGTTGTTGGTGCAGTATGCGATGATCTGAGCAAGCTTTTTGCTGGCAGCAAGGTTCTTTGTGCCCGGCATTCCGCCCGGGAGAACTATCATCTCCAGACCGCCCACACCGGCCTCGTCAATGGTGATATCGCACTCAACGGGAATGTTGTGTGCGCCTCTTACCACTTTGCCCGTAACGCCTACAGTAATCACTTCCTTACCGCAGCGTCTGAGCATATCAATAGGGGTTATAGCTTCTGTCTCTTCAAAGCCTTCAGCAAGAAATACATATATCATGATCCATTATCCTTTCATTTAAATATAACAGTGTGTTTTTCGATCATAAACGCAGGGTGATAGGAGCGCTTCGCCTTTCTCAGCCCCTCGATGCCCAGATCTTCCTCACGGTTGATGTAGGAAAATCCCTCCGATGCGGAACGGGCAAACAAATAGTTTATTGCGGGATATGCTCCCTCAACGGAAGCCTCTGCCTTTTCGATGTGAACGCCCAGTGTGTCCGAGTTTATCCGCTCGCCGATGGTAAAGGCAGCCACATTTCCGCCGACCCTCAGCACGCCGCCCGAAAGCCCCAGCGCATGGAAATTCTCAAAATAGGTGTTTATGGCAAACTGCTCGCAGACCTTCGACCTGTCATCGTAAGCGTCGCTGCGGTTGTATGTGCCCACAGCATAGGTGATGCAGTCGTCAAAGTCCTTTTCTGTCAGCGGTTCGTAGGAATATTCACCGTCCAGCAGCTTTTTCAGATGATTTCGCTTGCCGTGGTATTTCTTTCCTTTAAGCTCCGCAAGGTCGGAAGCGTTGTAAACATAGTCCCAGTCGCCCTCGTCGCAGATTATCTCATAGCTGCCCTCGGGGAAATTTTCTTTGAACACAGGGAACAGGTCGGGAGTTACCGAATCTATCACAAGAGGAGAACCGTTTGCCTCCGCAAACCTCTTCATCTCCCCCAGCACCTCGGCATAATCGCCGCCGCCCGCAGGGAACGTGAAATATATGCCGCCGTCAAATGAGCATGAAATGTAAAAGTCCTTAAATCTTGTTATCCTTGTGTCGTGCATTCTCCGCCACGCCATGTTGTTTGCAAAGCAGTATTCGCAGCCCCGAAAGTCGGATATTTTCAGCAAACTGTCTATCCACGGCTTGTCGGAAAGCTCAATAACCTTAAATTCAAGCATCTGAACCGATAACCTCGCCAATAATATTGAGGAGCATCTGAGTGACTTCCTCCTGAGAATAAATATGTCCGTCCTCACCGCAGCAGCTTATAACGTCCCAGCCGCATTTTTTTGCAGCGTAAAGAGCACTTTTGCGGCAGGCAGTCATGTAAGCAATGTTGCTCTCGTGGATATCCTTCTTTGACTCATCGCCGTGATAGCGCTCCGAAAGGCGCTTCTGAGAAAGCTCCACGGGGATATCAAGGATAATAGTCCTGTCAGGACGGGGAAGCCCCAGCTTGTCATACTCATAGTCCTCCAGCCATTCAAGAAAGCCGTCCCATTCATTTTCGGGCAGCTTTGACATCTGGTGGATAGCGTTGGAGCAGACATATCTGCTGGCAAGGATAAGGTCGCCGTTCAGATAATTTTTCTCCCAGCAAAGCTTGTAGCTGGCATATCTGTCGGCAGCGTAGAAAGTAGAAGCGGCATAAGCATTAACGTCCGCAGCGTTCTTGGAAAAATCACCTCTCAAGTACATTTTAACAAGTGTGGCGGAGGGCATATCATAATCGGGGAAGCTGATGCCCTTAACGCTGAGCTTGGGGGAAAGGATCCCCAGCAGGCGGTCAAACTGAGTAGATTTGCCGCTGCCGTCCAGCCCGTCGATAACGATAAGCCTGCCGTGTGTGTTGTGATCCATTATAAAAGCATCCTTTACTAAATAAGCGATAATAACATAAAGGTATTATATCACATTTTTCGGATAAGTACAACACATTCGGACAATTTTCTCACGGAATTTCGGAAGCATGAGCTAAGGAAAAATCAGCAGCGCCAAAAAGGCGTAGGTACGAACAAATCAACATTTCCATTTTATAAATTCTCACCAAACGCTCTCCCCTCATAAATCATTGACGTAATGCCAACAATATGTTATAATCAAAGCACTGAACATTGAAAGGACAGAGTAAAATGGCTGTTTATTATATCCTGATGGCGCTTATACTGGGACTGGCTTATCCCATGTGCATAAGAAAGCCGTCAAAAAAGAAAAATATCATCTACATCGCCGTGGTTTTCGGATATATGTTCGTTATGTCCTCGCTGAGATACGGGCTGGGAAACGACTACTTCAACTACCGCACATATCTCCATAACGTTATGGATAACGGACTTTCCGTAATTGATACTGTCCGCACCACAGGCATAGAACCCGGGTATGTGCTGCTGCTGAAGCTTACGGGTCTGCTGGGCGGAGACTACCTTATCCTCAACACCCTTACCGCCCTGCTCATACTGGTGCCAACCGCATATATCATCATAAAATACAGCAAAATGCCATGGATATCCGCATGGCTGTACCTGACCGTAACATTCTTCTATAACTCACTGAATTTTACCAGACAAAGCCTTTCCGTGGCGGTCATATTCCTGGGGTGGCGGTTCTTCCGTGACCGAAAGCATATCCCCGCTGTGCTGATAATACTTGCGGCGGCAATGTTCCATGTGTCGGCGCTGATATTGCTTCCCGTGTATTTCCTGTCGCTCATAAAGCCTTCCGCCAAAAGCCTCGGCATAATCGGCGGAGCGGGCGTGCTGGCGTTTATCTTTTCAAGGCAGATACTTTCCTTTGTCACCACCTATATCCTGCCCCGATACGCAAAATACATGGACACCATCTACCTGAGAGTGGGTCTGTCATGGGTGTTCCTGCTTATCCCGGCACTGATGATGATACTCACCCTCGCCGCATATTTCACAGGCTGGAAGGACAAGGCTCCCGAAGCGCAGATGCTTGCAAATTTCAGCTTCTATAACTTCTTTATCTGGCTTTTTATCGTGAAGCATTTCATCATCGAGCGCTTTACAATGCCCATATACATCTTTATCCTGCTGGCGATCCCCGAAATCCTGGACTGCTGGAAGAGCTGCCGACTTGCACCCGATAAGAAAGTGAGCGGCATAAAGGACACGATCTACACGCTCAGCAAGGGCGGAAAGCGCATCGCTCCTGCAGCAGCGGCACTGGTGATAGTATCCACGCTTGCCTATAATCAGTTCTGCGTTGGCGAGGGCGTTCACGGCGTCTTCCCATACAGGTCGATCTTTGTGCCCGTAAGCGGACTTACCGACAAAATGCTGGAGACCGATTACCGTGCGCTTTACAACAACGCCGACTTTATGCAGTTTCTGGGGCTTGCTAACAAAGGCAATTACACAATAGTCGCCAGCGTCAACGGCGATACAGGCGATATGCTGGAATTTCAGTACAGGCATCTGCTGAAAAAGCTGGGCTTTGAAACTGATTTCCGCACCCTTGACGGAAAGAGCTACATCGGCGTGGTCAGCGGAGGAAAAGCAGTTTTCGAGAAAACAGGCGATGAACAGCTTACCGAAAATCTCAGCCTTTACGGAGGAAAAATATCCGTCACCATAACCAGCGGCGGAGCTGTCACAGGTCAGCCTGTGGCAAGGATAATCGCAGACGGAAAGGAATATGCCCCCAACGGCAGCGGCATAAACTTTGCGGTGTTTGACAACAAGCTTCAGAAGATAGTGGCGGCGCAGTCCTATGATACATCGGTATATACCTACACTTACAAGGGCACTGACGCTTTTTATGGGGAGATACTGATAGAGGAGTAAGGAAAATATGTGCCATAGTGGCACAGGAGAATGTCGGCTTGCAAAGGGATTTTGCAGATAAACATTTTTTACCACTGAGGCTACAGCGCCCAAATGGCCCTGCCCTCAGCGGACTTTCTAAACTCTTTACCTCGCTTTTTCTTTTTTCCCTTTGTGGTCGTTTTTAGTCTGATTTTGTCTTATGACTTTTCTATTTTTACCAACATCTTCTTATACTAAGCACCAATTAAAAACTATACAAAAAATTGAGCATAATCTTGCGTATATGGATTATGCGATGATTTTTTGTCTATAGTTTTATTGGTGATTAGTATTATTGACTGCTTTAGAAAAATCCCATATAATTATTATCGGAAGGAAGGATATGCTTGAATAAAAAAATAACAGCTGCTGTGCTTGCGGCAGCCATGCTCACCGCCTGCGCTGCAAAGGACGAAGCCGTTCCCGCAGCAAATTACATTGCGGTCTATGAGGAAGCTACTCAGCCTACCGAAGCTTCCGAGGTCTCCGAAACCATTCCCGAGATCGAGATAACTCCTCTGACCCCAGAAAACGGCTTCACATATCTGCAAAACACTCTTTTTATCGGCGACGGCGTTTGCAGCATCATATCCGAAAGCGGACTTCTTCCCGAAGAACAGGTGATATCCTTTGACGGTGCCTTTGCGGACGGGCTTCCCGATCTGTCGGAACAGCTCTCATCGCCAAAGCCTTACATATATCTTTGGTTCGGCGACAAGTCTGTTGCCGATGAAAAAACTCCCGAGGAATACGGCGCTGCCATTCTGGCGCTGGCGGAAAATATCCGCACTGTATGCCCCGAAAGCATGGTGCTTGCCATGAGCTATCCCCCTTTGCCTGAGGAATACGGCAGCAAATCGGACGAGCTGAACGAAATGCTTCATATGTACATACGCTCCACTCCCGATGAATATGTTATCTACCGCAATTTTTCCTATGCTGCCGAAAATGCGGACGGATATCTTGCTCCCGAATACGGCACGGAAGAGATAAACGCTGCGGGAATTTCCGCCATGCTGAACGCTGTTGAGCATGACCGTTTTTACAGCGATATGACCTCTGACAGCGACGGAAAATACGAGGATATAACCGCTTCACGCCCCGAATACACCGTCACTGACGGCAAGGTGGCATATCTCACCTTTGATGACGGCCCCTCAAAATATACTCCGCAGATACTTGATATCCTCCGTGAAAATGACATTAAGGCGACGTTTTTTATCACCGGATGGTGCATTGACGGCAAAGAGCACATCTTAAAGCAGGTGGCAGATGAAGGCCACACCATCGCACTCCACAGCTATTCCCATGATTATGACAAGATATACGCCTCGAGACGTGCATGGCTGGATGATTTTGCCAAGGTTTACGGCAAGGTATATGCGGTAACGGGGCAGAAGCCGTGGGCATTCCGCTTCCCGGGCGGAAGCTATAATTCCTACAACCGTGACACCGCCGACGGCATAATTGCCGAGATGCAGAAGCGTGGCTTTGCCTATTACGACTGGAACGCAGCCACTGCCGATGCTTCAAGCTCCGCCACCTATGACAGCTGCATGGATTATCTGCAAAACAGCATTGATTCCGACCATGAGGTTGTTCTTATGCACGATTCGCTGGAGCTGACGCCTCAGTATCTTCAGGACGTTATTGACTACATCAAAGGCGAGGGATATTCTTTCGAGACCATTGATACAGCCGATGAAGTACATTTTTGATTTTTATATTGGTACAAGCCATTGTCTGAAAAATCGGCAATGGCTTGTGTTTTTTATTATGGGCTGAAAAAGGAGTAAAAAAGCGGTTTGTTTGTATTGAGTATATGCTTATCAAAATTAAAAAGTTAATTTGTCCGTGCCTGCGCCTTACGGCGGAAACCAAATTCGACGTTCCTGACGGAACATCTCTTGGTTTCAAGCCGCCTGCATGATATAGTTTTAAGATGATTTGAGAAGTTAAGTTTATATGCAAGGTTTTGAATTCACTGTGCAGGCGGCTTTAGGACTTTTAAATTTGTCGGCTGTTGTTTTAAGTGCTTTTGCCGTCGGCAAAAAGATTTCGCTGCTTGCGAGCAGCGACCAGAAGGCTCTGCCCTCCTGTGGACTTCCTAAACCCTTTACCTTGTTCTTATTTGTGCTGACCCCTTCTTTTGTCTTTCGCTCTCTTATATGTAAAAAGCCATTGTCCGTTTTTGGGCAATGGCTTTTATAATGCTTATATCATTCATCTTTTAAAGGCTGAGCCTTGATAAGCGCCTCAATATCGCTCTTTTCGGGCATTGCGGGAATAGCCCCCTGCTTTGATGCGCAAAGCGCTCCGCAGGCGTTGGAGAACATCGCCATTTCCTTTATATCGTCGCTGTCAAGCTCTTCAATGCTCTTTCCGGTTTCAAGGAACTTATAAAGGAACGCTCCGAAAAATCCGTCTCCCGAGCCAAGTGTATCGACCGTCTTTGTCTTATATGCGGGGAATCTGTTTATTCCCTTTGGCGTTGCGATTATGCAGCCCTTTGCTCCCTGTGTTACGCATATTATCTTAACACCCATCTGCAAAAGCTTTGCCACTCCCGGGATAAGCGCTCCGCTGTCGCTGAGCAGCTGAAGCTCCAGCTCCGACACCTTTACTATATCCGCATACTGGGCTGCGCTGCGCATAGTGCGTATGGCAGATTCCTTATTTTCCCAGAGGTGCGGTCTCCAGTTGGGGTCATAGGTAACTATTTTTTCCTGCATCTTTGCATATTCCACTGCGTTGACCGTAGCCGTTCTTGAAGGCTCATCTGTAAGTGAAAGGGAGCCGAAATGGAATATCCTGCAGCTGTCGATAAGCTGCCTGTTCACCTCGCCGTACCGCAGATTAAGGTCTGCGCTGGTCTGGCTGCTGCGGTAGAAAACAAAGTCACGGTCGCCGTCGGCGCTGTTGCGCACAAATGCAAGTGTAGTGGAATAGTTCGGGTCAAGGATAAGTCCGCTTGTATCCACCTTGTGCCTTGTAAGCACTTCTTTAAGGTAAAAGCCGAACATATCACGGCCTATTTTTCCTATAAATCCCGTCTTTGCGCCCAGCTTTGCAGCCATGCACATAACGTTTGCAGGCGCACCGCCTGCGTTCTGCTTGTAAAAAGTGTCCCCGTTCTCGCCGCTGACATAAGTAAAATCCACCAGCAGCTCTCCTATACTAACAATATCAGGCATAATTACCTCCCATTATCCGAGCATATATTCATCATTCTTTTTTACTAATTATATCACCTGTCGCTGCCGTATTTTAACAAAATTTGTTGCCTGATTACTAATTATCTGTTAAGATGAATAAGACAAAATTTCCAAGGAAAAATATAGGTATATTATCTCTTTGGAGGACGGCAGAATGAAGATACCCAATACCTATGAATTTGAAAATGTTCCCATAGAAAAAAGCCTTGACGCTAACCTTGAAAATATTAAAAGGATACTCGGCAATACCGCCGACCTGCTCATAAGCCCCATAACCGTTTCGGGCGTGCGTGCGGCGGTCATATGCTTTGAGGGAATGGTCTCGGGCTTCAACACGGCTCAGGTGGTGGTAAAGCCCCTGATGAGGGTAGATATCCCCGACTGCACCTCCGAAAAGCTTTACAGCCATGTAAAAGAGAATATGATACTCTCCGTTGACACCACGGAAACGGACAAATACGGCGATGTTATCCGCACCGTGATGAGCGGCTTTGTTATCCTGCTCATAGACAATATCCCCTCGGCAATGTGCTTCGGCATACAGGGCTATTCGGTCAGAGGGATAGACGAGCCCTCCTCCGAGGGAAATATCATGGGCTCCCACGAGGGCTTTGTGGAAACGGTAAGAACAAATATGTCACTGGTGCGCAGGCGCATAAAATCCCCCGTCCTGCAGTTCAAGCTCTTCCCCATATCCCCCCGCAGCAAAACGGACGTTGTTGTGTGCTATATGGCAGACCGAGTGCCCAAAGCCCTTGTGGACAGCATTTGTCACAAGCTCAAAGATCTTGACCTTGAAACAATACTTGGCAGCGGATATGTCACTCCCTTTCTTGACAGCGGTGCGCCCTCGGTCTTTTCGGGGCTAAGCACCACCGAGCGCCCCGACGTGATGTGCGCCAAAATACTGGAGGGACGTGTGGGCGTGATGATAGAAGGCACGCCCTTTGCAATAGTTATCCCTGCCATGTTCACCGAAAATTTTCAGACACTTGATGACTATAACTTCCGCCCCTATTACGCCACATTCCTGCGATATATCAGGTATATCGCATTCTTTCTTGCTGTGTTCTTCCCCGGCATATACGTGGCAGCGGCGCTTTTTCACCCGGAGATGTTCAACAGCCGCCTGCTGATGAACCTTGCCGCCGCCGAGGAAGCCGCTCCCCTGAACCTTATGTGGGAAGCACTTATAACCCTGATATTCTACGAGATAATACGTGAAGCGGGAGTCCGCCTGCCCAAAAGCGTGGGCGGAGCAGTCTCCATAGTCGGCGGACTTATCATAGGCGATGCGGCAGTCTCCGCAGGCATAATCTCCAACCCCATGCTGCTGGTGTGCGCCATTTCCGTGACCGCCTCATTCGTTATCCCCTCCCTTGACCAGCAGGTAACAGTGTTCAGGCTGGCGGCAGTGGTGCTGGGGGGCTTTGCGGGACTGTACGGCATCGCTCTCCTGACCGCATTTTTGCTGGCAAACATCTGTGCCGCCGAAAATTACGGCCTGCCCGTAATGGCACCCGTCTCCCCCTTTACACGAAAAGCAATGGGCGATGTGGCAGTGCGCCTTGGCTTCAGGCGAATGGGCAAGCGTGGCTTTACCGTTGAAAAGCTGAACGGTGCGGATATAAGGTCCGCCGCAGAACGTGAAGAAAGCGGTGATAAACACAATGGATAACAGATATATCGGAGCAGGTCAGGCGGCGGTGATAATGGCAGCCCTTGGCGTTTTCGGACTGATAATATCCGATTTTACGGACACGGGAGCCATGCTCTCAAACGCCGTCTCGGCAGTCATTCTCATCGCCCTTGCCCTTATCCCGCTGGTGATACTCATAAAGGACGGCAGCGGAAGCGTACCGCAGATAGCTGTAATGCGTACAGGCTTTATCGGCAGGCTCATTTCCGTTCTCTACAGCATATTTTTCATTTCCGCAGCGGCGGATTTTATCGCAAAATACTCCGTTTTCGTCTCCGAAAGATATTTTGAAGCAAGCGCCGCAGTGTGCGCAGTTTTTCTCGGCTTAATATGCGGGTACATCTCCCACACAGGGGCGGAAACCGTCAGCCGAATGAGCACCGTCCTTATCTTCATGCTCATATTGACAGGCGCAGCATATGTAATAAGCGGCTTCGGTGATATCATCTCCTACGACTATGCAAAGATAGTTCCCGAAACCATATCCCTCTCAGGAGGACTTGAGGGCATATTCCCCGTCGCCGCAGCAGGAGCGGCAGCCCTGTGCATACTCAGCGGAGGGCTTGGCGAACGTACCCGGGCAGGCGTTTTCGGCGGAGCAGCGGCAATGCTCATCGCCCTTTCTCTGGTAATAATCGGCGTGTGGGCAGTGCTGGGCGACTTTGTTTTTGCCTCAGACTATCCCATGGCGGACGCAGTTATCTACGCCTCACGCCAAATGAGCTTCCGCCCCGACGGAGCATTTTTCATGCTCTGGACAATTATCGCCGCAGCGGTATCCTCCCTTATGTGCGCCTGCGCAGGCCATTCCCTTACCGCCGCCGTGCCAAAGTTCAGGTGGTGGGGCATACTGACGGCTGCCCTCGCCCTCATCGGCGCCGAAGCGGAGCTGTGGGGAATAAGCGTGGGAAGCATCTACCGCTCCCCCGTCTGCGCATTTATCCTTGTGGGAGCGATCCCCTTGGCGCTTATATTCATACCGGAAAAAAGGAGGAAAGCAAGGTGAAAAAGCTATTTTGCGCAGCCGCAGCACTGTTCATGGCGCTGACCATGACCTCATGCAGCGCAGTCCAGGTAAACGAAAGAATGTTCGTTCAGCTCATGGGCATATCGGAAACAGACGGACTTTACGAGCTGACCGTTCAGGTATATAACAGCACCGACAGCGAGGATTCAGACCCACAATACAAAGCGCTGAGCGGCAGCGGCAGGAGCATAAGCGAGGCAGCGGACATGATAATGCGAAACAGCGGCAGGCAACTTTTTTTCGGTCACTGCACCGCCATATACGCAAATGAAAGCATAATTCGTGACAGCGGCAAACTGAAAGCACTGGCAGGCGAGCGCATATCCGCAGGCTGCCCCGTTTTCTTCACTCATACCCCAAAGGAAGCCGTTTCAGCCGTAAGCGCCGACGAACTGTCAGGCATCGTCAACCATTACCAAAGCGAGGGTCTGGCGGAAAGAGCCGACCTTAAAACCGTCACCGCCGCGGCCAAAAACAATACCATCGCCATAATACCCATGTGGGACGATAAAATATGCGGCTCGGCAATAATCATGCCAAACAGCACATCGGAGCTGAATATATCCGAGACCGCCGCCCTTGACCTTATGCGCAGCGCAAAGGGCATACGCCTGAGCGTGCTGGGCGGCAGCATGACCCTCGGAGAAGCCGAAGGCTCCGTCTATTATCAAAGCAAGGAAAACGGCGGTGAATACGTCATAGATATGTCCCTCAAATGCCGTATAGACGAAACCGGCAGCTCTGCCAATGCCGAAGAATACGCCCATGAAGCGGAGCGGATTATCTCCCTTTCCTCGGAAGAGATATGCAGGCGTGGGCTAAGCGAGGGCTTTCTTTCCGTTATCCTCCCCCAAAGCCACACCTCCGAGGAAAACATCACCTTTGCGGTAAATGTAACGGCAGAGGTGTCATAGCATTCCGCATGAGCTTTCATAAGCAAAGCACACCTCTGCAATTTTTTTCAAAAAAGGCTTTACAAATCCTGCCCGATATGATATAATATTCATATTGCCGAGGTGTGGCTCAGTTTGGTAGAGCGCTTCGTTCGGGACGAAGAGGCCGTGGGTTCGAGTCCCGTCACCTCGACCAATAAAAACAGCCCCTTAAACCGCTATAATGCGTGGTTTAAGGGGCTGTTTATTTTTAATATTTGCTTGTATGCTTTGCTCAAAACAGTGCTTTTTTGCTCACTTTTTTGCAAAGATGGGTGTCAAAATGGGTGTCAAAATATATGCAGGTGTGTCTATTTTTTATTGTTGTACTATTTTACACCATTACGCATATCTTATTAGAAGAATTATCAATGCGATTGTACTTACTTGCATATACAAATGATGCTCTATCACGCTTATGCAATGTGATGTATAATACATTATAAATGTTATATAATAAGAGCAATCAGCTAATAGTATTATTCCCCTTGACAATTATTGTTTTTATGATATAATAAAAAAAATGATTGATTTATGGCAATATTTTTTTATGTGGTGAAAAATATGAATATTAAAGTACGCAATTTTGGAAAAATCTCATCTGCTAATATAGATGTGAGTAACTTTTCGATATTTGTAGGAGAAAATAATTCTGGTAAATCTTATTTAATGCAACTAATTTATGGCGTGATTTTTTCATTTTCAAATGACAAGAAATTTACTGAAGCATTACAAGATTTTGAAGAAATTAATATTTCAGAAAATCCTATAAGTATAGATTCCTCTGATAAAGGATTTCTGCTCAGCCTGCAAGATTGTATCAATATGTTTCTTTACAACAATAAGGATAGAATTATTAAAGAGATATTCCATACCAAAAAATTGAAGATTGAAGAATTGAGTATAGAATTAAATGATTTAATATTTAATTATACATTAAGCTATGAAGGCTTATCTCCAGTAGTTGAAAAAGATAACAGTCAACATTTTGAAACGTACAAAATCACAAGAAGTGATAGCAAAACACTGACAATAAGATTTTTTGAAAGTTATCCCAAGTCACTCATTGAGGGAACTATCAAGCAAGAACTTTTATCTTTTATTTTATCAGATAATATTGGAGTACAGATAAATAGCAATCGAAAAGCCGAAAATAATTCAATTATTTATTTGCCAGCATCCAGATCAGGTATTATGTTGTTATATGCTAATTATTTAGCAAATGATTTAAGAAATAATGAAACTACCAGCGACGTAGTATTTGCAGAAGATGAAAAGGATGAAGTAGAAAACGAATATGGGCTTACTGAACCCGTATATAATTTTCTTATGTTTTTATTAAAGCATAAAGCTAGTGAATTGGCTTCAAAAGGAAATAAAAAAATATTATCTTTTATCACTAATAACATAATTAACGGAAATCTCACCAAAGTCGGTAATTCTATGGTATATACACCTAATGGTTCTGAGGATACCCTTCCTATTTATCTATCCTCATCACTAGTATCAGAACTAGCCCCAATATGTCAAGTTCTAACCAGTAGTATACGTCCAAATATGATATTATATGATGAAATTGACACTTGTCAACATCCAACAAAGCAATTACAGTTAGCGCGTCTTTTAATAAGAATGGTAAATGCTGGTTATAAAATGATCGTAAGTACCCATAGCGATACCATGGTTGCAGCAATCAATAATCTTATCACAATGTCTGCCAAAAATAACAAATACGACTTAGCATTAAAATTAGGATATGACAATGATGACATTCTTAATAATACAAATGTTCACGCTTATCAATTTATCATAAAACAAGGCAAAACCATAGTAGAAGAAATACCAAACAATATTTTACTTGGAATCGGCTTTGATTTTTCTTTGTTTAACAGTACTAATGACAAAATATATCAGGACGCTATAAAATTAGCTGAGGAAGATTAACAATTATGAATCATTTACGTGCAAAATTATTTAAAAAAGCCGAACTATTACAAACAAGCTGTTTAACCCTTAAGAAAAACACACCAAAGCTTATCGACAAATCATGCAATAGTCATGTTATTTTATTAAAAGAAGAAGAAGAAAACGAATCATTATACATTCATTCTGCTTTTTCTGGCGATGAATATGCGTTTATCGGAAATAAATTTCAATTAAACTTTTTGGAGAATGCAAAAAAAGTTGACTTTATGTATATATTTTTCTCCAAAGATAAAAAAGCCCATGCCTACTTATATGATATGAAAAAAACATTTTCTGGAATAGATGTAATACTTAAACTAGTAGGGCAATGGAAAAGTAGTATAGAAGATGTAGTATATTGTGTAGGTAAATTAGACGAATATGAATTAACATGTATAAAAATCGGCGTAATTACCGAAAAAGATGACAAAGATCAGCGTAAACTTGATTTAGAACCTATTCTAAAGATTGATGATATACCCGCTAAACTTCCAACATTTATGAAGAGTAAGCATTTAGCGGATAATACAACCAATGCTATACTTGCAAAAAAATTATCTGGATTTCTCGAAGGAAAAATTACTATAAATGGTCATACTTATAAATATGATATACGTAAATTTGTTGATAAGAAACATGATATGTATTTTAATGATGGCATTTTAAAAGAAGAATTTGAATAATCAAACGCCGTCGGTAAGAGCTTAGTCCACTCTTACCGACGGCGATTTTTTTGTCTTACATTGATTTAATAAATGCACCCGGATAATCTTTTTTCACTGTTTTAAGGTATGCCTCAGCATTCTCCCGAGACTTAAAAGCCCCGACCTGCACATAAAACATCTGATTGCTTTCGGCAGCAGGCATAAACATCTGCCGGAACTTCTTCCAGCCCTCAAGCTCTGCCTCCGAATGTGTCCACATCGCAGGGCACAACTTGCCGGTCACCTGGTGGTGCATTATAACATGGTCAGCTGAAATGCCGTATGTTTTCATCAGATGCTTGACCAGCTCAGCAGCCAATGCCAGCTCTGCATCGGTGAAATACCAGTCCGTGTCATCTGCGCTCAGAGACTTCCTGTTTTTCTTGTTGCTGCAAATCTCAATGTTGATGCAGTTGCTGTTCCTGCACTTGCCGTAATATCTGCCGCCCTCTGACGTGGACATCTTGGTGTATTTTACCCCGCCTGCGCCCCATGAATAACGGTTTGCAATGTCAGGATTATAGCAGACAACATTTTCGTCGTCCACAATAAAATCAGCGCTGGCAGGATTGGCGGGATTTGCTCCCGCCCTGAACCATGCCGCAAGATTGTGTGCGCTGCCCGCAGCCGATGATGTGCCTGCCGTGTAGTGGATCACTATCCATTCAATGGATCGCCCTTTGGCAACAGTGGTGTTGGCAGTGCCTGTATCCATTTTGATGTTAATGCTCATCATTTTTGCCCTCCCCCGAATTATCGTCACGTATCTGCTCCAGTATATCGATCAGCTTCTTGGGCAGTTTAACCCCCAGATTGCCGATGTTTTCTAACAGCGATATGCCCTCATTGCCTATGTAGTACAGCGCAATAGCCGTCCTGAAAATATCACCCGTGTGCATGACATACACATCAACAAAATGTGATACGCCTACCAGCGCCACGATGCAGACCTTGCGCACCAGACCCCAGAATCCGACTTCTGAGGATAATTTTTTCTGCTTCACGGCAACCGCCACGCCTGTTACGTAGTCGATGGATATAAACGCTATCAGCGCAAACATGATACCGTCCATACCGCCGAAAAATCCCGACACCGCCGTGACAATGCCGCCCAGTATGATCTTGATAATTTCTGTGAACTTGTCCATTTCCATTCCTCCAATCACGATTAAAGTTAAAGTCTGAACAGAATATTATACAAAATGCAAATATAGCTATCGGCATTTATGCTAAAAACAGTCTGTGTTGGAATAGTACCCGCACCGCCATCGTAATAAAATACATCATTGCCGATTAAACCCAGCGAACCAAATGTAAACGGCTTAATGCAGAATTTTGTTGATGTGTTATTATCACGGTGTTGTGCACTTGTAAAACTCAGCTTAGCGTCTGAATTAGATACGTAGAAGTGCATATTGCGGTCAAAATACATAGGTGTAATTACGCCGTCGTATGATGTCGTTGTGATTATACCACACGCAAAAACAGTAGCGCCCATGCCCATAAAGAATACGTTATTACCGAAATAAAAATACATTTTAGGGTCGGAGTTAAACTGCTGTGATGACAGATTTCCGATACTGCCCGATCCTATGTAGTCACCAACCTGCAACCAGTCAGCTGATGTAACCTCCCACGCTATATGATGGTCATTGATGTTTTCAGCTGTTGGCGTAAATGTGATCCTGTAATTGGTGTCATCATAAACTACGGTGCAATATTCGGAAATATCATCTGCCAACGATGATATAATGCTTTTGACCGCCGCATAATATCCCGCACGGTTATGATTAGCCGCAGGGAGATCAATAGACGGCTGATAGGTTTTGATATCTGCCATAAATTTTACCTCCTAAAAAATTATCCGATGACAGCAGGGCTGCCAATATCATAAATATCTGACACAATGCCGCCAAATGTTAAATTGCCTGTCATATACCCGCTTCCACCCCCTCTCCGAACAGCCTTAAAATTTGCCGCAGCCTCATTCTTGGCAGCTACCGCCACAGCACCCGAACCTGTGATATATACAGTGTCCAGCCCCATCATGTGCATATAGTTGAACGTCTCGCCGTCTCCAATGGTGATAACGCCATCATCACCCTTGGCAGCACCTGATTTCAGGGATACTGTGATATCCTTGCCTGACTTGTTGCGGATATCGAAACCGTTGTATTTGGCATCAAATTTCACAGCACATTCAGTGCCGTCAAGGGTGATCTCGATGACCCTGTTGCAGCCTTTTACTTCTTTTACCATAAATAAAATATCCTCCTTAGGTTGATTGTCTTTTCCGATACTCAGCATATACATCTTGCGCACAGATATCCATTTGGGCTATCAGTTCATCGCCCGTAAATCGGGTGAACCACCAATCAGAACCACCCACACTAATGGTTAAATTCCACGTGCTTTTAAATGTGTTTTCTGTCACTGTACCATCCGATGCGTAATAGGTTGTAATCCCTGCCGTTGGCACCTGTATGTATTTATAAAATGATGTGATATTTACATTTTCTGAAACAGTCATCTCAGAAAATCGGTACGTCCACATCACATTGTGCGATTTCCACACATTTACCGCTATAATGTTGCCGTCATCGTCATAAACATTCTCTGCACTGTAACCGTCCCGCGAACTATCACTAGTTGTGGGATAGCCAAGATAAAGCAGTGTATCGCCACGATAAACACCTAGAATGCAAGTAATGATTTTTCTATCATCGCTACAATAGGTTTCATAATTATTTTCATAAATGTAGGTTTGGTATTGTCTAATCCGACTTTGCCATACCCCCTCAGGCAGCTGTACCAGTTTGGCGGTGTAGTCTCCAAACAGCGGTATAACTGCGATTGGTGTCTGCTGCTCAAACAAATCACACATATTCAAACAGCTCTGCGGCACATCAACCGTCACAGGCGCAAATCCAACATACCCCTCAGCCTTTTCAGCGTCGGAAACATTGTATGTGCCGTTTTCCGTTATAGTTATGGGCTTGACCTTGCCACCTCCCGAGCTTCCCCCGCCCGCCAACGCTTGTAAAATAAGCCCACCGTCTAATATCATGTTCCCGCCTCCTTGTAAACCCGTGTCCAGTGGGCATTCTTCCGTTTCCCGCCGTCAATATCATACGTCACTGTAATAATGTACGGTCCATATTCGTATATTGCTTTGCCCGAAGTCTCGCCATCAATGCGTTCAAATGACAGACAAGGATATCGACAGTGTATGTCCCCGCCGTCAAAAAACAGCCCCTCGCCATAGGACACGAAAGGATATCCGTCGTTATCAGCCACTGTTAACCTTCTCCTCTCCGTCCACCATCACAACGCCCTGATATTTGGTAAACATCATGGCACCGCTGCGTCCATACCTTACCTTGCTGTCGCTCTCACGCAGATTGCGTCCTCTCATGCCTATCTCGGAATCCGACGGCTCAGGATTGCTCACCTCCGCAAATATTCCCGCCTTGCTGATGCTTGCCGTAACAGATCCTGCACGCATGATGCCGCTCCCCGCAAAATTTACCGTTCCACCCGTAGGCGGGATACCGTCAAGTCTGCACCTTTGGCAGGAATATGCAGCGTGGGTATAGTTTTCGGCACGTCCCCATATCTCCTCGCAGCCGCTGTCAGTGATAAGCTCTGAGGCTATGCAAATGCTGTCGTACTTCCTCGAAGCGTCGCCTCTTGTGATAACATTTCCGTCACCGTCAGTGCATTTGATGCCCGCCGCCGTAAATTCACAGCCAACATCAAGCGCCGTATGTACGTCTGCATTCACCTGCCCGGAGGTATTGCCGTAAGGAAGGAACTGCAGGTTCTGCTCATCTGTTATGTAGAATACGCCGCAGCACGCCTCCGATATCTTTGTAAGGATATCGGAACAGGTCCCTTGAAGCTCAGTCCTGGAAATAGACGTAAGCCATGAGGGAATGCCGCCCCACCCGGTAAGCTCTCCTACAGTCCGTATGATAAGATCCATTACGGTGTTTATGGGAACATTCTTAGGCACCGAGCTGTCTATGGAAGCATATGGGAAATCCTCATCGGAAAAAGCCATGCGGTCGAGGCACGTCACCGTCACCACGCCGCCGCTTTGCGACCTGCTGTCAATATAGTATTTTCCTACGCCCGAAACTCCCGTAAGAACAACAGGAGCTGCCCTGTAAGCATTAAACGGAGCAGGGGTCTCGAACGAAAGCTGAGAAGTGCATATTCCCGACGTTCCCAGCCCGTCAACAGCCTTTGTCACAGTGATATTGCCGAACCTGGTGACCTCAGTGCCTCCCGCAGTAAGCACCAGGCTAAAGCCCGCCGCCGAGAGGCGTGAGCGCAACTGCGGCGGCATTGAAAGATACCGAATACCATTTTCCGAGACTTTTTGCGGCGATAAGCTCAGCCGATACGCCGCTTATTTTTACATTTCCCTTGTAATCGGGACACTCTATGCTCACCAGGCGTGAAGCCAGAAGATCAAGCAGAGCGCTTTTATCCTCTTCCGAAAGATTTCCCACCTTGAACGCCGCCGAGAAGCGAACACCCTTTAACTGAGTAAAATCCGAAAAGTCATAGTTTTCAAAGTTCTCGGCCTCTTCCTCCGCCCAGGACGGAGAGTATCCGTTCAGCAGCTCCCACTCCGTACCGTTTATCTTGATAGTGTATCCGCCATTAAATTCCTTTGACACACTTTTCACCTCCTGCTGTCAGCCAGTCTGCCCTTGCGGATAAGCTCCTCAATGGTGCTTACTATCACATTCTTGCCCGCAACATTGATAACGATCTTCGTATCTCCGCTGTAGAAGCTGCTCTTGCCGCCCTGTGCCGTGCCCGACGGCGAATAGGTGCTGCCCGAGCTTCCCGATGCAGCCGACTGCATTTTGCTGTTCTGGCTCCGCTCCCCGAAATCCGAGCCCATGGACCTGAGCGCATCAGCGTCCGCCATGGTCTTGTTAATGCCATCAATGTACGACTGTGCCGTTTCAACGCCCTTCTGATATGCGTCGGCAGGCATACTGCCATATATGCTTTCAATGCCCTCTTTGGCTATCCTGTCCGCCTCAGTGAGATCGTCCTGTACCTCGAATGCGGCAGTCTTGTCAGCCTCGGCATAGAACGCATCAACGTCCTTGTAATATTTTTTCCTCTGGCTGTCACTCATTTTAAGTAATTCGGAAATATATCCCTGGCGTTCTCCACTGTCATAGCTCAGGCTCATCACCTGCTCCATAAGGTCGTCGGAAATGCCCGTCTCTTTGAGCTTTTCAAGGTCCTTGCGGTATTTTGCAAGCTCCTTGCGCTTTTTCTCAAAGTCCGTAAGGATATATCTGTCTGCTCCCGATGTGTCCGTGACCTTTTGGTCAATGAGCTTTGCCGAGGAAATGAGCTGACTTTTCGCCTTTTCATATGCCTGTGTGACATTTTCATAGGTCTTGGTTATTTTGTCCGTTATTTCCTTTGAAGCTTTCTCCCAGGCAGTCATTTCCTCCTTGCGGACTTTCTCGTCATATGATGCTATTTTATCGGAAGCATATTCCGAGATGTCTATCTGTTTCTGAGCAAGCTCTTCCGTAAGAGCGGCATATTCATCATTGAACTGCTCCCGTGTGATCTTTTCATCGCTGAGCTGAGAGTACAGCGCATCAAATCGCTTCTTGGCCTCGGCGGTATCTTCTTTCAAAGCCGCTTCCTTTGCCTTTTTCTCAGCCTCCGCAAGCTTGGTATAATGCTCAGTTACTTTGTCGTATAGAGCATTCCATTCCTCACTGTTATCATCACGGTATTTTTCAAGAGTGCTTTTTCTCTCAGCCCAGTATTGCTCTTCCGTTACCTTGTGGGTCTTGTACTTGTGTTCAAGCTCTTCAAGCTCCTTGTCGAGCATATCAGACTTCTGATTTACACCGCTTTCATCGCCGCCATTTTCGCTCTTTGTCTCCGAAACACCAACATCAGCCGCAGTCCCTGCCGCCTCAGCTATCTCGGTGCTTGTGTCCGCCAGCTTGTCAGCAGTCTCTTCCGCTCCCTTTTTAAGCTCTTCCTGTATCTGCCTGTACTCCTCGGGTATCTGACCACGCTTTTCTTCAAGCTCTTTCAGAGCAGCATCAAGCCGTGCTTCCGCCTCGTCCTGAGACCCCAGTACCTCATAGCCATCATCGGCAACTATCTTGTCTGCCCATATTTCCGATATATTCCACTTCTCTGCCGCTTTATCAAGCGCTGCTTTGAGGTTTCCTATAGCCTTGTCTGCACCGCCCGTCCAGTCATATCCGCCAAGACCATCAACAATGCCGTTAACAATAGCCTCGGGCACACCGATGATAATTTCATACGCTGCATCTATCAGCGCCGTACCAAGCTTGGCAATGATCGTGGGCGCTTCCTGTAAAAGCCCGGGCAACGCCCTGAAAAGCCCCTCGGTCAGCCCCTCGATGATCTTTAGGGCGGCATCGAGAATAACGTCTATGTTGTCGAGCAGCGATTCTGCTATTTTAACAACAGCCTCCACAGCCGCAGGGACCAGGTCGGGCAGCGCCTCGCCTATGCCGTCAGCCAGGGTCGTAACTATAAGCACAGCACCGTCGGCAATAGCAGGCAGTGCCTCTGTAAGCTTCTGCGCAAATGCCGTAAGCAGCTCTACCGCCATGTCTGTAATGTTCGGCAGCTGTGCTTCCAGCCCCTCTCCCAGTGCGGCGATTATCTCCTCCGCCATTCCCGCAACCTCGGGAATAACCTCGGGAATAGCCTCAACCAGCTCCTGCGCCACCTGCGGAAGAGCATCAGACACTGCCTGCAATACAGGCATTACGTTATCCTTTACACTGCCGAACGCATCAATAACATTCTGCGTCAGATTGACGATATCAGCCTCGGAATTTCCCAGCCCTGCCATAAGGCTTTCTATCGAGGCGGTAAGCAAACCGATAGATCCGCTTACAGTCTCTCTCGCTTCACGCTCAAAGTTGCCCGCATACTGCTCTGTATTCTCAAAAAAATACTGCATGGCTATTTCAGCCTTCTGGGCGTTCGAGGCGCTGTCCCAGGCAACGTCAAGCCCCTTGGAAAGCGTGTATGCTTTCAGGGTCGTTGCATTCATGGCAACACCCAGATTATCCATCATGGTGTAGTTGCCTTTTGCCGCTCCCGTCACTGCCTCCAATGCCGCAGAGGTTTCAATACCCATAACAGATGCCATATCCGTGGCACGCTGCATAGCCTTTTCGGTAAGCTCCAGCGACTTCTGCTGTTCCACGCCCGAACCCTGGAAGAGCGCACCCATCTTGTTTGCCGTTGCCAGATATTCCGACTGGGACGTTCCCATGGTCTTATATGCGTCCTCGGCGGTCTTTTTGATGCTTTCCGAATACTGCCCGAAAACAGCGTCGGCACCGCCCAGGTTCTGTTCCAGCTCTCCATAGCTTTCAACAGATGATTTTCCCAGGTCGATAAGCGCCTCTGCCGCCGCTTTTGCGCCCTCTGCCAGTCCGATAATAGCCTTGGAAGTGATTATGGCCTTGACCGTGTCCCCAAATCCGCCTACAGACTGGGAAGCGTTCGGAGCCTCATTGCCAAGCAATTTTAACTCAGCAGTTGTGTTTTCAATCTCACGCTGGAACTCCCTGTATTCTTCCCCTGAAATATTGCCATTCTCAAATGCGCTTTTCATTTGTTCCTGCGCATTTTTAAGCATTTCAAGCTTGGCTTTGAGTGCATCTGATGCAGTTTGTAAAAGCTGCATTTTCTGCCTGAACAGCACCGAGGATTCTCCAGTGGAGTTCATAGCCGAGCGGACTTCTTTAAGTTCGTTTAAGGCGTTTGTGTAAGTCTTATCGAGGTCGGCACTTGAACTTTTCAGCTCTTCAAACGCATTACTCTGCTTTTGGGCAGCGTTTGCCGCCTGCTCATTTGCCTGCCTGTACTCTTTTATGGTCCTGCTGCATTTTTCTATTTCACGCTGATATTCTCGGTAATCACTGTCGGATATCTCACCTGCATTAAGAGCCGCATTCATTGCTTCCTGCTGCTTCGTCAGCTCTGCCAGCTTCTTTTCCGCCTGCTCTGCGGACTGCTTCAGTACCTCCATTTTCTGTGCTGCAAGCATGATATTTTCCGGGTCAAGCTTAAGTGCGCTGTTTATCTGCTCCATCTCAATTTTGAGTTCTTTGGAGCTGCTGTCGATTTCTTTTAAAGCCTCCCTCAGTGTGTGAGCCGGATTTTCCGCTGCCTTTTGAGCTTCCGCCAGTGCCTGCGCCGAGTCCTCTGCCGCCTTTTGAGCCTCATTCTGTGCCTTTGTAAACTCTCTTACAGTCCTTTCGGCCCTTTCAATCTCCCTCTGATACTCCCTGTAATACTCAGCGCTTATATCCCCGTTCTGCAGAGCCTTGTTCATAGCTTCCTGCTGGGATTCCAGCTTTTCGATTTTTTTCTGCGCTTCCTTTGCGGCATCGCCCATGACTTCAAGCTTCTGCGCCGCAAGCACAGCATTTTCGGGGTCAAGCTTAAGAGCGCTGTTTATCTGCTTAAGCTCCGAGTTGAGCTTCTTGGAGCTGCTGACTATCTCCTTCATGGCGTTGTTGAGCGCCGAATAGTCGGCACCTATCACCGCAGTAAAGCCGAATTTTCCCATACGTGCCTCCCTGTGTCAAAAAAGGGACAGCCGCAATGAATGTGCCTGTCCCTCCCGCTTTACATAAATTTATTTCCTTATCAGCCCTGATCTTTGCCCGGCTCATATATGGGCTTGCCCGCCATGTGCTCGCTCACCTTGTACAGAACGCCTGTTGTGTCAATAGCCTGAGCCGCATAGGTGCAGTTCAGAGGCGTTACCTGGTTGGGCTGGAACTGCAGCGTAAGTCCCGAAATATTCTTGCCCAGGGTATAAACACAGATATCGCCCAGATCGGTATCGGGGTGTACAAAAAGGATATCGTAAGCCGAATCGTCCTTGTTGGCAATACCGCCCAGGTTCGTGAGCTTTATGCCCGCTTCTGTGTTTTCTGCCGCCTTTGCCAGAGGGTGGATCTTCGAGATGGTCTTTGCATTGGCATTAAAGAGTGCAAATGCCGCATTGCCCTTTTCATCCTGGATATCTGCCACCTTAAGGCGGCCCATGTCATCCTGATCTTCCAGGGGCGTAAGGGTCTCGGTAATAGTAATGCCGTTTTTAAGATATCCCAGCTCGTTGTCCGCCACCGCAAGAGCACGGATATATGCGTCAATAGCTTCCGCCTCTACCTTCGTCATCGAGGCCATATCTGCCACCTTGGGAAACGATACAGATGCGCTGTGCTTTCTTGCAAATATGTATCCCGATCCTTTGAAAACTCGTGTAGTAACCTGTTCGCTCATGTTATCACTCCTATTCCATGATCTCAAACTCTATTGCCGTCAGATAGAGACGGTCGGAGGAGTAGCTTACTTCCTCTTCATCAAACTCCCCTGCAGGGATAGTGCTGTAAATAAGGTCCTTGAACCTCTCTCTGAGAGTGTCCGCCTTTGTCTTGGTGTACAGCTCTATCCTGTATCTCTGGGTCCTTGCGTAATATCTTCCCATATCGGGAGCCGAGACCCTTGCGGCGGGCGTAAGCACTGCCGCATAAGGTGCCTCGGTCTTTGTGTAAAATTCCTCAGCCGCAGGGATCCCGAGCACATCGCCGATAAGCTTTGCTATCTCCTCGGCGGAGACATTGTCCATCACATAGCCTGCCATGCCTTACCTCTCCCTTTACTTTTTGCCATCTTCGGTGGTAGTGCTCTCTGTCAACTTGTCAAGGGTCTCGGTAAGCGTGGTAACATTGTATCTGAGAGGCTTGAGTTCCGAAATGTCAAGGGTGATGAAGCCGTTGTTGTCAAGGGGCATACCGTTGCCGTACATCTTGATGGCATATACACGGTTGTCCTCCATAAACTGCACGCTGTCATCATACTCGATCTTGCCGTTTTTTGCAGACCCCAGAGCCATGAAGTAGCGCTTTGCCATTCCGAGATATGCCTTGCCCTGTGCGCACTCCTGTGACTGGATAACCTGTGTGGGCACAGGGAAAATATCACGTACATATACGCCCGAGGGTGTGAGCATAGTTGTGGCAGGCATGATGACCTTGAGGTAATCCACAGGATTTACAATAAGAATAAGCCCTGTTACCGTTCTTGAAAGTCCGCTTTCGGAGTTTGTCGCCAGGCGTGAGCAAAGAGCACCGTAAGATGCAGGCTCAAAGCTTGTTACCTTGATAGCTTCCTTTTCGGAGTAAACTCCTGCGGAAACGCTGGAAGTGCTGCCTACAACACGGTTGATGCCTATAGGCTCGTCCTTGCCCGTTCCGGAAATGATCGCCTTCTCAATGCCAAAGAAAAGTGCTTCCGAGAGGATAGTGCGAATGTATTTGTCGAGCCATGCAGGGCCCAGGTCAAGCATAGCCTTTGCAACAGGGATAAATGCCTGTAACTTGTAAAGTCCCGCATCTATCTCCTCAATGGAGCCTGAAAGCTCGGTCTTGTAGGAGTCGGTGAGCTTGCCCCATACCGCCAGCTGGATACCGCCCTTGTTTACGATCATCTTTACAGAGCCGCTGGTGTTCACAAATGTGATAGCCGCCAGGAGAGGGTGCTCCTGCACAAGCTCGTCAAAAACGCTGTCAATGTAGGTAATGGGCATTGCCACCTCAATGTTGGTCAGTGCCTGCTTTACATTATCGCCCTTCATAGCCTCAATGGCCTGCTCAAAATACTTCTGCTCGGTGCTTGTAAGCTGTCTTACGCCTCTTGCCGCAAGAATGCTCTTGTCCGCCGCACTCTCTGCATTAAGGGCACGTGCCTCGCTGATAATGCTCTGCTGTATCATGTCAGCAAATTCGGTCATGGCCTTTGCAGCCTCTTCGGTGTTCTCCGACTTCATGGCAACGGAAAGCTTCTCGCTCATTTTTTCCTTGTCAAGCTTAATAAGGTCTCTTGATTTCTCTGCACCCATTCTGATCTCCTCCTTCATTATGCGCTACGGTGCGTGCGCCTCTTTATTTCAAGAATAACATAAACCCACGCACCCTTAATACCAACTTTTAGGGACTATTCTCTGCCAAATATCCCGATTATGCTTGCAAGCATATCCTCTCTGCTCATAACAGCCCCGGGCTTTTCTTCCTGCTCCGCTCCCTTACCGTTTGCGGGTGCATCGCCCTCAGCTTCATCATGAGCCTTTCCGCATACCGCATTTTCAATGGCGCACAGCCTTGCTTCTATCCTCGATATCCACGCCCCCGTGTTCATGAAAGCAGGGAATGCGGAACGTAATGCCTGCTTGGCTTCTCCGTCATCATTTGCCTTTTCATCGGATATCCTGTCGCAAAGCCCGTACTTTCTGCACTGCTCTGCCGTGAGCCATGCTTCCGCCCTCATAAGGGTAGTAAGCTCTTCCTCGGATATCTTGCCGCCCGAATGCTGTAAATACGCCGTCCTGCTTGCCGAGGTTATCACGTCCAGGTCATCCGCAGTCTTTCTCAGCTCCTCTGCATTGCCCGATGTGCCGCTTATCCAGGCGTCGTGTATCATCATCAGCCCCGCCATAGGCATTATTACCTCATCGGCAGCCATCGCTACAACAGTGGCAGCACTTGCCGCCATTCCGTCGATGTATGCCGTTTTCTTGGGGCAGGCAAAAGCCTTTATCTGGGAGTACAGCCCCATAGCCACCTTCACCGAGCCGCCGCAGGAGGAAATGTGGATATCAAGCTGTGAAACTCCCTCAAACTCTGCCAGACGGTCTCTGATAAACTTCTCCGAGGTCTCCGAGACAATGACAGCACCGTTCCACCAGTCGTAGCTGTCGTTCTTTATTTCGTCGTAAATGTAAATAACACCCTTTTTGCTTTCCGCCGCCTGCATTATTCTGCCGTCTATCCTCATTTTTCCTCTTCCTTTCCGCTGTTGCCGTCATCGGACGATGCGCCCGACCCGGGTATGTTCTCATAGTTTTTGGTCAGGCTGTATTCGTCAGCCCATGGCTTGTTGATGCGTGGCTCTCCCACCTTGCGCCTTATCTCATTGGTGCTGAACAGCCCTGCGGATTTCAGCTTGTCCAGGTCTCCTGCGATGCTCAGCGCATCAAGATGCTTTATGCAGCTGGTGTCCGCCTGTATGTATGAACCGTTGAGCACTTCCTTGCCGTATCGCACAAAGTTAATGCTTTCCGTTATCATGTCAAGCAAAGGGTCAGCACAGAATGTCAGCATATTATCCACTGCCGTCTTTGTGTCCGCCACCTCTCCCAGCACAAGCGCAGGCGGTATCTTCATGCTCTGCGCCGTTACCTCTATCGACTGCCGTATGATGGAATTTATATCCCCCACAATGGAAGTTTTCTGACCCGAGCTGTTGGTGTACTGGTTATATTTTGTGCCCGCATATAACGGCATCACTGCGGATTTTGCGGCAAAATAGTTTTTGAAATCCTCATTGAGTGCCTGATTTACAGCATTGTTGTAATCATCGTCACCCATGCGGTCAGCGTCATATTCAAATGTTCCTTTTTCTCCGCCCTCGTGATTATACTTATCCACCGCCTCGGAAAGCGTGCCTTCCAGAATGTCAGTCACTCCCGACACAAGCGGCCCCGGAGCAACATCTCCCGGCAGGGATAAATATATAGCCGTCTCGCTTGTGAATGTCTGCCAAAGGCTCAGCGTTCCTCTGCCGATGTTCGTGAATATTGTCGGAGCAATAGCCAGCTCTTCCTTGGAGAAATGTTCGGCGATTATAAGCGAACCGCCCACAGGAACGATAAGCGCCTCCTTGTCTCTGTAGAGCCTGAATATCACCTCCCGCCAGAACTCTGTTGAGGTCTGGTTGGCATTGGGCGCTACATTCCACAGGTAATATTCCTCGCCTCTCACTTCCTTGCCTTCAAGGAACGTGCGGAACTCGCATTTTGCCACAGCCGAAGCAATGTAGTCAACACATATGTTCCACGCCAGTCTCTTAAGCTGAGCGTTCATGTCCGCAGGCACATACGTGCCGCCGCCCGCTACGGTTACTTCCGTCCTTACGGGGTCGGCAGTCTTTGTGCCGAATACCGAACCCAGCAGCTCTTTAAGTCCCATTCCGACCGCCTCCTTTACCTTCTCGTATCAATATCCCAGTCAGACAGTGCCATCACAGCCACGGGAGGCACAGCAGTGAATATCTCCTGAACCGTCTCCACCCTGTACAGCCTGTCGCCGATGCGGGCGCAGCGTATGTTCGCATACGCTCCCTGTGCGGTCAGCGGAATGCCGATTATGCGGCTGTATTCCGTCATGATCTGCCTTGCCTCCGCAATGCGCTTGTAGGTGATGTTCCGCTCCCCGAAAAATCGCCTTATCCGTGAGCCTTCGTCAGGCTCTCCGTCACTGCGCAGCTGATAGAGATACGCTATCCCGTCGGAAAAATGCTCGGAGGCGAGGGTGTTATTGATCCTGCGCAGCGTCCTCACTCCCTTTCTCAGCTTCAAGTTCAAGCTTGCCTGCAACTGCCATGTTCCTCAGGGCGATAAGGTCACTCCTGTATGCCGAGGAGAATTTCTCGCAGCAGTCATTCCGTGCGTAAAAGCAGTAGTTGTACAAAAGTCCTCCCGCATATTCGTCCTTTTCGTAATCAACGCTTTTCCCGCAGGCGATAAGGTCAAGCTTCTTCCTGCCTTCAAGGATATAACCCTTCATAAGCTCCCTTTCCTCGGGGTCGCTTCGCATTTCATCGGGCAGCCTCATTCTTGCAAAAAAGCTGTCAGTAAGCTTTGAAATACTCTCTTCGTTCATTTTACCGCCTCCCTTTCACTTGGATAACAGCCGCCGTATCTCTTCATAGACCTTCTGCCTGTATTTTTCCTGTATCTGCGAAACTATGGGATTTCCCCCAAACGTTCCGCCATTGGGCATTCTGTGCCCGAACTCCAGAAGATGAACAAGCCTGTAGTCCTCTCCCTTCTGGTATGCCGTGGCTGCTATCCTTCCTCCCATGCCCTTTTTCCTGTCGCTAAACTTTACCTTCCAGCCGTGCTTGTAGCTTCCGGGGCTTGCACCGTACTTTCTGCGGCTGTATCGGTATCTTTTGCCCTTGTATTTCTTCTCTAAGAATTCACCGTCAGGCGATTTTTCCTCAAGCTCTGCCTGCATCTCGCGGCCCAGCCGCCTGATTATCGTCTCTATCTCATTCTGTATCTCTGCCGTAAATGTCGTGTAAGCGCCCACAAGGTCTATCTCAACATTTCCGTCATCGGCTTTGGTAAGCCCCGTCCTTCCCCAGTTCGCCATAACATCACCTTTTCACCGTTATTTTCGCACCGCCCGAAAGAAACGCACTGCGGTCATATTCCGAAAACATCTCCAGATGCGCCGCATTAAGATAATCAATGCCCTTTTCCGTCCTGCCGAGATTGTATTTCACCGCATCGGCAAGATACAGCCTGTACAGCAGATAATCAAGATCGCCGACCCGGAGGATACTCAGCCCCGTGTATTCCGCAACAAGCTTTTCCGGAAGAGTTGAAGCAGGAAATGAGCATTCCGGAAGAGAATTTTCAAGAGGGAATGAGCTTTCGGGAACTTTGAGATATTCCCCCCAGTCCTCAATTATCTTCGTAATGCCGTCGATATATACCCCCATGAGCCTGCTCAGCTCCGCTTCGGGCATATTGTCAGGGGCATTACCCGAATATTTTTTCAGCATCTCTCCGAATATTGCAGTTGACTGCAATTCGCCGTTCATCAGCATATCCAGCTCATTCTTGGTGCATATCTTTATTCTGATTTTACCACACAAAGATACTGCGGTAATATCAAGCTGCGAAAAGTACGCCGCCGCACCTGTCAACTTTTTGCTCACCTTACAGCCTCCTATCTGTATATTTTCAGTTTCGGGAGTACTATGCCCGAACTTTTTTTCTTATCGTATTTTTCAAGCATGGGCGCAACGGTCATAGCCGCAAACAGTGCCATAGCACCATCAGTCTTTCGGCTCTTGCCCTCTATCTTCTCAAAGGTCGTGTTGCCCTTGCTATCCACCACACGCTTTACGTTGTTTAGGTACCAGCGCATTATCATGCTGTCACCGCAGTAAAACATACGCCTGTTGAGGTCGAGGGTGATGTCGGGTGCAGCCTTTGCAAGGTCAGAGGGACGGGTAAAATATATATGCCCCGTGTCTTCTCCGTAATGGTTTGCCGCCTTTCTCGCCTCTCCCGTTATGCCCAGTATCTGTTCAGCGTTCCTCTTCATGTAGGGAAATCTGTAGCTGTCCGCCGCTCCCGCAAGCACTCTCTGATTTTTTGTCTCTTCCTTTATCCACAGAAACGGAAGCTCCGAGCCTATCTCCGAACCCTTGACCATCTCAGCTTCCCCACGGGCAACAGCCTCCATGTACGGAAAGTTTATCCTGGGCAGGTCACGGCTCTGCTCGCATATCCATGTTTTCTGCCTTACGTAATATATCCCGTCAATAAGATTTACGATCACCGCCGACATAAAGTCATCTACAAGGCTGTAGTCCACCGCAATGATACATGGGCGCTTCAATACCTCAGGTATCTCCGAGGGCATAGCCCCACGGCAGCAGGCTTGTATGTTCTCCCAGCCCGTCACCGCTCCCTCACGTACACCGTCAGGGCAGTTGCAGCGCTTTACCGCAAATGCCCTCTTGCGTATAGGGTCTTCCTTGTACTCTATGTAGTCACGCATCATCTGCTCCCTCAGCACAGGAAACTCGTCAAGGCTGGGCACCGCCATTATCCAGTTGTCGGGGTCATCTATCTCCGAAAGCTCCATGTGGCACATAAAGGGCAAAAATCCGTTGTCGGGGCGGTCTCCTCTGAGTATAGCCCTCGCCACTTCCTTTTTTGCGTCAAGTACACCGTCCCTCACCTCTCCGTCTGTGCTTGTGTACAGCTTTCGGGGGTCACGCACCTTGCCGAGGCCGCCCTCCGCAACGTCTATCAGGTCGGAATTTTCAAAAACGTGTATCTCGTCAAAATTCACCTTTCCCGGCCGTCCGCCGTCCTTGGTCTTTGGGGCGGACGTGTGGTATGTCCATACGCTCTTTGTCTTTGTGCAGGTTATCTTCTCCATGTTCCAGGAATAAAAGCGGGAAAGCTTGGGCTTGTGCTCTTCCAGAACATCATTGCGTACCTCCTCAAAACTGGTCTTGGCGTTGTCCTCAGCCGCCGCAAAGGACTGTATGTTGTAATTCCTTATGCCGTTTGCGGGGGAAAGAAGCGCAAAATCCTCAAAGCTCACATATCCGTTCTTTCCCGACCCACGCCCCATGTATCCCAGCATATCGGGCCACCTCGGCATTCCGTCCGCACGGTACGTGCAGCAATGGAGCACAAAGCAGAATTTCTCCCAGTCAAAAAGCTCATATCTGAAATATTTCTGCAAGCCAAAATATTTATCAACACTCAGCTCGTCAATGTGTATGTCCTCTTCTTCAAAGGCACGCAGAACCAGCCTGCATAGCTGCTTCTGCTCCTCGCAGCTGCGTATCTCCTCGCCAAGTATCTTGTCACAGTACCGTTTTACGTATTTCATGCCATTTCATCACCTCGTATCATTTCTTTTGTGTACTCCTTTCATTTTGCACAATGCGTACAAAATACGCATATAATATTATACATCATTTTCTTTCCCATCTATTGACAAATACGCATAAAAGGCGTATAATATATAATAGAAGGAGGGAGAAAATGAAAAGGCGGGAATTGATAAAGCTTCTTGAAAAGAACGGCTGGGAGTTCAGAAGATGCGGCGGAAATCACGATGTTTACACCAAAGGCAAGGAAGCTGAGGCAATACCGAGACACGCCGAGATCAACGAGAACCTCGCAAAAGCAATAATCAAACGCAGAAACCTAAAATAGCGAACGGGGAGCAAAGCTCCCCCAAAAGCTGTTTTCAAATATACCAAAAGGAGTGCTGACCATATGAAAACCTGTTATCCTGTAATACTCACCAAATGCGATGACGGAAGCGGCTACCTTGTAACTATCCCCGACTTCGATAATAACACTTTCGGCGAGACCGTTCCCGAAGCCATTGAAATGGCAAGAGATGCCATAAACCTTCTTTGCGTGACCTATGAAGATGACAAGCGTGAGCTTCCCGCTCCCTCGGATATCACCGCACTTAACTGTGCCGCAAATGAGATCAAGACCCTTGTCGATGCAGACCCCGACGCTTACCGCCGTATGCTCGATAACCGCAGTGTCAAGAAAAACTGCACTATTCCGTCATGGCTGAACGAAAAAGCCGAACAGGCAAATATAAACTTCTCCGCCGTTTTGCAGGAAGCCCTCAAAGAAAAATTGCACCTTGCCTGATGCGCTTTTCCCCGCAGATGCTTTATGTGTCTGCGGGGATTTTTTTACATTTTCGATTATACGCCGTTCCGCCTCAATGCCTTCCTGCATTGGTCTCAGAGCATCAAGAACAGTCTGCTGATCCTTGATATCAAAATAAAACGACAGTTCATAGTATCTGAATAAATCGGTCTGAATGTTTATATTGCTCCCTATATACCTGCAAAAAAACTCTTCCGCTGTGTATTCCAGAGCCTCCCGAAGGAATAATGGGATAACAGGTACTTTCGGACGTACTGCTGCATATTTTCCCTCAAGCTCACACTCCGTCTCTGTGATGTGCCACTTTTCAGCGGAATTTTTGGCACAAGCAGAAACTTGTATGTAAACAGTCCCCATAGGATAAACAATACCACTCCCGCACCGCTCAATGTCTGCAATGCCGTAAAGCTTCACATATCCGCAATTCATCTGTGTTCAATCATCTCCCTGAATATCCGCCGAACTTCTTCAAGCTCAGCCCTTGTTTTTTCGTCTCTCGCCGTAAGCTCTGCAAGGCTTGCATATATTTTGGCTTCGCAATGTTTTATTTTCTGCTCGTTTTCATACAGCTCCTTTGTGACTGCCACAATGTCTATAGGCTGTGGCGGGTCGTAAGTATCAACATACCTTGGAATATTCAGATTATAGTCATTGTCCTGTATTTCCGATATGTCAGCTATATGCGAATACCTTTCGACTTCAAGGGCATTTTTCAGCGTGCGCAGTATCTTGTCGGCATCTCCCCGTCGCAGACGGTTCTGCTTGCCGATTTTTTCAAATTCCTTTGATCCGTCAATAAAGATAACTTTTTCGACAGAATTTTTCCCGAATATGATAATTGCAACAGGTATCTGTGTGTTTAAAAACAGCTTTTCGGGCAGACCAATAACGGCGTGTACATTGCCCTTCTTAATCATTTTTCGCCTGATATTCAGTTCTCTGTTTCCCCTGAATAATACGCCGTGCGGTAAAATTGCAATTACCTGCCCTGTTTCCTTCAGCCGTGATATTCCATGAATAACAAATCCCATGTCCGAAAACTGATTTGGTGGATACCCGTATTCCGCAAATCTGCCGTCCTCTGGCTTTTCTGTAAAATCATATTTCAACGAATATGGCGGATTTGTTATACATACGTCCACAGGCACATCGGGAACACTGTCAATCTTAACAATTTTCCCAAAGTGCTCTCCCTGAACTATCTGCCACGCTCCGTAAACCTGACCTGACAAGACATCTTTGTTTATTACATATCCTGATATGTTTCGCACCGAAAGATTAAACAGTAAAAGCGGCAATGCCCTTTTTGAAAGCTCTTCGCAGTAAAATTTGCATTCGGGTGCAACACCGTGCATAGCTATGGTCAATCCTCCGGTTCCTGCACAAACGTCAAGGCAGCTTTTTACATCTTCCCCCACAATTCGCGCCACAAGCCCCGTCAGTTCCTTTGGCGTGAAATCCTGCATCATAGCCTTGCGGCTGCTGTGCTCTTCCTGAAAATAATCGGTAAATCCGTCATAGGACAAATCACCCTGCATGTCACAATATTTTTCAAATATACTGTATATCTCTTCAGAGAACAGTAGCCCCATTAACTTATCGGGCAGCATGAAGCTTTCGGTAACGCCGAATAATTCGTTTATTTCGTTTGCATTTATTCTGTTCATTCCTCTCGCCCTCCGCTAAATCCCCAAAATATTCGACGCAGTCATATCCGCCACGTGCGTATATAGCACATTGGGATATTTCTTTACAGCCGCACTGTAATACTTCCAGTTCTCTCTGTCGTCAAAGGCTCCCATATGCCATCTGATGCACATGATTTCTTCCTGCGTCAGTGTGCCTAAAATATGCTGTGCGATAATTACGGACTTTTCTCCATGTCCTGGTAAAAGCATATCAGTGTTGTACACCCACTTGCCCTCGGTTTCACACACCACGCTTCCGTCAGCCGCCTTTTCCCGAACAATTTCACGACTGTAGTCGTCAGTCTTGCATATGTCATGAAACATTCCGACAATGTAAATGCTGTCACGTCTCCCCCACCTCAGACCGAGCTTTTCCGTAAGGTTCAGCAACTCCAGCGTTACCGCCTTGGAATGTTCATACAAACCGCCCGTAACGTTTCCGTGATATCTGATTGATGCAGGCGCAGAAAAATATCCCAGCTCCTCGAGACGTCCCGCTATTACATCAGCGTCCCATATATGACCTCCGACAAATTCAACGAAATCCTCTATTCTGTTCATTTCTTTTTATTCTTCCTTTCCGCATCGCCCGAAGCTATAACGCAGGCAGCAACTCCGATCAGTACCGCTGCCATAGAACACCCGATAAGGAAGCCCGCCACAAACATCATCATACGCCATTGCCCCCCTGCCTGCCTCTGCCCGTCCTGCTGCGGGAACTGCGGAATGTCTCAGGCTCATTGTCATTGACAGAGACCGCTCCCACCGTATCCTCAAAGCCTGCATATCTCACACAGTCAAAATTGATAAGCAGCTTGTCGCCTGTGCCCATCTCCATGACAATCACATTCCCAGAAGCGTCAACGCCCATCATAGCACAGCCCTTGACCTCCGCACTGTCGCCGTCACGGAACCTGATTATCGCCGTATGTGTATTTTCCATATGTACCTCCCAATAGCATTATTGCCTTTTCTTCCTGTTTCTTCTCTCGATGCACCTTGCCACGTGCTCGGAGTAGCCTTGAAGTGCAAGCCTCTCTTTCAGATGCGCATTGCGCTTCTCCGCATTGCTTTTCAGATATTCTCTGTATTCTTCACACTGAGCGTGACAGGACTGAGACCGCCTGCCGCACCCGAAGCAGCAGCACGCGCCGCTCCCTTTGTTACCGACTGCCATGTTATCACCTCTTTCAACGGACACGCCTGTCACATCTCCTCATCATCGTCAGCGCAGGGATTATTGAGTCCAAGCTTTATAAGCTGAGCCGCCATTTTCACAGTAGTGCCCTGCCTCGCCGCCACCGAGGGATTGACTTTGTTCCATGTGTTTCCATACTTGTCCGTCTCGCAGACAAAATACCCTCTCTTTGAAATGTCTTTTCTGAATGCCTCTCTTTCCCTCCACAGGTCAAGATAAGCGTCCACCATGTCAATGTAATACGGAGTGTCCCTGCCCGAGCTTCTGAGCTGTTCAAGCAGTGACTCTCTTATGTCCGTGATTTTCTGCCTTTTGGCCGCTCCCATATACTGTTGCCTCCTATACTATTTACGCGCGCGTGCGCATGTGCGCATATGTGCGTAGAACAAAAATTTCCGCTCCTCCCGACATTGTCCTGTCCCTATGCCCGATATGAAAAGGCTCAAAATTCCGCCTTTTTTTGAAAGGGGGGATACCCCAAAAAAACGCCCTACCATCGCTCCGGATATCCTTCTGTCGCCTTCATTGTCTTGCTTTCGACAGCTGCGTGACAGTCATTGCACAAAGGGATAAGTTGAGCCTCTTTTTTCCCTGTTTGTGCATTAAAAACAAACAAAGACAGGGCATATTGAGGGTATTTTTTTACAGGTTTTACATGATGTACCATCGTTGCAGGCGTAAGAACACTTGGAGTTTTCTCATGCTTGCATCGCTGACATTCCCCGTGATAGTACTTCATTGCCTTTGCTCTGGACCTCCGCCACTCGGTAGAGATATAAAACGGGTGTACATCGCCTGACCGTATAAGACCTACAAGCCATCTTAAGAATTCAGATGTCACTTTCTATTACCTTGCTTCCGCACAGGAGTGCCAAGACCATATATGCGATACCCTCGGTAAAGGGTAGATATGCCGCAGTGATATTTTAACGACACCTTGACCAACGTGTCACCATTGTGCTGATCTTCCCAAGCCTTTTCTATCTCTTCCTTGCTAAGGCAAAAATGCTGCTTCTGCTGTTCTATCGTCATTCCTTACCTCCTTATCGCATATCCTTGTCTCACTTAAATCCTCTTCACGTCCGATATTTTTATCATCGTGTAGCTCTGGTACGGATATCCGTAAACATCAACGCCGTTGTAAAGCGTGTCCTCTTTGATGCGCCAGCCTTTTGGGGCTTTGGGGTTTATGCGCCATGTTTTCGCAGGAACTATCTCACGGACTGTTACAGGACGTTTCAACCCATGTGACGGTATGTATGACCGCATACCCTTTGGGTGCGGCTCATGCTTCGGGTCGGCTATCCAGTACCACGCCAGCGTATAATAATCATAGCCCCTATAAAGGCTGCGCCCGACGGAAACACTGCCCCATTTTGCCCACAGCTGCTGTATGACGTGCAGCGGGATATCCTTGCGTAATATCATGTGGTGGTGGATAGCGCCTCTGGCTGTCGTAGTGTGTGTGCAATACAGATAATCGAGAGAATATCCGTCAGGCATATTCTGTTTGCACCATTTTTTCAGGTCCTTGCAGAATGCAGCAACATTTTTCTGCGCCTGCCACTCATCGAGGGGTCTGTCACCGTTTGCGCAGTAATGCAGCGACAGGTTATAATCGCCCTCTTCAAAGTTCAGCTGCATGAGCCAGCATAAATTCTGAATGCTGACCTTTTGGTTATGCTTCTTCACCTTGTCGGCAGTCTCAGCGGACTTCTTTGCTCTGCCTTTCAGTCCGTGATTGTTTATCATGCCCGATGAGTAGGTCTTAACGATGTGCCGCTCGTCGTTAATGTCTGTTACAGCCATCAGATACCCACGTACCACGTTATCACTTCCTTCCGTTCATAATCTCAAAAGATAATACTATAAACGAGTTTTTAAAAGCCTTTTTAGGCCATTTTTATTTTTGCGAAAATGCGAGGATATCCTATACTATATAAATGTAATAGTATAGGATACGTTGTTGATATAGTGCAGAAGAGAATGCTCAGAGTTCGGTCTGCTCAAATTCCTCGTCCGCATCTTCTTTGGTCTGCTCTTCAATTTCACGGGCTGCAGCAAGAAGGTCATGCCGCAGAGTGTTTGTATTTCTAAAACTGCCCTTGAAACTGTACGGAATGGCCGCTCCCACTGTGATAAGCCCCTCCTTGATGATTATCATGGCCCCCGGCGAAAGATCGGGAGTAGGTCTGTAAATAAACTCAACACCCTGCCCCGAAAATGGCCTGATGCTTTCCGCTTTTACAAACTCGCAAAGAGGAGCATTGCTGCTCTCACCTCTGAGCACGACCACATCACTGAATGCAAGCTTCGTGGGGACCATAAGCCCATCGCCTTCACAGGCATTGCAGTATATGTATTTCCGCAAGATATCCTTGTTCTTCCCATTGAAATAGCTTACGTTGTATGATGCACTGGTTTCACTGTCAACACCTATGAGAGGCAGGACATTTTCACAGTTAAGGTCAGGCAGTCCGCTTACACTGTATATGGCTCCATCAACTATAAGCCACTGGTCACTTTCGTTCGGCTGCCAGACATATATCGTTTTCTTCTTTGCCACTGCGGCATAAATTTTTGTGTAGTTCATATGAATGGCTCCTTTATAAGCTTTCCTTCTTCAGATCACCGAGAATGGCTTCTACAAACTTAATAGCCGCTCCCTTGAATTTTTCTTTCTTCTCGGGATCCGATACTTTGTCGAGTGCATTAAGGAACTTTTTGAGGTTGTCCTGTGTCTCGGCAAAATAGAATTTGAACTCGATAAGCTCCGAATCGGCAGGCTTTTCGGCTGACTGCAATTTGCGTTCAAGCTCTTTTATTCGTTCATCAGTGGCTGCCTTGTCCGCTCCCAACGATGCGGACATATCATCAAGCTCCTTTTTATGAGCTTCTTCTATCTCCTTGACCCTGCTTTCAGCCGCTTTCTTTTCTTTCTTAAGCTCCTTAATTGCTTTCTCATATTCAGACTTTGCAGATACCATGTTCTTTTCGGCTTCCTTGGCAGCCTCTTCTCGGATTGACCTCAGAAGTTCCTCGGAAGGCTCTGCAATGACTGTTTCCACAGGTCGGCTTTCAAGTCCCTTCATTTGCTCGTAGTATTCATCACGTTCAGCCTTGAAGCTATTGCAGTCGGCTGTAATTTTTTCTTTTTCGACAGCTATCTTATCATTTTCGGCAGTCAATAGACATATCTGCTCATTGGCTGCTTCAAGCTTGGCTTTCAGCTCCTCGGCCTCCCTTTTGCTCATAGCATTAAGTTCTCCACTGTCGTTGAGCTTTTCAAAATCCTCTTCCGGGATATCTCTGAGAACGTCGAGTACCTCAATTTTGGCACAATTAAGCTTGTCAAGACGACCGCCAAATCGTTCGTACACCCTGATATGCTTCCGTGCCTGAGTATATTTAAACTCAAATGTATGCGCCGATGCGTCTTCCATATATTCTTTAAAGCTGGAATATCCTTTTTCGGTGTACTTTTTCCCGTCTTCAATGGCCTTGAGAGCCTTGCCGATCTCCAGTATAGAGCGTGCCATATCATATGAATGTGCTACAATGGACTGGTCTATCTGCTCAAGACTCCAGTCCAGGCACTCATTATGCTGTGAGCTGATTATTGTTGTTTCTTCCATTTTCGTTACCTCCGTTATCGGCAAGCTTCATTGCCTCTTTTTCATATTCCTTGTCGCTCAGCCTATTGAATACATGATCCAGGAACAGCCGATACTCTTTTTCAAACTGCTTGATGCTGTCTGGCTTCTTGACCGTTCTGTTATCCTTGTATCCGTAACACTGCCGTATATATCCTTCCGCCGATACCTCGATGGTGTACCACCGTTCCTCAGGGTTCCAGCGCTTACGAATAAAAAATATGTGTGTAGCACCTCTGGCATGGCGCTCGGCGTATGATGCCACACAATGGTCAAGGACTTTGCCCTCATCTCTGATATCCTGCATATCCTTAGGCAATACTATTTCATACAGCAGATTGCTGTAGATGAGCTTTGACAGCTCTTCCTCCTGTGCCTTGATTTTAAGGTCATTGGGGACGTCCTGAGCCTTTCTTATACGTTCTTCCGCCGCATTGGTCTCGTTTACGAGACGGTCATGCAGCTTTCTAAGACTTTTGGGAAATCTCAGAACGCTTTCCTTGGGATATCCGAGCGTATCCATCATTCTGTTGCAGTCGCTCCATTCCAGCGCCCCTCCGTATCTGTCAGATTTACAGTGCTTATAGATATAGTTTCTGACCTTTACAAACGACGCCCTCATTTGACGGGAAAGCTTGATCTCTTCTTCAATAAGACTTATTCCGTCGGCTTTGAGAATGTTCATGCACTCATCGAAGCTGTTTATGCCTTTTATTTTTTTCAGCAGCATATATCCGTATATCTGCCGAAGGGAATAGTAACAGCCATTGTCATGAAATTCTTTCATTTCCTTGGCATCAAAGCCCAGCGCCTTTTTTATCTCTGTGCATTTCCAATTTATCATTTTGGAAAAGACGGATTTACCGACTGCCATATCTGTTACTACCTTTGAAAATCCACATTTCCACAGCTGCTCGCATAGTGCGGGATTTTTCGCACATAGTTCAATAAATTTTACCGGGTGAATATCGTCCGCCGATTGACAATAATCGTAATATGGCACGTATCTGAGGAATGTGTCACCTATTGCATCATCGTTGATGCAGGTGTATGAATGGGTATATTCCATGCTGTCTATGCCCATATTGTACATTCCGAATACAGGCTCGTTTATTGCTTTCATCGCCGTGAAGCCCCCACTCTGCCATGTCCAGCGCATTTCCTCCGAACCGTATTCGGAAAATATATATCGCCTGTGGTACTCATAGTCGATATACGGTTCTTCAATGTGCGACCATGATACTATGACTTTTACGGCATTTATATACAGTACATTGTCTTTTGCAGTGAATACAGCATAATTTCCCCACGCCCTAAGGCACTTATGTCCTCTGCCCTCGCATTTGTATGTAACTTTATGACCGCACATCGGGCAGGTGCCGACATCATTGTGTTTAAGGCGTTCCGGAACATCACTGCCGCCTATCCGTATTCCGTCAGCATACACATCTTTTTGGAACACATCGCTGCGGCGGCAGGCAGTGCAATAGCACCATGCTTTGCCACGCTTCTTTTGGTAGAACAGGAATTGCGGCAGCGCATCATATACGATCTGGTCCTCGGCTTCCCTGCTTAGCAGACAGGGAAATTGCCGCCAGAGCTCCGCCAATTTGGCATTATCCTTTTTCATATTCTCACCTCACAGCCCGAGAAGGTCATCAAGTGACATATTCACACTTGACTTTTCTTCCGATTTTTCTGCGGAGGTTCCCGAGGAAGCTTCCGAAAGATCATTATTGCCTTCAGTGTTTATAGTCATGGAAAAGGATATCGTTGCTGTAGGAAAATAGAATTTTACAGCCTTTTTGTAGGCATCAAGATCAGACAGTGCCGAGCCTGCTCCCTTTTCGACCGCCTTCATGCACTCCTCGAAGCTTCCGCCCTGTACTACAGCCTGTGCAAATTCCTCAGACTGCCTGCAAAACGACTTAAGTGCCTCGCATACCGGGTCCTTCATGATGTTTATTTTGCTGCTCGATGATTTGATTTTTTCACCAAGCTTTTCCAACGCCTTACCGCTGAAAATTTCGTAACTCATATTACACCTTGACTTTCTTCTGAATATGTGCTATACTCAGACCATAAACATTTTATTTTTCCGCTCCCTCAGGTGTTTTGGCCGCCTGTGGGAGTTTTTTTATCGTATATCTCGGCAATAGCTCTTGACAGCCGCATTCTGTAGTTAATGATATCGAACAGCTGTTCGTACAGCCTGCCTGTGACCATTTTATCCAGCCTGCTTTTATCTCTGGGGAACTTCGGGTATTCCGGAAGATGACAGCGTGAACAGCTGAACATACATTTATCAAAATACTTCCATACCATAGCTTCCCATTCCCTGCGCTCGGTGTCTGACATCGGGCGTTTTATTTTTTTGACAGCTATATGATACTCGTACAGTGCGCCTATCATGGTGTTATATGGGTTAAGCTGATATCCGTATTTTGCTGATTTAGGCCCGCTGAATATCTGAAGATTATCCACGTCCGACCTCCCGAACCATCGTAAACAGCGCCGCTACCGATAGTGCAAGAACGATAACCAGTGAGCGTCCTGTAACTGTACCGTTTATCAGGATATCCAGTGCTGTAATGGCTGTCTGTGTGCAGCCGACTGCAAAATACGATAGCCGCTTAAAGTTTATCTTGCTGACCTTGGGCGCACGCTTTTTAGGGCGTATTGCCTCTAACTGCTCCGCCGAATGGGTGCTGCGTCTGATGTTGTCAATATCCTTGCGGCAGTATGCACCGATAAGTTCTATTGCCGCTTCCGCTCCCCAGCATATCGCTACGGCGTGTCTTGTGCCTTCCAGCTTTTCCAACCATTCTATCTGCTTGTCCGTGGGCCGTCCGCCTGTCTTTTTGAGTTCTATCGCCAGCCCGCTGTATATCAGTCTGCCGTCTGTGTCGATTATCGGCACGGGCAGAAAGAAATCGGGAAATCCTGCACGCATACCCGCCTGCTTTAACTTATATCCTGCCGCCGCCGAGCGCTTTCCCTCGTTGGGAACGTGTACGGCAAGGTCAAGCTGAGGATATGTGTTCTGAGCCCATGCACACCATGCCATCATATGTGCCTGCTCCGCTTCCTCACTTACCGATGCGGAGACTATCTTTTTATACTCGTCCGTTGTCATTAACCCTCTCCCCTTTTTCATCGTACCCTTCTGCTTCCAGTAAGGGCTTGAAATGATTTATTATCTTTGTCTCGAACAGACCTGCCAAAAATACTACTGCCGCTCGGGGATTATCCGTCTGCAATAAGATCTCTCCGTCACGTGTGACCATAAAGATATCGTTTGCAGGGTTGATGAAAAGGATATCCCCGAATTTCTGTGGATTTATCATATAATCCGCTCCCCCAGATACTTGTGAAGCTTCTCAGGACTTTCAGTGATATATGGAAGCGGTGCATAGTTATCGGGAGACATATCATCATCGACAAGCACAATGCCGTTGAATACGCATTTGTTATATGTCCGCCAGTCCTCCGGGGTCGCAACTGTCACGTTTTCGTGACCACGGATATGTACTACCATACCGGTCACTGTGTAGCTGTTGCAAAATGTAGGATACTCAGCCCTTATCTGTGCCCTGAGAAATTCCTGCATATTCTTTGCCTGTTTATCCGTCGGCATGATGATAAGCACCTTTCGGCATTGTGTAAGGAGCAGGAGCACCGCCAGCTCACGCTTTGTCAGCATTTTTCTTACCTCTTTTCCTGTTGAAACACCCGTCGTCCGCCGTATCAATAATGTACTGGGGTGATTGGACGTACAGCCCATACGTCATGCCCAGCTCATCTGCACGGCGGCTTACCGCCTCGATGCTTGGGGCCTTGGGCGGCTTTTTCTTCTTTGATGCGGCCATCGGTTCATATTTTGCTTTCCTGCCCATGTCCTGCACCGTCCTTACTCATTGCCCATGCCCTGGCCGTCTGCAAGCTGTTCTGCAGCTCTGCCGCCTTGGTCACTGACACCTGTTTGTTTTTGCGCTTCTGACGCTCCGAGCGGTCGAGCTCCGCCGCTGTAGGCGCAGACTGATTAAATATATCCACCACTGACGGCGGAAGCTGATATTTGGCACGGGTCTTGATTATCTCATGCAGCTGTGCAGCATATTTCTCTCGCTGACCGCCTGTTTTATCGTCAATAACGCCATCGTCCAGCATTTCGTTATACTTTGCCGCCTTATTCTGTACCGAAAGCAGGAACTGCATAAGCCGCTTCTCGCCGAAGCCGTATTCCTCGTGAAGAACGTCCAGAACGGTCAGCAGGTTATCTTCCATTGTCTCGAAAATAGTCCGCCAGTTCTTTTCCCTAAATGCCTTTTCGCTGTTGGCCTTCATATTACCCCGCCCTTCTCGTAAAATTCCATAAGGGTCTCCTTGGATATTCTCCAGCCTGCGTCCGTTTTTAACGCACGTATCTTGCCATTTGCGCACTTCTGGCGGATAGTCTCACAGCATATGCCTAACAGCTTACTGCAAAACGGGATATCCACAAACAGCGGAACCTCGTCCCAGCTGTAGATATACGGCCTTGCCTTTTTCTTGTTCATATTCATGTTCATGCTTAGCCCTCCTTACGTATTAGTGCGTTACGACCTCGAAGCCCTTAACAGGCGAAACAAACCTGTAAATGATTACCTGGCACTCGCCGTCAGTGTCCTCAGCGTGCTCCTCCGCAGCTTCTCTCGCTTCTTCCTCGGTGTCAAATACTCCTACGACATCGTCAAATCCGTCGTATGTATCAATTACCTTATACATTGTCTTACCTCCCGAATGTGTGTCCGCTGCGGCCCATTGCTCCCAGCATTATCAGCTGCGCCTCGACCCTTGCCTTCTGTGGGTCATTGGGAAACTTCTTTCTGGCCGCTTTTAAGGCTTTGCGCTCCTGCTGCATCTGCTCGACGGCAGAAAGGCAGGTGCGCTTATTCTGGGTCCCCGATGTATGCTTGCGTCTGCTCATTTGATTTCCTCCTTGCTGTTGACATCTCAGTTGCCCAAGATGTATAATTTGACTAATGAATTACCGAAAAGGCACATTTTCTGTAGTTCAGACCCTCTTACGGAAAGGGGGTGTTTGCTTTCTTCTTTTTTGATAGCGATATTCTCATGCGAATTGAAACCCTGCATGAAGAAAGAATGTCTATTCCTCGTTCAACACATCTACAAATCCAAAAAGCTGTGCTGAATGCGGCAACACCGGACATTTAACGCTTATCCGCTCCCGTGGTGTGCCCTGCGGGGGCTTTGTTTTTGCCTTGACATCTGCCGCTTACTGCGGTATGATGTTTTCAATGAGCTTGCGTTCAAGGCACATTGCCGCAGGCTCAGACCCTCTTATGGAAAGGGGGTGATAACATGACCAAGCCTACCAACGAACAGGAGCTTCTCAAAGCACTCGAAGCTATTCATAATACATTTGCCGAAAGCACTGATCAAATTGCAAGGCGTGATTCAGACGACCCTGTAACTCACGGCGAACTGTATAATGCTATGCACAGCATCAGCTTAGCTCTGCTTGATATAGGCACTGCCCTTGACAACTATTTCTACAACAAATAGTTTGTCTTAGCTTCCGCTCCCGTGGTGTGCCCTGCGGGGGCTTTACTTTTCTGTTTCCTCTTCCGATACCTTGATAAGGTCGTCGCTGTCGCAGGAAACAAATTCGCCGCTCATGCTCCTCAGCTCTTTTATAAGCCTGTCAAGCTCCTGCGCCTTCTCATTGATCTCCTGCACCTTTGCAAGCATTCCTTCACTGTCTATCTTTACTTTAAGATTTGCTATTGCCATTGATTTCATCTCCTTTATTTTCATCGCTGTGTTTTATCCCAGTGTTCCCAATAAGAGCCTTTACCAGAGCCGACTTTAATGTCGGCTTTTTCTAATGCCGCCATAATTCTTTCGATATCATGTTCGACATTGCGAAGCCTTTTGCCGATTTCACATAACTCGCCGAATATCCAGCAAGCTTTTCCGCCGAGTTCCTCTATTCTTTCAATAGCTCTGTACAGCCTTAAGAGTCTCTTCATTTCCGCTCCCCTCCTTCTCATATTTATCTGTCCTAATTTTCACCCAAATGCGGTGCTATACTGAAAATAGACATCATCTCTCTATTCCCAGCACCTGGGCGATGCAGTTTGCCATGCGCTCACTTTCACGTGCGCCGCACATAAACGCCTCTATTGTTCCTACAGTGTAGCCCGTGGCTTTTGAGAGGTCAGCGTACTTCCAGCCACGTATAGATAGCTGCTTCTTGACCTCGGCGATAAAAAGCTTGTAAATAATTATCACCTCTTTGCAAAAATGTAAATATTAAATTATTTTTGTTCGGAAAGCTTGACAAAAGTAAATAAAAGCGTTACTATATTGTTAGCGAAACAAATATAGTGTGTGCTTGGTAAACTTAACTGCAATTAAATTTACCTGTACTTCTTATTGCTTATGTGTTATGTTTTCCTCACAAACACATAATAGCACAGAAAATCGTTACTGTCAATACAAAAGTCACGAGTTTATACACTTTTGTATTGCTGTACAATTTGGAGGTAACGAAAATGTGTACTTTGCACAAAATAATTGAATTATTGGACAATAAAGGTCTAAAACAAAAAGACCTTACTGACTTTCTTGGGCTAAGCAAAAATGCGTTTACCAACTGGAAAAACGGTAATAACAATTCATATATGAAACATCTTCCTAAGATAGCCGATTTCCTTGGCGTATCTGTTGATTATCTTGTAGGAAATGAAAACCAAAAAGAAGAGCAAAGTGACAACGAGAAGCTTTCCTTTGCTCTGTTTGGCACCGCCGATGTAGATGAAGAGGTTCTGAACGATGTCCGCAAATACGCCCAGATAGCCCGCAGAATGAGGGAAGAAGACAAGAAGAAAGAAGATTGATAAATGACAAGTTATGTTGAGCTCTGTGAGCTTGCAGAAGCCGATGATATTCTTATGATCGACGCTCCTCTTCAAAAATGCCCTTCAATGGCTATCAATGACTGCGGAGACTGCACAGTAATAATAGATCACGATCAGATTGCAGGTGTTGCAGATTTACTGACTGTGCTTGCCCACGAACTGGGGCACTGCGAGACCATGTCGTTTTATACCGAACACAGCCTTGAGCTTCGGGAACGTATGGAATATCGGGCCAATAAATGGGCAATAAAAAAACTCGCCCCGAAGGACGAGATGGTTACAGCAATGAAAAACGGAAATACAGAGATATGGCAGCTTGCTGAGTATTTCGGCATTACCGAGGATATGGTTAAGTTTGCTATGTGGGTGTATTTTGATAAACAAATTATATAATGAACAATGAGGTGATACTGATGTCAAGAAACAGCTACTCAAATCGCTCCAAAGGCGCAAAAATATTTACTGCCGAAGACAATTATACTGTATTCGACCTTGAAACAACAGGATTCAATCCTGCACGTTGTAAAATCATTGAAATATCAGCTTTAAAAGTAAGAAACAACACTGTAACAGATGTGTATTCAACTTTGATAAATCCTGAAATGCACATTCCGAGTGAAGCTACAAAGACTAATCATATAACAGATGAAATGGTAAAAAACGCACCAACCATCAAAGAAGAGTTTGATAAATTTCTCGACTTTATCGGAAACGATATTTTAATCGGACACAATATAGATTCATTCGATTATAATATCATCTACGATCTTCATATGGAATTAAAAGGCACTCCTTTTACCAATACATATATTGATACTTTTCATCTTTCCAAAAGATGTCTCCCTGAACTGGAGAACCATCGTCTTGAAACTATGGCAGATTATTTGGGGATAAACGTTGTTGAAGCTCACAGAGCTGAAAATGACTGCTACACTACCAACTGCTTATATCAGGCTTTGAAGCCATTGATTGACCTGAATAGCTCACGTACCGTTTTAATAAAGTCTGATAAATCTCAGAACCAATATGCAGAAGTAAAAAGTACCCCATTAGCGCAAAATCCGTTTTACGGGAAAAGCTGTATAGTGTATGGAGCTTTCAAAAAAATAGATACAGATAAAATCAAGAGCTTTCTTAACGCTTTGGGCGCAGAGTATATTGACTATTTTTGCTATTCTGCCGACTATCTGATACTTGGAACAGATATGCACAAAAAATATGCAAATCGCATAGCTGATGATTTGATAGACAGCATTGCAATCCGAACCAATGTGCGTGTTCTGTCCGAAAGTGATTTCATCACTTACTCCGAAGCACTTATTTCAATGAATTCAAACAGCTTAAATGTGTCTTTCTCGTATGATGTATCGGGTAAAACCGTTTGCCTTACAGGAAATTTTAAATGCGGAGAGCGTGCGGCTCTTGAAAACACCCTCATTGCAAATGGTGCCATAATCAAGGCAAATGTTATAAAAAAGTTGGATTATCTTATAATCGGCGCGCATGGAAGTGATGACTGGAAAGATGAAAAAGGCGCTAAACGAATAAAGGCAGAAGAATACAATAACAACGGCGGTAAAATAGCAATAATTGAAGAGAGTAACTTCATCACTGAAAAGGAGTAATATCATGGATCAGCTCACTTTTGATATGAATGACGGCGAAACATTGTCAGAAAATATAATTGACACACTTGACCATATTATTGAAGAAGTGTGTAAAAAACAAGATATCGACAAAAAATACATAAAAATTTACGGCTTGAACGAACATAAAAAGTCAAAAAAGCAAGTACAAGATAACAACAGTGATGAAACTGTAAAAAATGAATTAGAGAATGACTCTTCGCAAAATAAAAGCTACAGCGTTTGGATATTGGAGCCCTTGATGCTTGAAGCTGAATTCAAAGAAGTTAAAAGCGACAGATGTTTCAAGCTTACTCGCATAAACAATTCTAAATCAAGCCGAATAGAAGTTGAATACCTTTATCAGCGCAAGGACTGCATAAAAAAACCTGAAGATGCAGTTGAAAGAATATACAATGTATCAACAAAAGATAAGAAAACGGGTGAAAAGTTTACCAGAAAGCTTTTATGCCATAAATTTGATGTAAACAGCACTACGCTTATTCCATATCTTACAGAGTTAATTGACTTTACATTAAAGAATTATCAACCTTCCGACAAATTCGGCTGCTGCAGCAAATATATTGCTTGCTCCGATGCGCTGAAATGTCTGCACTCAAACAACTTTTACGCCCGCTGCTGCCAGTATCGCAAGAACCTTGAGGCTGGCAGGATTTTTTACGGGAAGAACAAGAATAATGGATAAAAAAATCCCCCGAACCATACGGAACGGGGGAAAATCATATTTACTGAGAGATTTTAACCATAAGAGCATCCTGCAGGGTCTGCGAGAAGTTGATGCCTTTTTCAATGGCTGCATCGTTTAGCCATTCAGGAATTGTCAAGGTCTTTTTAACAGCCTTTGCCCTCTTAAAATATGCTGAGAGGTCAATATCAACAAGCGAAGCAAAGCAACCATTTTCGATAGAAAGCTTTGATATTTCGCTTGGTGCTGGCATTTCTTCCTTGTTTTCAATCAAGGATATTGCATATGCCTCCAATGCTTCCCTTGCGTTGTCAAGTGTTTCTGTGAGAGAAGAACCAAATGACTGGCAACCTGGAAGATCTGGAAACTCAACCCAGTATGCGTTATCTTCAAAATGGAACACTGCGGGATAAATCATTTTCATATAAACAGCTCCTTGTATATATTTGAGGAGTGAGGGGCTTATTTCAGCCCCGTCCTCTTTAGTATTGCGTTTAACAGTCCTGTCGGAACGTCCTGACCATGAATTGGTATAACCTCTGTCATGCCGTCCTTTTTAAGAACGTGATGACTTCCTTTTACTCTGTCAAGCTTCCAACCGTTCTGCATCAGCAGTTTCAGAAGGTCTTTATCTTTCCTTATTATGTCCTCCTTACATTATATATTATAACACGTATGCACGTATTTGTCAAGTGCTTTTCGGAAAAAAGTTTTGAAAAATCAAAGTTTTTTTCGGGAAAACACCCGATAAGAAACCGAGCCGCTCCCTCTGTATTTTTCGGTGGGTGACGGCATTGCAGTCAACTGCAAAAGGAGGGTTAAAAATGGCACGAGCCAAGAACACTAAGCGCTCCGACGGACGATTGCAGTCAAAAGTCTATCTCGGAGACGGCAAATATAAATACGTATATGCTGACACACAGCGTGAGCTTGACCGCAAGGTACAGGAGGTCAAGCTGAAAATCGGCAAGGGCATTGATGTTTCGGCAGAACGGGACACCTTTGGCGAATGGGCTGAACGCTGGTTACGCAAGAAAAAAGGAAAGATTTCCGAGGGAAGATATCAGACATATGCAATTAGGGTAAAAAAGATGGACGATATCAGCAATATTCCAATTTCGGAACTGTCTGTATCTGACTGTCAGGATATCATTGATAAATATACCGCCGATGGAGCAGCGCATAAGACATTAAAAGAATATAAGTCGGTAATGTCTCAGATTTGCCAATATGCTATTGTAAATCGTGTAATGGACTTTAACCCTGTTCAGGGCATCGAACTGCCCCCTGAATATATTCACGATGAGGATAAGGAACCACGAAGAGCATTGACTGAGGAAGAACAAAAGTGGATAATTGCCCCGACAAATCATCGGGCACATACGGCTGCAATGATAATGCTGTTTGCAGGTCTCCGACGTGGTGAGCTTCTTGCTCTGAACTGGACCGATATCAATATCCCCAAGCGCACGATCACCGTAAACAAAGCAGTGGCAATGGAAAAGGATATTCCCAGAATAAAGCCGTGCACAAAAACTAAGTCAGGTATGCGCACTGTGAATATTCCGCCTATACTTGCAGAATACCTTAGGGATCAGCGGAGCAAAGCAAAGACAATGCTTGTCTGTCCGAACACAAAAGGCAGTCTTATGTCTGGCAGCTCCTGGCGTAAACTGTGGAACAGTTATCTTAAAGAATTGAATTTCAGATTTGGAGACTTTGACGGCATATTGATAACTGACAGCAAGGGCAGTCTTAAGGAATTTAAGAAACCCCAAAGCCTGAATGCGCCTGAAAAAATTCCGATGGTCATTCCGCAGATAACAGCACATTGGCTGAGACATACATTTATTACAAATATGTACCTTGCAGGCGTTGATGTTATGACTGCCAAGGAACAGGCAGGACACGCAGATATTACAACAACAATGGAAATATATACTCATTTGAACGCCGAGCATAAAGAAGAGCAGATGGACAAGCTGAATGATTATTATAATAGGCTATGGGTGTCAGATGGGTGTCAAAAGTGTAATTGATGTGTCAACTATTCACGCTATTAAGGGAAAAAATAAGCTATATGCAAATTCGTTCGGGACGAAGAGGCCGTGGGTTCGAGTCCCGTCACCTCGACCAATAAAAGAGGCTGTTGCAGCAAACGCTGCGGCAGCCTCTTTTATATTTATGAGCTGTTTTATCGTTGACATTTCACTTAAGAAAATACCGCAGGTAAAAAGAGAAAGGTTACGGTTTATCATTGAGCTTATGCGTGCAGGATTTACGGAGGGCACAAAGGTCAATATGGTATCCGCCACCAGCAGTACCCGCACTGCAATGAATGCAATATCCGTCCTGCTCCTGCGTGACGGTGCAGACGTTGTTTTTATCGCCCCGCCCAGCATTTCGGAAGTTATCTTACTTTTTGCCATTTGTGACACCCCATCGTTTTAAATTCAGATATCAACATATCAAATTTGTACCATTCTCAAAAGCAACAAGTTAAGATCAACACATCAATTTCCCAAAATCAAGTATTATCCTGAAATTTATGTGAATTATACAAATATAATTTGACAGATATGATATTTGAACCTTTATGCCCGATACTGCTCAAAGCATTAAATCAAGTTCAGATACAATGATCCCCGTCCAAATATACACTTGAACGGGGATTTTGATACTATTATACTCAGTTTCTGCGCCTGTTTGGTTTCAGGCTCTTCTCAGCATACATTCTTTCATCGGACTGCTTCAGCATGGCATCGAAATCAAAATCAATGCGTGTGCTGCACATTCCTATGCTGGCAGTTATGGGGTAAGGTTTTACATGATCCTTGTTAAGACAGGCAAGGAAGTTCTCAACGTGCCGCCTTATAATGCCCTCCGCTCCATCGCCGATATTATCGGCAGCGGCAGTAACGGCGCATACCACAAACTCATCGCCGCCGAAGCGTCCGCATATCTTATTTTCAATAGGGATACTGCGTATAGCATCCGCCACGGAGCTTATGGCAAAGTCGCCCTCGTCATGGCCGTAATGGTCGTTGATGTTTTTAAGTCCGTCAAGGTCAATGGAGGCAACGGTAAAATTCCTGCCCGCATTCTTCCTCTGGAGCCACGAAAGCTGCTTATAGAAGCCGTTTCTGTTGTAAATTCCTGTAAGATAATCGTTTTCGGATATCTTTTCAATGCTCTTGGCCGTGTATTTCAGGTGCATGGCATTTCGGTATCCGCTGAGAGCGTTGTTGAGAGCATACACATACTGGGGTATCATGCAGTAGCCGTTAACATCAGCCGTGAAATGTACGCACATATATCCCATAGGAATGCCATATGAACTGATCACATTGAACACAACAGGATTTTTAAGGGTCATAACATAGTCGATGTCAATAAGAACATCTTTGCGCATGATGTTCATGGGATATTTTTTTGAATCATCATCTGATTTATAGAGAATGCACATCTCATCGTCAAAGCCGTTCCATTTTTCCTCCAGTGGATTAAGTGCCTCATTCCAGAAGCTCTGATTTACCATAATACAGATGTTGTAGAAATTATATCCCTTGAGATCTTCCACAATGCAGTCTGCACTGTCTCCCGTAACTATTTCCTGTGCCAGTTCGCACAGAAGAGCATTGTCGTCCTGATACTTGCAAAATCTTTCCCGAACAGTTTTAAGAGTGTTGCCCACATTATAAGGAGGGCGGTCAGGATCGCAGCCGCAGGAATTATATACATCAAGAACAAAATCCACATAGTTATCATGAAGAACTTTCCCGCCTGCAAACACCTTTTCAAGAGCGTCGGCAATGGCTTTTGCCGTGTCGAAATAGCTGCACCTGCAGGTGGTTATGGGCGGAATGCATTGTTTTGCTTCTTCAGTGCCGTCAAAGCCCACCACAGCCACATCATCAGGAACTTTATATCCATGCCGGTTCAATACCGCACAGGCAGTTATCGCCATCATATCATTGGCGCAGATTATAGCCTTGGGCACACGGTTCTCGGCGACCATATCCTCAACAGCCTTCTGTGCAGGGCCTGACCAGTAATCGCCGTAGCTCAGCATATTGTCATTAAAGGGCAGACCATTTTCTGCAAGCACCTTTTTATATACCGCAATACGCTGCTCGGAATGTTCCTCGCCTTTAAGTCCCGCTATCATCGCCGTATCGGTTATGCCGTGATATTCGATGATATGGCGCACTGCCTGTTCAAAGCCCGCCTCATAGTCGAAAATAAAGCTGGTGCATTTCTCTGACCTGTTGCCCAGAATAAAAACAGGCACATTGTGAGCCTCAGCGCCCATACGCAGTTCATCGACGATGGAAGTGTCCTTGAAAGCCTCGCTGAATATCACCACAGCATCTACAATATTATAATCTATCAGGGAATAGACCTTTTTCTCAGCGTTTTCGAACCTGTTGTTGCGATAAAAATCAGTGCAGGCGTTATATACAAAAAGCCGATAATCCTTGGCAACAAGAGCCTTATTAAGTTCAGCCACTTTGGCAGTGGTTTCATCATTGCTAAGTCTGGTAAGACATAACGCAATTATTTTCCGCCCTTTGAACATCTTACATCAAACCTTTCGGATATGGTTATATCATTTTATATTTTAACACAAGCCAGCGAAAATTTCAATAGTTTTCCCAAAATTGCAATATCATCGCAAAACATTTTTGTGCGCCATGACATACTTTAATATTGACAACCACATTATAAAATGCTATTATTATCATACCAAAAGATATTAACCAAGGAATGATATACGTGCATATGAAAAAATTACTGCCGCCCGTAATGGCGGCACTGCTGCTGGCTTCCTGCGGCAATAATACTCTCGGCGCTTCCGAAGGTGCGGTTTCCCAGGAAGTAACCGTTACCCTGGGCACCTCCGATACCGTGCAGACATCGGAAGCTGCCACAGTCACGGAGGAAGTCACCGAGCAGACGACGACAATGCCCCAGCTTGAATTTGAGGACACTCCTCAGAACGCCTACACCCGCCTTACCATGTCCTTCCAATCCACAGGCAAGACTGTTTATCCCGATGATTACGGCGGAGTTTACAGCTACGGCAAGAATCTTTTTGTTGCCATCACCGAAAAGGAGCCGTCGGAGTATTACACAAGCCTGCTGTCCGAATACACCTGCGTCCGCTACCAGACAGTAGCTCACTCAATGAATGAACTTACCGCCATCGGTGAAAAGGCAAAGGAAGTCCTTGACCCGGATTTCGGCGTAAAGGAAGTTTTCATTGATGTTCCCAACAACAGGGCAGCGGTGTCCATCACAAACGGCGACCCCCGTTCCGCACAGGATTACATCAAGACACTCGAAGATGTGGGCTTCACCCTCAACGAAGTGGAAATAAGCATGGCCGATACGGAAGAATAAAAAAACAGCTGCCGCACATAAAGTACGGCAGCTGTTTCATTGTCTGCAAATCCGAAAAATTATTCCTCGGTCTTTTCTTCAGCGGTATCGTCAGCAGCTTCGGAAGCAGCTGCAACGTCCGCATCATCAGCACCGTCAAGAGCCTCAAGCTCCTCAACGTCGCTGCTTACATCGTCAGCGTCATCGCAGTCGTCCTTTTCGGAGCATGAGCGGCAGTCACAGCCGTCATCATCGCCGAAATAGATCTCGTCATCATCATCAAAGCTGTAGTCATACTGTTCCAGCTCCTCACGCTTCTTAACGGCGTAAACAGCGGCAGCAGCACCTGCAGCGGCAGCGATCATAGTAAGCAGAGCAACACCGAATGCACCCTTCATAAATATCAGCTCCTTATTTTTTCACAAAGTTATACGAAGTTTTGACTGATGAAAACTTCCCTGTGACATTATTATAACACACTTAATTATGAATTACAATAGTATAATTCAAATTTTCTCCAAATTCACACATTTCACAGGACAGATATTTGGAGAATATTTATAGTACGTTATAAGCCAGCCCAAATTTCGAACCGGTTTTCAGGCATATTTTACGCAGATACTATAATAATTAACACAAAATCTGCCGAATTGTGGCTTTTGCCTCTTGATTTTTGGCACAAATGGTGCTAAAATATTATCGGTATCATCGTTAGATGTAAAAATTGATATAGGTAAGGTGTTATTATGTTAGTTTTAGTAGTTAACGCAGGCAGCTCCTCTCTTAAATACCAGCTCCTGAACATGGACGACGAAAGCGTTCTTGCAAAGGGCAACTGTGACAGAATCGGTATCGACGGTCACATCTCCCACAAGACTGCTGACGGCAGAAAGGTTGACGAGGACTGCAGCTTCCCCACACATACAGAGGCTTTTGAAAAGCTGGTCGAGGTTCTTACCTCCGGCGAGGGCAAGGTCATCGACTCCATGAGCGAGATCAAGGCAGTAGGCCACAGAATCGTGCAGGGCGCTGAGGTATTCAGCGAGACCACTCTCGTTACCGATGAGGTAATCGACAAGATCGACGGTCTGGCAGAGCTGGCTCCCGTTCACAACCACCCCCACGCACTTGCTCTGAGAGCCTGCAAGAAGGTAATCCCCGCAGACTGTCCTCAGGTAGTTGTATTCGATACAGCATTCCACCAGACAATGCCCGAAAAGGCTTATATGTTCGGTCTCCCCTACGAGTGCTATGAAAAGCTCCACGTAAGAAAGTACGGCTTCCACGGTACTTCCCACCGCTATGTTTCGGCCAAATGCGCCGAGCTGATGGGCAAACCTTTAAAGGATCTGAAAATCGTGACCTGTCACCTTGGCAACGGTTCTTCCATTACCGCTGTGAAAAACGGCGTTGCCATTGATACCTCCATGGGCTTTACGCCGCAGGGCGGCATTGAAATGGGCACGCGTTCGGGCAACCTTGATCCCTCGGTTTTGCCGTATCTTGAAAAAGAACTCGGCCTCAGCGCCGACGAGGTGGAAACCGTTATCAATAAAAAGTCCGGTCTTTTAGGCGTTTCCGGCCTTTCGTCGGATTCGCGCAATGTTACCGATCAAGCGCTTGAGGGCGATTATCGCTGTAT
>OJKC01000129.1_pt1 | contig 77967 bp, 72 predicted proteins | sample 1596401 | NCBI WGS metagenome assembly OJKC01 (sample SAMEA4350162, study PRJEB24818) | metagenome | biome: human; feature: gut; material: faeces | place: Denmark | collected 2013-09 | reverse complement strand
TGAAGAAAAACTCCTGCCCGAAGTTCAGCTTTGTGCCGCTGTTGAGCAGCTCTTTGAGCAGTTCGTATTGAGCAGCCATTCGCATCCTCGCTTTCCATTTTTTGTTAGAATTTTGTAACCTTATTTTCCCAAAAAAGAGGAGACGTCCCTGTCCGGGGCCGCCTCCCCCTGTTTTGTACCGGGTCCGCCGACCGATCAGTCTGCGGTGATGTACTTGTCCACGATGGACTGCAGGGTGCCGTCTGCCTTCAGCTCTTCCAGAGCAGCGTTGACGGCCTCCACCAGAGCGGTGTTGTCCTTATTCATGCCGATGGCGTAATCCTCCTCGGCATAGCTGGTCTCCAGCACCTTCAGGCCGGGGTTGGCAGCCACATACTCCTTGGCGGGAGCGTTGTCGATGACCACGGCGTCCACCTGACCATTGTTCAGGGCCTGCACAGCGGTCAGACCGTTGTCGTAAGCCACCACAGAGTCCTCGCCGAAGTCGTCGGTGCAGTAGATGTAGCCGGTGGTGCCGCGCTGGGTACCGATCTTCTTGCCTGCCAGATCATCGGGAGATGCGATGTCGGAGCCTTCCGGCACGATGATGGACTGGATGCCGGTGGCGTAGCTGTCGGAGAATGCCATCACGGCCTTGCGCTCGTCGGTGACGGTGATGCCGGCCATGGCGATGTCTGCCTTGCCCTGCTGCACGCTCAGCAGAGCGGCGTCAAAGTCCATATCATCGATCTGCAGCTCCAGACCCAGCTTCTCGGCAATGGCCTTGGCGGTGTCAACGTCGATGCCCTCGATGTCGCCGCTGTCGGTGGTCATCTCATACGGAGGGAAGGTGGCGTTGGTCGCCATGGTCAGCTTGCCAGCCATCACAGTAGTCAGCTCACCGGCGGCAGCGCTGGTGGAAGCAGCCTCAGAAGAAGCAGAGCTTGCCACAGAGGAAGCCACGCTGGAAGAAGAACCACCGCAGGCAGTCAGAGCCAGAGCAGCAACGGACAGACCGGCAGCAGCCAGAAAGCTGCGACGAGAGATCATTTTCATATTCAAACACTCCTCAAATGTACTGTATAATTTTCGGCCCGCCGGGACGATGCGCTTCATCAGACCTCCGGCGAACGGATTTAGTATAGATTGTACAAAATGAAAAGTCAATACTTGTGCAAAAAATCCGACGATTTGAAACCGAATTGAAAACAATTATGCAGCAGAATGGTTGAATAGAATGTATATATGCAGGACGGCGGGGAATGTTCTCTTTTTGCCGCCCAAAAGAAAACCAGAAAGGACGGCGGTGCCCGGAGGGCATGAAAGCCCCAGTGGGGCTTTCAAGCAGGCGAGCGGTCTGCGATAGCAGATGGAAGGACTTTGTCCTGACAAGCGTCGGGGGCGCTCCAAACGCGAAATTAAAAATAATTTTTCCGCTGATATTGTCAGAGCGAAGCGGAGACAATTCTAAATCATCCGGTGTTACAAATACCGTGCGATCTCCTCTTTGCTGCGCTTCGGCACGCAGTAATCCCGGTTCTCATCCAGATAATACTTCACGCCGGTCTCGGCGGTCAGCGGCACGATGTGCGATTTGTGGCTCGGATAGCCGAAGGCCACCATGTAGACCAGCTGCTGCGGCGCTTCAATGCCCAGCAGTTCGGTCAGCACCGGCTTGTTGATGGCCCCCATGATGCAGCTGCCCACGCCCTTGTCCCAGGCGGCAAGGGTCATGTTGGCCAGCGCGATGCCGATGTCGGTGGCCGGGTCGCCGGGGATGGCAGTATCCTTCACCACGGCAACAAACAAGGTGGGCAGCTCGTCGGCCTTTGGGGTGCCCTGCTCCGGCGGCAGGTAGGCGGCCCACTTCACCAGTGGTTGCACCCTGGCCACGTCTGTGGGCTGGTTCACCACCACCAGCCGCACGGCCTGCCGATTGGCCCCGCTGGAAGAAAGCCGCACGGCTTCAATGATGTCGTCCACCACATCCTGCGGCACAGGCTTCTGCTCGAACCGGCGGTAGGTGCGGCGGGTGGCGAGGGTATCCATGACAGACATGTAAAACAACTCCTCATATAGTATGGAATGGGGTCCTGCTTTCCTGCAGTATACCAGATGCAGCCGCGCCCCGCAAGCACTGCGCCGGGAAGCGGGCAGAGAACGGCGGGAAAAGAGCGGCCGGAACAGCGGCGCTGGCCCGCGCCGGACGGTGAAAGAAAAACACCTCTGAGATGAACGAAAAGCAACACACTTGTGCTGAAAAGTTGCGATGAATTAACTTCATGTGAAAAACTTGACAAGCAGCGCAAGACGTGATATCTTACGGTTTGCCGAGACAAACTGGCGGGAATATTCCGGGCTGGTTTGCTTTGCTATGGGAAGAAAGTGCAAAACGATCAGGAGGAAAAACGATGTCTAAAATTTCTCGTCGCAACTTTATGAAGTGTGCCGGTGCTGCAGCGCTGGCTGTGGCCGCTGCGGGCGCACTGTCCGGCTGCGGCCCGATGCTGGATGTGGATGTCTATTTTTATGCGAATGGCGCAAAGCTGGAGCTGACCGGCAAGGGCAAGGTCCAGACCGGCGCAGACGAAATGGACACAGCGACCATTGAACTGCCCGCTGAGTACAAAGCAGCATATGAGATCGCGGACGCAAAGGCCAAGGTCATTCGTGAGAACGGCAAGCGCTATGCGAACGTGAACCTGGTTGCAAAAGAGGTGACCTATCAGGTCTATTATCAGCTGGACGGCACCACAGTGCTGTCCGGTGAAGTCACGGCATCCGCTGTGAACCCCACCATCACGGTTAATGATCTGGACCAGGATGAGCTGAAGGCGCTGGCCAAGCTGTTCTACGAGACCACCGGTGATGTTCAGCTGAGCAACAACACCGTGATTGTTCCGGTGAAGAAGGTCATGGGCGAGGTCGAAGTGAAGTATACCAAGTATTCCAGCTTCTGGTCTGAGAATCCTGAAAAGGATAGTCCTGTTGACAATGGAAGCTATGATGAAAAGGTTCCGCTTTGGAAGGGGCAGAATACGATTTCCACTAGCGAGATGAAGAACCTGAACAGTGCGTGCACGATGGGCTACAGATATGTAATGCAGCGCATTGGAACGACGCCCAATGCTGGCAGTAAAAACTTTGAGGAAACAAATATCTTTGCTGTTGATTGGAGCAATCCGATTGTCAAAGTTTACCTGAGCGATACGAAGAACTTCTACTAAGAAGCGGAAAATTTCAAGAATACCTAATAAAGCGGCTGTCCCTCACATGGGGCAGCCGCTTTTGCGCAGAAAAAGAACTTACATCTTATTCTGGTGCCTTTTCGGGATGGGCACGCTCAGCACCAGCGAGATGCCCACGGCCAGCGCCACCGCAACCTTAAAGGTACTGATGCCGTGGGAGAGGGCCAGCGCGTTGTTGCCCTGGATGAAATAGTAGGCGCAGTAGTAGATGCCCGCGCCGGGCACCAGCGGGAAGATGCCGGAGAGCAAAAACACCGTCACCGGCATTTTGAGCACGATGGCAAACACCCGGGTGAGCAGGGTGAGCGGGATGACCGCCAGCAGGGAAGCGGCGGCGGCGTCCATGCCCAGCAGGACGGCCAGCTCGTAGACGAACCAGCCCACGGCCCCCACCAGCCCGCAGAAGGGCAGGCTCTTGCGCGGACAGCCGAACAGGATGGCAAAGCTCAGGGTGCCCGCCCCGGCAATGAAGAACTGGGCGGCCAGCTCCCCGATCTGTGTACTGGTAAGCATCATGCGACCACCACCCCCGTAAAGAATGTATAAAGGCTCAGCACAAGGCCGGTGCCGATGGCGATGCTGGCTGCAATGAGCAGCGCGTCGATCATGCGGATGGTGCCGGAAAGATAGTCGCCGTGCACGAAGTCCCGGATGCCCATGGTGAAGGCGATGCCCGGCGTCAGGATCATCAGCGCGCCGATGATGGCGTGGCTGGCGGGCGTGCCCAGCAGATTGCAGCCCAGGATGCACACCAGTGTGATGAGGGCTGCGCAGCTGATCTTGCGGAAGCCGCCCGGTAGCTCGTGCCGCTCGCACAGCAGCAGATACCAGCTGGCGGCCAGGCCCGCCGCCGCCGCCGCCAGCGCGCTGCGCAGCGTGCCGCCGAAGATGAGCGCAAAGCAGAACGCGCCGCACAGGCCGCTCACCAGCTGCACCCAGTCCTTGGGGAAAGGGATGCGCCGGGCCAGCACCAGGCGGCTCTCGGCTTCGTCCAGCGACATATTGCCCTCGGCGATCTCGCGGGAGAGGGCGTTCACCGCCGCCACCCGGCCCAGATGGGTGGTGCGGGTGGGCACATTGCGCACCTCGCTGATCTCGGCGGTGCCTGCGCTGGCAAAAATGCCGTTGGTCAGCACATAAACGTGGAACTCCCGCAAATGGAAACTGCGCGCCATGATCTCCATGGTCTGCTCCACCCGGAACACCTCGGCACCGTTTTCCAGCAGCGTCTGCCCCGCCGCCATGATGAAATCCATGATGCGGCGGCGCAGTTCCTCGTCGGGGTAGATCTCTCTGCCGTTCATTGCCGCACCTCCTTACAATAAAGTTGATTTCACCAGCGTGTCGGTAATTTCTCCTCGGACACGAAACGGGCCATTCCATCGCCCGCCCTATTGCCCTTCGGGCAACAGGGTCCCACCCCAGCGGACGGTCCTCGGAGAAACTCCCGGCCCACTGGTCGGATACGTTTATTCTATCATGTCCGCGGCTGGCGCACAAGAGGAAAATGATCCTGCTTGACAAAAGCGGAAAAAATCACTATACTACAAGCAGAAGGGGCGCTGACTGCATTGGGCCAGCTTTCCATCCTGCTAGTCAAAAGATTGACCGCTCGGCTGGTAACTGGGGCGGTCAATCTTTTTTGTTATCATCGTCTTTCTTCTGGGAAAACTTTGCCATGACCTCAACGGTCAGACGGATCACATCCACGATCAGGCTCAACAGAGTGAGAACGAACGTGAGCAGTGCGAGAGTCTCCAAAAGAGTCATCCGACATCCCTCCCTTCGCCTTCAAGGCTCCGGGCAGGGTACTTCCAAAAAAAGTTTCCTCCCGGAACCTCTGCTTCGTTCTATGTAATAATAGAAGAATCAGCGATGCGGGATGGAAAGCATGACCACCGATATGCAATCAGCGCCTCATCACCAGTGTAACACAAAGTTTGACGTAAGACAAGAAAAAACACAATTCCCTACTAAAAAACTTCGTTTTAGGTGTTGACAAATCCCGCCGATGGGGTTATTATAAATGCAATATCACAAAAATGGCTGTGATGAGGAGAGTAAGCTTTCGCATTGATCCTTACCAGAGAGCCCGGGCGGTGGAAAAGGGCAGGAAACAGGAAGCTGAAAATGGCCTCGGAGCCGTGCGGGCGAGGTGCATGAGCACTAAGTTCGCAACGGGATGCGCCCGTTACAGCGTCCGGCTGTAAGCAGCAAAGCTGCCGCAGCATCGAGGCTGTGCCCGCAAGGGTGCGGTAAACCAAGGTGGTACCACGGAAGTATGTTCTGCTCCCGTCCTTGTCTGAGCGTTGGCTCAAAGGCAGGGACGGGAGCTTTTTTCATGCATCCGTTCCAAGGCCCTTGCACGGAACTGTGCCGTGCGGGCCGCTGTACATTTATAATAAGCAAAATAGAGAGGGAACAAAACTATGATTACTCGTCGCGATTTTCTGAAAGTTACCGGTGTGGCTGCTGCAGCCGCTGCCCTGACCGCCTGCGGTGGTTCTTCTTCCACTGCTTCTTCTGCTTCCAGCGCTGCCGCTTCTTCTGAGGCTGCTTCCGCTGTGGCAAAGCTGGACAAGGTGAAGGTGGCTGTGCCCAACGACACCACCAACGAGGCCCGCGCCCTGACCCTGCTGGAGAAGAACGGCTTCTTCAAGCTGAAGGCTGACGCCGGCCTGACCGCCACCGCAAAGGACATCGAGGAAAACCCCCTGAACGTCACCGTCGATGAGGTGGAGGCTGCTCAGGTGCCCAATGTCCTGCAGGACGAGGACTACGCCGTCATCAACTCCAACTACGCCATCTCCGCCGGCCTGGACCCCATCAACGATGCTCTGGCCATGGAGGACGGCACCTCTGCTTACGTCAACGTTCTGGTCTGCAAGGAAGGCAACGAGGAGGAGCCCAAGATCAAGGCTCTGGTGGCCGCTCTGCAGAGCCAGCAGGTGAAGGACTTCATGGAGGAAAACTACAAGGGTGCTGTGGTCTCCGTTGTCGAGAACCCCACCGACGGCTACGACTCCTCCATTGATTACGACGCACTGAACGGCGAGACCGTCAGCTGCGCTGCTACCCCGGCTCCCCACTGCGAGGTGCTGGAGATCTGCAAGGACATTCTGGCTGCCAAGGGCATCACCCTGGACATCCAGGAGTTCGACGACTACATCCAGCCCAACAACGTGGTTGAGGACGGCCAGATCGACACCAACTACTTCCAGCATCAGCCGTATCTGGACGACTTCAATGCAGAGCACGGCACCCACCTGGTGACCGTTGCCGGCATCCACGTGGAGCCCATGGGCATCTACGGCGGCAAGCAGGACAGCCTGGCACCGATCGAGGGCTAAGCCTAAAAAGGAGCAATTTCTGTGATTGAGATCAAACACCTTTCCAAGACCTTCCAGATGAAGGACGGCGCGGTGAACGCGCTGCACGACATCAACCTCACCATCCCGGATGGTTCCATCTACGGCATCATCGGCATGTCCGGTGCAGGCAAATCCACGCTGGTGCGCTGCATCAACCTGTTGGAGCGCCCCACCGAGGGCAGCGTCGTCATCGATGGCACCGCCATGGAGACCCTCAGCGCAGCCCAGCTGCGTGAGCGCCGCCGCGACATCACCATGATCTTCCAGCAGTTCAACCTGCTCATGCAGCGCAGCTGCCTGAAGAATATCTGCTTCCCCATGGAACTGGCCGGTGTGAAGAAGGCGGATGCCGAAAAGCGCGCCAAGGAGCTGCTGGACGTGGTGGGCCTGCCCGATAAGGCCAACGCCTACCCGGCCCAGCTTTCCGGCGGCCAGAAGCAGCGCATCGCCATCGCCCGCGCGCTGGCAACGGACCCGAAGGTCCTGCTGTGCGACGAGGCCACCAGTGCGCTGGACCCCAACACCACCCATGCCATCCTGACCCTGATCAAGGACATCAACAAGAAGCTGGGTATCACGGTGGTGGTCATCACCCACCAGATGAGCGTCGTGGAGGAGATCTGCGATCAGGTTGCCATTCTGGACGGCGGTGTGGTCGTGGAACAGGGCGCGGTCGCAGAAATTTTCTCGAACCCCAAGACGGCGGCGGCAAAGCGTCTGGTGGCCCCCAACGGCGGCAGCGCTGCCCGCGATCTTTCCAGCTTTGCCCCGGACGACCATGTGGTGCGCGTCACCTTCAACGGCTCGTCCACTGCAAAGCCGCTGGTGGCAAGCCTTGCGGCTGAAAAAGGCATTCTGGTGTCGGTGCTCAGTGCCGACACCCGTGATCTGAACGGCCAGTGCTACGGCTCCATGCTGCTCAAGCTGCCTGCCGATGTGGAGCAGGCAAAGCAGGCGGCCGCCTACATGCGCGGCCAGCCCGGTGTGACGGTGGAGGAGGTGACCGGCGAATGAGCATTGCAGATTACGGCTTTGCCATCTGGGAGACCTTCTATGTGACGGCGCTCTCCACCGCCTTTGCGCTGGTGCTGGGCCTGCCGCTGGGTGTGCTGCTGGTGGCCGGTGACAAGGACGGCGTTCTGCCGCTGCCTTCCTGGCTGATGCACATCCTGAACATCGTCATCAACATTCTGCGCAGCGTGCCCTTTCTGATCCTGATGATCTGCGTCTTCCCGCTCACCCGTGCCATCGTGGGCACCACGGTGGGCACCAAGGCCACCATCGTTCCGCTGGTGGTGGCGGCCTTCCCCTTCGTGGCACGTCTGGTGGAGACCAGCCTGCGCGAGCTGGACGAGGGCGTGGTGGAAGCTGCCCAGAGCATGGGGGCCACCCCCTTCCAGATCATCACCAAGGTGATGATCCCCGAGTGCCTGCCCGGCCTGATCTCCAGCATGACCACCGCCCTGACCACCATTCTGGGCTACTCGGCCATGTCCGGCGTCATTGGCGGCGGCGGCCTGGGCAAAATTGCGTTGTCCTACGGCTACTACCGCTACCAGACCGATATCATGATCGTCTGCGTGGTGCTGCTGGTGCTCATGGTGCAGGTGTTCCAGAGCGTGGGCACCTGGTGGGCCAACAAGAGTGATAAGAGACTGCGGAAGTAACCCCTAGCCCCAGGTCGGGAAGCAAAATTTAACGTTTCAATTCCCCGCCGGAGGCATCTGCACTCCTGCGGGGAATTGTGCTATTCAGACAAACCCAGCAAAGGAGTATGTAGTATGAATCGTGATACCATCTGCGTGCAGGGCGGTTACACCCCCGGCAACGGCGAACCCCGCCAGATCCCCATCGTGCAGTCCACCACCTTCAAGTACGCCACCAGCGAGGATATGGGCAAGCTGTTCGACCTGGAAGCCGACGGCTACTTCTATTCCCGCCTGCAGAACCCCACCTGCGACCTGGTGGCGAAAAAGATTTGCGAGCTGGAAGGCGGCACTGCCGCCATGCTCACCTCCAGCGGTCAGGCCGCAAACTTCTTCGCGCTGTTCAACCTCTGCGAAGCAGGCGACCACATCGTGGCGTCCAGCACCATCTACGGCGGCACCTTCAACCTCATCTCCGTCACCATGAAGAAGATGGGCATTGAGGCCACCTTCGTGGACCCGCTGTGCACCGAGGAAGAACTGAACGCCGCCTTCCGGCCCAACACCAAGGTCGTGTTCGGCGAGACCATCGCAAACCCGGCCCTCACCGTGCTGGACATCGAAAAGTTTGCGGGGGCCGCCCACGCCCACGGCGTGCCGCTCATCGTGGACAACACCTTCCCCACGCCGGTCAACTGCCGCCCCTTCGAGTGGGGCGCGGACATCGTCACCCACTCCACCACCAAGTACATGGACGGCCACGGTGCCGTGCTGGGCGGTGCCATCGTGGACAGCGGCAAGTTTGACTGGATGGCCCACGCTGAAAAGTTCCCCGGCCTGTGCACCCCGGACGACAGCTACCACGGCATTACCTACGCCGAGCGCTTCGGCAAAGAGGGAGCTTTCATCACCAAGGCTACTGCCCAGCTCATGCGCGACTTCGGCTCCATGCAGTCCCCCATGAACGCCTACATGCTGAACCTGGGCCTGGAGAGCCTGCATGTCCGGATGCAGCGCCACTGCGAAAACGGCATGGCCGTGGCAAAGTTCCTGGAAGCACACCCCAAGGTGGCTTACGTGAACTACTGCGGTCTGGAAAGCAGCCCCTACCACGCACTGGCCGAAAAGTACCTGCCGAACGGCAGCTGCGGCGTGGTGAGCTTTGGTCTGGCCGGCGGCCGCGAAGCTGCCAGCACTTTCATGAAGGAGCTGAAGCTGGCTGCCATCGAGACCCATGTGGCCGATGCCCGCACCTGCTGCCTGAACCCCGCATCCAGCACCCACCGCCAGATGAACGACGAACAGCTGAAAGCCGCCGGTGTGCCCGCAGAGCTGGTGCGCATGAGCTGCGGCCTGGAAAGCAGCGAAGACCTCATTGCCGATATCGCGCAGGCGCTGGATAAGATTTAAAAACTTCCCCAAAGGAGTACGACACTATGCCGCTGATCATCCCCAAGACCCTGCCCGCTTACGATGCCCTCTACAACGAAAACGTCTTCGTCATGCACCGTGAGCGCGCCCTTGCCCAGCACATCCGCCCGCTGGAAATCCTCATCCTCAACCTGATGCCCACCAAGATCACCACCGAGACCCAGATCGCCCGCCTGCTGGCCAATACCCCCATTCAGGTGCACATGACCCTGATGCAGACGGCCAGCCACGCAGCCACCCATGTCTCGGCGGCACACCTCGAGTCCTTCTATAAGACCTTCGACGAGGTGAAGAATAACCGTTACGACGGCATGATCATCACGGGGGCACCCATCGAGACCATGGACTTCGAGCAGGTGGACTACTGGGACGAGCTGTGCGAGATCATGGATTTCAGCGAGACGAATGTCTACTCCACCCTCCATGTGTGCTGGGGCGCGCAGGCGGGCCTGTACTACCACTACGGCGTGCACAAACAGCTGCTGCCGGAGAAGATGTTCGGCGTGTTCGAGCACCGGGTCACCCGCCCGGCAAACCCGCTGGTGCGCGGCTTCGACGAGGTGTTCTATGCGCCCCACAGCCGCCATACCGGCATCAGCCGCGAGGATGTGGACAACTGTAAGGCACTGCGCATCCTTGCCGAGAGTGACGTGGCCGGCCCCTTCCTCATGAGCACCGAGAACGGACGGCAAATTTTCGTCACCGGCCACCCGGAGTACGACAAGTGCACGCTGGATGCCGAGTACCGCCGCGACGTGGATAAGGGCCTGCCCATCCATGTGCCGGTGAACTACTACCCGGACGACGACCCCGCGAAGCCGCCGCTGTTCCGCTGGCGTGCCCACGCCCACCTGCTGTATGAGAACTGGCTGAACTACTACGTCTACCAGAACACCCCCTACGATCTGGGCGAAATCCAGCGCGTGAAGCACGAATAAATGCACAAAAACCGGTATTGCGTCAAAATTGCGCGATACCGGTTTTTATGCTATACTGTTCCTGCGGCCCTTCTCCATTCCCCTAACCGCGGAAAGGAGGGGGTAACCAATGGAGGTCTTCGTCTCATTTATACAGACTGTCGGAGCAGAGGTAGTTGCCTACTATCTGTGCAAGTGGCTTGACAGCCTGTTCTTCAAGGGCAGCAAGCACTAACCCAAGAAGCCCCCCGGTACTGACACTACCGGGGGGCTTTTGGTTTTTTCGTGGTAACCACGGAACAGGCCTTCATCTCATTGCCTATCTTTAGTATATGCAGTTTTAAGCAAAAGTCAAGCGATGAAATGTAAATTATTTTTTACGTCTTACCGGCTTTTTCTTCCGCACACTGTAGCCAAAGGTGCCCAGCTTTTTGCCCAGGGCCAGATACTCGCCGTGGCTGTAGACGATGAGCTTGGCTTTATCAAGGCAGAGCTTGCCGGTCTCATCCAGCAGGCTTTCGTCCACATCGCAGGCCACAACTTCGGCCAGGAACAGATCATGGCTGCCCAGCGGGATCACCTGAGTCACTTTGCACTCGAGGTTCACCGGGCTTTCTTCCAGCACCGGGCAGTCGGTCAGCACGCTGCCGGGGGCGGCATGCAGGCCGCAGGCGGCGAACTTATCCACGTCGCGGCCGCTTTTCACGCCGCACCAGTCGATGGAGTGCACCAGCGCTTCGGTGGGCAGGTTGATGGCAAACTGTCCGCTCTCCTGGATAAGGTGGTGGCTGTAGCGCTCCGGCCGCACGCTGATGGAAACCATGCTGGGCTGGGTGCAGATGGTGCCCGTCCAGCCGATGGTGATGAGGTTGGGCTTATCCAGCCCGCCGCAGGAGACCAGCACCGGCGGTTCCGGGTTCAGCAGGGTGCTGCCCCGCCAGCTCTGTTTGCTCATCCGTGATACTTCCTTTCATAGGGTGCCCAGGTGCGCTCGCTGATGATGTAGCGCGGGCGGGCTTTCGTTTCCATATAAATTTTGCCGATATACTCACCGATGACGCCCAGGCACACCAGCTGTACACCGCCCACAAAGCAGACGATGCAGATGGTGGAGGCCCAGCCCGCCACCACGCTGCCTAGGATGGCATCAATGATGGCCCAGATCACGCCGATAAAGCTGATCAGGCTCACCACGATGCCTGCGCCCGTGATGATGCGGATGGGCTTGTTGGAAAGGCTGGTGATGCCGTCAAAGGCCAGTGCCAGCATCTTGCTCAGGGGGTAGTGGCTCTCGCCGGCCAGCCGCTCGTGGCGCTCGTAGGTGACCACTTCGCTCTTAAAGCCCACCAGCGGCACCATGCCGCGCAGGAAGATGTTCACCTCTTTATAGTCTGCAAAGCTTTCCAGCACCCGGGTGCTGATGAGCCGGTAGTCGGCGTGGTTGAACACGATGTCCGCGCCCAGAGCGTTCATCACGTGATAGAAACCCTCGGCGGTGAACCGCTTGAAGAAGGTGTCGGTATCCCGGCGGCTGCGCACGCCGTACACCACCTCGGCACCGGCTAGGTACTTTTTCACCATCTCATCCATGGCGTTGATGTCGTCCTGGCCGTCGCAGTCGATGGAGATGGTGATATCACAGGTGCCGCTGTGCAGCGCTTCCATCAGGCCCGCCAGTACGGCGTTCTGGTGGCCGCGGTTGCGGCTCTGCGAGATGCCGATGAAGTGCTCATCCTGCGCGGCAAAGCCCTGAATGAGCTCCCAGGTCTTGTCGCGGGAGCCGTCGTTCACGAACAGCACCCGGCTTTTCTCGCTCACAAGGCCCTGTGCAGTGAGGCTCTTGATCTTTTCCAGAAACATGGGTGCCGTGATGGGCAGCACCTGCTCCTCGTTGTAGCAGGGGATCACGATCCAGAGGATAGGTTTTGACATGGTAAAAAAGCTCCTTATAATAAACAGCAAAAAGGATGCTGTTGAAGTTACGGCCCTTCCCGTGAAAAAGAGTTTTAGAAAAATCCGCAGATTTTTCTAAAACTCAAATATAAAAATAAAATTTCCGATGAGAATGGCCAAAGCGCACGCGGCGGCCATTTTAAATGATCCGGCTCACTGCACCATTTGCTTTAAAGTCTCCGGTTCCAGCAGCTTGAAGCTGCTCTTGTAAGTGTCCAGCAGGCCGTCCCGCTGCATCTGGCTCAGCTCACGGCTGAGGGCGCTGCGGTCGCAGTTCAGGTAATCCGCCAGCTGGATGCGGGAGAACGGGATGCTGAAGGTCAGGCTGCCCGCCCGCTCGGCTTCGCTGAGCAGGTAAGCGCACACCTTGGCCCGCAGGCTTTTCAGCACCAGCAGGTCGATGCGGCGGGAAAGCGAAAAATACTTGTCGCTGATGGTGCGCACCAGGTTCTGCAGTGCGCGCTGGTGCGCCGGGCTGCCATCCGAAAGCAGCAGCCGCTCGTAGGGGATGAGCAGCACTTCGCAGGGTGCGGCGGCCAGCACCGTCACCGGGCTGGCAAGGCTGGACCCGCCCAGCACGTCGCCGAACACGCCGCCCGGTTCCATGTGGGTGATGGGGGTGCGCGCCCCGCCCGGGGCCGGGCGGTAGGCTTCCAGCGTGCCGGTGAGCACCACGCCCACCCGGCGGTTGGGTTCCCCGGCCAGCACGAGGGCCTCGCCCTTGCCGTAACTGCGCACCACAGCACCCAGCTGGGCCAGCAGCACCTGCAGCTGGTCGGTGGGGATGCCGGTGAACAAAGAGGTGGATTGTAACAGCGGAAGATAGTTTTTCATCACAAATCCGTGGGAAAGAGACAGGCTCCCACAGCCCTCCTGCAATTCTGTTGCACACGCAACGGTATTTTTACCCCTATTATAGTAAACTTAGACGCGCAAAGCAAATGATTTTGCAAATTTGCTTTGTAAAATTTTGAAAAAGACCGACCCATTCCGCAAACGATGCGGCCCCGGCGGGGGAAAGGGCGCGGTCTTGCGCGGAAAGAGGAAGGTATCCACACATGAAAAAGATCGTATCCCTGCTGCTGGCGCTGACCATGGCACTGAGCCTGGCTGCCTGCGGCGGTGCAGCATCCGAAGCTGCTTCCAGCGAGGCTGTCTCCGAGGCAGCATCCGAAGCTGCTTCCAGTGAAGAAGCAAAAGAACTGTCCACCACTGATGCCCTGCGCATTGCCGGGCTGAAGGGCCCCACCACCATGGGCCTTGTCAACCTGCTGAGTATGGAAGAAGACGGCACCGCCGCCATGGACTATGACCTGCAGCTCTACGGCGCGGCCGACGAGATCGTGCCTCTGCTGATGAAGGGCGAGCTGGACATGGCTGCCATCCCGGCAAACCTGGCCGCGACCCTCTACCAGAAGACGAACGGCGGCATTCAGGCCGTGGCCGTCAACACGCTGGGCGTGCTGTATGTGGTGGAAAAGGGCGGCGACACCGTCCAGTCCATGGCTGACCTGAAGGGCCACACCATCCTGTCCACCGGCAAGGGCACCACGCCGGAGTACGTCCTGCGCTACCTGCTCAACGCCAACGGCATCGACCCGGACAAGGACGTGACCATTGAATACTACAGCGAGGCCACCGAGGTCACCGCCCAGATGGCCAACACCGACAACGCCATTGCCGTGCTGCCCCAACCCTATGTGACCGCGGCCGGTCTGCAGGACGACACCCTGCGCGTGGCCCTGAACCTCACCGAGGAGTGGGACAAGGTGGCTGACACCCAGCTCATCACCGGCGTGACCGTGGTGCGCAAGGAGTACGCCGAGGAGCACCCCGACGTGGTGGCCGCCTTCCTGACGGACTACGCCAAGAGCGTGGACGCCGCCAACACCGATCTGGACGGCACTGCCGCCCTGTGCGAGGAGCAGGGCGTTGTGGCCAAGGCTGCCATCGCCAAGAAGGCCCTGCCCAACTGCAACATCGTCTGCCTGACCGGCGACGAGCTGAAGGCCGATGCCTCCGCCTACCTGCAGGTGCTGTATGACGCCGACCCCGCAGCTGTGGGCGGCGCACTGCCCGGCGACGACTTCTACTGGACTGCCGAGTAACCCCTGAATAAACCATCTCTCCGGCCGCTGTGCGATTGGTACGCATGGCGGCCTTTTTGCGTGTGGCAATAGGGCAGGCCATCAGATAGCTTTCTCCGCGAACAGCGACGGGTTGCGGCACCCAGCATCCGCTTCGCTATCGCTTGCGTCTTGCTGGCCGCGGCCCCAACAGCAACTCCCTGTTTCCGCCACCGGCGGCGGTCGTTGCCGTTGCAGAACTCCAGTCCCGCCCCAACGCTTGCGCGCCGGGGCCCCACCCCCAGGTCATTCGCTGGAGAAACTATCTGCCGTCCTGCCCGGGAAACTGCTGCCGCCCCTTCCACCCCTTGCCTTTCCGTTCAAAAAAGACTACAATACCCATAGTAAATCAAAACAAACCGAAACGGAGGACATAGATTATGGCTTGTACGACAATTCTGGTCGGCAAAAATGCTTCTTATGATGGCTCCACCATGATCGCCCGCAACGACGATTCCGGCGCGGGCCACTTCACCGCCAAAAAATTCACCGTGGTGCACCCTGCGGAGATGCCTAAAACCTACCGCAGTGTGCTTTCTCATGTGGAGGTGCCTCTGCCCGAAGGTGCGCTGCGCTTCACCGCCATGCCCAATGCGGTGGAGGGCAAGGGCATCTGGGCGGCCGGCGGCGTCAACGCGGCCAATGTGGGCATGACCGCCACCGAGACCATCACCTCCAACCCCCGCGTGCTGGGCGCGGACCCGCTGGTGCCCGGCGGCATCGGTGAGGAAGATATCGTCTACCTGACCCTGCCCTACATCCACACAGCCCGCGAGGGCGTGCGGCGGCTGGGCAAGCTGCTGGAACAGTATGGCACCTACGAGATGAACGGCATCGCCTTCCAGGACGTGGACGAGATCTGGTGGCTGGAGACCATCGGCGGCCACCACTGGATCGCCCGCCGTGTGCCGGACGACAGCTATGTGGTCATGCCGAACCAGCTGGGCATCGACAGCTTTGATCTGGAAGATGCCCTTGGTGCCCAGAAGGAGCACATGTGCTCTGCTGATCTGGCGGAGTTCGTGGAAAAGTATCACCTGAATCTCTCCATGGACGGCAGCCTGAACCCGCGGGACGCCTTCGGCAGCCACGACGACGCCGACCACGTCTATAACACGCCCCGCGCCTGGTGGATGCTGCGCCACCTGAACCCCACTACCTGGGTGTGGGACGGCCCGGACGCCGACTACGGCCCCCGATCCGACGACCTGCCCTGGTGCATGGTGCCGGAAAAGAAGATCACTCCGGAAGAAGTCAAGTATGTGCTGTCCGGCCATTATCAGGGCACGCCCTATGACCCCTACCTGACCTACGGCGACAAGGGCATGAAGGGCGCTTACCGCTCCATCGGCATCAACCGCAACGATTTCATGGCTCTGCTGCAGATGCGCCCGGATGTGTCGGAAGCTTCCCGTGCCATTGAGTGGATCGCCTATGCGTCCAACGCCTTCAACACCATGGTGCCTTTCTACGCCAACGTGGAGCGCACCCCGGAGTACCTTGCAAACACCACCGGCACCGTCTCCACCGACAACTTCTACTGGGTCAGCCGCATGATCGCCGCCATGACCGATGCTTCCTATAATAAGTCGCTCATCCACATCGAGCGCTACGCCGAGGCTGTGGTCTCTGCCGCCCGGGCGCTGGTGAACGAATACGACGCAAAGCTTACCGCTGAGCCGGATGCCGCCAAGGGGGCCGCCCTGCGCGAGGAAGCCAACGACGCCATTGCCGCCATGCTGAAGGAGAAAGCTGCCGATACGCTGGATAAAGTTCTGTTTGAGCTGAGCTGCCAGATGAAGAACGCCTACTCCCGTTCGGATGCATAAACGATCAAAAACCGTCAAATGAAAACCCGTTCAGAGCTTGTTCTGAACGGGTTTTCTGCTTGTATCCCACTCTCTGTGCGTGCTGCACAAATTTTGACGCATTTTTTTGTGAGTGAACGCGAACGAAAATGACCGAAACTGATTGATTTTGACGCAAAACTTGCTATAATAAAGATGCAAACAATCAAAACACGCCAGACTTGTGCAAAACCGGTCAGGGCGTGGAGGCGAAAAGGAGAGATGCAGATGCTGGCAGAAGAACGCTTCAGTCTGATCCTGAAGCAGCTGGAACGGCAGCGCACCGTCACCGTGCAGGAGCTGTGCGAGGCGCTGAACACCAGCGAGTCCACCATCCGGCGCGATCTGACCGAGCTGGACCGGCTGGGCAAGCTGAACAAGGTGCACGGCGGTGCCACCCTGCCGGACAGCCGTTTTCTGGCCGATGAGCCCACCATGGCGGCCAAGGAGACGCTGGCCGTGGCCCAGAAGCGCAGCATCGCGCAGACGGCGGCCGGGCTGATTCAGGCAGACGACTTCGTCTTCATCGACGCCGGGTCCACCACGCTGGAGCTGGTGCATGCGCTGGAGGGCGACGCTCTCAAGGCCGGTTATGTGACCAACGGCGTGGCCCACGCCCGGGCGCTGGCCCGGAAGGGCTGCCGGGTGTACCTGCCCGGCGGGCTGCTGCGGCCCCAGACCGAAGCCATCGTGGGCGCGCCCGCCCTGGCCAGCCTGCAGCAGTACCGGTTCACCAAGGCGTTCATGGGGGCCAACGGTGTGGCGCTGGAAGCGGGCTTTACCACTCCGGACCCCGAGGAGGCGGCCGTAAAAGCGGCAGCGGTGCACCGGGCGCGGGAAGCCTGGTTTCTGGTGGATGACGCCAAATTCGCCCGCGTCTACCCGGCCGTCATCGCGGACCTGCAGGGCGGTGCCATCCTGACAAACCGCTGCCCGAACCCCAAGTACAAACAGTACACTTTAGTAAAGGAGACAGAGCTATGATCTATACCGTAACGTTCAACCCGGCCATTGATTATGTGGTGCGGCTGGATGCCCCGCTGGAAGTGGGCGAGGTGAACCGCGCAAACGGCGAGGACTGCGTGCTGGGCGGCAAGGGCATCAACGTGTCCGGCGTGCTGGCCCAGCTGGGCTGCGAGAGCGTGGCCCTGGGCTTCGTGGCCGGTGAGACCGGTGCCTGGCTGGAGCGGGGCCTTGCCGCTCAGGGCCTGCGCACCGACTTCGTGCACCTGGAACAGGGCATGACCCGCATCAACGTCAAGATCAAGGCCGGGCAGGAGACCGAGCTGAACGGCGCGGGCCCCGCCATCCCGGAAAGCGCCATGCAGCAGCTGGAAGCCCGGCTGGACCAGCTGGGCGAGGACGACATCCTCATTCTGGCGGGCAGCATCCCGAAAAGCCTGCCGCAGGATACCTACGAGCGGCTGCTGGCCCGGCTGCAGGGCCGCGGTGTGCGGGCCGTGGTGGACGCCACCCGCGATCTGCTGGTGAACGTGCTGCAGTACCACCCCTTCCTCATCAAGCCCAACAACCATGAGCTGGGCGAGATCGTGGGCAAGGTGCTCACCACGGACGAGGAGATCATTGCTGCCGCCCGCACCCTGCAGCAAAAGGGGGCCCGCAACGTGCTGGTGAGCATGGCGGGCGACGGCGCTCTGCTGCTGGACGAAAAAGGCGAGACCCACCGCATCGGCTGCCCGAAGGGCAAGGTGGTGAACAGCGTGGGCGCAGGCGACAGCATGGTGGCCGGTTTCGTGGCCGGGTGGCGCAAGACCCAGAGCTACGCCTATGCCCTGCGCCTGGGCACCGCCTGCGGCAGCGCCACGGCCTTCAGCCTGGGGCTTGCCACACGGGAAAAGATCGAGGAATTGCTGAAGCAGATTTGAGAAGAAGGGAGCAAGATCATGCGTATCACCGAGTTATTCACAGCACAGTCCATCGCGCTGGACGAAGCGCTGGAAAATCAGGAGCAGATCCTCAGCCGTCTGGTGGAGCTGCAGGCCACCCACGGCAACATCACGGACAAGGATGCCTACAAAAAGGCCCTCTATGCCCGCGAAGCTGAAGGCTCCACCTATGTGGACAACGGCATCACGGTGCCCCACGCCAAGACCGATGTGGTCACCCGGCCCAGCCTTGCGGCCCTGCGGCTGGCAAAGCCGGTGCAGTACAACGCCGAGGACGACGGCACCACCGACCTGCTGTTTGCCATCGCCGCGCCGGAGAACGGCAGCCTGCATGTGGACATGCTGGCCCGCATGATGCAGATGCTGATGAACGAGGACTTTGTGGCAAAGCTGAAAGCCGCCAAGACCCCGGCAGAGTTCCTCGACTGCATCGACGCGCAGGAGGACGCCCAGTTCGGCACCGAGAGCTTCACCCAGCAGGAGATCCCCCAGAACGGCTACCGCATTCTGGCGGTCACCGCCTGCGTGAACGGCATCGCCCACACCTACATGGCCGCCGAGGCCCTCACCAAGGCGGGCGACAAGCTGGGCCTGCCCACCAAAGTGGAGACCAACGGCTCCGACGGCGCGAAGAACATCCTCACCAAAGAGGAAATTGCGGCCTGCGACGGCATCATCGTGGCGGCCGAGAAAAAGGTGGAGACCGCCCGCTTCGACGGCAAGCCGGTGCTGTTCACCCGCGTGGACGACGGCATCCATAAGCCGGAGGAGCTCATCAAGAAGATCGTCCACGGCGAGGTGCCCGTCTACCACGCCGAGGGCGGTGCGCAGGCGGCCGACGATGCTTCCGGCAAGGACAGCGTGGGCCGCACCCTCTACAAGAACCTGATGAACGGCGTCTCCCACATGCTGCCCTTCGTGGTGGGCGGCGGCATCATGATCGCGCTGGCCTTCCTGCTGGACGATTACACCATCGACCCCTCCAACTTCGGCATGAACACCCCCGTCGCCGCCTTCTTCAAGACGGTGGGCGGCGCGGCCTTCGGCTACATGCTGCCCATCCTCTCCGCCTTCATCGCCATGTCCATCGCGGACCGTCCGGGTCTGGCCGTTGGTTTCGTGGGCGGTGTGCTGGCCATGAACGGCACCAACTTCGCGGGCATCGCAAACGGTGAGACCACCGGTATCTCCGGCGGCTTCCTCGCGGCTCTGCTGGCCGGTTTTGCGGCGGGCTATATCGTCGAGTTTTTGAAAAAGATCACCGAAAAGCTCCCCGCCAGCCTGAACGGCATCCGCCCCATGCTCATCTACCCGCTGGGCGGCATGCTGGTCATCGGCGCGGTGATGTGCGGCATCAACCCGGTCATGGGCATGATCAACACTGCTATGACCAACTGGCTGAATGCCATGGGCGGCACCTCCAAGGTGCTGCTGGGTGCCATCGTGGCCGGTATGATGAGCATCGACATGGGCGGCCCCTTCAACAAGGCAGCCTACGTCTTCGGCACGGCCGCCCTTGCTTCCGGCAACTATGAGGTGATGGCCGCCGTCATGGTGGGCGGCATGGTGCCTCCCATCGCCATCGCCCTTTCCACCACCTTCTGCCCCAAGAAGTGGACGGCCGACGAGCGCCGCAACGGCATCGTGAACTACATCATGGGCCTGTGCTTCGTCACCGAGGGTGCCATCCCCTACGCCGCCGCCGACCCGCTGCGCATCCTGCCCAGCTGTGTGGCCGGTGCGGCCGTCGCGGGTGCTCTGTCCATGACCTTCGGCTGTGCCCTGCGCGCCCCCCATGGCGGCATCTTCGTGTTCCCGGTGGTGGACCACGCGGTGCTGTACTGCGTGGCACTGGCCGTGGGCAGCGTGCTGGGCGCAGTGATCCTGAGCCTGCTCAAGAAGAACCGCACCGACGCCGAGTAAAAAACGCCATTTCCTCCCATTTGGAGATACCATAAAGCCTGCAGAACCGCCCCGGAGCTTTCCGGGGCGGTTTTGCGTTGTTTGTGCAAATGTGTCGAAAAATGGCGGGAAACTTTGGTGGGGCGAAAAAGTCCGAAACTATTGCAACAAAATAGGGGGTGGGGGTATAATGAAGATGAGGTGCCACGCCTTCGGGGGAGGCACCCGGACAACAAAGAGAGCGAGGGATAAACAATGAGAAAAAAGAGTACGAGACTTCTCAGTGCAGCACTTGCGGTGTGCATGATGCTGTCGGTTCTGCCGGTGGGCGCATTCGCGGCGGAGCCGGGCACAGAACCGGAGAATGGCAATGGCGTAAGTGCGCAGGCGGAGGAAACCCTGCCTTTTGCAGGAAAAGAAATCACCGAGGGCGGTATGTATACAATGGAGGGCGGCGAGTATACCGGACCGATCACGGTAAATGTTCAGGATGGCAAGGACGTGATCATCAACATTACCGGTAGCGTGACCACAAGTATCGAGGATATGTTGATCAAAGTGGTCAAAGGCCATGTGACGATCAATGGTGGAAACAACGTGACTGTGGAAAATACGAGAGAAGAGAAGGGATACAGTGACGGTATAGGTTATGTACTCATCGGCCTTTCCAGTACGGATGAAAATACAACGGTTGAGATCAACGGCGGCACATATAAAAGGAAGATAGGTGCCGCAGTCGGATGCGAGAATGATAGCAAGGGAACCCTTACCATCATCAGCGGTACTTTTGAGACAGAAAAAGGCAGTGCGGTAGAAAATCGTGCTTCTGATTCTGCAGCAGTAATGCGGATCAAAGGAGGTAAATTTATTGGAAGTCACGGTGCCTACGCACTTGAAAACTATGGAACAACGATCATCAACGATGGCCATTTCATAGGTTATGAAGATGTAGTTGTTCACCAGGGTATGGGAGAGCTGCAGATTCACGGCGGTACGTTTGAGTTAATGAATCCAAATGGGATTAATGTGATAGATATTCAGTATGGCCCATCGAATACAACGATTACCGGTGGATATTTCAAAAACCTCCAAGGCTGTCGGTGGGGGAACGTAGTGGATTACGAGTCCTATATGCAAGGAGCGGAAGCAAATGAATTGCATATCACAGGCGGCACCTTTGAGATAGAAGGAGAGAATGTAGATGGAATCTACATACCTTATACAAAAGGACCCGTCACAATTGAGAATGCAACGATCAAGGTAAATGCAAGTGGCAAAGGCGCTGGAATTGTTAGGAGAGTGGATAGCGGGGATCAAGTTGCGCTAAAAGTGAAAAATGTGACAATTGAGAATACCGGCTCATCGGGAGACTTCAGCGATATTCTACTGGATAATTATTATCAGGACTCAGATCTTCCAGTGGATCTTGAAATAACGGAAGATTTTACCCACAAGGCGGTGGTAGATGCAACCGACATAGAAGAGGGCTTGCAGGTCACCACAAAAACTGCTACACACTACCAGAAAGACCTGAAGCTGGTCAGCGCAGACCCGAATTACATCATTGACTACCAGAAAAATGATGACGGAACGGAGTACCGCTACTTTAATACACGCGAGATGGGTAAGTATTATGTGAACCCCATCAACGCCACAATGACAGCTGACGGCGAGGAGAAGCGCCCCTATAGTCAGTTTGCGCAGGGAGACAAAGTGACCCTGACTGCTAATATCCCTGAAGGCAAGCAGTTCGTTGATTGGAAAGTAGAAAAAATTGCAGCCGAAGGCGTGGAAGACGTTTCGAAGGAGGTCAAGATCGACTACGAAGACCCCGAAAACCCCGAGACCGCGACCCTGACCGTGCCGGACTACGACATTTTCGTGACCGCCGAGTACAAAGAAGGCGTCATCATCGACCCCGGCACGAGTGACACCGACTACGGCGGAGACATCGCGGCCGGTGTGGTCATTGGCGGCATTGCGGCGGTTGGCGCATACGAAGTGGGTACCGGCCTGTACCGCATCACCCAGATGGACGACGTGGCCATGCCCACGAACCGCATTGCCTTGGCTAAGCTGCTGTGGGAGCGCGCCGGAAAACCCGAACCGGAAAGCACTGCCCTCTATAGCGACATCAGCGCCGAGGATACCGACGCCCAGAAGGCCGCCCGCTGGGCCGTGGAGCAGGAACTGCTGAAGGATGACACCAACGAGGATGAGCAGAAGTTCCACCCGGCCTTCCCCGTGAGCAAACTGCGCGTTTGCCTGACCTGGGAAAAGGCAAAGCAGAAGGGCCTCTTTGACCAGAACACCGAAGCATAACCCCTGAAAAACGCAAGAAAGAGCCGCCGCACGAATTGCCGTGCGGCGGCTCCTTTTTTGTGCAGGTGCCTGCCCAGAAGCGCAAGATCAGATGTAATCCGAAATATAGGGAATTTTGTGGAACAGCACGTCGTCCAGCCGCTCCACGGCTTCCTCACGGCCCTCGATGCGCTCCAGCTCAAACAGGCGCTCGGCCGTTTTGTAGCCCAGCAGCAGGGTGGAAAGGGTGCCGATGCCCATTTTCAGGTGGTACTCGGCGGGTGCATCGGTCAGCGCACAGCTGCCGTCCGCGAACCGGATGCGGAAGGTGCGGTCGTTCCAGGGCAGCAGCGTGTCCTCGATCTCCAGCTCGATGCACAGCTCGCCGCCGTCCGGGTCGCAGGGGTAATCCTCCAGAAAGCTGGCCACGTCCACGATGCGGCCCATGGCGTAGGGGCGGATGGTCTCCTTGATGTCGCCATCGTCCATCTCAAAGGCGATGGGCTCACTGAAGTAGGTGTTGCCGTGCACCTCGTCGATCATGGAGTCGTGGGCGTGGATGTACTCCCACAGGCCCTTCTGCGCCTCGCGGTTCAGGTAGATCATTTCCTTGATGTGCATGATGTCGTTCTTGATCAGGTACACCATGTAGCCGCAGGGTTTGTCTTTTACATTATAATAGACGGCCACATTGGTGTCGTCCTCATCCCAGCGCCAGTATTCCTCCCATGCCAGCGAGTTGCGGAACAAACAGCCGTGGGTGATGGATGCAAAGTGGGAGTGCAGCTCGTGGAACTCGGTGTTGTCCCAGTCCACCCGCCGCACATAGCCGGGGGCGGAAACTTTGGTGGGGATCTGCCGGTCCTTGATGTTGTAGGAGATTTTGTTGGAGATGATCTCCCACCCCAGGTGGTGGTACAGCGGGATGGAGTAGGGGTAGAGCAGGGCGAAGCTCTTGCCCTCCTTGTGCATCTGGGTCAGGCCCTGGATCATCAGCCGCTTCATGATGCCGTTGCCGGTGTACTCCGGGTAGGTGCACACACTGGTCACGAAGCCGACATGGTACACCGCGTCGTAGATGTTCATCTTCAGCGGGTAGACCGCGAACTGGGAGACAAGGCTCTTGCCGTCAAAGCAGCCCAGCACGTCGGCGCGCTCCAGCACGGGGAACTTGGACTGCTTGATCTCGTCGTCCTTCCAGCCGGTGGCGGTGAGTTCTTCCTCCGTCACCTGAAAGGTGTAGCGCAGCAGGGCGTTATACTGGTCGAGATCGTCTGTCTCGAGATAACGGTATGTATAATCTTCGGCGGAATTCATGGATGGACTTCCTCTCTGTTTTTGTGGATCGTTGCCGAACAAGCCCATTATACACCCGGCACGGAAAGGGCGGCAAGAACCTTTTTCACAAAAAACGCGGCAAAGAATGGGGCAAAACACCGCATTTGCTGGAAAACCGCGCCACCGCCCCCTTTTGCATTGCACCGCCTTTTTGAGTGTGGTATACTGTTCCTGTTATGGAAAAGTTCCGGTGCGGTGTGCCGGGCACAGCAAAGAGGAAAAGGAAACGAACGATGAAAATTGGATTTGACAACGACAAATATCTTTCGATGCAGTCCGAGCATATCCGCGAGCGCATCAAGAAGTTTGACAACAAGCTCTATCTGGAATTCGGCGGCAAGCTGTTCGACGACTACCACGCCTCCCGCGTGCTGCCGGGCTTCCAGCCCGACTCCAAGCTGCAGATGCTGCTGCAGTTGAAGGATCAGGCCGAGGTGGTCATCGTCATCAGCGCGGAGGATATCGTCAGCAGCAAGATCCGCGGCGATTACGGCATCACCTACGATCTGGATGTGCTGCGCCTGATCGACGCCTTTCAGGAAGTGGGCCTGTACGTGGGCAGCGTGTGCGTGACCAAGTACACCGCCGCCCCGGAAGTGGAAGCCTTTGAAAAGCGGCTGAACAGCCTGGGCATCCGCACCTTCCGCCACTATAAAATTCCCGGCTACCCCAACGATGTGGCCCGCATCGTCAGCGACGAGGGCTACGGCCGCAATGACTACATCGAGACCCAGCGCCCGCTGGTGGTCATCACGGCCCCCGGCCCCGGCAGCGGCAAAATGGCCACCTGCCTGTCCCAGCTGTACCACGAGCACAAGCGCGGCGTCAAGGCCGGTTACGCCAAGTTCGAGACCTTCCCCATCTGGAACATTCCTCTCAAGCACCCGGTGAACCTGGCCTATGAAGCCGCCACCGCCGACCTGAACGATGTGAACATGATCGACCCCTTCCATCTGGAAGCCTACGGCGTGACCACCGTCAACTACAACCGCGACATCGAAATTTTCCCGGTGGTGAACGCCATGTTCGAGCTCATCGCGGGCGAGAGCCCCTACAAGAGCCCCACGGACATGGGCGTGAACATGGCGGGCAACTGCATCGTGGACGACGAGGTCTGCCGCGAAGCTTCCTGCAAGGAGATCGTCCGCCGTTACTTCAAGTGCCTGTGTGAGCAGAAGGTCACCGGCACCGTGAAGGAAAGCGAACGCTACAAGCTGGAACTGCTGATGAACCAGGCGGGCCTGACCGTGGGTGCCCGCGAGGTGGAAAAGCAGGCCCATGCCCGCAGCGAGAGCACCGGCGGGGCCCCGGCTGTGGCCATCGAGCTGGCCGACGGCACCGTCATCACCGGCAAGACCGGCCCGCTGCTGGGTGCGGCCGCCAGCGCCCTGATGAATGCGCTGAAGGTTCTGGCCGGCATCCCGCAGGAGACCGACCTTGTCAGCGCGGCGTCCATCGAGCCCATCCAGACGCTCAAGACCAACTACCTGGGCGGCCGGAACCCCCGCCTGCACACCGACGAGATTTTGATCGCGCTGTCCAGCTCTGCAGCTTCCAACGAGCTGGCCGCAGCGGCCATGCACCAGCTGCCCAACCTCAAGGGCTGTGACGTGCACTCCACCGTGCTGCTCTCCAATGTGGACACCAGCACCCTGAACCGTCTGGGCATGTACCTCACCTGCGACCCAGTCTATGAGGAAGAAGACCGCAAGTATCACAAAAAGTAAAAATAGATGCAAAAAAGGCAGGTGCCGTGCGGCACCTGCCTTTTTTGCATCTTAAAACGTTTTATTTCTTCTCGGCGCTGCGGGCGTAGAAGTTTGCCAGCACGGCACCGGAGATGTTGTGCCACACGGAGAACACAGCGCCGGGGATGGTGGCCAGCGGGTACTGTGCAAAGTGAGCGGCAGCCAGGCTGGTGGCCAGGCCGGAGTTCTGCATACCGACCTCGATGGAGATGGCGCGGCACTTGGTGGAATCCAGCTTCAGGGCCTTGCCCACGGCGTAGCCGGTCAGGTAGCCCAGCAGGTTGTGCAGGACGACCACGACCAGGATCAGCAGGCCGCTGGTCATGATCTTGGCACTGTTGGCGGAGACCACGGCGCAGATGATCAGCACGATGGCAGTGGTGGACACCAGGGGCAGCACGCGGACGGCTTCCTCGGTGAACTTATGGAAGAAGTGGTTCACCACAAAGCCCAGTGCGATGGGCACCAGCACCACCTTGACGATGGACAGGAACATGCTCATGGGGTTCACATCCACGCGCTGGCCGGCGTACAGCAGGGTCAGCAGCGGGGTGAGCAGGGGAGCCAGCACGGTGGAAACGGCGGTCATGCCGACGGACAGGGCAACGTCGCCCTTGGAAAGATAGGTCATCACGTTGGAAGAAGTGCCGCCGGGGCAGGTGCCCACCAGAATGACGCCGATGGCCAGCTCGGTGGGCAGGTGGAACACCATGGTGAGCACCCATGCCAGGAAGGGCATGAGGGTGAACTGTGCCACGCAGCCTACGATGACGTCCTTCGGGCGGCTGAACACCACCTTGAAATCATTGGGCTTCAGGGTCAGGCCCATGCCGAACATGACGATGCCCAGCAGGTTGTTCACCCAGCTGGTCTTGACCACGCTGAACGGGCCGGGGAAGAACAGGGCACCGGCTGCCACCACAATGACGATGGCGGCCATGTATTTGCCCACAAAGTCGCTTACTTTTTCCAGAGTTTTCATGTTGATTCGTCCTTTCTTTTCAGCCTTCCCCCGAGGGGGAAGGTGTCACCGAAGGTGACAGATGAGGGGAAGCTGTGGTCAGCTTCACGTCCGATTCTGATGAAACATCCGGAATGGCCCGGTGCCGCAATAAAAAACGCCTTTGTCTCCCATCATAAGAGACAAAGGCGTGTACATCCTCTGCGGTACCACTCTTACTTGCCAGCCATAAGGCTGGCCCCTCAGTGCGCATCCAACAATGCGCGGCTTCTGGTAACGGAAGCCTGCCGTCCGGCCTTACTGGGGTGCGCACGCATCCGTTCAGCCCGGAAGCTCGGAGAGGATCTTCCCACGGGGTTCGTGCACTGCCTTGCATCCACCGGCAGCTCTCTGCAGCATTCCGCCCGGGTACTTGTTCTCGTCATAGCCGAATATTTCACTGCCCCGCAGTATACGCCTTTGCCTGCCGAAAGTCAAGCAAAACGGGCCTGCCAATGTTTCATCTGAACGGAATGGGAAAACAACGTGTTTCACTTTGCATGTGAAAAAATCGAATTTGCGTAAAAATCAGAAAGAAAGATTGTAATTGCATCTCGCTTGTGGTACACTTGCCCTACTTGTGAATCGGAAAAAAAGGATAGGAGTGTGGAATTTTATGGCAAGACAACATAACCGGAGTGCTTTCTCCGGCAAGATCGGCTTCGTGCTGTCGGCGGCGGGCGCGTCGGTGGGCCTGGGCAACATCTGGCGTTTCCCGTATCTGGCGGCAAAATACGGCGGCGGCATCTTCCTGCTGGTGTACATCGTGCTGGCCGTCACCTTTGGCTACACCATGATCACGGCGGAAACGGCCCTGGGCCGCATGACCAAGAAAAGCCCGGTGAGCGCCTTCGGGGCCTTTGGCAAAAGCGCGGGCCTGCGGTTCGGCGGCTGGATCAACGCCATCATCCCCATCCTGATCGTGCCGTACTACTCGGTCATCGGCGGCTGGGTCATCCGCTATCTGGCGGATTACGTCAGCGGCCACGGCAGCGAGCTGGCCCAGGACGGCTACTTCTCCAGTTTCATCGCCAGCGGCCTGTCGGCTGAGGTGTGCTTCGTCATCTTCACGGGCGCTACGCTGGCCATCATCTTTGCGGGCGTGCGCAACGGCGTGGAGCGCGTCTCCAAGGTGATGATGCCCATTCTGGTGGTGCTGTCGGTGGTCATTGCGGTGTACTCGGTCACCCGCCCCGGTGCGCTGGAAGGCGTCAAGTACTTTCTGGTGCCCAATGTGGCAAACTTTTCCTGGATGACCGTGGTCACCGCCATGGGCCAGATGTTCTACTCGCTGTCCATCGCCATGGGCATCCTGGTCACCTTCGGCTCCTATATGAAGGAGAACATCTCCATTGAGGAGTCCACCGAGAATGTGGAAGTGTTCGACACGGCCATTGCGGTCATGGCGGGCCTGATGATCATCCCGGCGGTGTTCTCCTTCTCCGGCGGCGACCCGGACACCCTGCAGGCGGGCCCCGCACTGATGTTCATCACCATCCCCAAGGTGTTCGAGAGCATGGGCCTGGGCCATGTGGTGGGCACGCTGTTCTTTTTGCTGGTGCTGTTTGCGGCAATTACCAGCTCCATCGCCCTGACCGAGAGCGCCGTCTCCACCTTTGAGGACGAGCTGGGCTGGAGCCGTGAGCGCGCTACGTTCATGATCGGCATCATCATGCTGGCACTGGGCAGCCTGTCCGCGCTGGGCTACGGCCCGCTGGCAGGCGTGACCGTGTTCGGGATGCAGTTCCTGGACTTCTTCGATTTCCTCACCAACTCGGTCATGATGCCCATTGCGGCCATCGCCACCTGCCTGCTGGTGTCCCGCGTCGTCGGTGTGGAGCGCATCGAACAGGAGGTCACCCGCGAGGGCAAGCCCTTCCGCCGCCAGAAGGTGTTCAACTTCATGGTACGGTATCTGTGCCCCATTTTTGCAGTCATCATCCTCATCAGCTCGGTGGCAAACGCCCTGGGCTGGATCGCCATGTAATGTATGTGCTAAAGCGGCAGCGTCCCTGTGCGGGAGGCTGCCGCTTTTTTGCACCCCAAAGTTTTGCTGTTTTGCACAAGGCACACGGGGAAACTCTGGGCAGAATGCCAAGGCCGCCAAAGCACCTCTCCGGATTTTGGGGGCATTTTGGAATGACGATGCTTGACGGAAGGAGTCGTAGGAAGTAGAATTTAAGTAGAATGCTGTGCCGTAAAATCGGCACACGAACGCCTGGGCTGTGCTGCGGAAACCGGCCCGGGAAGGGGAGCATTGCAGCATGGAAAGACAGAGGAGGCAACAATGAAGATCTGTACAAAGTGCGGCGCAAGAATGAGCGACAGCAACCGGTTCTGCGAAAAATGCGGCAGCACGCTGGTCACCGAGACGGCGGCAGGCCACACGGCGGTGCCGGTGCGCAGCGAGACCAGCCTGAGCCAGCTGGTGGGGTGGCTGCAGAAGTATGGCCGCCATATCATGCGCGTTGCGGCGCTGCTGGCGGTGGTGCTGTTTTTCTGCCCGCTGTTCCTGGTCTCCTGCGAGGGCGTCCAGATGAACGTGAGCGGGTTCCAGACGGCCACCGGCTTCGGTTTTGACGACGACGGCAACACGAAAAGCAGCTGGTTCCTCAGCGAGGAAGACAACTCCCGCTATTACACGCAGGATAACGCAAGCCTGCCGCAGGGGTCACTGACGGCCTTTGCGGCGCTGCTGCTGGCGGGCGGTATGCTGGGCAGCACCTTTGTGCTTGCCCAGAACGCCTCCAGAACCGAGCAGAAAAATGTGCACGGGGTGCAGATCGCTCTGGCGGCCGCCCATGTGGCCGCGCTGTTCTATATCTTTGAACGGCTGAAAAAGGCGGCCCGCATCGAGGGCATGGCCTGGGCGAACTTTACCACGGTGGAGCCGACCGGCTGGTTCAAGCTGGATGTGGCCCTGACGATCTTGTATCTGATCGTGGCAGCGGTGTGCCTGGCGGGAGCGGCCGCCGACACGGGCAGCGCCGTGCCGCATGCGCCCGCAGCGCCTGCCCCGGCCCCTGTGCCGCCGCGCAGCACGGTGCCGTCCAGCGCACCCCGCCCGGATGTCCCGGTGCGGCCCAGTGCCCCGGCAGAGCCCCCGGTGCCGGACGACGGCGAGGCCACGCTTTATGTGTTCCCCACCCACCCGGCCGGGGAGAAGAACGCAGCCGCGCCCCTGCCCGACCCGGAACCGGCACCGGCACCGTTCTGGCCGATGGATGACCGCACTGAGCGTGTCACCCCCTCTGCGGGGAGTTACGGCTGCGCCGCGCCTGCCGCACCCGCTTATGGTTATGCCGAACCTTCTGCCCCCACGGCAGCGGACTATGGTTACGCTGAACCTGCTGCCCCGGCCGCGGCGAGCTATGGCTATGCAGAGCCTTCGGCTCCTGCCGCTGCGAATTACGGCTGCGCAGAACCCTCGGCACCCGCCGCAACAGGTTACGGCTATGCCGAACCCGCTGCCCCGGCAGCTCCTGCGGCACCGGCTGCAGCTGCCCCGGAAACAAGCGTGCGCATCAGCGGGGCTGCGGGCGCGGCCAAGAACGAAAAGAAGAATACGCATTTCCATCAGGCACCCAGCCTTTGAGTGAGAATAGGAGAAAAACGGACCCCGGAGAGCGCTCCGGCAAAACGTCCCAAGAAAGGATTTGAACCGTGGAGGAGAAAACCGCAGCAGAAGAAACGACCCGCAGCGGCGTGAAGATCAATAGCTCGCACGCAGAGGAAACGGATGAGGTCGTCAGTGCGGGGCAGTGTTACCCCATTTATTCCTACAGCGCAAACCCCTGGAACCCGACCTGGGTCTGTCCGGCCTGCGATGCCGAAAACTCGGAGCAGGTAAAGGTGTGCGGCATGTGCGGCGCGGCAAGGCCCGCCGCCGGTGTGCCGAAGGACGAGTTCCCGTACCCGGGCGGCACCGGCGGCACCGGCGGTGCAGGCGGTCACAAGGAAACAGAACCGCCGTCCGGCGGAGAAGGGCCGGGCAAACCGGACGAACCCAAAAAGCCCAAAAAGAAGCGCGGCGGCATCCTTGTGGTGCTGGCGGTCGCGCTGGCGGCGCTGGCTGCCGCAGCCGTGCTGCTGCTGGGCCAGGGCTCCCGCCCGGCCAACACCCCGGCGCAGACGTCTTCTTCCCGTTCGGTCAGCTCGTCTTCCAGCCGGGACGCTTCGTCCGAGAGCAGCAGCGTGACCTTGGCCGAGCCCGATTCGGAGGAGCCGTCCAGCTCCGAGGAACCGGTAAGCACCTCGGTCCCGGACAGCAAACCGGACAGTACGCCCGACAGCAAACCCGACAGCAAGCCGGTGAGCTCGTCGTCCGGCTCGTCCAGCAGCACCCCGGCGTCGTCCACCGCACCGCAGGTGCCCAGCTATACGGTGAGCTATAAGGTGTCCGGCAGCGGTTCGCTGACGGGCGGCAGCAGCTCCGGCAAGAGCAGCCTGCAGTACACGGTCAAGCAGAACGAGGGCAAGAGCTTCACGGTCACGGCCGTGCCGGGGAACAACTACCACTTTGTGCGCTGGAGCGACGGCTCCACCAGTGCCACCCGCACGGACACGAACTTTACCCAGAATGTGACCTTTACGGCGTACTTTGAGCAGAATGAGCCGGCACCCAGCTACACGGCTTCGGCCTCGCAGGATGGCAACGGCGTCATCACGTTTACGCTGAACGCGGAAGGCCAGACGGTGGATATCTCCATGGAGCTGGTCCAGACCGCAACGGGCAAGAGCTATTCCCTTGGCAAGATCGGCAGCTTTGGCAGCGGCAGCTACCGCTTCGACCCCGCCTGCCCCGGCGACCCGGGCGAATATCAGGTCCGGTTCTACGATCAGAACAGACGGATGCTTGCATCTGTTCATGTTGTATATTAAGCATTTAAGGAGGAATTTGACATGAGAAAGATGAAATTTGTGGCCATGGCCCTGACGGCAGCGCTTGCGCTGCAGTTCACGGTGCCTGCGTTTGCGGCGCAGCTGCCGGAGACCGAGGCAGCGCCGGAGCAGGCCGCCACCGCGGAAGCACCGGACGAAGTGCAGGCCGAAGCACTGGAGGAGGAAAACCTGATCGAGTTCCGCACCCTCGTGCGCTACGCCAGCAACACGCACCCGTCCGAGACGGTGAGCGTCGGCTTCACCAGCAACACCAACTATTCCTGGTCCAGCTCGGACACCTCGGTGGTGACCGTGGACCAGAAGGGCCGTGTCACCGCACAGGGCCTTGGCTCTGCCACCGTTACCGCTGTGCGCAAGGACGACCCGGAAAAGACCAGCAAATACTACTATACGGTCAAGAACGCAAGCCTGGAGCTGAGCTGCTCCCCCAGCTCTCTGACCATTGACTACGACGACCTGCACCCCACCGCGCAGATGCGCATCAGCGATTCCTACGGCACGATCAATTACAAGAACTGGTCCAGCAGCAACCCCAACGTTGCCACCGTCAGCTCCAGCGGCGTGGTGACGGCTTACAATGAGGGCTCTACCCGCATCACGGTTTCCACCAACGAGGGCACCGCTTCTTATATTGTGACCGTTTCCTCCCGCATCGGTGCGCTGTACTTCTCGTACGAACGCGCAGCATCCTACGGCAGCACCAGCCGCACCATGCTGGAGTCCGGTAAGCTGGGCAACATCAAGTCCGGTGACGTGTTCAACCTGGGTGACTATCTGGTAAAGGATTCCCGCGTGCAGGTCCAGAGCTGGACTTCCAGCAACCCGGCGGTGGCCACCGTGACCGAGAGCGGCTGGGTGACGGCCGTGGGCGACGGCGAGACCACCATCACCGTGACCTCCACCGACGGCAAAAAGGCTGAGTGCCGCCTGCTGATCGGCCAGGAAGCACAGGATCAGTACCGTGAGCAGGCGTCGAACTCTGCGACCATCGGCGGCATCGTGCTCTTTGTCGGCTTGGGCGTTGTGGTCATCGTGGCCATTGTGACCCTCGCCAACGCAGCGACCGCCTGAGGAATGGAACAGGTGTACATCGGCCCGGGCACACGGCTGCCCGGCGGCCGATGAGACGAAAGGAGCGTGGAGGGATTGTTTTGCAGATATTGCGGAACAAGACTTGCAAAAAATGAGCTGAGCTGCCCCGCATGCGGCAAAGAGCAGGGCCCCCTGTTCGCCACGAGCGGCTACTTCGGCGTGCTGCGCAAGGCATCCGGTGAGGACGCCGCGCAGCCGGAAGCAGCACCGCCCCCGAAGGCGGCGGTCCCGCAGCCGAAGCCGGAAGAACGGCCCGCCCCGGCCCACAGCCCGGCCCCCAAAAAGAACGCGGGCGGGCGGAATGTGCTTTTGCTGGCGGTGCTCGTGGTGGTGCTGCTGTGTGCGGTTGTGCTGAACCTCAAGCTTGGCGGTGTGGAGCGCACACTGAACAGCGCGAACACCAAGCTGGATGAGCTGAAGCAGACCGTTTCCCAGCTGCAGGAAGCACAGGCGCAGCAGAGCGAAGTGCTGAACGAGCTGAAGCAGGCGGTGGATGCGGCCCAGGGCAAGGCCCCGGCGGCAGAGCCCGCCGCCTCGGTCCCGGCCGCCAGCGAGCCGGAGACCCCGCAGGAGAACAGCCTGCTCCCGGCCGACGAGCCCCAGAAGGACGCAGCGCCCGCCGCGGAAAGCACGGCCCCGGCCGCAGATACGGGAAAAGGGGAGCTGCATGAAACTGTCTAAGAAAACGGCCCGGAAAACTGCCGACCCAGGGCTGGAGCTTTCGGCACTGTTCTTTGTGAACGGTGAAAAAAAGCAGGACCTGTGCGAGGACAGCTATGCCCTCGGTGCGCATGACGGGGAAGTGTTCCTGGGCGTGTTCGATGGCTGCGGCGGCAGCGGCGCAAGGGTGTATGACGTCTATGGCGGACACACCGGCGCGTACCTTGCCTCCCGCATCGCCAGCGGCGCGGCCTACGACTGGTTCCAGAACGAGGAGCCGCCCGCAGCACTGGAACGGGACATTGCCCGGGCGCTGCAGTGCTACAAGGAGAACGCCAGCGGCAGCAGCGGCATCCGCAGCTCCATGGCGAAGGACTTCCCCGCGACGGCTGCGGCGGCAAAGTGCAGCTGCAGCCCGTCCCGGGTGGATGCCGACTTTTTGTGGTGCGGCGACTCGCGCGGCTTTCTTATGACGGCAGACGGCCTGAAGCAGATCACCGTGGACGATGTGCAGCACACCGTGGACGGCCCGGATATGCGCAGCGATGGCATCATGACCAGCGTGTGCAGTGCGTCCAAGCCGTTCCACCTGCACGAAAAGCAGGTGAGCTGCAGCCAGCCCTGCATCGTGCTCACGGCCACGGACGGCTGCTTTGGCTATGTGGAGTCGCCCATCCAGTTCGAGGCACTGCTGCTGGACACCCTGCTCCAGAGCAACAGCATCGAAGACTGGCGCGAAAAGCTGTTCGGCATCCTGAAAAAGATCTCGGCGGATGATTACACCATGTGTCTGGCGTGCTTTGGCTATGCAAGCTTTGCGGACCTGAAAAAGGCCTTCGAGCCCCGCCATAAGGCCCTGCTGGAAACCTACCTTGCGGTGTGGAACGACAGCACACAGGAGCAGCAGCAACAGCTGTGGCTGGAATATGCGGCGGATTATCTGTCGGAACAGGATGACGTGAAATGAGATATACAGACTACAATGGCTACCTTGTTGCAGGCACACTGAAAAGCGACAACGCCGGTTTCAGCAAGTGGGGCATCGCGCAGAAGGATGGGCAGGACTACTTTTTGAAGGAGTTCCTCAGCCCCGTTTACCCGCAGAATGCGTCCATGTATTCGCCCGAGCAGGCGGAAAAGCGGCGGAAGTATTGCGAAAAGTACGAGGCCCAGAAGACCTTGCTCTACAAAACGATCAACGAAGCTTCGGACGGCAACGATGTGCGCATCGTGGACTTTTTCCGTTGTGAGAGCCACTATTACATCGCAATGCCGTGCATTCCTTCGGAGAAGCTCACGCCGGAGGACGTTGCGCAGATGAGCAGCGCCGGTCAGGCCCAGCAGCGGCTTTTGTGCAAGACGCTGGCCCACAGCATCTGGAAGCTGCACAAGGTTGGCATCGTCCATGGCGATCTCAAGTGGGACAACGTCCTGCTGCAGAAAAGCCAGTCGGGCGGGCTGACCACCAAGATCATCGACTTCGACAACAGCTTTTTTGAAGCTGAACCCCCTTCGGACCCGGAAAGCTTCAACTTCGACGTGGTCTATCTGGCACCGGAAGGCTATCTGTTTGCGGCCGGAGAGGACGTCAAGGTGGGCAAGCCTCTGGATGTGTTCGCGCTGGGCGTGCTGTTCCACCAGATCTTCCAGGGCTGCGTGCCGGAGTTCGTCAGCGGGACCAAATATAACTACCTGTTCGAAGGGCTCCTGAGCGGCGACGAGCTGAAGCTGGGCGACGCCGTCCCGGCGGATATGGCCCGGCTGATCGCGGGAATGCTGGAAACGGACCCGGTGCGGCGGTATTCGCTGGATACCGTGGTGCGGCTGCTCTCCGGCGAGGACATCCGGCCGGAACAGCAGGCGGAAAACCGCGAGGCCACCCAGAACGACCGGGAGGCAGCGCTGCGCATCAACATCTACAAGAGCACCAAGGGCGCCGAAAAATTCAAGCAGGCGGGCAGCCTGTTTTGAGCACAGGAGGAATGCAACATGATGAACTTCAACTTTGACTACAATGTGGACATGGTGTTCTGCATTGACGCAACGGGCAGCATGGGCGGCCTGATCGAAAAGGTCAAGGATAACGCGCTGAATTTTTATCAGGACGTGCAGCGCATGATGACCAATAAGCAGAAGACCATCGCACAGCTGCGCGTGCGGGTGATCGCCTTCCGCGATTACGCCGCCGACGGTGACGACGCCATGATGGTGACCGATTTCTTCAACCTGCCGGAGGAAGAAAAGGATTTTGAGGAGACGGTGCGCAGCATCCACGCAGAGGGCGGCGGCGACATCCCGGAGGACGGCCTGGAAGCGCTGGCCTATGCGATCCGCTCGGACTGGAACAATGCTGGCACCAAGCGCCGCCATGTGATCGTGGTGTGGACCGACGCCCCGACCCACGAGATGGGCTTTGCAAAGTTCCTGCCCAACTACCCCAACGGCATGCCGGAAGACCTGCGCGAACTGACCCAGTGGTGGGGCGACGCCGCCACCCAGGAGCGCGGCTACATGGACCAGAATGCAAAGCGCCTAGTGCTGTTTGCCCCGGAGGCCGAATATTGGTCCCAGATCATGGATTCGTGGGACAATGTTGCCGCTTACCCCGCCAAGGCCGGTGAGGGCCTGAAGGAAGTGGACTATCAGCAGATCCTGAACATGCTGGCCAACAGCATCGGGTGAGAAAAGCACCTGCAAAATCTTCTTAAAAACAAGCAGCGGCAGCTTTCCAGACGGAAAAGCTGCCGCTGCTTGTTGCATATGTCCTCATGCAGATTCGAACTGCAGGCCTTTCGCTTAGGAGGCGAACGCTCTATCCAGCTGAGCTATGAAGACAAAAACACACCGCCGGAGACGGCGCACACTTATAATACCGCATCCGGCGGATAAAATCAAGTTGAACCCGCTGCGCAAAAGGTGTATTCTATAAGCAGAGAGAAAATGAAAGCCGTGGCAGCTGTTTGCCGCGTGCGGAGGAGCTTATGGAAAAAAGTAAGAAAAACAGGCTGTTTGGGCACCCGGCGGGCAAACGCCGCAGCGGGCCGAACCCGACGCAGATCATCTGCGTGAGCTTTCTGGTGGTCATCACGCTGGGCACGCTGCTGCTCACCACACCTCTTGCCAGCAAGCAGGGCAGGCTGGGCGTGGTGGATGCGCTGTTCACGGCCACCAGCGCCACCTGCGTCACCGGTTTGATCGTGCGGGACACCTGGACCCAGTTCTCTTACTTCGGACAGGCCGTGATCCTGGTGCTCATTCAGGTGGGCGGCCTGGGCCTGGTCACCCTCACCAGCTTTTTTGCGCTGGCCATGCGGCGGCGCATGGGCTTCCGGGACCTGCGGCTGATGGGCGAGAGCGTCTCGGCGGACGGCTACGCGCAGGCCAAAGAAGTGCTGAAGACGGTGGTGGGCCTGGCGGCGCTGTTTGAAGGCATCGGCATCCTGCTGTTGCTGTTCGCCTTTGTGCCACAGTTCGGGCTGGAGGGCATCTGGGTGAGCGTGTTCACGGCCATTTCGGCCTTCTGCAACGCGGGTTTTGATCTGTTTGGCAGGTTCGGTCAGTATTCCTCACTGGTGCCCTATGTGAGCAACTACTATGTACAGGCCGTTGTGATGTTCATGATCATTGCGGGCGGCCTGGGCTTTATGGTCTGGGTGGAGATCGGCCAATTCCACAAAAAGCACCGGCTGTCCCTGCAGGCGAAGGTGGTGCTGAGCTTCTCGGTGATCCTGTGGTTCGGCGGTGCGGCACTCATCGCGCTGATGGAGTGGAACAACCCCGCCAGCATGGGGGGCTTGAGCGTGCCCGGCAAGCTGATGGCGGCCCTGTTCCAGTCCGTGTCCACCCGTACTGCAGGCATGAACACCATCGACCTTGCCGCCTGCGGTCCCATCACCAAGCTGCTCATGAGCGTGCTGCAGTTCATCGGCGCGGCCCCCGGCTCCACGGGCGGCGGCGTGAAGGTGACCACCTTTGCGGTCATCATCCTGACCATCCGCAGTGTGGCCCAGGGCCGCGACGACTGCGTGATCGCGGAACACCACATCGAATCGAAGACCGTGTACCGCGCCATGACCATCATCGTCATCGGTGCGCTGGCAGCTTTCGGCTCGGCGGTGGTGGTGTATTATAACACCTCGGACGCCGTGTCGGTCATCGACGCCATCTTTGAGTCCTGCTCGGCCTTCGGCACGGTGGGCCTGTCGGTGGGTGTCACCGGCCAGCTGAATACCGGCGCAAAGATCTTGTATATGCTGGTCATGTTCACCGGCCGCGTGGGCCCGGTGTCGCTGGCCATGAGCCTGACGGCAAAGCCGGACGACAACAAGCGGAAGATCATGCCGGTGGGCCACATCAACGTGGGCTGAGGCACTTGCCGCAAAAACAGACAATGCAAAACCTCCCGGTGCGGGGCGATCGGCCTGCACCGGGAGGTTTTTGCATATTCGTATGGGAACAGGGGAGAGGCCCTTACTCGACCGGGTGATACTCCCGGAACAGCAGCCCGGCAAACACCGCGCACAGCGCCCCGCCGCCCAGCATCCAGACGGGCAGGGCCGTCCGCTCCATGCACAGCAGCATGACCTTGCGCATGTAGCCCTGCCCCTGATAGGCTTCCCGCACGCAGACCATGCCCACATAGACGCAGGGCTTCTTCTCCTTTTTCAGCACATCTTCCAGCGAAGGGCCGCCCTGCGAGATCGCCTTTGCAAAGCGGATGATCTCCCGCAGGTTCATGGAGCGGCGGATCCCCTGCAGCAAAAGCCTTGCGGCGTGGAAGCTCACCTTCTGCCCCGGCAGCTTATAGGCGATGTACCCTTCGCCGCGCTCACTGGTCGTGTGCAGAAAGCCGTCGGCCAGTACGCAGCGCACGAAACCGCAGATGTATTCTGCAGCGGCGTCCGGGCTGCGGAAGCAGGCGATCAGGCCCTTTTTCTCCGGGCCGTAGTCATAATAACCAAACGCATGGCCAATGGCCTGGATACTGGCTTCGTCCATTTCTTTTACAAGCATGATTCTGCCTCTTTTCTTTTTCATATTCCGTAGAACGCGGGGGCCTGTGCCGCCGATTCCCGCAGCCGCATGATGGTTATCCAAAACTAACCATAGCGTAGCACAGAAGTCCGCCCGTTGCAAGGCAAAACGAAAGCCGCCGGGTTCAAATCCCGCTGCATAAAAAGAAAAAAGCTCAGCACACAAATGTGTGTTGAGCTTTTTTGGTCGGAGCAGCGGGATTTGAACCCACGGCCTCCTCGTCCCGAACGAGGCGCGCTACCAACTGCGCTATGCCCCGAAAATACCGCAGCCAGTTGCGACTGCGGTTTTCTTGGTTGGGGATGAGAGAATCGAACTCCCACAAGTAGAGTCAGAGTCTACCGCACTACCACTATGCAAATCCCCATGATTTTGCTCTGCCCTCAGCGCCGTGCGCTGCTGACAAGGGATATTATACCCGAAAGGGTCAGGCTTGTCAACCATTTTTTCGTTTTTTCCGCAAAAGATTTCTCGGCGCAAAAAACCGGCCGTAAGGGCGTGTAAATTTTCGGTGCTTCTCTTGACACCGGCCTTCATCGGGAATACTCTTATATTATAAAAAGGCAGCTTCCCGGGCAGACTTTGTTTTGCGCAGCGCGCCCGGCGCTGAATACCAGATGAAAGAGGGCTTTTGAATGAAAAAACGTGTTGGAATCCTGACCTCCGGCGGCGACTGTCCGGGTCTGAACGCCACCATCCGCGGCGTAGCAAAAGCACTGTACGCCCGCATGGGTGAGAATGTGGAGATCGTGGGCATCCTGAACGGCTACAGCGGCCTCATCAACGGCGACTATAAGGAAATGTGCGAGGACGACTTCCGCGGCATCCTGACGCTGGGCGGCACCATTCTGGGCACAAAGCGCACCCCGTTCAAGATGATGCGCGTGGTGGAGGACGACAACATTGACAAAGTCGCCGCCATGAAAAAGACCTATAAGGATGCCAAGCTGGACTGCCTGCTGTGCCTGGGCGGCAACGGCACCCACAAGACGGCAAACCTGCTCTCACAGGAGGGTTTGAACATCATTGGTCTGCCCAAGACCATCGACAACGACATCTACGGCACCGACGTCACCTTCGGCTTTCACACCGCTGTGGACATTGCCACCGACGTCATCGACCGCATCCACACCACCGCCGGCAGCCACAGCCGCGTGATGTGCATCGAGATCATGGGCAACAAGGCTGGCTGGCTGACCCTCTATTCCGGCATTGCAGGCGGCGCGGATATCATCCTGCTGCCTGAGATGCCCTACGACATCGACCGCGTGTGCGATGCCGTGGAACGCCGCGCCAAAAAGGGCTCCAACTTCTCCATCATCGCGGTGGCCGAGGGTGCCATGAACTGCGAGGAAGCCCGCATGAAGCGCAAGGACTGGATGGCAAAGCGCGCCGAGGCAGGCGTTGGCACCACCGCCACCAACCGCATCGCCCAGGCCGTGCAGAAGAAGACCGGCATGGAGACCCGCGTGTGCATCCCGGGCCACATGCAGCGCGGCGGCAGCCCCAGCGCCTACGACCGCGTGCTGGCCACCCAGTTCGGCAGCTACGCAGCCAAGCTGGTGGAGATCGAGCGCTACGGCGTGACGGTGGCCATGGTGAACCGCCACGTCACCGAGAACCGCCTGGCCGATATCGCCGGCAAGACCCGCAATGTGCCCGAAGGCTGTGAGCTGCTCACCGTTGCCCGCCGCATGGGCATCAGCCTGGGTTGATTTTTATTTGAAATGGCCTCCGCGATGCTCTGGCCATATTCAGCGAAAAATTTATAGTTTTATTTGTAATTCCAGAAAATCTGCGGATTTTCTGGAATTACTTTTTCACGGGAGGGGCCCAAACCGGCAGATGCTTCAAAAACAAAATGCCGTTTTTTCGTTACGACTTTTCCAGTGAAAATGCAAATCCCGGCAGACCGCAGTCTGCCGGGATTTGCGCTATCAAAAAGAAAAATTCCGCTGAATATGGCCAGAGTGCAACGGCGGCCATTCAAAATCGTCCGCCTGCCAAATCAAAGATTCGTTACATCGTGCCGGGTGGGCTGGCCCTTTTCAAAGGCAACGGCGCTTTCCAGCACGCCGCGCACCATGCTTTCCACATCTTCTTCGGTGTAAAAGGCCGTGTGGTCGGTCAAAATCACGTTGGGCATGCTGCGCAGGGCGGCCAGCTCCGGGTTCGGGATCACGTCGCCCATGCGGTTATAGTAGTACAGGCCGTTCTCGTTTTCCAGCACGTCCAGCGCCGCGCCGCCCAGCTTGCCGCTCTCCAGCCCGGCGATGAGGGCATCGCTGTCGATCAGCTTGCCCCGGGCCGTGTTGATGATCACTGCGCCCGGCTTCATGGTCTCAATGGCCTTTGCGTCGATGAGGTGGTGGTTCTCTGCGGTAGCGTTGGTGTGCAGGGTGATGACGTCGCACTCTTTCAGCAGGGTTTCCAGCGGCACATACTCCGCGATCTTCTTCACGTCCTCGTTCGGGTACAGGTCGTAGGCCAGCAGGCGGCAGCCAAAGCCGGACAGGTGCTGCAGCACGGTGCGGCCGATGCGCCCGGTGCCGATGACGCCCACCGTGCAGCCCGAGATATCCCGGCCGATCTTGCCCTTCAGTGAGTAGTCCTGGGCTTCGCCGCGCTTGAGGATGTGGCCCGCCTTGCGCAGGCTCATCAGCATGAGCATGATGGCAAAGTTCGCCACGCCGTTGGGCGGGTAGTCCACATTGGCCACCTTCATGCCCAGGGCCCGGGCCGTCTCGCGGTCCACATGGTCGTAGCCGATGGAGCGGCAGCAGATGGCCTTGATCCCCAGCGCATGGAAGCGCTTCACCATGGGGGCGCTCATGTCGCAGGGCGTCACCGACACGGCGTCGTAACCCTTTGCCAGCTCTGCGTTTTCCAGCGTGGGGTAGTCCTGCGAGTAACCAAATTCAATGTCCATCTGCGGTGCCAGCCGCTGCGCGATGCCCAGCTCATCGTAGGGGCGCAGAGTGTAGAAAAAAACTTTTGTCGCCATAAATTTCCCTCCCAGTCCAGTTTGCCCCATTGTAACACGTTTTGCGCTGCTGCGCGCAGATTTCGTCGTGAATTTTGTTCATCTCCGGCGTGAGAACGCATATTTCCATGCAGATGCTGGAAAAAACGGTTGTAAATTGTCGGAAAAGAGGGTATGATAAAAGAACTGGGAAGTATACATCAATAAATCAAAAAGGAGTGTGCCTTATGCGCGCTTATGAACGGCTTTTGAACTATGTCCGGGTGCACACCACCTCGGACGAAAACTCCGGCACCCATCCTTCTGCGGCGCGGGAGTTCGACCTCGCCCGTCAGCTGGTGGAGGAGATGAAAGCACTTGGCCTGGAGGATGCCCGTGTGGACGAGCACTGCTATGTCTACGGCACTCTGCCCGCCACCCCGGGCTGCGAAGACAAGCATGCCCTGGGCCTGATCGCGCACATGGACACCGCCGACGACGCCAGCGGTGAGAACGTGCAGCCCGTCGTGTGGGAGAACTACAACGGCGGCGAGGTGACCCTGCCCGCCACCGGCATGGTGATGAAGCCCTCGGTCTTCCCCTTCCTGAGCAGCATGAAGGGCGAGACCCTCATCACCTCGGACGGCACCACCCTGCTGGGTGCCGACGACAAGGCCGGCATCGCCGAAATTCTGACCGCTGTGGAAACGCTGCAGGAAAAGGGCCTGCCCCACGGCAAGCTGTGCATCGCCTTCACCCCGGACGAGGAGATCGGCGAGGGGGCTGAGCTGTTCGATATCCCGGGCTTCGGGGCCGACTTTGCCTACACCGTGGACGGCGGCGACGCCGGTTCCATCGAGTACGAGAACTTCAACGCCGCGTCTGCCGCCGTGACGGTCCACGGCTTCTCGGTGCACCCCGGCACCGCCAAGGGTACCATGATCAACGCTTCCAACGTGGCCATGGAGTTCCACGGTTCGCTGCCCGTCACTGCCCGGCCCGAGACCACCGAGGGCCGCCAGGGCTTCTACCACCTGTGCCAGATGTACGGCGACGTGACCACCGCCAAGCTGGGTTACATCCTGCGCGACCACGACGCCGCCAAGCTGCAGTTCAAAAAGGACAACATGCTGGACATTGCCGAGTTTTTGAACGGCAAGTACGGCGAGGGCACCGTGGAGGTGGAGATCAAGGACAGCTACCGCAACATGCTGGAAAAGATCAAACCGCATTTCCACCTGGTAGAAACGGCCCGCAAGGCCACCCGCATGGCAGGCCTTGAGCCGGAGGAGATCCCCGTGCGCGGCGGCACCGACGGTGCCATGCTGAGCTGGAAAGGCCTGCCCTGCCCGAACCTGGGCACCGGCGGCTTCAACTTCCACGGCGTGTGCGAGTGCATCACCGCCGAGCGCATGGACCGCTGCACCGAGATCTTGCTGAATATCATCGGGCTGTACGCGGAATAAAAACAGACGCGGCTCAAAAACAGAAGAAATACCCAAAAAGTCCGGGAGAGCACAGCGCTTTCCCGGGCTTTTTTGCTGCTGTTTTTTACAGGATGGACATGAACCACTCAACAGTCTTGGGGTCGTAGTGGGAGAAGAACAGGCTTTCGCCGCCGTCCAGTGCTTCAATGGCAGCCATATCCTCGGCGGAGAGGGTGAAATCGAACAGCTCGAAGTTCTGCTGCATCCGCTCCTTGTGGACCGATTTCGGGATGATGACCACGTCGCTCTGCAGCAAAAAGCGCAGGGCGGTCTGGGCGGCAGTCTTGCCGTACTTGGCACCGATGGCGGTCAGCACGGGGTTGGTGAACATATCCTTGCGGCCCTCGGCAAAGGGGCCCCAGGATTCGATCTGGCAGCCGTACTTCTTCAGGTATTCCCTGGCCAGCTTCTGCTGCTGGAAGACATGGGTCTCGATCTGGTTCACGGCGGGCTTCACGCTGGCGAAGTGCTGGATGTCCAGATAGCGGTCCGGGCCAAAGTTGGAAACGCCGATGGCACGAATTTTTCCGGCGTTGTAGAACTCCTCCATGGCGCGGTAGGTGCCGTAATAATCGCCGAAGGGCTGGTGGATCAGCAGCAGGTCCAGGTAATCGGTCTGCAGCTTGCGCAGGGATTCCTCAATGGAAGCCTTGGCCTTTTCGTAACCGGCGTTGGTGATCCACACCTTCGTGGTCAGGAAGAACTCCTCGCGGGGCAGGCCGCACGCGGCCAGCGCTTCGCCCACACCTTCCTCGTTGCCGTAGGCCTGGGCCGTGTCGATGCTGCGGTAGCCCACGTCGATGGCGTCCAGCACGCAGCGCTTGGTGTCCTGCGGCGGGGTCTGGTAGACGCCGTAGCCCAGCTTCGGCATCTTGATGCCGTTGTTCAGTGTAACATATTCCATGGTAAATGCCTCCTGTTTTCTGGTTTTGGGTGAAGTGTGTTTCTGGCACTACTTTACAACAGATCGGCAAAAATGTAAAATATCAATAGTGGAAACTGCTTTTCACAAAATGAAATGTGAGGTGTGCAATGCTGGATCTGAATGAGCTGCAGCAGTTGGTGGATTTTGCGGACCTGGGCACCCTTTCCAAAGTGGCGGAAAAGGGTCACATCTCCACCCCGTCCATCACCCGCAGCATGAAAAATGTGGAGGAACACTTCGGCGTGCCGCTGTTCACCCGCAGCAAAAACCGCATTGAGCTGAACGACACCGGCCGGGAGACGGTGTCGGCAGCCCGCAGGCTGCTGGCCGAAGCGGAGCAGGCGGTCCGCCAGGTGCAGGCCTTCGACCAGCGCCGCCGCACGCTGGTGGTGCGCTCCTGCGCCCCGGCCCCGCTGTGGGAACTGCTGCCGAAGCTCAGCGCCGCCTGCCCGGGCATGACCATTGCTTCCAGCATTGGCCAGAACGAGGAAGTGCTCGCCGCATGGCGGCAGGGCGGGTGCGACATGGCGGTGCTCCCGTTCCGGCCGGAGGCGGAAGACGGCACCGCAGTGCAGGAATTCATGCACGAAAAGCTCTTTGTCTGCGTGCCGCCCGGCCACGAGCTGGCCCGCCGCGAAAGCCTGAGCTTTGCCGAGATCAACGGCTTCAATTTCCTGCTGCGCACGGAACTTGGCTTCTGGGACACGCTCTGCCGCCAGAAGATGCCGTCTTCCCGCTTTCTGGTGCAGACGGACGAGTTTGCCTTCGATGCACTGGTGGCGTCCTCCTCGCTGCCGTGCTTCACCACCGATTACTTCAAGAATGCCCGGGAACGCTACCCGGGGCGGGTGTTCCTCCCGCTGCGGGACCCGGAAGCGGACGTGACCTTTTACGTTCTGCAGCGGGAGCAGAAAAAATAAAAACCACGGATGCACAGCCCGGGTGCACCCGTGGAGATCGTCACTGTTTTTTGTGGTAGCCGCAGTCGCAGTAGGGGCCGCCGGAGGCAAGGGTGTATTCCCGCACAAAGGTGGTGGCCCCGCCGGCATCGGCCATGGTGTAGTCCATGTGGCACAGAGCCGGGGTCAGGTCGTAAAGGCCCAGCTCCTTCATCAGGGTGCAGATGCCGCAGCGGGAGAAGCGCGCCTCAAAGCCGCTGCCGTCGGCATAGGGGAAATACTCCATGTTCCAGGAGTAAGGGTTGCGGTCGGCGGCGCGCAGGTCTGCGGTGGCCTGCATCCCGGCAAGGCGCTTGGGGGTGTACTGGGTCTTGCCGCTCTGGCGGAAGGCCCACTGCACCACCGGGGTCATCATGGCGGCGGCATAGTAACGAGTCAGGGTGTCCACATCCGGCCGCTGCGGCATGTTCAGGATATAAGCGCAGAGCATGGCGCAGTTGACGATGTTCATCTTGAAGCGGTCTGCTTTTTCAAACTCCGGCAGCGTTGCAATGATCTGCTGATATTTCGGCTTTGCAAGCGCCTCCACGGCTTTGGCCTGCTGTGTGCTCAGGCTAAATGCGGCGGTCAGCTGCCGGGTGAATGAGCGGTGGAACAGCGCCCACATGGCCATGGGCATTCCGGCGTATTTCATGCAAGGTCCCTCCTTATCTTCCGCATGGGGGTTCTTCTGCTTCCATTATAACGGACGGCCGCCCGGGATGCAATCGGGAGAAGCGCCGTGGCCCGGCAGGGGCTTCCCGGCGGCAGAAAAGCGTGGTAAAATAAGGAAAAACAGCAGAAAGGAACCCTTTTTCATGAACGAGACAAAAGACGAAGGCCTGCAGGGCAACGAGAAGATCGAGCAGGCCGTGCTGGCGCTGCAGCACGAGCCCACCCAGGAGCAGCTGGCCCACACCCTGACGGTGCTGCGCCGCCGCATGAAAGCGCAGGGACAGCTGGTGGCGGCGGTGGAGCCGAACCTCGGCGGCGCGCCGCTGCAGCTGCGCACGGTGCAGACCGCCGACGGGGCCCGCTGGTGGTACGCCTTCACCAGCTTTGAGCAGGAGCTGAAAGGGGCCGAGGCGGTGCAGTCCACCTTCCTGGTGGAGATCGAAAAGCTGTTCGATGCGGCGCTGACGGTGCCGGAGATCAGCGGCGTGATCCTGAACCCGTGGGACCGCACCCTTCAGCTGGACAAGAACCTCATCCGCATCATCAAAGGCTGAACCGCGCCGAAACGCACTTTTTTGAATTTTTCAAAAACCTCTTGACTTAAAGTTGAGTTTAAGTTGTAGAATAGGCCAGAACATGATACGGGAGGTTTTTGGAAATGTACACTGAAACTCTGACGCTGGCAAACGGCGTAAAAATTCCGCAGCTGGGTCTGGGCACCTGGTTCATCGACGATGCAAACGCAGCCGAGGCCGTGAAGGCCGCTGCCAAGCTGGGCTACCGCCACTTTGATACGGCGCAGGCTTACGGCAACGAGCGCGGCGTGGGCGAGGGCGTGCGCAGCTGCGGCGTGGCCCGCGAGGAGCTGTTCGTCGTGTCCAAGGTGGCCGCCGAGCACAAGACCTACGAGGCTGCCAAGGCCAGCATCGACGCAACGCTGCAGAAGATGGGCCTGGACTACCTGGATATGATGATCATCCACAGCCCGCAGCCCTGGGACAAGGTGAACCAGTGCGAGGACCGCTATGTGGAGGGCAACCGTGCCGCCTGGCGTGCGCTGGAAGAAGCTTACAAAGAGGGCAAACTGCGGGCCATCGGCGTGTCCAACTTCCAGATCGGCGATCTGAACAGCCTGCTGGAAGGCTGCACCGTCAAGCCCATGGTCAACCAGATCTTGCTGCACATCAGCAACACCCCGCTGGAGCTGGTGGAGTTCTGCCAGAACAACGGCATCGCGGTGGAAGCCTATTCGCCCATCGCCCACGGTGAAATTCTGCACCAGCCGGAAATTCAGGCCATGGCCGAAAAGTATGGCGTCGCGGTGCCGCAGCTGTGCATCCGCTACACCCTGCAGCTGGGTGCTGTCTCGCTGCCCAAGACTGCGAACCCCGCCCACATGGAGACGAATGCCGCCGTGGACTTTGCCATCAGTGCCGAGGACATGGAGAACCTCAAGCGCTTCAAGCACATTGAGAGCTACGGTGCAAGCAGCGGCTTCCCGGTGTACGGAGGAAAACTGTAATGAACAAGCCTTATATCATCTGCCATATGATGACCTCCATCGACGGCCGCAGGGAGATGCCCTCGGTGTTCGACGGGCGCACCATGGAGCACCCGCTGACCCACCTGCGCCTGACCGGCGTGCAGCAGTTTGAAAGCGGTGCGGTCTGGCTGCGGTATGCTCTGTAAAAAAGTGAAAATGCGATAAAAAAGGAACCGGACGGGCGAAAAGGCCTGTCCGGTTCCTTTTTTATCCCCGCCAGCCCCGGGCGGCAGGGTCCAGCATTTCGCTGGCCGAATAAATGAGTGCGTTGCAGATGGCGGCGGCCACGTTGCTGCCGCCCTTGCGGCCCATGGCCGCGATGGCGGGCACGCCGCAGCGCGTACAGGCGGCAAAGAGCACTTCCTTGCTCTCCACCACATTCACAAAGCCCACTGGCACGCCGATGACCAGAGCAGGCCGCAGCCCGGCTTCCAGTTCTTCGGCGATGGTCAGCAGGGCGGTGGGGGCGTTGCCCACCGCGAGAATGGCCCCCGGGTGCTCCTGCGCTGCTCGGTGCATGGCGGCCACGGCCCGGGTAGTGCCCGCCTGCTTGGCGGCTTCGGCCACGGCGGGGTCCGCCATGTAGCAGACTGCTTCACACCCCAGCTTTGCAAGCCCGGGCTTCGAGATACCGGCCAGCGCCATGTTGGTGTCGGTGACAATGGTCACGCCCCCGTGCAGAGCCCGGACTGCGGCCTCCACCGCACCGGGGGTGAACCGCAGATTTTTGGCGTAGTCAAAGTCGGCGGTGGTGTGGATGACTCGCTTGACCACGGCAGCCGTTTCCGGCGGCGGGGTCAGGCCCATCTCGTCCAGCTCTTTGGTGATGATGGAAAGGCTCGTCCGCTCAATGTCGGCGGGCAGATGATGCTGCGGCGTCATACGCTGTCTCCTTTCTGCAGGCCCATGGCGGCATAGACGGCGGGCATGTCCAGCGCCGCGCGCACGCCGTCGGCAAGCTTGTCAAACTGCTGCTGACGGTACTGCTCCATGGGGATGAGATCAGCCCCGGCGGGGTCCAGCCCCTTGCGGCTGCACAAAAATGCGGTGAGTTTTTCGGTCAGTTCGCCGGTGTCGAACAGGCCGTGCAGGTAGGTGCCAAACACATTGCCCTGCACACAGCCCTCCGGCGTGCCGTCCGCAAGGGTGCAGAACCCTTCGCCCCGCACCTCGGTGCGTCCGGCATGGATCTCATAGCCGGTCAGCCTGGCCCCGGCAAAGGGCCCGGCGGCGGTCACGGCTTCGGTCTGGGTCAGGTGCTTTTCGGCGTTGAAGGTGGTGACCGTGGGCAGCAGGCCCAGGCCCCGCAGGGTGCCCGGCGTGCCGCTTTCTTCGCCCGCCGGGTCGCGGAGCTCCTCGCCCAGCATCTGGTAGCCGCCGCAGACGCCCAGCACCGGCGTACCGCTGGCGGCAAGCTTCTGCACCAGTGGTTCCAGCCCGCTTTCCCGCAGCCAGCGCAGGTCGTCCATGGTGTTTTTGGTGCCGGGCAGGATGACAAGGTCCGGCGTGCCCAGCTGACGGGGGTTCTGCACATAGCGCACGCCCAGCAGCGGGTGCTGCTCCAGCGGGATGAAATCGGTAAAGTTGGAAACATGCGGCAGGCGCAGAATGGCGATATCCAGCGGTTTCACGGCCCTTTTTGCGTCCAGCCGGTCAGAGAGGGAGTCCTCGTCCTCGATCTCCACCCGCAGATAGGGCACCACACCCACCACGGGCAGATGCGTCTTTTCTTCCAGCATGGCAAGGCCCGGGCGCAGAATTTCCACATCGCCCCGGAACTTGTTGATGACAAGGCCTTTGATGCGGGCCCGTTCCTCCGGCTCCAGCAGTTCCACGGTGCCGTAGAGCTGGGCGAATACGCCGCCCCGGTCGATGTCGCCCGCCAGCAGTACCGGCGCATCCACGAGCTTTGCAAGGCCCATGTTCACGATATCGTCGGCCTTCAGGTTGATCTCGGCGGGGCTGCCTGCGCCCTCAATGACGATGATGTCGTTCTCGGCGGCAAGGCTGTTGTAGGCTTCGAGGATGTCCGGGATGAGGGTGCGCTTCATCTTGAAATAATCGGCGGCGGACATCTGCCCCCGGGCCTTGCCGTTCACGATGACCTGACTGCCCACATCGCTGCTGGGCTTGAGCAGGATGGGGTTCATGCGCACGTCCGGCTCCACCCCGGCCGCCTGCGCCTGCACCACCTGCGCCCGGCCCATCTCAGCGCCGTCTTTGGTGACAAAACTGTTCAGGGCCATGTTCTGGCTTTTGAACGGGGCCACGCGCCAGCCGTCCTGCGCAAAAATGCGGCACAGCGCCGCGCACAGCAGGCTTTTGCCCGCGCCGCTCATGGTGCCCTGCACCATAATGCATTTTGCCTTTCTCATCGTGCCACCTCCGGCAGGGTCTCGGCCAGCAGCGCCAAAAGCTGGCGGTTCTCTTGTTCCGTCCGCACAGCGGTGCGGTACCAGCAGGCAGAAAGGCCCGGGTAGTTGCCGCAGCTGCGTAGCACCGCACCCTTCTGCCGCAGGGCATTGCCCAGCGTTTCCGGCGCGCGGAACAGCAGGTAGTTGGCCCGGCCCTCGATCACCCGCAGGCCCAGCGCCCGCAGGCCGCTTGCCAGAATGGGCCGCTGTGTCTTGATCAATTCACGCACCTGCGCGACATATTCCGTTTCGTCCAGCGCGGCGATGCCTGCCGCCTGCGCCAGACTGGACACCGCCCACGGCTGGCCTGCTGCCTGCATCCGGGCAAGGAGGGCTTCATCCGTGCAAAGGCAGTAGCCCAGCCGTACGCCCGCCATGCCGTAAAGCTTTGTGAAGGCTTTGAGGATGACAAGATGCTTGCTGGTCTGCAGCAGCCGCTTTGCTGAGAGCGTATCGCCCTCGGGCAGAAAATCGAGGAAGCACTCGTCCACCACCAGCCGTGCGCCCACGGCTTCGCATTTGTGCAGCAGGGCTTCCACAAGGGCAGGCTGGGCCAGCTGGCCGGTAGGGTTGTTGGGCTGGCAGAGGAACACCATCTCGATGCCCGGGTGCACCGCATTCAGGATATCTTCCGTCACCGCAAAATCATTTTCTTCCCGCAAAAAATGCCGCTCCACCGTGCAGCCCACGGTTTCAAGGGCTGTGGCATATTCGGCAAAGGTAGGGGCTGTCACCAGTGCGGTGCGGGGCTTTGCGGCCAGCACCAGCCGGAAGATCAGGTCTGCTGCGCCGTTGCCGCACAAAAGGCTTTCGGCGGGCACATTCTCGGCCACAGCCAACTTTGCCCGCAGGGCGCGGCACAGCGGGTCGGGGTAGCGGTCAGCAGTGGCAAGGGCCGCCGTAATGGCCTCTGCCACCCCATCCGGCAGGCCCAGCGGGCTGACATTGGCCGAAAAATCCAGCGGATCGCGGCCGAACTCGGCACGGTAGCCCGCCCAGTCGCCGCCATGGGTCAGTGGTTGCATAAAAATCCTCCATAATAAAGCCTTCCCCCGAGGGGGAAGCCTTCAGAGAGCTGCTGCACCCCATGCCAGCGCAAAGGCGCTGGCCACATACATCATGCGGTTGGCGCGCAGGATATCCTCCGGCTCAATGGGCCGCAGGGCATCGCCGATGGTGGGTTTATCATAATATTCGCCAAAGTAATAGGCCGGCCCGGCCAGCTGCACGCCCAGGGCACCGGCACAGGCGCTTTCGGTCTGGGCACTGTTGGGGCTGGCATGGTTGCGCCGGTCGCGCCGCCAGATGCGCCATGCACCTTTGGCATCATTGCCGGTAAAGGCTGCGGCCGCCACCCACAAAAGGGCGGCAAGGCGGCTGGGGATGTAGTTGGCCACATCGTCCAGCTTGGCAGGAATGCGGCCAAAGTAGAGGTACTTCTCGTTTTTGTAGCCCAGCATGCTGTCCATCGTGTTGATGGCTTTGTAAGTGAGTGCCAGCGGTGCCCCGCCGATGAGCATGTACAAAAGCGGGGCGATCACGCCGTCGCTGGCATTCTCGGCCACCGTTTCCACGGCGGCTTTGGTCACGCCCTCGGCGGTGAGGGCTTCGGTGTCGCGGCCCACGATGCGGCTCACGGCCTTGCGTGCGGCGGGCAGGTCATTTTTGATAAGCTGGGCATACACATTCGTACTTTCCTGCACAAGCCCTTTGGCCGCCAGCGCCTGCCCGCACCAGAACATCTGCACGGCAAGGCCCAGCCAGGGGCTGATCCTTGCCGCCAGCAGGCAGACAAGGCTGGTAATCAGAAAGGTGCCCACCGGCAGGCAGAATGCCACGATGCCGCCGCCCAGCACTTCGCCCTGCGGCGTTTTGGGCAGGCGGGCGCGCAGGAACTTTTCCAGCCGGGAGATGCACTTGCCCATCAGCACCACCGGGTGCGGCAGCCAGGCCGGGTCGCCGAAAAGCGCGTCCAGCACGAAGCCGCCCAATACAGCCCACAGGATCATCACTGGGCCTCCTTCGTATACTGGACGGTTTTTACAAGGTAAAGTACTCGCTTTTCGGTCCAGTCCTTGGCATCCAGCACATAGCCGCCTGCGTTGGGGCCGCACCAGTCATAATAGTCCCTGCGGGGCAGGGCGAACCGTTCCATAGCCGCCATCTGGGTGCCGCCGTGGGCCAGAATGACCAGCCGCTGTTCCCCTGCGGCAAGGGCCTTGTCCACCAGCTGGGCAAAGGTGCGGCAGATACGGTCCGAGAAATCGGCCTTGCGCTCACCGTCCGGGCAGGAGCTTTCGCAGTTGGCCTGTACCCAGGCCTGATACTCGGGGTCTTTTTCCATCTCAATGAAATTGCGGCCCTCAAAGCTGCCAAAGCACATCTCCTTCAGCCCGTCCACTTGCACGAGCTTTGCGGTGGGGAACAGGATGTGCGCTGTCTGGCTGGTGCGCTGCAGGGTGGAAACGTAGACCACGTCCGGGTCGAAATCGGCACGGCACAGCTGGGCCGCGCCTGCGGGCGAAAGCGGGATGTCGCGCTGGCCCTGATAACGCTTCTGGGCGTTGTACTCGGTCTGGCCGTGGCGCAGAAGATAGATCAGCATGTTGGAAGTTCTCCTTTCAAAACCGTGGGGATGCCGCAGAACATCTGCACCACGCAGTCGGCCCGCGCCGCCAGCAGGCAGGCAAGGCGGCCCGCTGCTTCGCGGTCGGCCCGTTCGTTTGCATCCATCGGCACAACACCGCCGCCCACTTCGGTGGCGATGAGGATATCGTATTCATGGGCAAGCCTGTCCGCAAGGGCAGACAGGTCAGCGGCGTCTGCCGCCAAATTTTGCACGTCGGCCCGCATTTTTAAATTGTGGCCGGGCAGTGTCTGCGTAAAGGTGCGCTTGCCGCTGTAGAGCGGCCCGGTGATAAAGATCATAACAGCCCTCCCCACTGGCAGGCGGCCAGCGCCGCCAGCATCCACAGCTCGGCCTTTTGCAAGAACCACCCGGCAAGGTCGCCGGTGATGCCGCCGAACTGCTTTGCGCTCATCTTATTATAATAGAACAGCACCGCCAGCGCGGCCAGCACCAGTGCCCAGCCGTGAAGGAACATCATGCAGGCGGCCAGCACGACAGCCAGCACGGTCAGCACCCGGCGCACAGTGGTTTTGTCTGCCGCCGTGGCGAAGGTGTGGGCAAGGCCGGTGTTTTTTGCCATGGGGAACGCTGCCACGGCGTAGCCGGAGAGGGTGCGTTCCAGCACCAGTGCCAGCGTCCACAGTGCGCCCACCCGGGGCGTGAACTGCACGCAGGTGCACAGGCCGAAGTAGGCCAGAAAATAGCTGCACAGCCGGATGACCGCAAAGGCACCGCAGTGGGGGTCTTTTAAAATTTCCAGTTTTTTTTCGCGGTCGCCGTAGCTGGAAAGGGCATCGCAGGTGTCGGCGTAGCCGTCCAGATGGATGCCGCCGGTGACCCACACCGGCACCAGCGCAAAGCCTGCCGCTCTGGCAAGGCCCGGCAGCGGCAGGGCCCCGCACACGCACCACGCCGCGCCGATGACCAGCCCGATGAGCGGAAAAGCGCACATCGCATAACGCATGTTCTTTTCGTTCCACTCGAACTGCGGCACCGGGATGGCCGAGAACATGGCAAAGGCCACCGCAATGGTCTGCAAAACGATCATGGTTCCACTCCTTTATAATATACAGGTACGCCGCACACCACCCGCACCACGTTGTCGGCCCGGGCGGCGAAGGCGTTGTTCACCTGCGCCAAAGCCAGCAGATAGCGGCCGGTATCGCCTGCATAGTCGGCCCCGCCGCTGAACACCTCGTTGGAGACAACGATGAGATTTTCGCACTGGGCGGCAAGCAGATCCAGCCCGCGCAGGATGGCGGCGGCAGCGTTCTCTCCCGCCCCGGCGGGGTCGTAGAGCTCGTTGGCGGCAAGGTTGCCAAGGTCCTCCAGCAGAGCTGTGCCCCGGGCGGGCAGACGCACCGCGTCCAGATGCAGGGGGCACTCCACCGTTTTAAACTGCTTTGCGGCCCGCATTTTGCGATGTTTTTCCACCCGGGCGGCGCACTCGGCGTCCCACACCTGCATGGTGGCAAGATAATAACGCGGAAGCGCGGTTTTCAGCACAAGGCTTTCCGCATATTCGCTTTTGCCGCTGGCTGCACCGCCCAGCACCAGCGTCAGCATTGGGGAGTATACGGCGTGATGCCGCCCTCCGTGAAGGAGTAGCACCCGCCGTACACGGCCAGCGCCATGTCCCACAGCGGGATGCTTGCCACCGCGCCGGTGCCCTCGCCCAAGTGCAGGTTTGCTGTAATGAGCGGCGCTTTGCCCAGCGCTTCCAGCACCAGCTTTGCCGCAGGCTCGGCGGAGCAGTGGCTGGCAAACACCGCCTTTGCCGCCGCCGGGCAGAGACGCACGGCGCACAGGGCGGCCACACCGCTGATGAAGCCGTCCATCAGCACGGGCACACCGGCCAGCGCACCGCCCAGAAAAACGCCGCACAGGCCCGCGATGTCAAAGCCGCCCAGCTTTGCCATCACGTCCAGCGGGTCTTCGGGGTCTGGTTCGTTGACAAGGATGCCCCGGCAGATGGCATCCACCTTGCGGGCCAGCCCTTCGTCCGAAAGGCCCGCGCCGCGCCCGGTCATGAGCTCCACGGGCTGGCCCAGCAGCACCGCTGCCACCGCGCTGGAGGTGGTGGTGTTGCCAATGCCCATCTCGCCGGTGGCGATGAGCCGGTAGCCGTTGTCCGCCAGCTCCCGGGCAAGGGCAATGCCCGCCCCAATGGCCTGCACCGCCTGCGCCCGGCTCATGGCAGGGCCAGCCGTGAAATCTGCCGTGCCTGCAGCGATGCGGCAGTTTCGCACGCCGGGCACCGGTTCGCCCGCGATGCCCATATCCACGGGCAGCACGTCGCAATGGGCGGTGCGGGCCATCTGGCAAACACTGGTGCGGCGCATGGCGAGGTTCTCAGCCACGGCACGGGTCACTTCCTGCCCGGTCTGGCTCACGCCCTGCGCCACCACGCCGTTATCGGCACAGAGCACCGCCACCACCCGGCGGGAGAAGTCGAGGTCGGCGCTGCCGGTAAGGGCGGCGGCGTCTTCCAGCAGGGTCTCCAGCGCACCCAGCCCGCCCAGGGGCTTTGCAAGGCTGGCCCAGTGGGCGTGGGCCGCCGCCCGGGCGGCTTCGTCCGGGGGTGTGATGGAAGTGAGCAAGGTTTTCAATTCGGTTTCGGTCATTTTTGTTGTCCTTTTGTATAGCATTCTGCCGCCGCCACGAAGCGGCGGGGCAGGGGTGTGCCCGCCCAGTAAAAATGCGGGAAGCCCGCATAGAAATTCTCAGTTGCAAAGCCGCATTCCCACTGCATTTTTGCACTTTTGCAGGCAGTAAATGCAGTGCCGTTTGCGGTGGAATCCCAGTGGTGGAATTCGTGGATGGGCAGCTTTTCTCCCGCGCGGAACAGCAGGCTGTCCGCCTTCGCGGTGAGCGTGGCATAGCCAAAGCGCACCAGCCTGCCCACCCGGATGCCCTCGCCCGGTAGAACGCCTGCCATGGGAAAGATTTGCCCGTCGGCATCTTCCAGGCTCTGCCCGAGGTAGAGAAAGCCGCCGCACTCGGCCACGGTGGGCAGACCGGCGTTCACAGCGGCCCGGATGGATGTGCGCATGGTCTCATTTTCGCTCAATCGTTTGGCGTACAGCTCCGGGTAGCCGCCGGGCAGGTACAGCCCGCCGATGCCTTCCGGCAGGGCGGCATCGTGCACCGGACTGAAAAACACAAGCGTTGCCCCGGCGTCCCGCAAAGCGTCCAGCGTTTCGGCATAGGTGAAGCAGAAGGCTTCGTCTTTTGCCACGGCGATGCGGGGAAGAAGGGAAGCCTTCCCCCAAGGAGAAAGCCTTTCGCTTTCCGGTTCCGGTTTCTCGGTCAGTTCGGCCAGCTTGTCCCAGTCCAGCACCAGGCTGTCTGCCAGCAGGGCGATCTTTTCCTGCAGGCCGGCAATTTCATCGGCGGTTTTCAGGCCGAGATGGCGGCTCTCCACCACAGCTTCGGGCAGATGGGGCAGATAGCCCAGAACCGGCAGACCGGTCTCGGCTTCCAGCAGGGGTTTGAGCATGTTGTACAGCTTTTCGGAGCAGTTATTGAGCAGAATGCCTGCGAGATGGCTGTTTTTGCGGAAGTGCACCAAACCCTGAATTTGGGCCGCCAGCGTCACGCTGACCCCTTTGGGTTGCACCACCAGCAGCACCGGCAGGCCCAGCGTATCCGCCAGTTCCCAGGCACTGGCCCGGGTGGTCAGGCCCTGTCCGTCGTAAAAGCCCATGGCACCCTCGCACACGGCGGCACCATGCCCGGCGGCGTAGCGGGCATAAAGGGCCTGCACGGTGTCTTTGGTGGAAAGAAACAGGTCCAGATTGTGGCTTTCTACGCCGAGAGCCGAGCGGTGAAACATGGGGTCGATGTAGTCCGGCCCAGTTTTAAAGGCACAGGGGGCGGCCCCGCGCCGTTTCAGTGCTGCCAGCACCGCGCAGGTGACGGTGGTCTTGCCGCTGCCGGAAGACGGCGCGGCGATGAGAAATTGCATCATTTGCGTGTCCCTGTAATGAGGAAGGTGGGGTTGTTGGCCATGAGCAGGTGCAGGCGACCCGCCGGTTTTGTGCGGCTGACGGCAATCTGCGTCACCTCGGCGGTCAGGCCCCGGGCGGTCAGCGCGGCAATGGCGGCGCTCAAGGTCTCCAGTGCGATGGCCGAGATGCAGATGCGTGCCGCCGCGTTTTTGGTAAGCACCGCGTCCAGCACGGCCTCCATGCCGCCTTTCGTCCCGCCGATGAACACGGCGTCCGGGGCGGGCAGGCCGTCGAGAGCTTCCGGCGCTTTGCCTTCGATGAGGGTCAGGTTGTAAGAACGGAATTTCTCCCGGTTTTTGCGGATGAGCGCACAGGCGTCCGGCTCGCACTCCACAGCGTACACGCGGCTTTTCGGGGCCGCAAGGGCCAATTCCACACTCACGCTGCCGGTGCCAGCGCCCACATCCCACAGGGTATCGGTGGGGGTCACCGCCAGTTTTGCCAGCGCGGCGGCACGCACCTCCTGCTTGGTCATGGGTACGTCGCCCCGGGTGAAGGCTTCATCCGGCCAGCCCTGTGAACGAAACGACGGAAGATCGAAGTTTTCCACCAGCAATACGCTGAGCGGTGCAAAACTCTGCCCGGCCAGTTCGGCGGCAGAGCCGTAGCGGATGGCTTCGGCTTCGGTGCCAAGGTTTTCGCCCACCACACCGTGGGCCGCACCCATACCGGCAGCGGCCAGCTTCCGGCAGAGGGTGGCGGGCGTCTCGGTGCCGCCGGTGAGGAAGAATACGGCCTTGTTCGTCATGCATTCTGCCACCGGGTCGCAGGCACAGCCGTGGGCCGAGACCAGCTTCCAGTCCTGCCACGGGCGGCCCAGCGCCGCCGAGAGCAGCTGCACGCTGGAAATGCCCGGGTACACCCGGGCCGGGATGCCCAGCGCCCGCAGGGGCGTGAGCAGGCCGGACGCGCCGGAGTAAAACCCGGTGTCGCCGCTGTAGAGCACGGCGGCGTCCTGCCCGGGGTTCTGCGCCAGCGTTTCAAGGATGTCGGCGGGCTGGTAGAGCGCGAACTGCCGGGCGGTGCAATCTGCGGGCAGGCCCGCCAGCAGCCGCTTTGCGCCGAACACAAGGCCCGCGCCGCCCACAGCGGCCTGCGCCTGCGCGGAGAGGGCTTCCCATTTACCGCTGCCCATACCGATCAGTGTGACCATCGCAACATCTCCTGACAATGCGTGAATAATTCGTCCTCGGTCTCGCCGACCTCCGGCGGGCGGCGCAGCACCACCAGCTGTGCGCCGGTTTTGGCAGCGGCCTGTACCTTCTCGGCAAAGCCGCCTGCCGCGCCGCCGTCCTTGGTGACGAGGTAGCGGATGTGGAACTGTTCCATCAACGCGACATTCAGCGCAAGGCTGAACGGCCCCTGCATGGCGATGATGTTTTTGTGCGGGATCTGGGCCGCCTCGCAGGCGGCAATGCCCTCCGGCGTGGGCAGCACGCGGGGGTAGAGCCGGGCCGGGTCGAGGGACGCAAAAGCAGAAAGCTCCTTGGCACCGGTGGCCAACAGCACATTGCCATCCTGTCCGGCAAGGTATTCTGCGGCCTGTGCCGCCGTCTCAAACACGGCGCAGCCCTCGGGCAGGGGACTCTGGGCCCGCAGCAGGCGGCGGTATTCCACGCCCGCCTGCGCCGCTGCCACCCGGATGTTTTTGGAGGCATCCACCGCGTAGGGGTGGGTGGCGTCGATGCAGAGGTCTGCACCTGCCAGCAGCGCCGCCATGGCGTCCGGCTGCAGCCGCCCGGCGTGGACGGTGATGCCCGCCATCTCGCCCTGCTCCTCGGCACCCAGCGGCGTTGCCACGCACACGGTCACGGCGACGCCCAGTGCGGCCAGCTTCTGGGAAAAACGGCGGCCCTCGGTGGTGCCGCTGAACACGACCGCCTTCACTTGCGGTACCCCCGAGGCGTGACCATCCAGCCCGAGACCGCGCGGGTGGCTGTGTTGCCGATGTACACGGTGGTGAACATATCCACCGGGGTGTTTTCCAGCTCGGCCAGGGTCAGCACACAGCTGGTCTGGCCTTCGCGGCCGATGTTGCGCACAAGGCCGCAGACCGTCTCCGGGCCCTTGCCGTTAGCGCGCAGAATGCGCACCGCCTTCTGCAGGTAGTCCGGGCGGCCTTTGGAGGAAGGGTTGTACAGCGCCAGGCAGAAATCGCCCATGGCCGCGCAGGCCAGCCGCTTTTCAATGACCTCCCACGGGGTGAGCCGGTCGGAAAGGGAAATGACGCAGAAATCATGGGCCAGCGGCGCACCCAGCACGGCTCCGCCGCTGAGGGCGGCGGTGAGGCCGGGCACGACCTCTATGGTCACGTCCGGGTATTCTTCGGCCAGCTCCAGCAGCGGGCTGGCCATGCCGTAAACGCCCGCGTCGCCGCTGCACACCAGTGCCACCCGTTTGCCGGTGCTGGCCTTTTCCAGCGCCCAGCGGCAGCGGTCGATCTCCTTCGTCATGCCGGTGGAATAGTATTCCTCGCAGGGAAACTCCGGCTCGATCAGGTCGAGATACAGCTTGTAGCCGCAGATGGCGTCCACGCTTTCGAGGACATTGTGGGCTTCCTGGGTCATATAGTAAGGGTCGCCCGGGCCGATGCCGACCGCATAGACGACGCTTTCCGGCTGGTCGATCTCAAATTCCATCGGGTCAAACATTCTGCCACCTCCAATCCGGGGCAAAGGGCCGCACCGCCAGCGCAAAGGTCACGCCGGTGCGGGCGTATTTGTGAAAAACGAGCGGCCCGCCTGCCGCCAGCACGGCTGACCGCTCGCAGACATTGTCCACGCCGGTGACGCTCTGCACAAAGGCAGAGGGCGTAAAACTGCCGGGCGCGGCGCGCAGGGCTTCGGCGGGGAAGAACTGCACCGGCCAGCCGTGATCCTGGCAGAAGGCAAGTAAGCCCGCTTCGTTTTGTTTCAGGTCGATGCTGGCCGCCGCCGTGATGCACTGCAGGGCCAGCCGGTTTGCGGCACAAAAGGCTGCGAAGGCTTCTTCCAACGTGCCGGCGCTGGTGCCGCGTCTGCAGCCTACGCCCAGCACGCCGATGCGGGGCACCAGATGCAAGGCATCCCCCGCCGGGCAGAGGGTGAGGGCAAAGTCCGGGGCATCTGCGCTCTCGGTCAGGCCCGCAGGCGGCGTGCCCGCAATGGGCCAATCGGAGGTAAAATGCACCTCTCTGCCCGCCAGCAATGCGCCGCTGACAAGCTTGATGCGCTCCGGCTCCAGCACAGCACAGTTCTGGTGCTTGGCCCATTCGTCCACCGCAAACACGCCGTTTGCATCGGTAGCCGTGGTGATGACCGGCACCGCGCCGCACACAGCCGCCAGCGCCCGGGCCAGGTTGTTGGCACCGCCGAGGTGGCCTGAGAGGATGGGCACCGCAAAATGCCCGCACTCGTCCAGCACCACCACGGCGGGGTCCGACGCCTTGCTCTGGCAGTGGGGGGCAATGGCCCGCACTGCGATGCCAACAGCGCCCACAAAGATCAGAGCGTCACTCCCGGCAAACTGCCGGGCTGTCCAGTCGGCAAGGCCGACCTGCCCGGGCGCATGGCCGCAGCGGGCCACACTGCCGGAATAGGCTGCCGCCAGTTTTTGGGCCAGCGCAAGGCCCTTTGCCGTAAAGGCAAGGTAAGCCCGGGTCACTGGTTGGTCCCCTTGCGGAACGCGGTGGTGAAGGCCGGGTCGTAGAGCTTGCTGCGTTCGTAATTCTGGCCCAGGAAGCCGCCCACCACGATGAGGGCCGTCTTGGTGATGTGTGCCGCATGGACGCTCTCGGCCAGCGTGCCCACGGTGCAGCGAACGGTCTTCTGTTCCGGCCAGGTGGCTTTGTACACCACCGCTGCCGGGGTCTCTGCCGTGTAGGCACCACCTGCAAGCAAGGCTTCCTGCACCTTGTCCACCAGACCGATGGAGAGGAAGATGACCATGGTGGCCCCGTGTGAAGCAAGGCTTGCCAGCTTTTCCTTTTCCGGCACCGGGGTGCGGCCCTCCATGCGGGTGATGATGACGGTCTGGCTGACAGTGGGCAGGGTGTACTCGGCGTTCAGCGCCGCTGCCGCGCCGCAGAAGCTGGAAACGCCTGGCGTGTCGTCGTAGACGATGCCTTCGGCATCCAGCACGTCCATCTGCTCCCGGATGGCGCCGTACAGGCAGGGGTCGCCGGTGTGCAGGCGCACGGTGGTCTTGCCCGCGGCTTCCATCCGGCGCATCACATCCAGAACCTGTTCGAGAGTCATCTCGGCGCTGTTGTAAATTGCACAGCCCGCTTTGGCAAGGCCAAGCAGGGCCGGGTTCACGAGACTGCCCGCATAAATGATGCAGTCGGCGGCCTGCAGCAGGGCCGCGCCGCGCTGGGTGATGAGGTCCGGTGCACCGGGGCCTGCGCCAACAAAATGTACCATAGCGTTACTCCTTTACCAGAACGGTGGCAAAATAGCCCGCTGAATGTTCAGGCCGGGCAGCGGAAAGGTCGGTCCAGACGGTTTCGTCCGGCAGACCGCAATTGCATACAAGGGCACTGTTTTCAAGTTTTTTCGCCTGCTGCAGGGCAGCAAGTAAAGCGGGCAGCTGGCGGCCGGTCTTCATCAGCACTTTGGTGCCGGGCGTTTCCAGCACGCGGTCTGCCCAGCCGCCGGGCGCAATGGTGAGCGGCGTGTCCATGCCGCCGGTGAGGGGAACGTTCAGACGCGCCGCCGCCGCGCAGAAGCTGGGCACCCCCGCCGCCATGGCGGTGGCATAGCCTTCCGCCTGCAAAATCTCCTGCAAGTACCCGAAGGTGGCGTAGATGGAAACGTCACCGATGTTCAGCATGGCCACGTCCTGCCCGGCATCCAGAAAAGGCCGCACGGCCTGCGCCGCCTGCCGGTGAGATGCCGCCAGCACCGCCGGGTCACGGCTCATGGCAAAGTGCAGGGGAACGATGGCCTTGCCGTCCAGTGCATCACCCAATGCCCGGCGGGCGATGTCCAGCGCCAGCATCTGGCCGGAGGATGTCTGCGGCGCGGCCAGCACCGGGCAGCTTTGAATGAGCCGCACCGCCTGCAGAGTGAGTAGTTCCGGGTCGCCGGGGCCGACGCTGACACCGTAAAAGGTACCTTTTACATTTTCCATTCTGTCATCAGCTCCTTTGCGGTTTCGGTCTCGCCCAGCGGGCCGTGCTGGTTCGAGAACAGCACCGCACCCACCCGGAAGCCCCCGCCTGCCCGGCGGTCAAGGTGCAGCTGGATGGCGGCAAGGATGCTTTCCAGCACCGGGGTGCGCAGGTTGGCACCGTCCAGAATGTCCAGGCAGGCGTCGGTGGTGGCGGCGTCCATCAGGGCCCCGCACACTTCGCGGGAAGCGCCGCACAGCGCTGCGTGGGCGCAAAACACTTCGGCGCGGCCGTCGGCAGTGTGGGAGTGGGTGTTCATGACGCCCGCCGCCAGCTTGACCAGCTTGCCCACATGGCCCACGAGAAGCACTTCTTCAAAGTTTGCCGCTGCGGCCATATCCAGCGTGTCACCGATAAAGTTGGAGGTTTTGACTACCGGGAACCGCTCGAACTGCGGCAGGGCGCTGGCCAGATAGTCCAGCCCGTAGTTGCCCGGGGCCAGCACCAGCCGCCGTGGGCCGTCTGTGTTTTTGGCACGCAGAGCGGCCTGATTCATTTCCAGCTGGATGGTGTCCAGAATGGCCTGCTGGCTCATGGGCTCCACGATGCCGCTGGTGCCCAGAATGGAAAGGCCCCCCTCCACGCCGATGTGGGGGTTGAAGGTGCGCTTTGCCGTCTCGGCCCCGCCCTCAATGGAGATGGTCACGGCAAAGCCGCCTGTGTAGGCCGCGTTCTCGGCCTCCCGTTCCAGCGCTTCGGCGATCATCTGGCGGGGCACATGGTTGATGGCGGCTTCGCCCACCGGCTGGTCAAGGCCCGGTTTAGTCACCCGGCCCACACCCTCGCCGCCAAAGATGCGCACGCCGGGCGTGTCCGGCTCCAGCACCACCGACGCAATGACCGGCAGGCCGGTGGTCACATCTACATCGTCGCCGCCGTCCTTGCGGATGGCGCATTCTGCGCCGGTGTCCGTTTTGCGGCAGAAGATGGGTGCCACCTCCACCACAATGCCTTTCGGTGTGCGCAGAGCCACCGTCTCCGGTGCATGGCCGGTGAGCAGCAGCCGGGCCGCGCCCGCCGCACCCAGCGCCGCACAGGTGCCGGTGGTGTAACCGCAGCGCAGCAGCTTCTGCCCGCTGCGGACGTAATGCTCAAATTGCGGCCCAGCCGGGTTGGCTTCCGGCTTCGGCGGCTCCGGTGCGCCGTATAGAGCAGCGTACTGTTCTTCCGTCAGGCCATACAGCGCCCGGATGTTCTCCGGAGCAAAAGCTTCCTTGGGCGTCAGCACGCCGGAGACCCCGGCAGGGGAGACGCACACCACCGCGTCGGCAATCTTCTGCGCCAGTTCCAGCTCATGCAGGCTCAGCACCACGGCGAGATGCTCACCATGGGCCAGCTCTTTTAAAATGGTCAGCAGCTCGATCTTGCCCTTGATGTCCAGAAAAGACGTGGGCTCGTCCAATAAAATCACCTGCGGCTGCTGGCACAGGGCCCGGGCCAGCAGAACGCGCTGGCGCTGGCCGTCGCTGATGCGGTTGAAATCCCGGTCGGCGAGATGGGCTGCACCCACCCGTTCCAGTGCGCTGTGCGCCTGCCGTTTGTCTTCGGCCGAGAGGATGCCCAGCCGCCCGGTGTAGGGGTAGCGGCCCGCCGCAGCAAAGTCAAAGCAGGTGGTCAGCTCCATGCGGCGGCTGTGCGGTGCCATCAGGGCAAGCTTCTGGGCCCGTTGGGTGCCGGTATAGTCGGAAAGGTTCTTTTCGTCCAGCAGCACCGCGCCGCCCATGGGGTCCAGCTGGCCCGCCAGCGTGCGCAGCAATGTGGATTTGCCCGCGCCGTTGGGCCCGATGAGGGTCAAAATCTGGCCGGGCTGCACCCCCAGCGCAATGCCGGAGAGAAGCGGCGTTTTGCCGTAGCCGATGGCAAGGTCATTTGCCGTGCAGAGAAAGGTCTCGTTCATCGTGCACCCTCCTGATTGCGCCGCACCAGCAGTCCGATGACCACCGGCGCGCCGAACACTGCCGTCACCGAGCTGATGGACAGCTCGGTGGGCGCAAACAGACTGCGGGCCAAAAGGTCACAGAACAAACAGAACGCCGCCCCGCCCAGGCAGCACCCGGGCAGCACATGCAGCGGCTTTGCACTGCCCAGCAATTGCTTGACGAGGTGCGGCACCGCGATGCCCACGAAGGAGATGGGCCCGGCAAAGGCAGTGACACAGGCCGCCAGCAGGCTGGAAAGCAGCACCAGTGCCGCCGAGAACGGCTTGACGTTCACACCCACGCTGCGGGCGTATTCTTCCCCCATCTGGTAGGCGGCCATGGGTTTGGACAGCAGAAAGGAAGCCGCCAGCGCAGGCAGGGCCACCAGCGCCGCTGCCCGGACGTTGGCCCAGGTCATGCCGGAAAAGCTGCCCTGCGACCAGTTGTGCAGGTTGACGATGTTGGAGTCCTGCGCAAAGGCCACCACGATGTCCGTGATGGCCGAGCAGATGTAGCCGATCATGACGCCGCAGATGACGAGGATGCTCATGCGCTGCACCCGCCGCGCCACCGCCAGCACAAAGGCCATGGCGGCCATAGCGCCCACGAAGGCGGCGACGATGAGCGTTACCGAACCGGTGAGCATCCCGCGATTGAGGAAAACCACCATGGTCAGCGCCACGGCCAGCTTGGCCCCGCTGGAAATGCCCATGACAAAGGGCCCGGCGATGGGGTTTGCAAAGAAGGTCTGCAGCAGGTAGCCCGCCGCGCTGAGGGCCGCCCCCAGCAGCGCCGCCATCACCGCGCGCGGCAGACGCAGCCGCAGAATGATGTTCATGGAAAGCGTGTCCTGCCCCTTGCCCAGCAGTGCCGCCACCACTGCGCCCGGCGCAAGGGACACACTGCCCCAGAACAGGTTCAGCGCAAACAGCACAGCCAGCGCCGCCGCAAGGGCGAGATAGGAGACAGCAAGGCGTCGGGTACGGGTCATAGACAGTCCTTTCAGTAAAATAAGACTTGATTATTACAGAACGCGTGACAGTACGCCCTCATCCGGCGCATTCGCGCCACCTTCTCCCGACCGGGGGAAGGCAGAAAACGTCAGGCAACATGGGTGAGAAATTTCAGGGTATCGGCATCGGGCGTGCCCTCGGTGAACACCTTGTTCATATCGAGGATGAGGTCGGCCAGGGCCATGCTCTGCTGGAACAGGCTTTGGCTCGTGCACCACACCTGCCCGTTCTGCACGGCCTTGAACTCGCTGAGCAGCGGGAACTTTTCGGTCAGCTGGCTCACGGATGCAATGGTGCCTTCGATGGCGCTGTTGTAGATGAGCACGTCGGCGTCTTTGGCACCGGCGTAGAAATCTTCCAGCGGCAGGTTCATGGTGGCAAGGCTGTTGCCATTGTCGGTGAGGTCCGAGAAGACGTAGGCCCCGCCGGCCATCTCGATCATTTTGGCCACATAGTCGCTGCCTTTGCGCACGGTGGCGAGGTTGTTGGAGCTGAGGGAGAAGAACGCACAGCTCTTGCCGGTGGGCTCCTGCTCCAAAAGCGGCGCAATGGCGGCTTCCTGCGCGGCAAACACCTGCTCGGCCTGTTCCTCTTTGCCCAGCAGGATGCCGTACAGCTTGATCCACTCCATGCGCTCAAGCGGGCCGCTCTCGTAGCTGGAACGCTCTACCAGCACCGGGATGCCGAAATGCTCCAGCTGTTCCTTCACTTCGGGGGTGTGCAAAATCATGGTGTTCTCGATGGCAAGACCGCAGTTCGCGGCCAAAATTTGTTCGTAGTCCGGGGCGCTGTACTTGCCTGCATAGGCGATGCGGCCTTCTTCCATGGCCTGCTTTGCTTCGGGCAGATACCATCCCTCGGCCTTGGTGCCGGAGAGGGTGATGCTGTCCAGTGCGTCCAGATGCAGGATCAAGTCCATCACCGAGGTGGAGACAAGATAGATGTTCTCCACCGGCTGGCGCAGCACGGTCACGTCGGCGGGCAGGCTGTCCACCTCGGCGGCATCCTGCGGCACAACGAGAAATTTCTGGCCGGAATCCGGGATGCTCACCATGGTATAGCCGCCTTCGTAGCAGTCCGCCGTGAACTGCTGTGCATAGTCCAGCTGGTAATGATGCGAGAAAACAAGACTTTCGGTATTCGCAGGCTCCGTCTTGCTGCCGCAGCCGGAAAGCGCCAGCGCCGCCGCCGGAATGAGCTTCAAAAATTGGTTTCGGGTGATTTTCATATTACTTCAGGCTTGCCGAATCAAAGGTCAGCGTGTACTCGATCTCATGGGGGGTGCTCATGGCCACGGTGTCGGCGGTCACGTCCAGCGCGGTATCCAGTGCGGCCACGGGGATCTCAAAGGTGGAGTTGCCCTCGGTGTTGGTGGGCAGATACTTCTCGCTGTCCACGATCATATAGTCGTAGTTGGGGCTGCTCCACACGATGGTGGCGGTCATTTTGCCGTCCGCCACAGTCAGGGCGGCGGGGCTTTCCACGGTGGCACGGCCGGAGCCGCCCTCCAGCGTCACCTCGCAGGTGTAGGTGCCGTCGGCGGGCGTTTCAGCTGCGGCCTGTTCCACCGCATCGCGCACGCTGACGGTGTGGTCATACCACTTGCCCTTTTTGCCCAGAATGGCCAGGTCAAAGTCGGTATCCAGAGCAGACACCGGGATGTCGAAGCCGTACACTTCCTCGGAAGTGCCGTCGGAGTAGGTGACCGTATCGGTGGTGGGCTGCAGCCAGTCGGACGCGTTGGCTTCGGCTTCGGCGGCCTTGCCCAGATACAGGTTGACGACATTTTTGGAAACCAGACTGACGTGGAAGGTCATCTGGCCATTCTCCACGGTCAGGGTGCCTTTGCCATCGCAGGCTTCGTTGGCGTGGAACATGGAGCTGTCGGTGTCAAACTCGGCGGTGTAGATGCCGTCCGGCAGAGCAGCGGTCTCAACCACAGAAGCGGCAGAGGACGCAGCTTCGGAGGAAGCAGCACTGGACGCCGCAGAGGAAGCAGCAGAAGAAGCGCCGCAGCCTGCCAGCAGGCTCAGCGCGAGAGAAGCGGTCACAACACAGGAAAAAATGCGTTTCATGAGAAATACCTCTACATTATAAAGAATTGGATTTTATTATAGCATGATTCTAAGAAAAAATGAACCCTCTCCATCGGGCTCCGCAGCGGCGGCAGCGAGACGGAGAGGGTTCCGAAAAAATCAGCCCTTCAGGGAATCAATAGCAGCCTTGGTGTGAGCGATGTACAGGCTCTGGATGTCCTCGATCTCGCCCAGACCAGCGATCTGGCAGTCGATGCTGTCAAATGCGCCGGAAGCAGTGAACTGGCTCAGCCAGGAATCCTCGTCGGAACCGGCCATATCGTTGTTGGCGTGGTCACCGGCAACGACCATCAGCGGGCGCAGAACGACCTTGGTGTAGCCTGCAGCCTTCACGGCCTCGATGACGTTCTCGCAGGCGGTCTCCTCGGGCTCACCCTCAACGGTGCCGATGAACACATTGTCGTAGCCCAGGGTCTGCATGGTGGTCTGCATCTGGCTGTAGCTCACCTTTGCGGTGTGAGAGGTGCCGTGGCCCATGAAGACGAAGGCGACCTTGTCCTCAGCGGCGGCGCTCAGGCTGTCGTAACCGGCTTCCTTCACGGCAGCAGCGGTGACGGCCTTGGCGACGTCTTCCTTATCCTGGTTGATGACAGAGGCGTCAGAGCCGACCTCGCCCAGCAGGGGCTCAGCCACGGCGACGGTCTCGAACTTGTCACGGTAGGAGTCGATCATCTCCATCATCTCGTCGTACTCCGCGCCGTGCATCAGATGGGTGGGCTGGACGACCAGGTTCTTCACGCCGTTTGCCACAGCGCGGTCCATGGCCTGCTGCATGTTGTCGATCTTCTCGCCGTCACGGGCCTGCACATGGTTGATGATGATCTGTGCGGTGAAGGCACGGCGCACGGACCAATCCGGGTAAGCTTCCTGCAGAGCATCCTCGATGCCCTTGATGTCCTTCACGCGGCTGTCGTTGAAGGAGGTGCCGAAGGAGACCACCAGCAGTTCGTTCTCGCCGATGTTGTCCTCGTTGCGGGCGTCATCCTTGGAAGCATCGCCGGTGTCACGGCCAAAGTAGTCGGGGTCGGCGTTCTCGCCCTCGACCAGCTCCTTCTGGGTGTCGGTCAGGGCATCCCAGGCAGCCTTGGCGGCCTCGCACTGGGCGTCGGTGTCATCGTTGCGCTCCTGCACATAGATGGCGTCGATCAGGTCTGCCACGTTCTTTGCGGCCATTTCGTCAGCCTCCTCGCTGCTCACTTCGCTGGAAGCAGCGGACGCGGCGGTGCTGGTGCTGGAAGCGGTGCTGGATGCAGCGCCGCCGCAGCCGGTGAGCACACCGGCGCACAGGGCCAGAGCCGTGACGGCTGCAGCCAGCTTCTTGGTTTCGATCTTTCTCATTGTGTGTCTTTTCCTTTCCTGTGGAATGAATTACGGGCTGAACCGAACAAAGGGTACAGGAAAGAGAGATGAAAAAAAGGCCCTTTTGTCCTGCGGATGGCATGACAAAAAGGCCCTTACGGTTCAGAGCTTTTTTGGTACAACCAATTCCTCGTGATCTGGAGCTTTCGCTCCCGTACCAACAGCAGGCAGGTTTCCTGGCTGAAAGATCGCCGCCCGGCGCCGCCTTCTCAGAGCAAAGCTCCAATGGCTGGTGCAAAGCACCCTGACGCGGGCTCCCTTATCACAGTGACGAGATCGTGCGGGATTTGCACCCGCTTCCCTTTTACCCTTCCCGCCGCCATAACGGCAGAAGGCACCTGCTGTTTTTCTGTTCAGTTCGCAGGACAGTATAGCATACCGCAGCGGGAAATGCAAGAAAATGGGCGGCATCCCGGTACTTTTCCTTATAAAAGGCGAAAAGAAGGCTGTGTTTTGTATAAAATCCCGCCGGGCACCCCACACTAACCCCGGAAGCAATGCGTACACAACACGACAGATGGGAGCGAAGAAAATGGAGCAGATCAAACGATTTTTGCGCGGCAAAGGCTTTGCGCTGGCGCTTCTGGCCTGCCTGGTGGCGGCAGGCGCGGCGGGGGTCTGGGCGGTGCGCGCCGTCCGCAATGAACTGGAAAAAAGCTATGAAGAACTGACACGGCCGGAGGCGTCTTCCGCCCCGCAGGCCGCCGTGCCGGATACCGATTTGAAAGTGGAGGATGAACCATGGCAGGATGTTACCGAAGCAGCAAACAGCGTGGCCGGTGTGCCCAAAGCGGAGAGTGGGGCCGCATCCTCTGGCTCGTCTTCTGGGGCGGTGTCTGGTGCTGGTACTGTGCGCGAACCCTCCGCACTGCAAGGCTCCTCTGCGCCTGCCAGCAGCTCGGCAGCGCCTGCCTGCGCGCAGCCGGTCACGGGACGTGTGCTCAACGCCTGCAGCGGCGATGAGCTGGTCTACAACAAGACGCTGGGCGACTGGCGCACCCACAACGGCGTGGACTATGCCTGCGCCCAGGATGCGGCAGTGTCTGCCCCGGTGAACGGCAAGGTGACCGCCGTGGAGACGGATGGCCGCTGGGGCAGCGTGGTGAGCATTGAGGACGGGGAAGGCCGCGTCTGGCGGGTGTGCGGCACGGCAGATGTGCAGGTGAAGGCCGGTGACACCGTGTCCACAGGCCAGACGCTGGGCCGCGCGGGGAACATCCCGAACGAATGCACCGAGGAGACCCATGTGCATCTGGAAGTGCTGGAAGGGGACAAGTACCTCGACCCGGCAAAGCTCATCGGATAAAGCATCAGAAAAGGCGGCAGGGCGAAACGGCTCTGCCGCCTTTTGCGCTGTCTGCAGCCCCAAAATCCATTCTTTCCCGGCGGGGCTGCATTGCTTTTGCGGGACGGTTCTGGTATGATATATACGTAAAACTAGGCGTTTTGGGAGGAAATCAGATGGCGAAGGTGTTGATCGTAGGTGCCGGTGCGGCGGGACTGATGGCGGCGGGTGCCGCCGTGCGGCAGGGGCATCAGGTGACGGTGCTGGAGCACATGGATAAGCCCGGCCAGAAAATTCTGGTCACTGGCAAGGGCCGCTGCAACGTGACCAACGACTGCCCGGCGGAGGAATTCCTGCGGCATGTGCGCACGAACCCGCGGTTTCTGTTTTCCTCGCTGGGGGCTTTCCCGCCGGCAAAGACCATGGAACTGTTCGAAGGCCTCGGCGTGGAGCTGAAGGTGGAACGCGGCCGCCGGGTGTTCCCGGTGTCGGACAAGGCAGAAGAAATCCGGCAGGCCCTTCTCCGCTACGCACAGGATGCGGAACTTGTACATGACGGCGCGAAAAAGCTGATCCTTGAAGATGTAACGCCGGAGCCGGAAGCGGCTCCCGCTGTGCCGGAGAACCCGCGCCACCCCAAAAAGAAAAAGACCGGCCCGGCCCTGCGGTGCATCGGCGTGCGGGGCACTTCGGGCCGGGAATATCGGGCCGACGCGGTGCTGGTGGCCACTGGCGGCGTGAGCTACCCCACCACCGGCTCCACCGGCGACGGCTACAAGCTGGCCCAGCAGGCCGGGCACACCCTGGTGGAGCCGGTGCCCAGTCTGGTGAGCCTGGTGAGCCATGACACCGACTGCAAAAAAATGATGGGCCTGGCCCTGAAAAACGTGACGCTGACCCTGTTTGAGGACGGCAAGGCCATCTTTGACGAGCAGGGCGAGATGCTGTTCACCCATTTTGGCATCAGCGGCCCGCTGACCCTGAGTGCTTCCAGCCATCTGGGCGACATGAAAAAGCACGGGTATTATGCGGAGATCGACCTGAAGCCTGCCCTCAGCGAGGAACAGCTCTATGACCGCATCACGCGGGATTTTGCCCTGCTGGCGAATCACGCGGCGCAGGGCGCGCTGGTCAAGCTGCTGCCGTCCAGCATGCAGCCGGTGATGGTGGCGCGCTGGGGCATCGACCCGGCCACCAAGGCCAACCAGATCACCCGGGAGCAGAAGCGGGAACTGGTGCAGCTGTGCAAGCACTGGCGGGTGTCCATCGACGCCCGGGGCGACCTGGCCCATGCGGTCATCACCAGCGGCGGTGTGTCCGTCCGCGAGGTGGATCCGAAGACGATGCAGAGCAAGAAGGCGCTGGGCCTGTACTTTGCGGGCGAAGTGCTGGATGTGGACGCCTACACCGGCGGCTACAATCTGCAGATCGCCTTCTGCACCGCGCAGGCGTTTGCAAATAACTTGTGAGGGGCCAGCAATGCAGTTCTCCGTTACGACCCCCTCCGGTAAAATGTGTTTGGAGCGCTCCGCAGAGCGCGACAAACACGAAAATTAAAAATAAATTTCCGCTGAAGATGGCCAGAGCGTGAGCGGCGGCCATTTTAAATCGTTTGGCTTAAAAAGGAGAGATACAAAATGGTATCTGTTGCGATCGACGGGCCTGCGGGCGCAGGCAAATCCACGCTGGCACGCCGTCTGGCGGCTGAGATGGGCTATATCTATGTGGACACCGGTGCCATGTTCCGCACCATCGGCCTGTATGCCCTGCGCGCGGGCAAGGACCCCAAGGATAACGCGGCGGTCAACGCGCTGCTGCCGGAAATTGAACTGCATTTTGCGTTCATCGACGGTGAGCAGCACATTTATTTAAAGGAAGAAGACGTGAGCACCGCCATCCGCACCGAACAGGTGGGCATGGCAGCTTCCGCTGTGGGCGCGAACCCGGCCGTCCGCGCCTTCCTGCTGGAGATGCAGCGGGACATGGCCCGGAAGCAGGACGTGCTGATGGATGGCCGCGACATCGGCACGGTGGTGCTGCCGAATGCCACGGTGAAGATTTTCCTCACCGCTACGCCGGAAGCCCGCGCCACCCGCCGGTGGAAGGAGTACCGGGAAAAGGGCATCGACACGCCCTATGAGGAAGTGCTGGCCGATGTGAAGCAGCGGGACTATCAGGACACCCACCGCGAAGCTGCGCCGCTCAAGCAGGCGGATGATGCCGTGCTGCTGGACACCTCGGAGCTGGACTTTGAACAGAGCCTTGCCGCGATGAAGAAGATCATTGCAGAGAAAGTGAATTAAAACGATAAAATGATATTATATTACATCTTAGTGCCTTTCGCATGGCTGCTGTGGCACATCGGCTTCCGCATCCATGTGGAGGGCCGCGAGAACCTGAAAAAAGTGCAGACGAAGGGCTATATTCTGGCACCCACCCACGTTTCCGCCATCGACCCGGTGTTCATCGTGGTGACGCGGTGGGGCAGGCGGATGGTCGTGTTCGCGAAAAAAGAACTGTTCGAGATCAGCGCCCTGCTGAGCTGGTTCTTCCGCTGCTGCGGCGCAGTGTGCGTGCGCGGCACCCGGGACGAGGTGGCTGTCATTGAGCAGACCGTGGAAAAGTGCAAAAACGGCGAAACCCTGCTCATCTTCCCGGAGGGCACCCGCGAGAAGGAAGGCAAGCTGCTGCCGCCGAAAAGCGGCCTGTTCGTCATCGCGGCGCAGGCCGGAGTGGACGTGGTGCCCTGCCGCATCCTCTACGACACGCCGGACGGAAAAATGCACCTGCTGTGCAAAGTGCGGGTGATCTATGGCGAGCCGATGCCCGCCGCCCAGTTTGCCATGGAGGGCCGCCGCGACACCAAAAAGCTGCGCGCCAACAAGCAGGCGCTGCTGGATGCGTGGGAGAAGATGGGGGAATAATATGGAGATCAAAGTCGCCAAAACGGCGGGGTTCTGCTTTGGCGTGAACCGCGCCGTGGAGCTGACCTACGGCCTGCTGGCCGAGGGACGCAGGGTGGCCACCCTCGGGCCGCTGATCCACAACCCCCAGGCGGTGGCAGACATGCAGCGCCGGGGCGCGCTGGTGGCAGACACGGTGGAGGACATCCCCGCCGGGTATGAGGTGGTCATCCGCAGCCACGGCGTGCCGTGCAGCGTGTATGACGCGCTGGCCGCCCGCGGCGTCCGCTATCACGACGCTACCTGCCCCTTCGTGCAGAAGATCCAGCGCATCGCCGAGCAGGCCGAAAAAGAGAACGCGGTGCTGCTGGTGGCGGGCGATAAGACCCACCCGGAGGTGCAGGGAATCGTCGGGCACACCCGTGGAGAGGTGTTCGTTTTTGCCGATCTGGACGAGCTGCGGGCCTGGAAGGGCCCCTCGGACCCGCAAAAACCCCTGTTTGCAGTTGCACAGACCACATTTCAGGTAACAAAATGGCAAGAAAGTTCGGAGTTTCTCAAAAAAGCCTATACAAACGCCCGAATTTTTGATACAATATGTAATGCGACGTGGGCGAGGCAACAGGAAGCGGAAGACCTCAGCCAACAATGCGACATCATTGTTGTCATTGGCGGTCATCATTCTTCCAATACCCAAAAGCTGGTACAGGTCGCCGCAAAACACACGCGTGCCGTAACGGTCGAGACAGCGAGCGAACTTCGGCCGGAATGGTTTGCAGATGTTAAAGTGGCGGGCGTGACAGCCGGGGCTTCAACGCCATCGTCTATTATTGAGGAGGTACTTAACAGTATGAGCGCAGAAATCAATGACAGCATGAGCTTTGAGGAGATGCTGAATGCATCCGAGGAAAAGCGTGTTCATGCAGGCAGTATTGTGAAAGGAATCGTGACCAGCATCTCTGCCAACGAGATCCAGGTGGATATCGGAGCGAAGCAGACCGGCTTTGTCAAGCTGAGCGAGCTGACCGATGATTCCTCCGCCAAGGTCGAAGACCTGGTGAAGGTTGGCGATGAGCTGGACCTCATCGTCGAGAAGGTTATGGATCAGGATGGCGTCATCCAGCTCTCCCGCAAGAAGCTCGCATCTCGCAAGGGCATGGAGGAGATCGCTAAGGCCGCTGAGTCCGGCGAGGTCGTCGAGGGCGACGTCACCGAGTTCAACAAGGGCGGCGTTGTGGTCAACGTCAAGGGCGTCAAGGTGTTCGTTCCCCGTTCTCAGGCTACTATGCGCCGCGATGAGGACTACACCGCTCTGGTTGGCCAGCACGTTCAGCTGGTCGTCACCGAGTGCTCCGGCCGCAAGATCGTCGGCAGCATCAACAAGGTGACCGCTGAGCAGAACAAGGCAAAGCGTGAGGAGTTCTGGGCAAACGTTGAAGTGGGCAAGACCTACACCGGCGTTGTCAAGAGCCTGACCTCTTACGGTGCATTCGTCGATATCGGCGGTGTGGACGGTCTGTGCCACATCAGCGAGCTGAGCTGGAACCGCATCAAGCATCCCTCCGAGGTTGTCTCCGTTGGTGACACCATCGAAGTGTATGTGAAGGACATCGACACCGAGAACCACAAGGTTTCTCTGGGCTACAAGAAGGCCGAGGACAACCCCTGGGAGCAGCTGAAGAACAACTACCCCATCGGCAGCACCTTCCATGCTCCGGTCGTGTCTCTGACCAAGTTCGGTGCTTTCGTCCGCATCCTGCCGGGTGTTGACGGTCTGGTCCACATCAGCGAGATCAGCAATGACCGCGTTGAGAAGGTCTCCGACGCACTGAAGGTCGGCGATATGGTCGATGTGAAGCTGCTGGATGTTGACTTCGACAAGAAGCGCATCAGCCTGTCCATGAAGGCTCTGCTGAACGACGACGCTGAGTAATCAGTCCTTCGTTCGGAAGATCATCTTCTGACACAATGCGATCAACAGCCCCGTTGCCGGGAAAACGGCGGCGGGGCTGTTTTTATAAGAAAAATGATAAAATTCTTCAAAAAACACTGGGAAGTGCTCAGCTACCTTATCTTTGGCGTGCTGACCACCCTGCTGAACATCGTGCTCTATGCGCTATTCAACAGCCTGTTCGGCTACACCGCGGCCAACAGCTGGGGCAATGTGCTGGACAATGTCCTCTGCATCCTGTTTGCTTACTGCACCAACCGTGCCTTTGTATTCCGCAGCAAGACGCAGGGCAGGGCCATGGCAAAGGAGTTTGGTGCATTCGTCACCTGCCGTCTGGGCACAATGCTGCTGGACACCGCAATTATGCTGGTGCTGGGCAATCTGCTGGCGGCGCAGGGTGCAGCGCTGATGGATAACCTGATGCAGGGCGTGCTGAGCGTGGTGTCGCACTGGTTTGGCCCGGACACGGCAATCAGCATGGCTGCTTCCTATGCGGGAACGCCTGTGGGGGTCACAGATGGCTCTGCCGCCATTGCAGTGATCGGCGGGGCCGACGGCCCGACGGCCATCTTTGTTACCAGCTTCTACAACGCGCAGGCGCTGTGGGGTCTGACAGTAAAGGTGTTTTCCAATGTACTGGTGATCGTGCTGAACTATGTGTTCAGTAAGCTCATTATCTTTAAAAAACGCAAGTGAGATATTTTCTCCGCCGCGGGCGGAGAAAATATCCAATATAATTTAGGAGGTACGGTTTTATGAAGCGTGGTCTGAAAGGTTTTGCATTTCTGGTCTCTGGTCTGGTGCTGGGCATCATTGGTGCAACCGTCTCTGCAACGGCTATTGCCCTGAGCGCTGTCGGCATGGCAAAAGTGCGCCGTGCCAGCAAGTAAAACGGAGGAAACAACATGAATCGTGAAGAAATTCTCTCCCATGTCGATCACACTCTGCTGAAGCCGGAGGCCACCTGGCCCCAGATCCAGACCTTGTGTGACGAAGCCATTGCAAACCACACCGCATCTGTCTGCATCAACACCTGCTACGTCAAGCAGGCTGTGGAGTATATGGCAGGCCGCATCCCGGTGTGCTGTGTGGTCGGCTTCCCTCTGGGTGCCATGGACACCGCCAGCAAGGCCTTTGAAGCCAAGACTGCCATCGAAAACGGCGCTGCCGAGGTGGATATGGTCATCAACATCGGCCGCCTGAAGAACAAGGAGTACGACGCCGTGCGCGAGGACATCCGCGCCGTCAAGCAGGCTGTGGGCGATAAGGTCCTGAAGGTCATCATTGAGACCTGCCTGCTGACCGACGAGGAAAAGGAAAAGATGTGCGATATCGTCTGCGAGGCAGGCGCTGACTACATCAAGACCAGCACCGGCTTCTCCACCGCAGGTGCCAACTTCCACGATGTGGAGCTGATGGTCAAGGGCGTGCATGGCCGATGCAAGGTCAAGGCTGCCGGCGGCATCTCCACCGTGGAGGATATGGAAAAGTTCCTCGCTCTGGGCGCTGACCGTCTGGGCACCTCCCGCGCCGTCAAAATTCTGAACGGCGAGCAGGCCAAGGGCTATTGATTGTTTTTTATGGAAAAGGCACGGCGGAGGCTGTGCCTTTTCTTTTTTGAGGCCGCAAAAGCCGCAAAAGCTTCATCAATGTTGGAAGAATGTATAAAAAGAGTGCGACTTATCTTGACAATCTGACGAAGGAATGATAGAATACGGAACGTACCAACTGAATACCGACTTATCAAGAGCGGCTGAGGGGACAGGCCCTGTGAAGCCCGACAACCTGCGTGCAAACGCAAGGTGCCAAATCCTGCGGGAAACCGAGAGATAAGAGTGCAACGCTCAGAGCTTTCGGGCTCTGGGCGCTTTTATTTTTCGCGCACAAAAAGCTTGAACGGAATGTTGGAGCAAGAAATACACACCCTGCTGTAAAAAACACTAGGAGGCAAAACAAATGGCAAGACACCTGTTTACTTCTGAGTCCGTCACCGAAGGACATCCCGACAAGATCTGCGACCAGATCTCCGATGCCATTCTGGACGAAATTCTGACCCACGACCCCGACGCCCGCGTGGCCTGCGAGACCTGCGCATCCACCGGTCTGGTGCACATCATGGGCGAGATCACCACCAACTGCTACGTGGACTTCCAGAAGATCGTCCGCGAGGTCATCTCCGACATCGGCTACACCCGCGCAAAGTTCGGTTTTGACGCCGACACCTGCGCCGTCATCTCCAACATCGACGGTCAGAGCCCCGACATCGCCCTCGGCACCAACGACCAGGTGGGCGGTGCAGGCGACCAGGGCATGATGTTCGGCTATGCCTGCGACGAGACCCCGGAGCTGATGCCCATGCCCATCAGCCTGGCCCACAAGCTGGCAAAGCGCCTGACCGAGGTGCGCAAGAACGGCGAGATGGACTACCTGCGCCCGGACGGCAAGAGTCAGGTCACCGTGGAGTACGACGAGAACGGCAAGCCCGTGCGCGTGGACGCCGTGGTCATCTCCAGCCAGCACAGCGAGAGCGTGAGCATGGAGCAGCTGCGTGCAGACGTGATGGAAAAGGTCATCAAGGCCACCATCCCCGCTGAGCTGCTGGACGAGAACACCAAGTACTACATCAACCCCACCGGACGTTTTGTGGTGGGCGGCCCGCAGGGCGACACCGGCCTGACCGGACGCAAGATCATCGTGGACACCTACGGCGGCTATGCACGCCACGGCGGCGGCGCCTTCTCCGGCAAGGACCCCAGCAAGGTGGACCGCAGCGCAGCCTATGCGACCCGCTGGGTGGCAAAGAACATCGTGGCTGCGGGTCTGGCAAAGCAGTGCGAGGTGCAGGTGGCCTACGCCATCGGCGTGGCAAAGCCTGTGTCCATCATGGTGGACACCTTTGGCACCGGCACCGTCTCGGATGAGAAGATCGAGCAGGCTGTGGAGAAGGTCTTCGACCTGACCCCCGCCGCCATCATCCGTGATCTTGACCTGCGCAAGCCCATCTACCGCAAGCTGGCCGCCTACGGCCACATGGGCCGCGAGGACCTGGGCGTGAAGTGGGAGAACACCGACCGCGTGGAAGAACTCAAGGCTGCCGTGGCTGCCCTGTAAGTTTGTTGCAAAGAGCGATGCACATTTGTGCATCGCTTTTTTGCATAAAAGTATGCTTTTTGTAAAAAACTCACAGAGTACGTCTCAAAAAGGAAAAACAGCTGTGCAAGGCGCAGAAAATGCAGGTTGGATGCAAGTTTCTGGTGTCGAAAGAGGGAATTTGTGATAAAATAAAGCTGGATGTGCACTTTAACACCTGAACACTGATTTTTGACAAAGGAATATTAAGGAGTGTAACTATGTCTGCCATCAACCCTAAGGACTGTTTTCTGCAGACGAAGGTCGCTGACCTGCGCCTGATCTGCTGCCCCGGTGCCGAGGAACTCACCAACCTCATCGACAACCATCTGGTGCGCTGGGCCAACGAAGCTGGCATTGATAAGGAGACGTTCATCATCCCCGCCGAGTGCCCCCGTTTCCAGAGCGGCGACGCAAAGGGCCTCGTCAAGGAGTCTGTGCGCGGCGATGATATCTACATTGTCGTGGACCCGGGCAACTACAGCGTTACCTATAATCTGTTCGGCTATGAGAACCATCTCTCCCCGGATGACCATTTTGCAAACCTCAAGCGTCTCATCCAGGCTGTGGCAGGCAAGGCACACCGCGTGTCCGTCATCATGCCCAGCCTGTACGGCGGCCGTCAGCACCGCCGTGTGGTCCGCGAGAGCCTGGACTGCGCCGTGGCCCTGCAGGAGCTGCAGGCCATGGGCGTGAAGAACATCATCACCTTTGATGCACACGACCCCCGCCTGATGAACGCCGTGCCTCTGATGAGCTTCGACAACGCCATGCCCACCTATCAGGTACTGAAGAACCTGCTCAAGAAGAACCCCGATATCTCCTTTGATAAGGAAAAGTTCATCGTGGTCAGCCCGGACGAGGGCGCTATGAACCGCAATATGTACTTCTCCAGCGTGCTGGGCTGCAACCTGGGCATGTTCTATAAGCGCCGCGATTATACCCGCGTCGTCAATGGCCGCAACCCCATCGTGGCCCATGAGTATCTGGGCGATTCCGTGGAGGGCAAGACTGTCTTCATCGCCGATGATATCATTGCTTCCGGCGAGAGCATGCTGGAGGTTGCCAGCAACCTGAAGGCCCGCGGCGCAAAGCGGATCATCGCGGATGCAACGTTCCCGCTCTTCACCAGCGGCCTGGATAAGTTCGACAAGGCTGTGGAAGAGGGCACCCTGGAC